>Ga0105046_10011351_pt1 | contig 13849 bp, 10 predicted proteins | sample MAT03_FD_78385 | JGI IMG/M metagenome (GOLD analysis project Ga0105046, IMG submission 78385) | Freshwater microbial communities from Lake Fryxell liftoff mats and glacier meltwater in Antarctica - MAT-03 (megahit assembly) | ecosystem: Environmental > Aquatic > Freshwater > Ice > Liftoff... | reverse complement strand
CTGCGTCGCGAAGACGGCAACCTTTGGATCGCGCTGCCCGAGGGTGTGCACCGCGTGCGCATCGAGGGCCTGCTCCCGGACGTGACCGAATGGCAATGGACGTTTCTTCTTAAACCGCGGCTCGTCACCGTTGATGCACCCGACTGGAACGTCACGGGCGTTCGTCCCAACAGCGTGCCGGAACAACAGATTTTTCTGGCTCGCAAGCAAAAAACAACCGGCCCAGCCGCGACATTCGACCGTCAGGATCTCGCGAGTCTTGTCGCCGTCGATCGCCGCATCGAACTCGGCTTAATCTGGCAGATTCGCACCACCGTGACCCGCATCTCGCCGCCGGGCAATGCCGTTTCGTTGAGAATTCCAATCCTCTCAGGCGAGAATGTTCTCACTTCCAATGTCGTCGTGAAAGACGGTGCCATCGACGTGCGCCTCGGAGCCAACGACACAGCGTTTTCGTGGGAGAGCGAATTGCCTCCGACGCCGTCGATTCCACTCGTCGCCCGCGCCACAGATTCATGGATCGAACGCTGGACGCTTGTCGCCTCACCCGTATGGAACGTTGCGATCTCCGGGCTCGCGCCGACGTTTGAATCAAATAACTCGGAACTCACCCCCGTCTGGCATCCATGGCCGGGTGAGGAGACCGAGTTGACGATCACTCGTCCGGAGGCAATCCCCGGTGAAACGATCACCGTGAGCAACGCCGTCCATGAGATCATGCTCGGAAACCGCCAGCGCACGTCCACGCTCAACCTCTCCCTCCGTTGCAGTCTCGGTGCAGACTTCCCGGTCGAACTTCCTCCCAACGCCGCTGTGACATCGCTTACGCAAGATGGGCGGGCGATTCCGGTTCGTGTCGAAAGCGGCAAACTCATCATCCCCGTTCGTCCGGGTGAACAAACGCTCGCCATCGCATGGAAAGAAGACGTCGCGCTTGGCTTCCGCACAACCGTCGGCGCGATCCGCCTGCCTGTCACAAGCGCAAACATTACCACCATCGTCCGCGTGCCGGAAAACCGTTGGGTGCTCGGCGCGCAAGGCCCGCTGCGCGGCCCCGCCGTTCGATTTTGGACAGTCCTCGCCTGCTCACTTCTCGCTGCGTGGGCGCTCAGTCGCATACGAGTTTCTCAAGTCGGCGCGGCGCAATGGATGCTCCTTGCGATCGGCCTCACCCAAGTGCCGCTCGTTGCCGCGCTAACAGTGGTCGCATGGCTCCTGCTCCTCGAATGGCGCGGCCGCCCGTCCGTGCTGACGTTGCCGAACAGTGCCTTCAACTTGCTCCAACTATTGCTCATTGCGCTCACCGCCGGTTCGTTGCTCATTCTGCTGGCCGTCGTCGCATCGGGCCTGCTGGGCAACCCGGACATGTTTATTCGAGGAAATAACTCAACTCAGTTCTCGCTCCAATGGTATGCCCCACAGAGCGGCGAACTCCTCCCGACACCCACCAGTGTCTCCGTCTCAATCTGGTGGTATCGATTCCTCATGCTCGTCTGGGCTCTTTGGCTCGCGGCCACACTCATTGGCTGGCTCTCGTGGGGATGGAAACAATTCAGCACCGGAGGATGTTTCCGCGGTAAGAAAAATACGATCACTCCGCCACCTCCGCCCCCATTGCCGACGGCCTAAGCTCCGCCGACGTATTCGCCGAAAATCAGAATGTAACCGTCGGGATCGGTGACGGAAAACTCGCGCATCTGCGAGCTTTGAGTTTTTATTGGCGTCGAGAGCTTGACGCCTTTTTTCATCAACTCGTTGTAGAAATCGTCAATGCGCACCATGCGGATGTAACACGTCGGCTTGTAGCCCTTGCCGGCATTCTTGTCCTGCACGAGCCCGAGTTGGATTGCGTCGCGACCGACCGCCACATAGTTGCCGCTCTGGAGCACGACTGCAAAACCCAAACCCTTCACATAAAAATCCACAGACCGTTGAACACTCGCCACCGCAAACGACGGCACCAGATCAACCATCTCGGGCTTGGCCTCCAAGTGGATCAACCCATCCGGGCCGGGCGTGGCCTCAGTCGTTGACTGCGCCGTCGCGCTCTGCAAAACCGCCAACGCCGCACTCGATACCACAATCATCCACTTCTTCATATCTGCCGAAACTAGGCCACGATCGACGAATTTTCCATCGAAACCTCTGTCCCGTTCTCGCCCTCACAATAACTTCGGCGATTTTTCTTCTCGTGAGGATTGCCTCCGGGGCGCGAATCCTGCTTCATTAACGCACTCATGAAACCAGCATTTGATACACTTCGGACGTTCGACAGCGGAACCACCAGCGGAGGGCAGTTTTACTCGCTCCCGGCCTTGGAGGAACTCGGCGTCGGCCCCGTTTCCAAGCTCCCTGTCAGCATCCGCATCGTCCTCGAGTCGGTTCTGCGCAATTGCGACGGGATCAAAGTCCGGCCTGCCGATGTCGAGGCTCTCGCCAACTGGAACGCGAAAGCACCCGCCCCGGAGGAAATTCCCTTCGTCGTCGCACGCATCGTCTTGCAGGATTTTACCGGAGTTCCCCTCCTCGTCGATCTCGCCGCCATGCGCAGCGCGGTGAAAGGCCTCGGCGGCAACCCTGCGATCATCGAACCGCTCGTGCCCGTCGATCTCGTCGTCGATCACTCGGTGCAAGTTGATTTCTATGGCACCGCCGACGCGCTTCGTCTGAACCTCGACATGGAATTCAAACGTAATCGCGAACGCTATCAATTCCTCAAATGGGGCCAGCAGGCTTTCGAAACCTTCGGCGTCGTCCCTCCCGGCATCGGCATCGTTCACCAGGTCAATCTTGAGTATCTGGCCAAAGGCGTTCTCTCTGCTCCCGCCGCCGATGGAACCATCTACTATCCCGACACACTCGTCGGCACAGACTCCCACACAACCATGATCAACGGCCTCGGAGTCGTCGGCTGGGGCGTTGGCGGGATCGAAGCCGAAGCAGGCATGCTCGGTCAGCCAGTCTATTTTCTCACTCCGGAGGTTGTCGGCGTTCACATGACCAACCGACTTCGGGAAGGCGTCACCGCAACCGATCTCGCCCTCCACGTCACACAGTTGCTACGCGCCGAAAAAGTCGTGGGCAAATTCGTCGAGTTCTACGGCGAGGGTGCCGCGACACTGCCGCTTACCGACCGCGCAACCATCGCCAACATGGCTCCGGAATACGGTGCCACGATGGGATTTTTTCCGGTCGATGCCGAGTCCGTCAACTACCTCGCCGCGACCGGCCGCACCGAAGCCCAATGCCGCGCTTTTGAAAACTACTTCCGCGCACAGAACCTTTTTGGGATGCCTAAAAAAGGCGACATTGCCTACAGCGTCGACGTCGAACTCGATCTCTCGGTCGTCCAGCCCAGCGTTGCCGGACCGAAACGTCCGCAAGATCGCATCGATCTTCCAAAATTAAAGGAAGCCTTTGCCGCCCTTCTCACGAGCCCTGTTTCCGCCGGAGGCTACGGAAAATCCGACGCTAATCTCGGAAAATCCGCCACTCTCAAACTCAACGGAGCACCGACCGCGCAGGAGTCCGAAATGATCGCAGACCGCCCGACTCCGGATTCGATCCAGTCGCTTCCAGAGTCTCCGTTCCACGAAGAGAACAGCACGATTCGCGATGGCACCGTTCTCATCGCGGCAATCACAAGCTGCACAAACACAAGCAACCCAAGTGTGATGCTCGCTGCGGGATTACTCGCGAAAAAAGCCGTCCTCCGTGGCCTCAGCGTGGACAACGCGGTCAAAACTTCGCTCGCTCCCGGCTCGCGCGTTGTTAAGGACTACCTCGACAAAACCGGCCTCCAGCCTTACTTGGACCAACTCGGATTCCAAATCGTCGGCTACGGTTGCACCACGTGCATCGGCAACTCCGGCCCGCTCAATCCCGAGATCGAAGCCGCCATTGTCGAGAACGATCTGGTGACAGCCGCCGTGCTCTCAGGCAACCGGAACTTTGAGGCCCGCATCCACCAGAACATCCGCGCCAATTTCCTCATGTCCCCGCCGCTCGTCGTTGCCTTCGCGCTCGCCGGACGCATCGATTTGGATCTCTCCGAAGACCCCATCGCCAAAGACAAAGACGGAGTCGATGTTTATCTCAAAGATCTCTGGCCGACTTTGGAGGAAATCCAAACCGAGATGCGCTCGGCCCTCAAACCCGAAGTCTTCCAAAAACTCTACACCGACTTCGCCGAACAGAATCCCAAGTGGAACGAAGTCCCGACCAGCACCGGACAGATCTATGAGTGGGACACCAACAGCACTTACATCCAAGAGCCGCCGTTCTTCACCAACTTCGGAATGGAGGCCGGCACCATCGCCGATATCACCGGGGCACGCCCCATGGGCATCTTTGGCGATTCCGTCACCACCGACCACATCTCCCCCGCCGGAGCCATCAAGCCCTCCTCGCCCGCCGGAAAATACCTCGTCGAAAAAGGCATCGCGGCCACGGACTTCAACAGCTACGGCAGCCGTCGCGGCAATGATCGCGTAATGACTCGTGGCACATTTGCCAACGTCCGCATCAAAAATCTCATGATCCCGGCGAAACCCGACGGCACTCGTGTCGAGGGTGGACTCACCGTTTTTCAGCCGACTGGCGAACAAACGAGCATTTACGACGCCTGCATGAAATACCAAGCAGAAGGGACTCCGCTCGTTGTTTTCGCCGGACACGAATACGGCACGGGCTCAAGTCGCGACTGGGCGGCAAAAGGCACGCGACTCCTCGGCGTAAAAGCCGTCGTCGCGCAAAGCTTCGAACGCATCCATCGCTCCAACCTCGTCGGCATGGGCGTCCTCCCACTCCAATTCCCCGACGGAGTGAGCGCCCAAACGCTCGGCCTCGATGGTAGCGAGACCTTTGCCATCACCGGCCTCAGCGAAAACATCGTGCCCCGTCAAGATGTCACCCTGAACATCACAGCAAAAGACGGCACCACTCGTTCGCTCGCCGTGAAACTCCGCATCGATACACCGATCGAGATCGATTACTACCGTCACGGCGGAATCCTGCCATTCGTGCTCCGGCAACTCATCTCGGCGGCCGCTTAACCCACCGACGGTAACGTTGCCTCAAGCCAGCTTTGCAGCACGCCCGCCTCCGCAGGCTGGCTGCGAAGCGCGACGTAGCGGTCGGGGCGGATGAGGTAAAACGCCGACCCTTCCGCGCCGAACGCACGGTGCGCCGTCGAATCCGGATCAACCAGCCATTCGCCCGGCGGAGGCGAGTCTCCGCTCCACACGCGCACGATGCGAATCTGCCCGCTCCAGCCCCCGGCAATCAACGCGACGGCCGCCAATCGATCCACATCGCGATAAATCGGTCGCCGCCCGGAAAAAAGCAAAAGTGTAAACAACGGCGGCTTCCATTCGCCGAAAAGCGAAATTGGCTCATTCCCCCGATAGACCATCGCGTCGCGCGGACGCCAGCCCGGAGCAAATCCATGTGGACGCCAATCCTCCTCCCAAGCCTCGTCACCAGCCACAAGAACACTTTTTGAATAGTGGATGTCCAACCCTGACAACATGCGCGCCATCGCTTTTTTGAACTTGTTGGAGCGCGAAGCCAGGCGCACCACGTTGTCCCGAAACAATTGAGCGATCGGATGGCCGTGCAAATTGGAGCGAATGAGCCTCCCGGACTCCGCGAGAACCCGTGCCGCCACGGGAGAACGTTCCGCGGTGTAACTGTCAAGAATCGCCTCCGCATTGCCGTATCCGCGTGACAGCAAAGAAAGTTTCCATGCGAGATTGAAGGCGTCCTGCATCCCGGTATTCATCCCCTGCCCGCCCGCGGGACTGTGAATATGCGCGGCGTCGCCGGCGAGGAGGACGTTGCCAAATCGGAAAGACCTGGCCTTTCTCTCGCTGATGTGAAACGTCGAGAGCCAGGTCGGATCGTGAAGGCTCAATCCCCCCGGACCGCGCACGTCCACGAGAGATTGAATCTCTGCCAGGTCGGGCTCTCCGGTTTTGCCCGCCGCAGCCCGTGTCCCGAGCACACGCCAGACTCCGCGAACGACAGGAAAAAGCGCGAGCATGCCGTCGCTCGACCAAAAAAGATGCAGCGTGCCTCCCGCGATTTCACCCTCGATGTGCGCGTCGCAAAGCACATACTCTTCGGGCATCGCATTCCCTTCAAACTCCGCACCAACCAAGTGCCGCACCGCGCTGTGCGCGCCATCGCAACCAACCACCCAGCGGAACTTTGCCTCCTCGCATCCGCCGTCCAGATGCCGCAACTGCGTTTCGACATCCGCTCCGTCCTGACGGAGCGTTAGGCATTCCACGCCGCGCTCGATCCGACCTCCTCGAGCGGCCAATGCTTCACTCAAGATGTTTTCTGTTTCGCACTGCGGGAGAAGAATCATCTCGGGAAACGGACTGTTCACGCCAAAGCCCGCCGGAAGCTCGATCAGCACGCGTTTGCCGCGGGAAATCCGCATCCCTTCCCCATGAATTCCTCGGGTGAGAAAGGCGTCGGCCACCCCGAGTCCATCGAGCATTTCCAGCGCCGCGCTCCACACCCCAAGTGCTTTCGACAAGCCCGACGGAGCAGCCAGTTTGTCGATGAGGCGAAACGAGAGGCCTTGTTTCTGACACGCCAAGGCCATCGTCAGTCCCACGGGGCCGGCTCCAACGATCAACACATCGCTCATACGTGCATCGTCCACGAGCCGTCCCGCGCGTCAATCTTCGTTCTTGCCGTCTGCCGGACAAATTGGCGAAAAACACACCCATGAAGAAATCGCGGATTCCAGTCTCCGCCCCGCAGGAGGCCATGCAATCTCCTTTTGCCGCGCTCGAAATCGCCGGTCTGCCCGAAGCTCCGCCTGCCGCACCTGAGCAGGAGAAGCCAAGCCGCTGTGGTCGCGTCGTTCTCCGCCGCGAGAAATCCGGACGCGGTGGAAAAACCGTCGTCGTTGTCTCCGACTTTGCTCCCACGATTTCCAGCGGCCAAATCGAAACCCTCGCACGCAAAGCCCGCCAACACTGCGGCTGCGGCGGCACGGTCGCAAACCGAGAGATCGAACTTCAGGGGGACTCGGCTCCTAAAGTCCGGGCGTTTTTCCAATCGGAGGGATTCGCCGTAGCGGGCGTCTGAAGCCTACCGTTTCGCCAAGCGCGAGAACAGGTAAGTTCCGAGACTGAAAAAGATCACGTTCGGGATCCAGATCAGCACTGATGGAAACGCGGCGGCGTTGTTTCGAAAAGTGTCCGCCATGATGATGAAGAAAAAGTAAGTGAACGCGACTACGAGGCTCAGAGCGAATCCTACCGAGGTTTCCTTGCGATGCGTCGTGATACCGAGGGGAATCGCGATCAGCGCAAAAGCCGCGCACGCGAGCGAGGCAGAAAATCGTTTATTGAGTTCCGTGTAGGCTTCCGTCTCCCGCTTGCCAGCGCCCTTCGCAATGAAGTCGATAAGCTCGGGAAGTGTATAGGAACTCATTCGGCGCGAGCTTTGGAACTCCTCAAAAAACTTTTCCAGCGAGATGGGAAAGACACCTTCCGCCATCACGATGCCTTGCTGAATTTTCGAGATTTCGAGCGGATCCTTCTCGTCGCGTTGCTCGAACCGCGCGTTGAATAAGCGGAGAAGAAGCCGGGAATTTTCGGGGTCCGGCGTGAGCACTCCTTCGCGGGCATACACCATTTTCAGGGGCTCGTTGAGGTCGTTCATCTCAAACACGATAATGTTAAGAAGCTTGTCGCCGTCTTTCCCACCTACATAAACGCGGCGATCCGGAAATTTATCAACGACCTCATCGGCTTGGAAAAGCGACGCGGGGTTGCTCGTCGCAATATCGACAATCGCCCGCGTCATCGCCTGCTCTGCCTTCGGGGCGACTTCGATGTTGATCCAAAAACAAATGCCTGTCAGCGCCAGCGCCGAAATAAACACTGGCACGCACAGCCTCGGAACGCTCACCCCATTGGACTTCAACGCGATCAACTCGTTGTCCGCCGAGATGCGCCCAAAGACCAGCAGCAACGCCGTCAGGAAACCCCAAGGGATCGTGAACGTCAGCGAAAACGGCAACACCAGCGCCATGAACGCCAGCACCGTCGTGAGCGGCACGTCGGGATTGTTGATTAGCAAATCCAGAAGCTCCTTGAACAGATTGCCAAGCACCAGAACGAGACTCAGCACCACGACGCCAAAAAACGTCGTCATCAGCACGCCCATCCCGACGTAGCGGTCAATAATCTTCATGAGCGAAAAACAGAGTGAGTCTCAGCGCGAGAGGCGCGCCTACTCTTCAAAAACCCCCATCTTTCGAAACTTCGCGTAACGCTCGCGCAGGAGCTTGTCGGTCTGCATCGCCATCGTTTCGCGCAGCGCCGTCGTGAGTGCCGCCTTGAGGTTCTCGGAGGCCTTCGTCGGATTCCGGTGTGCGCCTCCAACGGGCTCGGGCACGACGCCATCGACGATGCCCATCGCCATCAAATCGCGGGCGTTGAGCTTGAGCGCCTCCGCCGCCTCAGGCGCGTGCTTGCGGTGTTTCCATAAAATCGCGGCGCATCCCTCGGGGCTGATCACTGAGTAATAGGCGTTTTCGAGCATGAACACACGGTCGGCGACTCCAATTCCCAGAGCCCCGCCCGATCCGCCCTCGCCGAGAACAATCGCCACAATCGGCGTGCGCAGAATCATCATTTCGCGAATATTCACCGCGATCGCCTCCGCGATGTGCCGCTCTTCCGCGCCAACGCCCGGATACGCGCCCGGTGTGTCGATCAAGGCCACGACCGGCATCTTGAACTTCTCCGCCAGCCGCATCAGCCGCAGCGCCTTGCGGTAGCCCTCGGGATGCGGACTCCCGAAATTGCGGAGCAGATTCTCTTTCACGTCGCGCCCTTTTTGTTGGCCGATGACCACGCACGGGATCCCGTCAATCTTCGCAAAGCCTCCTGGCATCGAAGCATCGTCGCCGAACAAACGATCCCCCTTCAACTCCACGAAGTCAGTAAAAACCATGCGAACGTAATCGAGAAAAAATGGGCGGGCGGTATGGCGGGCAATCTGCACGCGTTGCCACGCGCTGAGGTTACCGTAGGTCGTCAGGCGTATCTCGTCGAGCTTGTCCTGCATCCGACGCACTTCCGGATCGAGATCGATCTTGCTCGCATCAAAGCCGCGCTGCAGCGAGGCGAGCTTCTCCTCGAGCTCCACAATCGGCTTTTCAAATTCCAAAGGCTGTATGGTCATGGGCAAATCTATCGAATGGTCACCGGGGTTCCTGTTTTCACGAGAACGAAGACTTCGGCCGCGTCGGACGGCGACAGGATCACGCCCGGAGGCGTTGGCGGAGTCACCCCGTCCGCCCCAGGCAATGGCTCACCCCGGATGGCAGCGCCGGATGTTCCGAGCGAAATCCACCGGTCGCCCGTCTCAAAATCTTTCGTTCCAAACGCGATCCGGTTCGCACCCTTCAAAACAAATTTGTCGCTCACCGTCACGTTTACCACTCCCGATGACGCCCCGGCGGGCAGTTTCAGCGCCTGCGCCGTGTATTCTTTGAAAAAATCTCCGCCCTTCGTCACCGTCACCGTCCCGGCGGCGCGATCAATCACCACAGCGGTCTCGATTTGCGGAACCACCAACGCCTGCCCGATCTTGAGATTGATCGTCGTGAGCCCGTTAACTCGCGAGATCAACTCCGCACCCGTTTTGAATTTAGCGGCGATTTTCACCAGCGAATCACCGGAGACGACCGAATACGCAACGCGGTCGAGCGCTGGTGTCGGTGAAAAAAACAGGCCTCCGTTCACCCGGCTCAAAGCGGCGCGCGCGGGACCGGCCATCGGCGAATCGGGGTAAGCTTTCAAAAATCCGCCAAACGCCTCGGCAGCCTCCGGCGTGTCGCTTTCGAGCATCGGCTTAAGAGTCTCAAAAACTGCGATGCTCGGGTCCGGCGGAGGCGTTGGCGTCGGGATTGCAATCGCCGTGCGCTCTTCCAAGTCGAGCTGCTTGGGCACGAAGTAGTGTTGATTAACAAAATACCCCGTCCCTCCGACAATGGCGGCAATCAATACGAGGATAGTCAGAACTTTCCAGATCATAGGCTTCAAAGAATCATCCTACTCACGCCAAGCCAGTGTTGGAAACGAGGAAATCAGGTCAGCCCCCGGCGTTTCCACTCGGCCACATTACCGCCCGCCGAGCGTTGGATCATTTCCATCGTGAATTTCAACAAGCAGACCTCCCACGCGTCGTCCACACCCGCAATCAAAGCCGCATACGGATCGTCGTTTTTTCCCATCTCGGTCGTGAGCCGGTCGAGCGTCGAATCCATGCTCTCTCGAACAACGCGCTCGGAGACATCTGTCTTGCGAAGTTGAAACCCGTATCTCAAAACTTTCATCGCCTCGCCGTGTTCCTCAACCCAGTCGGCATACTCGCGCGCATCCTCGCCGAAACCGTCCAGAAGGAGTTTGCTGAAATGGTGCGGGGCCATGATGCGCGGACGTTCGGCTTCGATGCGCCCGTCTCGAATGCGAACCGCGCCAACTTCATCCAACAACTCCGTCACCAACGAAAAATGAAACCGCGTCGTTCCAAACGTCTCGATGGCACTTTGCGGACTCACGACTACCCGCGTATTCTCCATGGCGTAGTGAAAATCATGCTCTTGATACATCCGGGGACATTAGACGGATCGAGCAAACTCTGCAATCCCGGTTTGACAATCGCGCCGTTTTCGCTTTCAGACAGGGAAGCGAACGCTGAGCACCGCCTTCGCCCCAAACATCGTGTCTGCACCCACCTCGCCCGCCAAACCGCCCCGCGTCAATCTGCGCACGCCGGACGTCCTTGCCAAAGTTCAAGAGCAGGTCGAGCAACACTACCGCAGCACGTTGGTGGAAACCATCCGCGCTGCGGGAGGCGTCTATGTCGCAGGCGACACAACCATCCGGCTCGCGAAAGAATTCGGCTTCTGCTACGGCGTCGAGCGCGCGATTGACCTCGCTTACGCCGCACGCAAGGTATTTGCGGACAAACGCATTTTCCTTCTCGGAGAAATCATTCACAACCCGGACGTCAACGCCCAGATCGGAGCTCTCGGGATCCGCACGTTTCCCGTTCGCCCCTCGACTGAGGATCTCGCCGACCTTTCTTCCGAAGACGTTGTGATTGTCCCGGCCTTTGGTGCCGAGGTGAACACCGTTGCAGCCGTCAAAGCTCTCGGCTGCCAGATTGTGGACACCACATGTGGAGACGTAATGAGCGTCTGGAAACGAGTGCGCCAAAACGCGACCGAGCTAGTCACTTCCATCATCCACGGCAAATCCAGCCACGAAGAAACGCGCGCGACTGCATCTCGAGCGCTTGGCCCCGACGGCACAGGGCACTACCTCGTCGTGCTCGATCTTGAACAGGCGAAACTCGTTGCGGATTTTATGCTTAATGGCGGCGACTCCAGCGCATTTCTTCAGTTCTTCGACGGTGCCTCCAGCGTCGGGTTCGACCCCTCGACTCACCTCACCCGCGTCGGCGTTGCCAACCAAACGACCATGCTCCGAAGCGAGACCGAGTCCATCCAAAAACTCCTTCGTGAAACCATCGCCGCTCGCGATGGCGGAAATACTGCAAATTTCCGCTTTTTTGACACGATTTGCGGAGCGACCCAGGATCGACAGGATGCCCTTTTCGGTCTCCTCGATCAACCCCTTGATCTCCTCCTCGTCATCGGCGGCTACAATAGTTCCAATACCGCCCACCTTGTCGAAATCGGCGAAAAAAAACTCCCGACATGGTTTGTGCGCAACTCTTCATGTCTCATCTCGTCCGACGAGATCCGTCACTTCGACCTGCACACGAAAGCCGAGACCACATCTCGCGCCTGGCTGCCGACATCCAACCCGCTCAACGTTGGCATCACAGCCGGCGCCAGCTGCCCGAACAATCTCATCGAGGAGACGATTCAGCGCGTGCTCGACCTCCGCGTTATCGCTCCGGCGAAATAAGGCTGCTCCGGCAGAGTTTGGCGTAAAGGCCGTCCTGCGCGACGAGTTCATCGTGACGGCCGCGTTCAACGATGCGACCGCGTTCCATGACGAGAATCTGGTCTGCATGGCGCACTGTCGAGAGGCGGTGGGCGATCACAAAGCTCGTCCTGTGCTCCATCAGCCGGTCGAGAGCCTGCTGGATCAACTGCTCGGTCGCCGTGTCCACACTCGCCGTCGCCTCATCCAAAATCAAAATCGGCGGATTCTTGAGCAATGCCCGTGCAATCGAAATTCGCTGTTTCTCGCCCACGCTCAACTTGACCCCGCGCTCGCCCAGCGGCGTGTGGAGGCCCGCAGGAAGACGCTCGACAAAGGCCAGCGCATTGGCAGCCTTCAATGCCTCCCACATTTCGTATTCCGTCGCGTCTGCTTTGCCGACCCTCAGATTCTCCGCCGTCGTTCCGTTGAAAAGAAAACTCTCCTGCGTAACCACCGCAATGCTCTCCCGCAAGCGCGAACGAGGGATGTCCCGCAACGGAATTCCATCAACCAAAATCTCGCCTTCCGTAAACTCGTAAAACCGAACCAGCAGATTCACGAGTGACGATTTGCCCGCGCCCGTCGGCCCCACCAACGCAATCGTCTCACCAGCCCGCGCCGTCAGGTTCACGCTGTCCAGTACCGGCAAATCGTCCGAATAAAAAAACGAAACATCGCGATACTCGACGCCGCCCGCCAGTGGACCTGTTACGGTCGTCCCACTCTCGTCGCTCTCCGAATCCGCATCCATGATCTCAAACACCCGATCCCCCGCCGCCCGCCCGGATTGGAAAATCTGATTCAGCGAATGCAAACGTCCCACCGGCTCGTAAAGAAATCGCGCAAACACGAGAAATGCCACCAGCGCACCGACGCCCATACGCCCCGCCAATACCTCCCGCGCCCCATACCCCGCAATGAGGAGCATTCCGCACGAAGTAAAAAACGCCATCGACGGTTGATAAATAGCCCACGCCTTCATCACCACCAGCGTCGTCTTCCGCACCAACTCGCTCGCCGAGTCGAATCTCACCTGCTCCCGGCCCTCGCTCGTGTAAGTCTTGATTTGCCGAATGCCAGCGATGTTGTCGTGCAGCAGCGAGTTTAGTGACGAAACCGCCTTCCGCTGCTGCCGATAACGCGACCGTGCCGACACCGTGTAAGCCACCGCGCCCAAGGCGAGAAACGGAATCGGCAACGCCGCCACAAGCGTCAAAGCCGGACTGTAAAAAAGCATCACTCCAGCCACGATGACAATCTGCAAAACCGCCACAACTCCCTGCTCGATGCCGTCGATGAGCACCCGCTCCACACTCGTCACGTCCTCAATGAGCCGCGTCATAATGTCGCCCGTCGCACGGTCATCAAACCACGGCAACGGCAACGTCTGAATGTGCCCGTAAAGCTCGCTCCGCAAATCGCAGATCACTTTTTGCTCGAAGTGATTATTAAAAAAGATCCGCAAGCTGTCCAAAATCGTCTGCGCGAAAAACGCTACGAAACCTGCCGCCAGCAACGGCAGCAACAAAGCCGGTTGGTTTTTCAGTATCACGTCGTCCACGATCCACTGGGTAATCGCCGGGAACACCACAACCAACAACGTCGCCGCAATCGCGCACCCCAACGTCGCAAACGCCAACCCCGGATACCGGCGCACATATGGAAGAACACGAAGAAAGACTTTCATTCAGCCCGCCAACATCCCGCACTCTTCCTCCCGACGCAAGCCCCGACAACCCATTAACGCCACGGAGGGCGCATCTCCGAAATGTGCAAAGACGCCTCTTTACAGGAGCGTGGGCATCTTGCCCGCATTCCTTTGGTTTGCACATTTCGGAGATGCGCCCGCCACG
>Ga0105046_10011349_pt1 | contig 13851 bp, 11 predicted proteins | sample MAT03_FD_78385 | JGI IMG/M metagenome (GOLD analysis project Ga0105046, IMG submission 78385) | Freshwater microbial communities from Lake Fryxell liftoff mats and glacier meltwater in Antarctica - MAT-03 (megahit assembly) | ecosystem: Environmental > Aquatic > Freshwater > Ice > Liftoff... | reverse complement strand
GGTTTGCTGCGATTGCCCCGATCTGCGGCGGTGGTGAGCCATACTGGACTCGACGTTTTAAGCACCTGCCGACATGGGCTTTCCACGGAGCCAGGGACACGGGGGTGCCCGTAGAACGCACGCAGGAAATGGTAGACGCCCTGACGAAAAACGGCGGTACGCCAAAGCTGACCATCTATCCTGAAGCCGAGCATGACTCGTGGACCGAAACGTACAACAACGCCGAATTCTATGAGTGGCTGTTGGCACAGAAGCGAGTAGACATCAAGGAATAGCGTTGATTAAAATGTATCCAAACGGAGATCTGAGAAATGAACACGCAGAAGCAAGCCAATCCTGACCACCCGATCCATGAGTTGATGGCGCGGCGATGGAGTCCTTACGCCTTCGCTGATCGTCCCGTTTCAACTGAAGACCTTCGGTCCTTGTTTGAGGCAGCCCGCTGGGCGGCATCCTCTTACAACGAACAGCCGTGGAGCTACATTGTTGCAGTGAAACACGATGAGGGTGCCTTTCAGACATTGCTCTCGTGTTTGGTTGAGGGAAATCAGGGGTGGGCGTCGGCTGCCCCGGTGTTGGCCATTGGCTGCACGAATCTCAAGTTCGCTCGCAACAGTCAGCCTAACGCTGCAGCTGTCCATGATCTCGGTCTCGCCAGCGCCAACCTGACGTTTGAAGCGACGGCCCGAGGACTATTCGTGCACCAGATGATCGGCATTCTTCCCGACAAAGCTCGGGAACTGTATCGCATCCCGGAAGGAATCCAGCCGGTGACGGGATTGGCGATTGGCTACGCTGCCGATCCTCACACACTGCCTTCAGAATATCAAGCACGTGACCTCGCCTCCCGAGGTCGGAAAACTGTTTCTCAGTTCGTCTTCGGCGGCGAGTGGGGATCTGCTTCGCAGATCACAAAATAGGAAGCTGTGCTCTGCCGGGACACGGCCAGCGGGTTCGGAGCGGTTGACCATTCTCAATCGAGGAATGCTTCGACGGCAGCGATCTTTTGTGGTCCATTCGGATCTCGTGATAAGTCAGATTTAGACACGGCGTTTCAAATCGACTTGACCACTATCTTTAGTCTCCTCCCCCGACAGAAATGAAGGGCGCACCTCGTTTGCAGCAGAACCGACAAGCTGGCGCCATTATCTGGTAAAGGAATCGGGGCCATGCGGTCTGGAAGTGCAGCAATAATCGCGATTGCCTACCATCTGGCCTCAGTAGCAGTGCTTACAAAGCCCGCGTGGTGTCAGTCTGACTTGCCCACATTGGCGTTGAAGCCGCCGATTCCTGAGAGGCAAAACCCTCGCATCCTCCGTTTCCGGGAGCGTGACACCCATGTGCACGAGATGCTGAGCGAGTCCGAGTAGATCGCCGCAGATGGACATGATTAATTTGAGTTTATCTGTCTCTGCCAGATCCCCGGCGGAAGCGCGACTTGAGTAGACTCCCCCCTGTGTGTTTTTTTCATCTGTCGTGTTGGCCATCCAATGTTCCGGGTTCTCGTCGTTGAAGATCAGCCAAATCTGCTCAGGAGCATCGCCACTGCCATCGCGGAAGTTGGTTTCGATCCTCAGATTGCAGCCACGCTGGCCGAAGCAACTGCCAGGTTGACCACGGAGCCAGACCTCGTCATTCTCGACATTATGTTGCCGGACGGAAGTGGTCTGGACTGGCTGCAATCCTTGCGAGCGAATGCGAACGAGACTCCCGTCCTGCTCCTTACCGCACGCGATTCGATTCAGGATCGAGTGACCGGACTGGATTGCGGCGCGGATGACTATCTGATCAAGCCGTTCTCCATTGACGAACTGCTGGCACGAATGCGGGCACTACTTCGTCGGCGCAACACCGAATCTCGCACTGAAACCTCCAGACTTGAGTTCCACGACTTGCGAGTTGACCTGATGGCGCGAACCGTACTTCGCGGAAATCGCATCATAGAACTGCAGCCACGGCAATTCGAACTGCTTGTGTTCCTGATGCGAAATCAAAACCAGATCGTCACTCGCGAGATGATTGCCGAGAACGTATGGAAACAGCCCGAGGCGACCTGGACCAACGTGATTGAAGTGCATATCAATCATCTTCGGAAGAAATTGGAATCGCCAGACTGCCCCGCAATCCTGCAGACTGTGCGTGGCAGAGGATATCGACTGGGAGACGCCCTATGAAAACACTTTCGATCCGTTGGAAGCTATCGCTCTTCTTTGCGGCAGCAGTCGCAGCGATTCTGGTCGTCTTCGGAATCGTTTTGATCCTGATCACCCGCCAGCAGCTTTTGAATCGGACAGATGCCGCTTTGCGTGAAGAGTTGCGCGAGATCCTTCTGGAAGCAGGACTCCACCAGTCGGTCCATGACTTTCAAACGGCCGCACAGATACGGTTTTACCATCACGACATTTATGATTTTGTCGTGATCGACAGCAGCAACTCAATTGTCTTCGTCAGTGCAGGATTAAATCCGCAACGTGGCCTTGAACTGGCAAAGAATCCTGTGAACGGCACGATCGCATATACGACGAATGCTGTTTCTGAGGGCGATGCGATCCGGTCAGTTGAATCCACGTTCAACAGCGACTTTGGGACACTTCGCGTGTTCGCCGTCACATCGCTGCAGCCGCTGCTGGCAGAGCTTCAGACGCTCGAAGTTGTCGCGACAGCCCTGCTGCCGATTGCATTGGTGATCGCCGTCGCAGTCGGCTACTTTCTTGCGGGGCGAGCATTTGCCCCGGTGACTTCGATTTGTATAGCCGCCAATTCGATCACGATCGACAGCCTGAATCGCAGGATCGTGGTGCCCAATCCGCACGATGAACTGGGGGCTCTTGCTGAGACCCTGAATTCACTGATCGCTCGACTCGATCAGGCCGTCGCTGAGATCAAGCGATTCACGGCCGATGCATCTCATGAACTACGAACTCCGCTGGCCGCGTTGAAACTCGAAGCGGAACTCGCCCTTCGTGCCGAACGCAGCCCGCGCCAGTATCAGGCCGCATTGGGAGTGATTGTGGATGAAGCAAACCGACTCTGTCTGCTCGCCGATCAATTGCTGAATCTGAGTCGGGAAGATGCCGGCATTGCCGATCGGATGCAGGAGCGCGTTCCCATCCACGCGATCTTGTCTGATCTGATTCAGCAGTTGCAGCCGATGGCTTTCGACCGTTCGATCTCATTGAAGGCCGACGATCCGGAGGAATGCGAAGTCATGGGCTGCGATATCCGACTTCGGCAAGTCTTTATGAATCTGATTGAGAATGCTTTGAAATTCACAAAACCGAACGGATCAGTTTGGGTTCGCTGCAAGTGCCTGAATGGAACTGTCGTGTGCAGCGTACAGGACACCGGTCCCGGTATTGCGGCCGTGCATCTCCCGCACATCTTTAATCGTTTCTATCGAGCCGACGTGTCAAGAAGTTATGAGGCGGGTGGAGCAGGCCTCGGACTGTCGATTACGCAACGCATTGTGATCGCCCATGGCGGGACGGTTGAAGTAAAAAGTGAAGTCGCTACAGGGACAACCGTGACCGTAACGCTGCCGAGCCTGCAGTTTTGCGAATCCCCTGAGCGTAACGGCGGACGTGCTGGTGTGTCACCATTGGAACTTTCGGAGACTGCTGGGTAATGCAGAGATTCATGTTTTTGCGATCTGATTTGAAACGTTTGCTGCTGCTGATTCTGTACGGTGTCCCCGTGGTGTTCGGCGGCGGCTGTCAGAAGACTCAGGAAGAGAGTGCGAAGGCTGCACCGGTCGCTGCCGCGAAGACGACACGTCCCGTGTCGGAGTCGGATCTCAACACAATCGAGCTGACTGAAGATGCGGTGCGAAGACTGGGACTGGAGACCCAGGTCGTCGCAGAACGCAGCTTGCCGCGCGTACGATCCTACGGCGCGGAACTGATGCTTCCGGCGGGAGCCTCCGTGATCGTCTCAGCCCCGATAGCGGGAACACTGAAGATTCAGGCAGGTCGATCGATGCCAACCCCGGGTGAGCGGATTGAGAAAGACTCAGAGGTTCTGCAGTTGCTGCCCATGTTGTCACCGGAGCGCGACGTGCTGACTCCGGCAGAACGAATTCGTTTTGCGGAAGCCAGGAATACGATCGCCCAATCGCAGAACGACGCAGCCGCTCAGGTTCAGCAATCTAAGGTGCAGGTTGAAGCGGCGCAGATTGCTCTGGATCGCTCGGAACGGTTGCTGAAGGACAAATCCGGCACGATTCGGACGGTCGATGAAGCGAAAGCACAGCTCCAACTGGCCGAGGCGGCTCTCGAAGCAGCCGAAACCCGCAAGACGATCGTTGATGGAATCAGGCTGGATACGGAGGCGGGAACCCTTCAGCCCATTTCGATTGCCGCACCGATGTCCGGAATTGTTCGAAGTGTCCACGGTCAACCCGGGCAAATCATGGCGGCGGGCGCGGCCATGTTTGAGATCATGCATGATGCGACTCTTTGGGTTCGCGTTCCGGTGTATGTCGGTGACCTGGAAGATCTGAATTTGTCCGTTCCGGCGCATTTGGCAGCCCCGGGAGAGCGGCATTCATCGGACCAGTTGAGTGTGAGTCCGGTTCGTGTCCCTCCCACAGCGCTCGCATTGTCTTCGACCGTGGATGTGTACTACGAACTGCCGAACGAAGGCTCAAAGTTTCAGCCGGGGCAACGATTTAGTGCGCTGATTCGCATGAAGGGCGAAGCCAACTCGCTCGCCCTGCCATGGTCCGCTGTTTACCTCGACATTTACGGAAACCAGTGGGTCTATGAAAAGACGGGCGAACGCCAGTTTGTTCGTCGACGGGTCGAAGTGGCATTCGTCGCTGATGGCTGGGCAGCGTTGACTCATGGTCCGAACGTCGGTGTGCCTGTGGTGATAACGGCTGTTGCTGAACTGGCTGGAACAGAATTTGGATTCGCCAAGTGATCCTGTCACAGTGAATCGGACTGTCAGCATATTTGCATGACGTGCTGACAAGACAGTTGCTGGTCAGAGTTGTTGAGGAATGGGTTGCGGGAGTTCAAAATGCGTTGGCTGATTGAGTTGGCCCTGCGAATGCGGATCGCCGTTCTGGCATTGTCAGCGATGCTGATCGTGGTGGGACTCAGGCTCGTTCCATCAATGCCGCTGGATGTCTTTCCCGAGTTTGCCCCGCCGTACATTGAGATCCAGACAGAAGCTCCGGGCTTGTCGGCGGAAGAGGTCGAAAACCTGGTTTCGTTCCCTCTGGAAAATGCTTTGATCGGGACTCCGGGCCTGGAAACGCTCCGGTCAAAATCCGTGATGGGTTTGTCTTCAATTCGGTTGCTGCTGCATCAGAATGCGGATGTGTATCGAGCCAGGCAGCTTGTTCAGGAGCGGCTGGCTTCGGAAGCGACCCGCCTTCCAAATGTGGCTCGACCGCCAGTCATCCTGCAGCCACTGTCCTCCCTGAGCCGCATGTTGAAAATTGGCATCTTGTCTGACAAGCTCGACCAGAGCGATCTGACGGAACTTGCCGTCTGGACGATTCGGCCTCGATTGATGGCCATTCCGGGAGTTGCCAACGTAGCGATGTGGGGACAGAAGGACAAACAACTTCAGGTGATCGTCGATTCCGAACGACTGCAGGCCCACGACGTCTCGCTGGATCAGGTTTTGCAGACTGCTCGAAATGCTGTGGCTCTGGATGCCGGCGGATTTGTCGATACGCCGAATCAGCGACTCGCCGTGCGACAACTGTCCTCTGTGAAGACTCCCGCAGAACTGGCTCGCACTGTCGTGTCGTTTCGCGATGGAGCCGCCCTGCATCTCGGGGATGTCGCCGACGTTCGGATCGGTACGCCTCCAGCCATTGGCGATGCCATCATCAATGACCAACTCGGCCTGTTGCTGATTGTTGAAAAGCAACCTGCCGCCAACATGCTGGAAGTCACGAGAAAAGTCGAATCCGCTCTGGAGACGATGAGACCGGGACTGAAGGATGTTGAGATTGTCCCGACGATCTTCCGCCCTGCGACGTTTATTGAGCGGTCGATTGACAATTTGACGTCTTCGCTTCTGACGGGGTGCATCCTGGTTGTCATTGTCATCGGATTGTTTCTCTTCGACTGGCGAACGGCACTCATCAGTCTGACAGCCATTCCACTTTCGCTGATGGCGACCATCGTTCTGCTCTACTGGATGGGCCTGACGATCAACACCATGATCATTGCTGGCCTTGTCATCGCGCTGGGCGAAGTCGTCGATGACGCAATTATCGATGTGGAGAACATCGTGCGACGACTGCGAATCAATCGCACGCTGGCAAAACCACGATCGTCGTTCTGTGTTGTCCTTGATGCTTCGCTGGAAGTTCGCAGTGCGGTTGTTTACGCCACGGTCATCATTATGCTCGTCTTTCTTCCGGTGTTCTTTCTGGAAGGGCTGCCCGGAGCTTTCTTTCGCCCGCTGGCGATCGGATATGTCGTAGCGATTCTCGTATCGCTGTTTGTGGCCCTGATTGTGACTCCGGCCATGTGCCTGCTGATTTTGCCAGGGCATCAGGTCTCTGAAAAAGAACCACCTCTGAGCCGCTGGCTAAGGAGGCCTTACCGAGCCCTTCTGCCATGGTTTGCAATTCGTCCGAAATCAGCTTTTACGTTCCTCACATTGTCGCTGGCAGCGACGCTTGTTGTGCTGAACGGACTTGGGCAGGAGTTTCTTCCGAACTTCCAGGAAACTGATTTTCTGATGCACTTCGTGGAGAAGCCCGGGACGTCGCTCGAAGCGATGAATCGGGTGACAATTCAGGCGAGTCGAGAACTCCGGTCGATTCCCGGTGTTCGCAATTTTGGAAGTCATATCGGTCGAGCGGAAGTCGCGGACGAAGTGGTGGGGCCCAACTTCACGGAACTCTGGATCAGCATCGACACCGAGGTGGACTACGATGAGACGCTGGCAAAGATTCAAACAGCCGTTGATGGCTATCCGGGGCTGTATCGTGACGTACTGACGTATCTGCGGGAACGAGTGAAGGAAGTTCTGACCGGAGCCAGTTCCAGTATCGTCGTCCGCATCTATGGATCCGACCTGAACGTGCTGCGCGCCAAGGCGAAAGAGGCTGCGGCCGTGATGGCGAAGGTGGAAGGAATTAACAATCTGAAAGTGGAAGCCAATGTGCTGGTGCCTCAAATTGAAGTCAAACTGCGTCATGCGGCGATTGAGCAATTCGGTCTGACCCCCGGACAGGTGCGTCGCGCGGTCACGACGGTTCTGCGTGGCACCAAGGTTGGTGAGGTCTACGAGGGGCAAAAGAAGCAGGACGTTGTGGTCTGGGGAACCGCAGCCACGCGGACAGATCTGAACTCACTCCGGGATATTCGCATCGATACACCGACTGGTGGTCAGGTTCCGCTTCGCGATGTTGCCGATGTCGCCATTGTTCCTGCCCCAAATGAAGTGAAACGTGAAGGCGGATCGCGACGAATTGACGTCACTTGTGACGCGAAGGGGCGCGACCTCGGATCTGTCGCACGCGATGTTGAAGCCGCTGTTCGTAGTCTGTCCTTTGACCGCGGCTACCATCCGGAATTCCTGGGGGAATACACCGCTCGGCAGGAATCTCAGCAGCGGCTGATAGCGCTGGGTGGTGTCTCGCTGCTTGGCATTCTGCTGATCCTTTACATGGACTTTCAGTCGCTCAAGTTGACGGCGATGGTCGCACTGACGATTCCGTTTGCGCTCATCGGGGGAGTCATCGCCGCATGGATTGCCGGCGGAACGCTGTCGCTCGGATCGTTGATTGGCTTCGTCACGGTTCTGGGGATTGCTGCGCGGAATGGCATCATGCTTGTCAGTCACTACCGCCATCTCCAGCAGGTCGAAGGAGAACCGTTCGGACTCAACCTTGTCGTCCGTGGTGCCGAAGAACGGCTCATCCCCATTCTGATGACGGTGTTGACAACCGCGCTGGCATTACTTCCGCTTGTCGTCGCAGGAAACAAGCCGGGACACGAAATTGAATATCCTCTGGCAATCGTGATTCTTGGTGGAATCGTCACATCGACGATTCTGAACCTGTTCGTGCTTCCGCCACTCTATCTGCTTTGGGGCCGTAACGCAGTTCCAACCAGGGAAGATAGTGAAACTGTTCCGCCTGTAACGCCGTGACAGGACATCCGGCCCAATCGATACAACCCCGGCGATCGGAATCTGAGCGGCAATTCCTGTCGATTGAACCAGGCGACGACGTGGCCGCGAGATTAACTTTCTCATATCCGTCTCAATGACTCTGCCCTGATCACGTTCCACTGGACGAACAGAAACTGAAGTCCTGTTTCTGTCCATTGGCCAAAAGCTTGCACCATGGGAACTCGTCGTCACTCCGTGATGCTTCCGGCATTGGCTCTCGGGATCATGCTGTTCGCTGGCTGTCGTTCGGCCAGCGTCAGCCGAATTCATGCCGAAACGCGCCCAGAATACGCGCCGAACGTGCCTCAGGGAGAGATTGCTTCGACGTCGGAATCGAAGTCGCGTCAGGAGCCGCAAACTTCCGATAACCGCGGGCTCACGATTCGCCCGGTGTCACAATCGAAATCGTCGATGGAACCTGTCAGCCCCGACACAGACGCTGCAACGTCATCCGATTCGACGTCTGCCGTTGCACTGCCATTGCTCCAACTGTGTGCGATCGCTGTTTCGAGCAACCCGGATCTGATAACTCTGCGTCAAACTGAGCGCGTCAGCCTTGCGGCCAAAGGTGTGGCAGAAACGTACCCATTCAACCCGTTCGTTCAGGTGCAGGCAACGCCGTTTCAGAATGCCGGCAATGGCGGCCCCAACCGAATGCACCACTATGTTCTGCTGATGCAGACGATTCAGCTGGCGCACCAGCAGGACTTTCGCGAACAAGGAGCCAGGTATGTTCTTAACAGCACGCGCTGGAACATTCATCAGGCTGAGCTGCTGACACTGGCTCAGGCGCAGCGATTATATTTCACCACGCTCTATCAGCGCGGCATCCGGGAACTTGCGGAGGCGAGTCATGAGAACAATCTGGAACTGCTTCAGATCCTCGAAAACCAGCTGAATGCAGGTGCCGCCACGGCGGCTGATGTGGCCATCGTCCGAGTTGATGCCGCATCGACTCGCCAGCAGCAGCAGCTCGCCACCGCCAACTTCCAGAATGCCGTCCGCGACCTCGCGCGGCATGTCGGAATGCTACCGAATTTGCTCCCCGATGTTGCGGGCGATATCCACGAGTTTCGATGGCAACTGCCGAATCTCTCCAGCGAGCAGACAGAGTCTTTACAAGATGACTGGAATCAAGCGGTTATCAGTTCAACCAAAACCGCAGTGGGATGGGCGATGGCACGGCCTGATGTGATGGCAGCACGATCTGAATTGGACGTTGCAAGAGCCAATCTCGGGCTCGCCAGCGCGGCGAAAACACCCGATCTGCAGATCGGTCCCTACTATCAGGCGACGGCCGACAGCATGACCTTCCTCGGCTTTAGAGCACAAATGGACCTGCCGGTTGTCAACAACGGAGAACCGCTCGAACGTCAGCGCCGGGCAGAACACCATCAGCGAATCACGGCATGGCATCAAACCCAGCGTCGAGCGGAGCTGGAAGCCACAGCCGCTATGGATCGCTACGCTGACGCTCTTGCCGCCGTAGAGTCGGAGACATCGGATGAAGAGTCGTCCGATCTTCCGTCAGAACTCAAGGGGTTGGAAAAACAGTTTCTGGCCGGCGAAGTGGATGTGGTTCGAGTCGTGCAGGCCCGAAACAGCCTCATCCTGAATCGCCGCGCTCGACTCGATCTCTTGAACGAACTCAGCCAAGCCGCCGCCGGCCTCGTCGGAGCCACAGGTATTTCTATTGAGACCATCGTTCAACTCGATCATCAGCCGGAGTAAGCGTCATATCAATGAGTTTCGCGCTGATTCACAGAACGAGACCTGGTTGTCATCACTTCATCAGGCTTTCAGAAAAATCTACCCAACCGAACTGACGGACCTGTTGCCGAGACGCTGCAAAGTTTCTTTTTCATCATTCCTCGATATTCGGATATCTCCTGTTGTTTCTGCCGATCTGGTGATACTGTGATTCGCGGCGATCTGCCATCACTATCGCTTTACTTTACGCAGCTCAATTTCTCCGCCAAGGCGATTGGCTGCCGTCAGCAGGTAATCTGATTCAGACAGTCCTCCGGCGTCCCGGCTCGCTTTGGCGACCACTTCCAGCGACTTCAATACCTGGAGATTTGCCTCTATGACTGCTATCCGTTCATCGGCATTCACGGCGAGTTCCAGATTGGCTTCGTGCAATTGGAAAATCGTACGGTAAACAATCTCAATGGTTGAGGTGCCGCAGCCAAGATTACGCGGCAAGATGTCAACCACTTCACTGAGTGCTTCCTGACGAGCCTTCAGCATGTCGAGTAATTCCGGGTCAATTGCAGTTTGGGGAACTGACTTTGTTTGATTCGCAGTTGGATGCTTTTCGTTTCGGGCAATTTCCCTGTTCGCTTTTTCTTTGGCCTTGTGAAGCTCAAGTTCGCCGCTGAGGCGATTGGCTTTTGCTTGCAGGTATTCTACTTTTCCGACGATTCCAACGTCGTACTTGATTTGAGCCTGCTGCTCGACACGCATTAATAGCGGAACGCTTGCCTCAAGGATCGCAATACGTTGGTTCTCATCCATCGCAAGGTCAATCCTGGCATCGTTCAAAAGCAAAATCGCCCGATCTACCTCCCCAGGAGTTGTGATGCCAATATCCGATTCAATCTCGATACGTCTCACCCCTTCACTCAGTGCTTCTTTGCGAGCATTATCCCATCCGGACTGAAGGCCATGCTCATGACATTTCCAGTATTGAACGCCGATTTCCGCAGGCGTTTAATCGATGACAGTTTTATTGGAGTTATGAAAACACGAATTCCAGCTTGAGGTTCGCCAGCCAGGGGATTTTGGGGTGGTCTTTAGCCAGATTTGCCTCTTTCAGAATCGGGTTGTGCGAGCGGCGATCAAGGTACACGATAAGGCGATTTCCGCGTGCGATTTCAACTGCGCCAGACGTCTCAACGAACTTGCGATAAACAGCCTCGGGCTTGCTCAGATCGAAACCGTGAAGCTGGTGCGCGAGCCACCGATAGCAGGCGTTCGCAGGCACCGTCAGCACGGTATCAGGATCGACATTCAGACGCACTTCGCTCGACAGACAGTCCTGATTAAAAAAGTTCACACTCGTCCCCAACGCGTCTTCAATTCCGTTCCGTCGCGCGTAGTTTGTCACCAAATCCCGCGCCGTGATTTTGACGTTGTTGGTCAGGAAGAGCGTCGCATGTTTGCGACCCAATCCCGTCACCGCGACCTGTCGAATCTGTCCTTCATAACCGGACAGTTTGGTGAGTTCATCAACGTAGCGAATCTTTTGATGGCGACGCTTTGGAATATCGATCACGGCATCGTGCCATGCGCTTGCTGGCAGGTTCTCAAGCCGCTTCAGAATGTTGCTGCCACGACGCCGAATCGTCACAAACGAAACATCTTTCTTCTGTGCGATGATCGATAATTCTTCGTACGTTGTGAGTTTCGAATCAAAGTACAACCACTCTGGATTCTTTCCCATCAGCTTTCGCCAGAAATCGATAAAGCACACGGCTTGGCCAGGCTGCTGCACACGAGTCAAATTTGCATTTGAGTAGCAAGAAACCTTGCTTTTCTGCTGCATCGCAAAGAATGTCAGCAGGCTCGGACCGGCCTTTCCTCGCAGCGGCTGGAACTGATTTTCGAGATCCGTTTCATCGCCGCGATGTCCAATCACATGAAAGTCGAGCGAGAAAGAATCGGCATCCGGAAACAACAATGGGGACAGCTTTTTCACCCAGCGTTCCAGGAGCAGTACTTGATTGTGGCGGATCGTTCGATACGAATAGTCGGTGGCAAAACTCTTCTTTGGAAGGATGTTGAGTCCCGCAAACAAACCGACCGCTCCGTCGCAGTTGAAGTCATCGATATGGCTGAGCCGTTCCTTGTCGAGCAGCTTGAGTGTCGACAGACTGAGTATCGCATTCACCGCCGGAATCATCTGCGTTCCCGGGTAGTCTGCGGCAGTGACAATCTGATCAAATCGCATCTGCGCGAGCAACGGTAGAAAGAGAAAAATTCCTGCGTGCCGAGTGATCAGTCTTCGGCCTCGTTCAAGGGAGAGTGTCTGGACATCGGCGACGGGGATGTCTGCATCTTCGCAATCTGAAATGCCTGGTGGTCGCCCTCGATGAACTTCTGAAAAAAGGGGAGCTCATTGCTGGTGTCCTGCCAGCGGCAAAACTCACTGACCCAGTTGCGAACCGTTCCGTAACTTACATCAAAATGAGATGCCACGTCCCGCATCGATTCCTCTTCAACAAACACAGATCGAAGTGCTTCGTAGCGTCGATGATTTGTCTGTCGTGGTCGTAGAAAGTAGCTCGCTCGATTGTTCACGTCCATGTTCCCCTCCCTGTGAAATTGTCATCGATTTATTCCCTCCGGAAGGCCACATTATGACTCTCAGATTTTGATGTTCCAAAACACAAAATCGCATTTCTACCCAAGAAAGACCCACTCAGATGCGTTTTTGGGTTCGGCCGATGCTGATTTTAGAAACCGCGAAATCACTCAACGATGGCGATAAATCGATGACAGATCAACGGTGAAAACTCGAAATTTGCTGCGTTGTGTAAAGAAATGACGCAAAGTTGTCATCGACTTTCGTCCTGCGGAAATCTGCGTTGAATTGTTGCGCTCCACGCAACTGCCTGGTCAACGCTGCGTTTGCCTAGCGTGTGCAGCCGAGCCGCATCGATAATCGTGTTGGTGAGAACCAGGCGGAGCCCGGCAAATCGCTCCACCGCAGTCCGCGCCTTACAGGACGCCTGACTTCGGTGTGCTTCCAGAAGAGCCTGCTGGACAATATCCGAATCGTCCAGAACCCGGCGAAAGCGGGCATCCATCTGTGTTCCCGCCAAAAGCATCAGCGCAGGACGAAACTGCTCAAAACCCGGCTGATCAAAATTACCGCCTGTTGCCATAGATGGTAGCCCCTCTGCTGTTAGTTCAGGCGTCATTACTCTTCAGATTGAGCGGACAATTTCGAACATTCTCAGCGAAACCGGAAAATGGCAGACGCACCGACAGAATTCAGGCGTTTGGGCGTGGGTCAACTCCCGCAGTGACCATCCGCTGCTGCTCTGCAGCAAGGACCGGAATCTGCAAAACCACTAATGGGACCTGGCCCCTGCTGTCCACGGCAGCACTTATTCGGTTGGTGACTTCCTCAGTTTGCGACACTTCCGAGTCATGGATGGTACTGCGTCTCCCTATAAGGCGACAGCCGCGAGTGGATTGGGCGAAGAAATTTCGAAATTGCCGGCCGTCGCGTCAACTTCGCAGAATTCTCGAAAACCGGCTATCCTTTTGAGGTCGAGCGAAAGCGGCCCCATCTAGCTTCACGCCCCGTCCTGACCGCCTGGAGCGATGGCAATTTATGTTTGACGCTGTGTACTCTGGCAAGCGAGGTGGAATATTCCACAGTTCAACCGTCTTATCAATGCTGCCCGTTGCCAGCCGAGTCCCGTCCGGGCTGAAAGCCCTTGACCTGAAGGAGCCTTTCGGCTCGTTGTCAGAAAGTCGCTCACGTGGTTCGCTTGCCTGAAACATGCGAGCACCGTGCGCATGAAACGCAGTAAGCATCGAGCGGGAAATTACTGTCTGGACTCCGGAACCGTGCAGTAGCTCCACTTTGGCATGAGTTCGTCGTAGATTGTACGAAGTTCTTGTTTCATTTGCTCGGTGGCATTGCGTTTTGTCTCGTAGGCGCGACGAATAACGTTGACCGTCGTTCGAAGG
>Ga0105046_10011348_pt1 | contig 13851 bp, 10 predicted proteins | sample MAT03_FD_78385 | JGI IMG/M metagenome (GOLD analysis project Ga0105046, IMG submission 78385) | Freshwater microbial communities from Lake Fryxell liftoff mats and glacier meltwater in Antarctica - MAT-03 (megahit assembly) | ecosystem: Environmental > Aquatic > Freshwater > Ice > Liftoff... | reverse complement strand
GTAGCCGGAGGCGGCGCAACCGTCGGTTTGGCTCGGTGTGGCCGTGATTGGGGCGTCATCGCGGAGCGTTTGGGCGGGTTGATGGGTGTTCGGCAGCGCCGCTCGTGGCGATTTCCCACCGATTCCCGACAGCGGGCCGAGCGCTGCCCTGCGGGATCGTGCCCGCACCGTATTGGCTTCCTGGTTTCGCCGTCAGCGTCGTGCCCGGCGGCGTGTCACGCAGCATAAGCGGGCGGGGCGCGCATTCTCGAATTGATTTTGATGGATTTCGATCTACTTTCGAGTCTGCGCTATGCCAAAAGGCCGTCCGGCCCTGCGGGCTGCGCGTCTAAGCGGCGTCTGCGCTGCGACCCTTGCCAATGGAAGAGCCATTGGCTGCGCGCCGCGCCTTGCATCCATGCGCTGCAACTCGTCATCCAGTGCCGCGCTGAAGGCAGGTGCGCATGGGCGCGTGCCGATGCAGCCGGTCTCCACTTGCAGGCGAGCATCGAGCACCTGGACATTGGCCCAGCTCAGCATCTGATGCCCCCGGCGCAGGTCGTCGAGATTGGCGGTGCGCTGCATCAGTCCGTCGCTCTGCTGCGCAAAGCTAAATCGTCGACCGGATTGGCGCTGGCCGCTTGCACGCGGTTGCGGCCTTCACGTTTGGCGCGATACAAAGCGCGGTCGCAAGCGGCGATCCATTCATCAGTATTGTTGAAACGATGCAGCTGCAACATGGAGACACCGACACTGCCACTGCACGGAATTAGACTTTCCAAATACGGAAATTCGGTATCCAGACTGCGGCGCACCTGTTCGGCAATAATCATTGCTTGAGATTCGCTAATCGATTCCAAAACAATAATAAATTCTTCGCCGCCCCAACGGCCCACGAGTGCATTTTCTGGAACTGCTGCGCGCATGGCCTGCGCGCTGCCTTTCAGGACTGCATCTCCCGCTTGGTGACCAAAGCGATCATTAATTTGTTTGAAATGGTCGAGGTCAATCAACATCAAACAGGCGCTGCCACCGATACGACTGCGCTGCCAAGCTAGATCAATGCGCCGCAGCACGGCGTGGCGATTAACCACGCCGGTAAGCGCATCGGTATTGGCCATGTGTTCCAAGCGCTCGCTGGTTTTGACCAGCGCCGAATGCAATTGGGCTAATTGATCGCGATTGGCGCGTAGCTCTGTATTGGTGCGACGCATGGTGCGGACGCGCCAGAACAACAACATCAAAATGGCGATCAATGCCAGCATGCCGCTCACCAGCGTCAAACCCAGATAACGCTGACGCGTGAGGCTTAAGTCCTTGATTTGATTTTCGCTGGTCAGTAATTGGCGCTCCATTTGCGAGCGTTCTTGTTCCAGACTGGCTTCTAAAACCGCGATGCGTCGACCGGCAATATCCATCGCCAACTCTTTGTCGAGCTTTTGGTGCGCTTTGCGGGTGACATACGCGCTAGCAGCATCACCCAGACCTAATTCCAAATCAGCGACGACGTCGAGCGCCGCGCGTTCCAGGATTCGATCACCGATTTGCCGCGCGCTGGCCAAGGTTTGGCGCGCTTGATCGAGTGTCGCCGGCGTGGCGCCGCGCGCGCTGAACACCCGCACGCGGCTCAATCCGAGCAGCACCTGATCGCGTACCGCGACTCGATCGAACTCCAGCCAAGCCCGATCAACCCAGCGTTTGGCTTCTTCCCAATGACCGCGCACCAGTTGTAAATCGGCCATGCGGCTGTAGGCGTTGACCTTATTCGGTGCGTTGCCTGATTCTTCCGCCATCGCGACGGCTTGTTCGACAAACTTGGCAGCCTCATCGAAGCGCTCCATGTTCATCAGTGAGATGCCCAATTCGGCGGTCAGAATGATGGCCTCACGGCGGTTGCGTTGTTGAATTTGCGACAGCGCTTCGCGCAAGTATTCGGCGCCGCGTTCTTCGTCATCCAGATTGCGATACAACACGCCCAGCAGGCGCAAACTGCGTGCGATTTCTGGCTTGTTGCCATTCGCGCGCGCCAAATCCAATGCTTCTTTGTGCACCAACACGGCATCACTGAAGCGCCCCGTGCGGCCGTGCAACATGCCGACGGAGTTCAGTTCATGGGCCAGCCAGACATCCTTGCCACTCTTATGCTGCAAACCCGTTGCGGCTTGAAAGGACGCAAGTGCCTCATCAAAACGCCCTAATTTGCGTTGCAGCACGCCCTCGTTGTGCACAATCAGGGTTTGCCATTCTGGATTTGGCGTCTTTTCCGCTAACGCTCGCATTTGCTGCAGCACCGTCTTCGTTTCGTCCAAACGATTGCGATGCGTGTAGATGACGGCTTTGACGGTGAGCGCGGCAAATCGCAAATCGGGGTAGGGCAAATCGGCCATGTCGCGCTCAAGTTCGTCGAGCAAGGCATAGGTGGCTTGCTCATGCTCCAGCTCATGTTCGATTTCGATCAGCGCGATAGTCGCCCAGGCGCGCAGTGCAGGATCGGCAGACGCGTCGCGAATGGCCAGGACTTGTGTGCGTAGCTCAGTGGAGGGCAGCTCAAACGTCTTGCGCAGAGCCTCAATGGACGCTGGCTGCGACGGAAAATGCGCAAAGGCGGTGAGGGCTTCCGCGGCTAAGCGCGAGGCCAACAAACACAGCAGCACTGCGAAGAGGGCGCGGAGCATTGAAATGCGTCAATTATGCCGTGACTACGCGCGTTATCCGCGACCCAATACAATCTCCAGCACGAACTTACTGCCAAAGAAGCCTAACAACAGCACCCCCATGCCGACCAAGGTCCAATTCACCGCAGTGCGGCCGCGCCACCCAAACTTCCAGCGGCCGAGGATCAGGCCACCAAATACCAGCCATGCGAGCAGCGTGAGTACCGTTTTATGCACTAAATGCTGGGCCAACCAATCGTCGATAAACAGCGCACCGCTCAATACGGTCAAGGTCAGCAGCGCAAATCCGGCAACGATGTACTGAAACAACAAATCTTCCATTGCCGACAACGGCGGCAGCGCTCGTAAAGTTGATCCGAAGTGTTTGGCGCGCAAGCTGCGCTCTTGCCAGGACACCACCAGCGCTTGCAGTGCCGCGATGCTGAGCAGCGCATAAGCCGATAGTGCGATCACCACGTGCAGGCGGATCTGCCAACCAGAGATCGTTTCCGGCGCGGAATTTGAGCGCAGCTCGCCAGCCACCGCCGCCAATAGGGCAATCGGCCAAATCATCGCCAATAACACCCGCGCACGCGTTTGCGAACTGGTAATCGTCATCACCAAGGCCATCGCCCAAGCAACCAATGACAGCGCCTGAAAGAAGTTGGTGCTGAGTGGAACTCCGCGCACGGTCGGCACAAACAGCAATGCGGCATGGGCAAGCAGCGCTATTGATCCAGCAAGAATCGCCCAGCGCGGCGGGTCATTACGAACGCCGTAGGCCGCGAGCAACAGCAATGTGGAGCCCGCCGCATAACCCAGAATAATGATGGTGAGTAACAAGGCTTCGAGCATATTTCGTTGACACCAGGATGATCACCGCGGTGGCACCGACTGCGCCAACCTTCGCTTCTATCCTACGCCACCTGAAGTTGCTAAGAGCGTCGCGGAGAGTTTGGAGTGCGAGTCAAACTCATGTGGTCAACCGTTTGTAGGTCCAAAACAGCGCTCGGAGCAAGCAAGAAACCCGCCTGGGCGGTGCGGGCCGCCCAGGCGTCAGCAGAGGCCGTAGTAGTGATGAGGCTGGCGGAAAGGTCGGAAAAGCGAAGGGCCGAAGCGTGTCTAGAGATCAACAGTCCAGAGGTACAAACATACTCACAGGCTGCCCCGTTGCGGCAGAGCCCGAAGCCCGAGCCCGGAGCCCGGGACATGGCGGCGTTGCAACTCGTCGGAGTAGAAGAGCTATTCCTCCCGGCCTGCAAGCACAGCTTGCAGTCGTTCAAGCCGGCGCGCGGCATGCCGCGCAAGGTAGAAAATGATCGCCCAAAGGACTTCCGGCGCACTCGCGCTAGGTTTACTCCGCCCGCAGCGCCAGGGCCGGATCAACGCGCGCGGCGCGCCTTGCTGGAAGCCAACTCGCCAGCGACGCCGCGCCCACCAGCGCCAGCGTGGTTGCCACCAGCGTGCTGGGATCGCTGGTCGTGACACCGTAAAGGAAGGCGCGCAGGAAGGGCGCGACCAGCGCGTACAGCGCAAAGCCGAGCGCGACGCCGATTGCAGTGAGCAGCAGGCCGCGCGCGGCGACCAGACGGGCGATGCGCCGCGGGTCGGCGCCGAGCGCCACGCGAACGCCGAACTCGCGGGTACGCAGTGCGACCGTGTAGGCCATCACGCCGTACAGCCCGATGCTGCCCAGCAGCAAAGTGATCGCTGCGGCGGCGCTCATCAACGTCAGCACCAGTGACAGACGGGCGGTCGACGCACGCACCACCTCGTCCATCGTCTCAACATTAAAGACGGGGACGGTCGCGTCGAGCTCGCGCACGATCTGTCGAATAGCCGGCAGCAGGGCGCCCGGCGGTCCGCTCGAACTCACCACCAGCGCCAGCCCGCCGCGCGCCACCGGTTCCACTTTCGGGTTAGTTGACACCGCTTGGGGCCGGTAAACCATGGCCACCGGCGGCGTCGACAAATCCTCATCGCGCACATCACCGACCACGCCGATGACCGTGTAACTGGGACCGGTCGACGCGATCGACAGCTGCTTGCCGATCGCCGCAGCGCCGCTGGCATCGCCAAACAGGGTTTCGGCGGCGCGCTGACTGATCAGGATGTCCGCGCTATCCTGTTGTTCTAGCGCGCGAAAACCACGGCCCGCGAGCAGCGGAATTTTCATCGTCGCGAAATAGCCCGCGTCGACCATGTTCACCGGCAGCGCCAGCGTTCGCCCGTCGGTTTCGATGCGGTACGACTGCGAAAGTTGCATGCCGCCACCCAGCGGCACGCGCATGGTCAGCCCTGCGGCACGCACCGACGGAAGCTGGCTCACGCGCTCAATCAAGCGCGCGTAGAAAGCCACCGCTGCCGTTTCGTCATAGCGCGCAGAAGGCAGCAGGGTGCGAAGGATCGTGAGCTCATGGGCATCGAAGCCCGGATGCACTTGCGACAGGCTGTGTGCAGTGCGCAGCAGCAGGGCCGATCCCACCGATACCACCAGCGCCAGCGCAATCTGCAGCGCGGTGATGCTCGCCCGCAGGCGTTGCCGAGCAATGCCAGTCGACGCGCCGCGTGCGCCGTCACTGAGTTTGTTTGACAGACTTGCTCGCCGCACCCAAAGCGCCGGCAATGCCGCGCAGACGATTACGCCGACCAGCGTCAGCAGCGCAATGAAGACCACCGTCGGCAGCCCTACACCTAGTTCTGCGAGCCTGGGCACGCTGGTTGGCCCGAACGCCACTAATGCGCGCACCGCGCCGTGCGCAATGAGCAGCGCCAGCGCGCCGGCGCTGACGCCCAGCAGCAGCGATTCGCCGAGCAAATGCCCGGCAATACGCATACGACTGGCGCCGAGCGCTTGGCGCACCGCGAGTTCCTGCTGACGGCCGTCGGCGCGGATCAGCATTAAATTGCTCACGTTGGCCCACGCCACCAGCAACACCAGCTTCGCCGCCGCGGCCAACATCCACAGCGTGCGCGCGATGCCGCCAGTGATCTGCTCGCGCAGGGGAAGCACCACCGGCGTCGGTTTAACCTCAGCCAGCCAGGAAACTGTCGATCGCCCCGATTCCACGCTCGGGAACGACTCCGCCATGCGCGGCAATAGCGCCGCCAACTCGCGCTGCGCCTGCTCCGCGGTGGCGCCAGGGGCCAGACGCGCCACCGCCGCGTAGGAAAAATCCTCAACGGTCGCGCGGTCGGTGTGCTTGACCGGCAGCCACACGCGCGTGCCGGTGGTGTCGGTGTTTCCATACAGCGGAAAGGCAAAGCGCGCCGGCATCACGCCGACAATCACGCGCGGCACGCTGTTCACCATCAGCGTCTTGCCGATTACGTCCGGCGCCGCAGCGAAGCGACTACGCCACTCCGCCTCGCTCAGAATGACCGCCTGCGGTCCGCCACGCAGTTCCTCGTCGGCCGAAAACGAGCGGCCAAGCAACGGCGGGACTTGCAGCAACGGCATCATCGACGCCGTCACCCAAGTCGCGATGACGCTCTCGGCCGCGGCACCGTCACCCTCGATCCAAAGATTGCTGCTGCCAGTTCGGTAGAAGCCAACATTCTCGATGCTTTTCGCAAACTTTTTGTAAGTGAAGTAGACCGCCGGCGGCTGCCGAATTTTGCCCAGTTCCGCCGACTGCAGACTCACGCTGACCAGCCGATCTGGTTCCCCATAGCGCAGCGGCGCCAGCAACACCCCGTACACGATGGCAAACATCGACCCCACCGAGGCCAAGCCCAGCACCAGCGTGAGCAGCGCCGCCATCGTATAGGCCGGCGTGCGTCTCAATGATCGCAGCGCGTGTCCAAGCAGCATTCCTCACTCCCGTCGAACCGCGAATCACCCAGACCTTTATAGACATCGTCGAGCCATTCGCATCGGGAGAAATAGTGGCAGCTTTGGGTAGCCTGGGCTCTCGCGGCAACAGCGTCCGTGGCGGCGAAGCCGTCCGCGAGAGCCCGGCGCTTTTGTTTTGGTAGGCAGGGAAGCGTGTGCGGTTTTGGGGGTGAGAATCGGCCGCTGCGCCGCCTGCGGAGCGCCGATTCGAACGCACGCAAGCGAGCCTTAAGCGACCGCGGCAATCCCGCGCCTTCGCCTTGTCCCGAAAGGTCACTGGATTACCACGGCTTGCGCTGAACATTATCGCCTGCCTGGAATTAACGGTGGCGCATGCTTCGTAATGACGAATCAATGAGTTACGTGACGGGTTCATGGAGAGCGCTCTTTTTCAGCCCAACAATGCACACGCTTGACCTCTCAATTCGGCGTCATCGCGAGACCTGCGCGGGGCTGAATGGGCAGCCCGTGGGGATTTGGGCCTAAGCTATTGGCATTGGGTCCTCGCGTCGGCCAAGCTCGGGCTTGCTCTTCGTGTGTAGACGCGAGGGCGCCCGGCGCTCTGCTGGGGGCTTGCGCAAGGAGCCGCGGCCGCCGGCGCGAACGGCCTTTTCGCACAGTGCAAGCTCACGCGCGCGCCAGGAGCCGCGCTCCCTTTGCCGCATCGTGTTGCAGGGAATCAATAACTTACGGTGAGTTCAGCGGGCGCGCAGCGTATCCCCGACAAATGGCTTGCGGGGGGGAATAACCAAGTAGTTCCTTAACTTAATGGCAATGATTGCGCCACTGCGCCCACGCACGACCCCAGATTTGCAGTGTAGCCTTCGCTCTCCAAAAGCAGCGAAGCAAGCTCCCCTCTATCCAAAGAAACGGATCGAGCTCCACCACAGCATCTCCGCCCCGCTCTGCAGTCCTGCGCCCAATAAATCAGTCCAGTTTGCAACCGGCCCCACTAGCTCACCCGAGGTTTCCAGTGCACGCAAACGACGAACGCCGCGCTAGTTGGAGCCAATATTGGGCGAGCGGTGCCTTGCATTCCTGTGCCGGCAGTTTTGACGGCAATTACGACGACGCGATTGCGCATTTTTGGCGTCAAGTCTTTGAATCTGTGCAGGCCAGTGATCGGGTTTTGGATATCGCCACGGGCAACGGCGCTTTGCCACAATTGCTGCTGGAAATGCGCCGCGAAATGACGCAAATGCCGCACATCGACGCCGTTGATCTAGCGCAGATCGATCCACCCTGGGCGCGATCCCTGGCGCCTGAAGTGTCAGCGCGGCTGCATTTTCACAGCGCAATAGCAGCCGAAAAGCTGCCATTTGCCGATTGCAGCTTCGACTTGGTGGTCAGTCAATATGGCCTGGAATACAGCGATCTGAGCCAAAGCGTCGTCGAGTTATTGCGGGTCAGCAAAGCTCAGGCGCGCCTAGCGCTGATCGTGCACCACGCCGATTCTCTGCCGGTGCGATTGGGCCGCGCCGAGCTACTGGAAATCGACTGGCTCAGCCAATCAGGTGGTTTGTTGCAGCGCACCCGCCGTCTATTGCCGTTTTTAGCGCGCCTAAATACGCCTGCAGGCATGGCATCGGTGCAGCGCGATCCGTCCGCGGCGAAAGCGCGCAGCCAGTACAACGACAGCATGCGCGAGTTGCAGCTGCGCAGCGCTAGTTCGGGTGCGCCCGATATTCTTTTGGAAACGCAAGCTGCGCTCGGCGCGCTAACGGCGAATGCCGCGACCATTGGTTTGGCGCCAGCCGAGGCACGGTTGACCGCCATGCGCGAAAGTCTGCGCATGGCGCGCTTGCGACAAGCCGAACTGGTCGGTCACGCACTCGACGCGCAGGCAGTGGATGCGTTGGCGGCGCGTTTGGCGCCGCTCGGTGTCATTGAAGTCGCGCAGATTCGCGTGCAGAGCGAGTTATTTGGCTGGTCGCTGCGCACACAGTGATGGCAGACTGCGCGCTCACTGTTTGGCCGGAGAGCGAGGATGATGTTGCGAGCCCTATCGATAGCGTTGCTGCTGCCCTTGCAAGTTAGCGCTGCTGCGCGCCCCTTTGATGTCGACGATCTGGTGCGTTTGCAGCGCATTTCCGATCCGCAATTGCGAGCCGACGGTAAAGCGCTGGTTTACACCCTGCGGCAGACCGATTGGGACGCCAACAAAGGTCTGCAGAGCCTTTGGCAGTTGTCGCTGGATGGAAAATCAGCGCCGCAGCGACTAACGGCGAGCGGATCGAATGCGATGCATCCGCGTTTTGCGCCCAGCGGCGAGCGCCTGTATTTTATGTCGACGCGCACTGGTACAGCCCAAGTTTGGCTACTTGATGGTCCGGGCGAGGCGCGCCAGATTAGCCAAGTCCCACTCGACGTCGGCGGTTTTCTGCTGTCGCCCGACGGCAAGCGTCTGGCCTTAGCAGTGGAGGTCTATCCCGAATGCGGCGCCGATTTTGAGTGCACGAAGAAACGCGCAGACGCAGATAGCGCCGAAAAGACCAGCGGCACTTTGCATGACAAACTGTTTATTCGGCACTGGGATACTTGGCAGCGCGGCACGCGGGCACAGGTATTCGTTTATGACTTAGATGCGGACGGCAAACCCAGCGGCGTACCTATTTGGGCAAGCAAGGGTATCGATGGTGACGCTCCCACCAAACCTTTTGGTGATTTAAGTGAAGTGGCATTTTCGCCTGACGCTAAAAAGTTAGTATTCACCGCGCGAATTGCCGGGAAAACCGAACCCTGGTCAACCAATACCGATTTGTATCAGGTGACTTTGGGTAGTGAAGCTGTCGCCGAAAATATAACTGAAAGCTATCCAGGTTATGACAGCACACCGGTTTATTCGCCCGATGGCGGTAAGTTGTATTGGCGCTCAATGGCGCGCGCTGGTTACGAAGCCGATCGCAATCGTATTTTGGAGCGCGAATTAAGCAGTGGAGCCACGCGGGAAGTGGCCGCCGCGTGGGATCGTTCGCCCGACGGTTTGAGCTTGTCGGCGGACGGTCGCACTCTTTATAGCTACGCTGACGATCTAGGCGAACGGCGTTTGTTCTCGATTGACGTGCGCAGCGGCAAAGTAGCGCCGCTCTCCGCTGCCGGCGCAGTCAGTGGCTTTGCAATAGGAAAGAGCAGCATTTATGCGGTCATTGACGATCTGGATTCGCCCGCCGAAATATACGCTTTGCCACTGAAAGGCGGCGCGGGCAAAGCGCTCACGGCAGTCAATGCTGAACAACTTAAAGATCTACAATTTGGCGAGTATGAGCAATTCAGTTTTAAAGGTTGGAATGATGAAACCGTGTACGGTTGGGTAGTCAAACCGGTCGGCTTTCAGGAAGGGCAAACCTATCCGGTGGCTTTCATTGTGCACGGTGGGCCGCAGGGTAGCATGGGCAATAGTTTCCATTATCGCTGGAACCCACAAACCTACGCCGGCAAAGGTTTTGCGTCAGTATTTATCGATTTTCATGGTTCCACCGGTTATGGCCAAAAATTCACCGACACTATTCGCGGTGATTGGGGCGGCAAACCGCTGGAAGACTTGAAGAAAGGGATGGCCGCAGCCACGGCGCGTTACGCATTTTTGGACGGCAAGCGCGCTTGTGCGTTGGGCGCAAGTTATGGCGGTTATATGATGAATTGGATCGCCGGCAAATGGCCAGAAGGCTTCCGCTGCATCGTCAATCACGCCGGCATTTTTGACAATCGTTTCATGGCTTACACCACCGAGGAATTGTGGTTTAACGAGTGGGAATTCGAAGGCACGCCATCTGAGCATCCGCAGCAATACGAAAAGCACAATCCATCGAACCACGTCGCAGACTGGAAAACACCCACGCTGGTCACCCACGGCATGCTCGACTTCCGGGTACCCTTCGAACAAGGCATCGCAGCCTTTACCGCCTTACAGCGGCACGCTATCGACAGTCAGTTTCTATGGTTCCCAGACGAGAATCACTGGATTTTAAAACCGCATAATTCCGTGCAATGGCACCGCGCGGTGGAAGCCTGGATGCAGCGCCACACGGCCAACGACGGATGACGGAACTCAATATGGAAACGCAAGGCTCGGTGGATCTCGAGCAACTCGAAAAAGCCGCGATGGCGCAATTGGATAGCGGTGATTTTGCCGGCGCACTGCGTGGCTTTCGCGATCTCTTGGAGCGCGACGCCAACAATGCCTTGGCTTTGCAGTTCTTAGGCTTTGAGGCCAGTCAGCGCCAAGATCACGTCATCGCCATCGATTTTTACCAGCGCGCGGCGACCGCCCATCCAGGGGCGGAAACCTGCTTCAACTTTGCGTTAGCGCTGTTTGGTCAAGCGCGGTTAAGCGAGAGTCTGGCGGCCTTGGATAGCGCGGTTAGTCACGATTCTGGTTTGTTGGCGGCTTTGTTGTATCGCGGCACCGTGTTCGAGCAAATGGGCAAGCCAGATGACGCCGCGCGGGCGTTTTTGCGGGCGGTACGCACCGCCGACGCGGTGCTGGATCAAAACAGCATCCCTGTCGACTTGCGCCAGTACCTGAACTACGCGATGGGCGTGGTGCGGGTTTATCTGGGTGCACAAATCAATCAAAGCTTGGCTGATTTGGTAGCCGAACACGGCGAAACCAGCGTCGCACGTTTGCGCAAAGCCGGTGAGATATTTGCCGGCTTGCGTCCGCGTGAATACGGCCATCCGCTGTGGCGCCCGGGTTTGTTTTTGGTGCCAGATTTACCGGCCCGCACCTTCTTTGAGCGCGAAGAGTTTGCTTGGAGCGCAGCTGTTGAGGCAGCGACCGACATGGTGCGCGCCGAGCTGATCGCTTTGATGGAAGACGGGCAGGGTTTTACGCCTTACGTGGATCATGCCGAGGGAACGCACGGAGCGCTGGTCTTTAAGGACATTAATCGATCCACCAACTGGACCAGTTTTCATTTTTATCGCCACGGCGAACGCATCGAAGAAAATTGCGCGCGTTGTCCGGGAACCGCGGCGTTATTGGACTCACTGGATTTGCAGCGAGTGCCTGGCTACGGCCCGGAGGTCATGTTTTCGGTGTTGCAGCCGCATTCCAAGATTCCGGCTCACTACGGCGCGGTCAACGGACGATTGGTCGTGCATCTGCCACTGATTGTGCCCGCCGATTGCGGCGCTTTAAGGGTGGCCAATGAGGCGCGCGGCTGGGAAGAAGGCAAGTTGCTGTTTTTTGACGACACCTTTGAACACGAAGCGTGGAACAACAGCGATCAAACGCGCGTGGTGCTGATATTTGACACTTGGAACCCCGCCTTGAGTTCTGTCGAACGTGCAGCTTTTATCCGCGTGCTGACCACCGCGCAGCGCTTTGAGCGCGACGCGATTGGTTGAAATCTCAGGGCTAGCGACCGCCAGCAGCTGCAGTCCTTGCAGTGCTGGCCGTTGTTAACGCGGTGGTTTCGGTCGCATAACGCTTTTGCAACACGCCGACGCGCTGCACATAAACTTGCGTTTCGGCGTACGGTGGGATGCCGCCGAAGCGCAATACCGCATTCTCACCCGCGTTGTAGCCGGCGGCAGCGAGTTCGAAGTCGCCGTCGAACATGTCCAGCAACATGCGTAAATGTTTCACGCCCGCCGCGATGTTCTGGCCCGGATCAAAAGCATTGCTGACGCCGTACATGCCAGCGGTTCCTGGCATCAGTTGCATCAGGCCTTGTGCGCCGACCGGAGACAAGGCCTCGCTGCGGTAGGCGCTCTCGGCATGGATGATGGCGCGTACCATCGATTCGTCCACTTCATTCAATTGCGCAGCGCTGGCAATTTCCGTCTTGTACGCACTGACATTGAGCCCGGTATTGGTCCAATCGACCTTTGAATCAACTTTGCAAGCGGGGCAAGAGTAGGTGCCAATGACCTTCGCGGTGACACCGCGCGGTCGCACATTGGTGTACACCGTCACACCGGTTTTATCGACGTACTTGTAAATATTCTCACCAGCCAGCACCGGCAGCGGATGAGCCAGAAGCAGCGCAACAGGAAGAAGCAGAAAACGATAATTCATGGCATCAATCGGGCGCGTTTGCTTAGGGGCTTGACAGCTGACATCAACAATAGATGCTAAGTTTCTGACAATTGGGTCTGTTTGTGTAGTCCCCCGCACCGAAGTTCACAAAAAAAAGGCCAAAAATCGAAGATTTTGCGCAAAGCGCGTGCCGCCTTGCGTGCGTTCACTACACCCCGATGCAAAATCTGTTTGACTACCCAACTATTTACTCACTTCATCGGACGAAAACCCATGCTTCTACGCGCTGTGCTTGCGTCAGTTCTGTTGATCTCATCTTTGTCTGCATTTGCAGACTGCAGTCCTTTGTTGGATCGCAGTTTTAGACCCTTGGCTGACAAAACGCCCGTCAAACTCTGCGAGCGCTTTGCGGGCAAAGTGCTGCTGGTGGTCAATACCGCTAGCAAGTGCGGATTCACGCCGCAGTACGAGGGTTTGGAGAAGCTGAATGCCGAACTCGCGCCGCGGGGATTTGCGGTCATCGGCTTCCCGTCAAATGACTTCATGAGCCAAGACCCGGGCACCGAGGACGAGATTCGCGAGTTTTGCACGCTCACCTATGGGGTGAAATTCCCGATGTTTGAAAAGTTGGTCGTCAAAGGCGCCAACGCTGATCCTTTCTATCAAGAATTAGCCAGCCAAGGCGGCGGCGAGCCCGGTTGGAACTTCCATAAGTACCTGATTGGCAAAGACGGCAAAGTGCTGCAGAGCTTTGCAAGCCGCGTTAAGCCAGACTCCGCTGAATTACGTGCTGCAATTGAAGCCGCCTTGTAGCGGCTCACCCTAGCAGCCTGTAGGGCTTTCCTGGCGAGTGCGCCGGAAGTCCTTTTGGCAATCGTTTTCTGGTCAATCTCGGATTGATTTTGATGGATTTCGATTCTTTCGAGTCTGCGCTACGCCAAAAGGCCGTCCGGCGGGCTGCGCGTCTGGACGGCGTCTGCGCTGCAACGCTTAGGCAGGGAGGAACCATTGCCTGCGCGCCGCGCCTTGCAGCCGTCCAGCCTCACAACGCATCTCACGCGCAAAGCCCGACTGGCTGCTAGTGCTCAGCTGTTCGTAGTCTCGGTCCGGCCTACCGCCAAATGACGGGCTTGTCGGGCTGGGGTTGAGCCACTGTGGCGGGCGCGTGGCGCGGGCAAAATCGTGCTGCTCGCCTCGAAGCTCAAGCGGGTGCGTCCGCCTGCGCCGCGGTAGTCCTCGATCAATGCCCGCTCGAATGCACTGCTGTCAGCGGCGCGACTGCACCTGTGCTCGTACAGCAAATGCACCAAACGATCGTGCGCAAAAGCGTGGGTTTTTCCGGTTTGCGCATAGAGCCAATCCGAAAAGTCCAAGAAATTGGCAAACGCTGATGCACCGAG
>Ga0105046_10011347_pt1 | contig 13851 bp, 13 predicted proteins | sample MAT03_FD_78385 | JGI IMG/M metagenome (GOLD analysis project Ga0105046, IMG submission 78385) | Freshwater microbial communities from Lake Fryxell liftoff mats and glacier meltwater in Antarctica - MAT-03 (megahit assembly) | ecosystem: Environmental > Aquatic > Freshwater > Ice > Liftoff... | reverse complement strand
CGCTGGTGCCGCAGATTGTCGAGACGATCCAGCAGGTGGCCAGCACCGAGGCGATCGGCGACGGCAAGATCTTCGTCCTCGACCTCGCCTCCGCCACGCGCATCCGCACCGGCGAGACCGGGGATACCGCCCTGTGACCCGCAAAGACACGAACGCCACGAGGGGGACGCACATGATCCGAAACACATTTGCTGCGGCAGGAGCGCTGGCGACAAGCCTGTTCGTTTCCGCCGCCGCCTTCGCGCAGGAGGCGGCCGAGGCCGTCGCCGCCGCCGTGCCCGCACCGGTCGCAGAGGCGAGCCCGGCCGCCGCGGCCGCAGCTTTCGTGCCGACCGCCGAAATGGTCAACAAGGGCGACGTCGCCTGGATGCTGGTCGCCTCGGCGCTGGTGCTGTTGATGAGCATTCCGGCGCTGGCGCTGTTTTACGGCGGCCTGGTGCGCGCCAAGAACATGCTGTCGGTGCTGATGCAGGTGCTGACCATCGTCTGCGTGGCGGCGCTGGTGTGGTTCGCGTGGGGCTATTCGATGACCTTCACTTCGACTGGCTCGCCATTTCCGTCGATCGTCGGCGGGCTCGACAAGGCGTTCCTGGCCGGGGTCGATCCGACCACGTTTGCCGCGACGTTCTCGAACGGTGTTTACCTGCCCGAGTACGTTTTCGTGATCTTCCAGATGACTTTCGCCTGCATCACCCCGGCGCTGATCGTCGGGGCCTTTGCCGAGCGCATCAAGTTCACCCCGCTGATCATCTTCGTGGTTGCGTGGATGACGCTGGCCTATTTCCCGATCGCGCACATGGTCTGGTACTGGGCCGGTCCCGACTTCCTCCATGCCGCACCCACCGATATGGGACTGCTGTGGGGCTGGGGCGCGCTCGACTTCGCCGGCGGCACCGTTGTGCACATCAACGCCGGGGTCGCGGGTCTGGTCGGCTGCCTCGTGGTGGGTCCGCGGATCGGCTACAAGACCGAAGCCATGCCTCCGCACAGCCTGGTCATGACGATGATCGGTGCGTCGCTGCTGTGGATCGGGTGGTTCGGTTTCAATGCCGGATCCGGTCTGGAAGCCAATGCCTTCGGTGCGCTGGCCTTCATCAACACCTTCACCGCCACCGCTGCGGCAGGTGCGACCTGGGCGATCATCGAGCAGATCGTGCACAAGAAGCCGTCGCTGCTCGGTGCCGCCACCGGCGTCGTCGCGGGGCTCGTCGCGATTACCCCGGCAGCGGGCTTTGCCCATCCGGGAACCGCGATCCTGCTCGGCGCGGTCGCCAGCATCGTCTGCTTCGTGTTCGTCACCACAGTGAAGAACAAGTTCAAGTACGACGACAGCCTCGACGTGTTCGGGGTCCACGCGGTCGGCGGCATCGTCGGCGCCATCGGGACCGGCATCGTCGCCGACCCGGCGCTCGGCGGACAGGGCTGGATCGATTACACCGAGCCGGTCGCCAAGGCGGGCGAATATGTGATGAGCTCACAGGTCATGACCCAGGTCTGGGCGGTCGGCACCACGGTGCTGTGGACCGGCACAGTCTCGGCGGTCTTGTTCCTGCTGCTCAAGTACACGATCGGGCTGCGTCCCTCCGCCGATGTCGAGACCGAAGGCCTCGATATCAACGAGCACGGCGAGCGCGCGTACAATATGTGATTGGCAACATGTGATTTTCACCAGCTTGGCGAAGGACCGGGAGGCGCATCCTCTCCCGCGAACCACCGGTCCTTCGCCATCCGACGTTCCTCCTGCGGAATGGACTGGGCCGGAAAGCGCAAGCTCTCCGGCCCTTTTTTTGGCGTCCGTAATGAAGGGTTCAAGCGGCCTGCAAAGAAGCCCGCACGAAGTCCGCGCAACGCTCCCCGATCATGATCGAGGGGGCGTTGGTGTTGCCGCTGACCAGCCGGGGCATGATCGAGGCGTCGGCGACCCACAGGCGTTCAACCCCGCGCAATGCAAGCGTGGGATCGACCACGTCGTCGGAGTTCGGCCCCATCCGACAGGTTCCCACCGGGTGATAGATGGTATCCGAAACCGCGCGGATCCGAGCTTCGAGCGCAGCATCGTCGTGGTAATCGACCGGATTGCGCTCGCGCGCGCCAAGCTGCGACAGCGGCGGGGTCTCGGCGATACGGTGCATCAGCCTCGCCCCGTCGCGCAGCAGCGCCATATCGCGCTCATCCGACAGGAAGTTGGGATTGATCGCGGGCGGCGCGGCGGGGTCGGCGCTGCGCAGGCGCACCCACCCGCGGCTCTCGGGCCGCAAAACGCAGGCGTGAAGCGAGAAGCCGTGGCCGCGCACCTTGTCGCGCCCGTGGTTCTGGATGATCGCGCGGATGAAGTGCAACTGGATATCGGGCGCGGGCGCGTCGGGGCGGATGGTCACGAACCCGCCGCTCTCGGCGAAATTGGTGGTCAGCATGCCGGTGCCGTGGCGGCGATGCTCGAACAGGCCCTTGAGCATCGACCACATGCCCCGCAGCGAGGCTCCGAACAGTGTGGGATCGTCGAGCTCGTAGCCGACCAGGTAGTCGCAATGGTCCTGCAGGTCGGCACCGACGGCGGGCACGTCGCGTACCAGCGCGATGCCGTGCTCGGCGAGGTGGGCTGCGGGACCAATGCCTGAAAGCATCAGGATCTGCGGGCTGCCGAACGCCCCGGCGGACAGCACCACGCCGCCGCGCGCGCGCAATTCTTCGCGTTTGTTGCCCCGGCGAATGGCGACGCCAGTGGCGCGGCCCTGCTCGACGACGATCCTCTCGACCAGCGCACCGGTCAGCACCGTCAGGTTGCCGCTGCCGGCCAGCGGATCGAGGAACGCGCGTGCCGCCGACCAGCGCTGGCCGTTCTTCTGAGTGACCTGGTAGAGCCCCATGCCTTCCTGGCGCGGGCCGTTGAAATCGTCGTTGCGCGGGATCTGCAGCTGCTCGGCCGCATCGACGAAAGCGATCCCGACCGGGCTCGGCGCACGCTGATCGGCGACATTCAGCGGGCCGTCGCCGCCGTGCAGCGCGTCGCCGCCTCGCTCGTTGCCTTCCTGCCGCTTGAACACCGGCAGGACGTCGTCCCACCCCCAGCCGGTGCAGCCCAGCGCCGCCCAGTTGTCGTAATCCCAGCGGTTGCCGCGGATATAGACCATGCCATTGATCGCGCTCGATCCGCCAAGGCCCCGGCCGCGCGGTTGGTAGCCCACGCGGCCGTTGAGCGAGTCCATGGGCGCAGTGTCAAAGGCCCAGTTGCTGCGCTTGGGCATGAACGGCAGCAGGCCTGGGGTGCGCACGATCGCGTCGTCATTACGTCCGCCCGCCTCGATCAGACAGACGCTGAGCGCCGGATCGGCGGCAAGGCGCGCGGCGGCGGCGCTGCCCGCGCTGCCCCCGCCGACCACGATGACGTCAAACTGGCTCGATTCCACCCACATTCCCCCCGGCGGTCCGCGCCGCCCACTTGGCCCGGATCGCCGCCGACGTATGGCGGCTGGAATCGTGGCTCCAGCCCGGTTCGCGCAGCAGATAGCCCAGCTTGCTGCCCCACGGAGCGCTCCACAGGTCGCGGGCGATCCCGATCCACTCGTGAAACGCCGCCCAGACCGGGTTGAAGCTGCCGAGCTGGCGCACCAGGCCGTATCGGATTGGCTCATGCCCCGGTTCGTTGGGGCGAATCTCGGGGACATAAGTGCCGAACAGCTTGTCCCAGACGATGAAGACGCCCGCGTAATTTGCATCGAGGTAACGCGGGTTGGTGGCGTGGTGGACGCGGTGGTGCGACGGCGTGTTCATCACCGCCTCGAACCAGCGCGGCATCCGCCCGACCAGTTCGGTGTGGATCCAGAACTGATAGATCAGGTTCAGGCCGCCGACGAACAGCAACATTGGCAGCGGAAAGCCGATCAGCACCAACGGCAGCTTGAACAGCAGGCCGAGAGTGAAAGCGTTGGTCCAGGTCTGGCGCAGCGCGGTCGACAGGTTGTAGTGCTGGCTCGAATGGTGGATGACGTGCGCCGCCCAGAACCAGCGGATGCGATGCCCGGCGCGGTGGACCCAATAGTAGGCCAGGTCGTCGAGCACAAAGGCGGCGATCCACGCCCACCAGACATAGCCGATCTCGAACAGGCGGAACTGCCCTGCCCAGACGAACAGCGCCAGCGCCATCCCGCCGAAAAGTACGCCGGTGACGGTGTTGCCGAGGCCGAGCAGCAATGAGGTCAGCGTGTCACGCGCTTCGTAGCCTGCCGTGTCGGTGCGGCGGGCACGGCGATAGGCGACGATCTCGACCAGCATGAACGCCACGAACAGCGGTATCGCGATGGTAACGGGATCGGGCAGGTCCATGATCGGGCCGCGCTTACATCAATGTCAGCAGCTTGTCATGGGCGATCGCGGTCGGCCCGAAAGCGCGCTCGCCCGCATCGATGACGAACTCGGCGCCGTCACGCCGGATCGCCAGGGGCGGACGCAACTGGCGGGCAACCGGGTGCGCGCCGTGCAAGCGCAGCAGCGCGTAGGAGCCATCCGCCCCGGCAACCAGTGCGCTGCGCCCGGCGGTATCGACGAATGCCTCGCGCGCGGCGAAGCCGGGCAGCAGGTCTTCGGCCAGCCGGGCCGCCTCGTCCTCCGCGATTCGGGCGTCGCGTCCGAGGCCCAGCCATGCGACCAGCCCGGCGGTAGCGAGCACTGCCGCCAGCGACCCGCCGAGAATCGCCCAATCCATTCAGGCCTTTCCGCCGGCGAGCGCGTCCATCATTGCGCGCACCGGTCCGGTGTCATAGCCCGCCTGTGCGGCAGCCCGTGCCAGCGCGTTCGGGCTATCGCCAGCCTTGGCGCGGGCCAGCGCCCACAGCAGGGTCGAGCGCGTACCGCTGCGGCAATAGGCCAACACCGGTGCCTCGCCGGCCCGATCGAGCGCGGCGTTGAGGGCATCGAGTTGCGGATGACTGAAGCCCGAATGCGTGACCGGAATCGCGACGTATTCGATGCCTGCCTCACGTGCTGCCGCCTCGATCTCGGGTCCCGGCACCTGGTCGTCGCTCTCGTCCTCGGGGCGGTTGTTGACGATCAGCGCCACGCCCATCGCCCGCGCCTCGGCGACTTCGTCGAGCCCGATCTGCGGGCTGGCATAGAGCGTGTCGGTCAGCTTGTGGAACATGGCGTGGCTATCCCTCCCGTAAATTTCGCGGGCGCGCGTGTGGCGGTGGCTGCCTGAAGCGCTCATTGCCCAAGGGAGTCGCGGCTGGCAAGGCGAAGCCGCGCAGCAAGTGCGGAGCGAACCGATGTGGCTGAAATGGCACAGCTGTCCGCTCTGCCACTAGGCGGTTGGCGTGATTCCGTTCGCTTCGCCCGCCTTTCCTCGCTATAAGCCGCCGCGCGAAGGCTTGCTCCGGCCCTGATTCCAATGGGTTCGGTGTGCGTATCGCGCGGCGGGATTCGTCGTCCGGTCCCGCCGGGCCGTTCTAAACGGGGGCGACAGCAAGGTGCATTCGGGCAGATGAGTTTCGATAGAGGGCGGCGCGGCAGGGGCCGCGACAAACGTGACGGTTTCGGTGAAGAAACATTCGAACCCTACGGCGGCGGCGGCTTCGGCGGCGACCGGGGCGGCGGCGGCGGCTTCGGCGGCGATCGTCCCAGCTATGGCGGCGGCGGCGGCGGTGGCGGAGGCTACGGCGGCGGTGATCGCGGCGGTGGCGGCGGCTTCGGCGGCGGCGGCAGCAGGTTTGGCGGCGGCGGCGGGGGCGGTGGCGCTCCCCGTGGCGGCGGCGGCGGCGGCGGAATGCCGGCCCAGGTGGTCGGCACCGGACGCGGTAAGGTCAAGTTCTTCAACACCCAGAAGGGCTTCGGCTTCATCAGCCGCGACGATGGCGGTGAGGACGTGTTCGTCCACATCAGTTCGGTCGAGCGCGCGGGCCTCGAAAGCCTGGCCGAGAACCAGGAGCTGGAATTCAACCTGGTCGATCGCGGCGGCAAGATTTCGGCCAGCGACCTTCAGGTCGTCGGCGATGTCATCCCGGTGGCTGCCAAGGCCGCTGCACCCCAGCGTCAGCTGACGGGCGAAAAGGCGACCGGCACGGTCAAGTTCTTCAACGCGATGAAGGGCTTCGGCTTTATCACGCGCGACGACGGCCAGCCCGATGCGTTCGTTCACATCAGCGCGGTCGAGCGATCGGGGATGCGCGAGCTGAACGAGGGCGACAAGCTCGAGTTCGACCTCGAAGTCGACCGACGAGGCAAGCATTCGGCGGTCAACCTGGTGCCGATCCAGGGCTGATCGCGGATCGCTCACCCCGCAAGGGGCCGGCCCCGGTTTGACCGGATCCGGGCGACACCTAAAAGCGTGCAAATGGCGGCTCCGGGTATTTCCGGGAGCCGCCATTTGTCGTTTTCGCTATATCTGTTTCCGCGCGTGACTACAGGAGCGCTTCATGTCGATCCCCCCGTTGATGCCCGTCTATCCCCGGTGCGAGGTCCGCCCGGTGCGCGGCGAACATTGCCACCTGATCTCGGACGACGGTCGGCGATTTCTCGATTTCGCGAGTGGCATTGCCGTCAATATTCTCGGTCATTCGCACGACGGCCTGATCGGCGCGATCCAGCGCCAGGCGGCAACATTGATGCACGTTTCCAACCTCTATGGCAGCCCGCAGGGTGAGCGCCTCGCCGCGCGGCTGGTGGCGCTGACCTTCGCCGACACGGTGTTCTTCACCAATTCGGGGGCCGAGGCGGTCGAATGTGCGATCAAGACCGCGCGTGCGTTTCATGCCGCCGGGGGCAATCCCGAGCGTTTCGAACTGATCACCTTCAAGAACGCCTTCCACGGGCGGACGATGGCCACGATCAGCGCTTCGAACCAGGAGAAGATGCACAAGGGCTTCCTGCCGCTGCTCGAAGGCTTCAAATACGTCGAGTTCGACGACCTCGAAGCCGCGAAAGCCGCGATCGGGCCTAATACCGCCGGGTTCCTGGTTGAGCCGATCCAGGGTGAGGGGGGCATCCGCGTTGCCAGTCAGGAATTCATCGCGGGGCTGCGGGCTCTAGCCGACGAGCACGGCCTGATGCTGATCTTCGACGAGGTCCAGTGCGGCGTTGCGCGCTCCGGCACCTTCTACGCCTACGAGCAATACGGCGTTGCGCCCGATATTCTGGCCACCGCCAAGGGCATCGGCGGCGGCTTTCCGCTTGGCGCGTGCCTCGCGACCGAGCATGCGGCGCGCGGCATGGGGCTGGGCACCCACGGCTCGACCTATGGTGGAAATCCGCTGGCGATGGCGGCGGGTGAGGCGGTGCTGGATGTCGTCGCGCAGCCCGACTTTCTGGCCGAGGTTCGCGCGAAGGGCGACCGGATCGCCGCGCGGCTCGAGCAGTTCATCGGCAACTATCCCGAGCTGTTCGAGCTGGTGCGCGGGCGCGGCTTGATGCTGGGGCTTAAGATGCGCATCGAAAGCCGCCCGTTCGTCGCGCACCTGCGCGATAATCACGGGCTGCTGACCGTCGCGGCGGGCGACAACACCGTGCGGATTATCCCGCCACTGGTGATCGACGATAGCCACATCGACGAGTTCATGGACAAGCTGTCGGCCGGCGCGGCGAGCTATCAACCGGAGCCGGTGTCATGATGCGGCATTTCCTCAGCCTGTCGGATGCAGGCGGCGATGCCATCGCGGCGATGCTCGACGATGCGCTGGCCCGCAAGGCGGCGCGGGCCGGCTGGCCGAAGGGCCAGCCCGATGCCGACGCGCCGCTCGCGGGCCATGTCCTGGCAATGGTGTTCGAGAAGGCCTCGACGCGCACCCGCGTGTCGTTCGACATCGCGATGCGCCAGCTGGGCGGCTCCGCGCTGGTGCTCGACAGCGCCAGCTCGCAGCTCGGGCGCGGCGAGACCGTTGCCGATACCGCGCGGGTGCTGGGGCGCATGGCCGATGCGATCATGCTGCGCACCGATGATCACGCAAAGCTTGATCAACTAGCCGAGCACGCCGGGGTCCCGGTGATCAACGGCCTGACCGACCTGTCGCATCCGTGCCAGATCGTCGCCGACCTGCTCACCATCATTGAGCGCGGACCTGCGCTGCCGGGCCTGCAGGTCGCGTGGCTCGGCGACGGCAACAACGTGCTGAACTCGATCGTCGAGGCTGCCGGACTGTTCAAGTTCGCGGTGCGGATCGGGGTGCCCGAAGGCTACGACTGCGATGCCGGATTCGTCGAACGCGCGCGTGCAGCCGGGGCGACGATCAGCATCCACCGTGACGCGGCGGAGGCGGTTGCGGGTGCGCAGGTCGTCGTCACCGATACGTGGGTCTCGATGGGCCAATCGGGCGCAGAAGCGCGGCTTGCGGCGATGGGACCGTTTCAGATAGATTCGGCGTTGATGGCCAAGGCCGCGCCCGACGCACTGTTCCTGCATTGCCTGCCCGCGCATCGCGGCGAGGAAATGACCGCGGAAGTCATCGACGGGCCGCAATCGGCGGTGTGGGACGAGGCGGAGAACCGCATCCACGCCCAGAAGTCGGTCCTGCGCTGGGTGTTCGGACAGCTGTGACACCGGCGGCGCCAGTGTCAGACGGTGAGACCGGGTTCGACCGGACGTTGCGCTTTGCGCTACCCGATCTCAACGCGCGAGGGCGGATCGTGCGGCTGGGCCCGGTGCTCGACGAGATCCTTGCGGCTCACACTTATCCCCCCGCGATCCGTCACCTGCTTGCCGAAGCGCTGACTGTGACTGCGCTGCTTGGCGCGTTGCTGAAAAGCAAGGACGATGGGGAAGAGCCAAGCCAGCTGACCATGCAGGCGCAAACCGAAGCCGGGGTAGTGGAACTGTTGGTCTGCGATTATCGCGCCGGAGAATTGCGCGGCTATGTCCGCCACGATCCCGAACGCCTCGCTTCGCTGGGGGCCAATCCCACGCTGTTCGCGCTGTTCGGGCGAGGCTACCTGGGGATCACGTTCGACATTGCCGGAGCGGGCAAGCGCTATCAGGGGATCGTCCCGCTCGAGGGAGAGACCCTTGCTGCGGCCTGCGAAAGCTACTTCCAGCAGTCCGAGCAGGTGCCGACGCTGATCCGGGTCAGTGTGCGTTCGGGGCCAGACGGGTGCGTCGCGGGAGGTCTGTTGCTCCAGCATTTGGCCGAAGGCGAGGAAGGGCGCGAACGACTGCATGTCCGGCCCGATCATCCCGAATGGGAACACGTCGCGGCGCTGGGCGGAAGCATCGCTCACGACGAACTGGTCGACCCCGCGCTTGGGCTGGAAAGCATCGTCTGGCGACTGTTCCACGACGAACCTGAGATACGGGTCGAGCCCGGACACGCGCTGGTGCGCGGTTGCCGCTGCAGCGTCGAGCATTACCGCGAGATCATCGCCCGCTTTCCGCCGCAGGAACGCGAAGCGATGCGCGGCGACGACGGCGTGATCGCGGTCGATTGCGCATTTTGCTCGAAGCTCTTTCCGATCGTGTTCGATTGAGCCAAGTCGCCAATCGAGCTCTGTTCGTCCCTCGTCGAGAACGCTTTGGCGCTCACAAGTATTCTGCTATGGATTGCGGCACAGACCGCGCACCGCGCCTTTGCGACAGTATTGCCATGATTCGCTTCGCAATTCGATCCGGTATGCAGACCCTCCAGGCAAGTATCGCTCTGGGGGTGTGTCTGCTGGGCGGTGCCGCGATCGCACAGGGTGTTCAGCTCGCGATGCTCGATCGGATCGAACCCGGGCTGTGGGAGCTCAAGATGCGCGACGGCGGACGCAGCGAACGGCTGTGCCTCGACGACGGCCACCGCCTGATCCAGTTGCGTCATCCGCAAGTCGCCTGCCGCCAGTTCGTGGTCGAGGACGCGGCCAACGCGGTCACGGTAAGCTATACTTGCACCGGGCAGGGCGCCGGCCGCACCCGGCTGCGCTTCGAGTCGCCGCGGTTGGTCCAGCTCGAAAGCTCCGGGATCGCGAACAAACTGCCGTTCGACGTGGTGGCCGAAGCGCGCCGGGTGGGAAGCTGCACGGCGTCCTGAAAGTTGCCAGAAGCGGCAAGTGCGGTTAGCCCCGCAGCATGGTCGCGCCGCTCTCTCCCGAACCGACGCGCGATGCAGTGGTCCTGCTCTCCGGCGGTCTCGATTCGATGGTGGTGGCGGGGCTCGCGCGTGAGCAGGGCTATCGCCTGCATGCGCTGACGATCGACTACAATCAGCGCCACCGGATCGAGATCGAGGCGGCTCGCGCGGTCGCGGAACGGCTCGGAGCCGTCCGCCATGTCGTCCTGCCGCTCGACCTGACCCAATTTGGCGGATCGGCGCTGACCGCCGACATCGCGGTGCCCAAGGGCGGCATATCAGCGAGCATCCCGGTGACCTACGTTCCCGCCCGCAATCTCGTGTTCCTGTCGCTGTGCCTCGCCTGGGCCGAAGCACTGGCCGCGCGCGACCTGTTCATCGGCGTCAACGCGCTAGATTACTCGGGCTATCCCGATTGCCGTCCCGAGTTCATCGCCGGGTTCGCCTCGTTGGCGATGCTCGCGACCCGCGCCGCAGACGAGGGCGAACGTGAGCCTTGGCGCGTCCATGCTCCGCTCCAGCACCTGCGCAAAGCTGAAATCGCGCTTGAGGCGGCAAGGCTGGGACTCGATCCGGCGTGGTCGTGGTCATGCTACGATCCGCAGGGTCCGGGACTGGCTTGTGGAACCTGCGACAGTTGTCGCCTGCGTCGCGCCGCGATGGACGAAACCGGGGTGGCCGACGCCACCCGCTATGCCGCCTGATTCGAGGAACAGCCATGACCGATGCCAAGCCAAGCGAACCGCAGGCCAGTGGCTACAGTTGGTATGTACTGGGTGTCCTCGTCCTCGTTTATATCCTCAACTTCATCGATCGCCAGATCATCAGCATCCTCGCGGTCGATATCAAGGCCGACCTCGGCCTGACTGACAGCGACATGGGCTTCCTTGGCGGTGCCGCTTTTGCGGTGTTCTACGCGCTATTCGGCATTCCGCTCGGTCGGCTCGCGGACAACTGGAACCGCGTGCGGCTGCTCAGCGCGGGGCTGGCGCTGTGGTCGGCAATGACCGCTTTGTCGGGGTTCGCGCGCGATCAGGCTACGCTATCACTGGCACGGATGGGCGTGGGGATCGGTGAAGCCACCGCTGGCCCGACCGCCTATTCGCTGATCGCGGACTATTTCCCGAAGCGTCAGCGAGCCACTGCCCTGGCGATCTACTCGTCCGGCCTGTATCTCGGCGGCGGGGCCTCGCTGTTCATCGGGGCGCTGATCGTCAAGGCGTGGAATGACAGTTTTCCGGGCGGCGGGCCACTCGGCCTGGTCGGGTGGCAGGCGGCGTTCCTCGCGGTGGGTATTCCCGGCCTGTTTGTCGCACTGTGGGTGGCGACACTGCGCGAGCCGGTGCGCGGAGCGATGGATGGCAGAACCGGGGGAGCGACGCCCCCGCCGTTTCGTACCTTCCTCGTCGACCTTTCGACCATCGTCCCGCCGTTTACTCTGATCGGGGCGTGGCAACGCGGCTGGCGCGCGCTGGGGATCAACCTGGCGGTCGCCGCCGGAACGGTCGCATTCGCTTGGTTGATGATCGGCCTGACCGGCAACCTGCCGCAGTGGTCGGCGGTCGGTCTGGGTTATTATGCGGTGTTCTCATGGGCCTGTACGCTGCGCGCTCGCGATCCGGCGACGTACCGGCTGATTTGGGGGACGCCCGCGTTCCTTTGCACCAGCATCGGCTACGGGCTCGTTTCGCTCGCCGCCTACGCGCTGGCTTTCTGGTCGGCACCTTATGCCGAAACTGTGCTGCTTCTGCCCAAGCAGGAACTCGCCTTCGTGCTGGGAGCCAATGGTGCGGCGGCAGGGTTCATCGGCGTCGTTGTTGGGGGCCATGTGGCCGACGCGCTGCGTGCTCGCCATCCCTCGGGGCGGATCGCGGTGATTGTTTTCGGCGTGATCGCCCCGATCGTTCCGATCTGGATAGGCTACACCACCGACGACACGGTGCTGTTCTACGCGATGAACTTCCTCGCCCAGATGTTCGGCGCTGCGGCGCTTGGGGCTGCGGCGGCCACCACGCAGGATCTGGTTCTGCCGCGGATGCGTGGGACCGCAACCGCAGCCTTTTTCCTGGCGACGACGCTAATCGGCCTATCATTCGGCCCGTACATGGTTGGCCAGATCTCGGACCTTGCCGGTACGATGGTCGACGGGAAGCCAGTGGGCGACCTGCGCACCGGCATCCTTTCGCTGATCGCGGTCGCGCCGATTGCGCTTGTTCTGCTGTTCTATGCAGGGCGTGCACTGCCGGTGGCCGAAGCGACAGTCGCGGAGCGTGCGGGCGAGAGCTGATCCGTCCGGCCCGTACGCTGCTATCGGCGTTCCCGGGAGGCTCAGGCTGCAAAAGCGGTGCCGACGGCAGCCTGTGAACATAATTGCAGCGACCAGCCCAGCGGAGAAGCATTAAGTAGTGGACCACGAAAAAGGGGCCGGATTTCTCCGGCCCCCAATTCGTAACGACCAATCCGTCTGGATTGGCAGTCGAAAGCTTACATGCCCGAACCCGGACCGTAAGTGATCTCGACGCGGCGGTTCTGCAATTCGCGGACACCGTCGGCAGTCGGCACGCGGTTCTGGCTTTCGCCGAAACCCTGAGCCGTGATCGCCCCGTCGGAAATTCCGCGCGAGGAGAGGTAGCCGCGGACCGAAGCGTTGCGACGCTGGGCGAGACCGTTGTTGTACTGGACCGAACCCGAACGATCGGTGTGACCGGCCAGCATGATCGGCACGCGCGCGCAGTTGCCATAGGCACCGACCGCGTTGTCGAGGATGGTGGCGGCTTCCGGCGTGATGTTCGACTTATCCCAGTCGAAGAACACGATGTACGGACCCTTGTTGCAGACTGCCTGCACCATCGGCGGCGGGGGCGGCGGCGCGGGCGGCGGCGGCGGGGGTGCCATCACCGGCTCCGGCATCGGTTCCACGCCACCGAAGTTGTAGGCCAGCGTGCCCAGCAGCGAATGCGACCGGAACCGGCCATCAACATCGCGACCAGTCGAATCGATCAGACTCACGCTGTCGGCGTTGAAGAAGCGGTACTTGACGCCCACGTCCCAATTGTCGCTCAGCGGCGCACGGACGCCGGCAATTGCCTGCCAGGCAAACCCGGTGTCCGAATCGTCGAGAAAGCCCGGTCCGACCGAGTTGATCGAATTATCCACATCGACCCGCGCCACACCAACGCCGCCGCCAACGAAGCCCTGAAGCCCATCGTCTGCGCCGAAATCGAGCATACCATTGATCATGAATGCCAGAGCATTCGTGTCACCGGCCGCGTCGAACGTGCCCGAGCGGCCCTGGACGAGGTTGCCGGTATTGGTGGGGATGCGGACCGTGGTCGCCACCGAATCGGGATCGGCCTCGCGAAAGCTGGCTTCGGCTTCGAGGCGGAAGCCGCCGAAGTCATAACCGACGATGCCGCCGAAATCATAGCCGACATCCGAATCGATCGTCGCTGCATTGTTCAGCGCGCCGATATCGAAATCAATGTCTTCGAGGATCATGGCACCGCCATCGACCTCGACATACCATTGACCGTCACGAGCCAGCGCCGGCGCGGCCAGCGCAGTCGACGCCATGGCCATGCCGATGACAAGTTTCCTCATTTGTATTCCCCTTTTGCAGTACGAATGCCAGCCAGTGGCGGGTTGTCTATCTTCGAAGTCGAAACGGTGCAAGCGAGCAAACAAACCGAGTGTTGCATATCGGCCACGCATGGGCGAGCCGAATGGCATCAAACGGGATGAAGGCTCCCTCCAGTTTGCCCGAAATGCACGAAAACCTCAAATGGTTCCATTCAACTCGTCGCAAAAACACCCGCATCCAAAAGCT
>Ga0105046_10011346_pt1 | contig 13853 bp, 16 predicted proteins | sample MAT03_FD_78385 | JGI IMG/M metagenome (GOLD analysis project Ga0105046, IMG submission 78385) | Freshwater microbial communities from Lake Fryxell liftoff mats and glacier meltwater in Antarctica - MAT-03 (megahit assembly) | ecosystem: Environmental > Aquatic > Freshwater > Ice > Liftoff... | reverse complement strand
TATTCTTTCCAGTTGTCGATCCTGGTTATTCTGTTCTGGCAAACCTCTATAAACCTGGCACCTGAAACATATTTACCACGAATAATATGAAAGCGTGCACTGTCAAAGTATTGTCGCTCACCTTCCGAACGTGAATCAATGGTATCGGGAATCTGCACTTTGGTTTTCTTTTTGTGGCTCACTTTCCTTGTCTCTTGGCTAAAGCTTTGATTGGTACTACAAGCAAAAAGCAGTGCAAACATCACGGTGAAAAAGATTGGAAATTTGATGATCAGTAGAAGTATTTCAAGGAACATCACTTGCAATGCAACGCCAGATCTGAACGGATTTCTACAGATTCATTTGGGCCGTTTTCAGATCATTACAGCCGTCCTTCGTTTTGTTCAATTCAAAAAATAACCCGGCTCTTTCCTGCTAAAAATTCCCTAGCTGATTGATTTTTTCGGAGAACGCTATATTTTCAAAATCGTGATCGACAACAGCCAATGGATTCAACTTTTTAAACATCTCCAGTTCTTCAATCGAAAGGTTGATTTGCTTTGATGCATTATTCTTATCCTCCAACATCAGGAAGTACATAAATTTCCGGTAATGATAAGGCCATTTTTCAGTGGTGAATTCCAGGATCACATCGTACTTCTCAAGAGCCTAATCAAACTCTTTCCGTTCGTATAAAATTGAAGCCTTTTGCTCATAAAATGTTTCCACTAAAGGATTCCGTTGTATGGCTTCGTCTATATACGATGCTGCCTTCGTTGTATTTTTTTTCCTCTGGTAGATTTGTGATAAAAGGAAGTAGGCAGCGCCGTGTTCATTATACCTTTCCGAATGCTCAAGTGTCTGTATCAAATCTGTTTGTCTGAAAAAAGATAACAGACTTTCACTCATACTTTTTACCACTTGGTTGTACTTTTCGGTATCGACACTCCAACTCATTTCGCTGGGTACTGAATCTTCATGTTTACCTGAATCCGTGGATTATCGAAAGAATAAAACCGTCTTGACTCTACTTCATTTACGGGTTTCAATTCATGAATAAAATGTGAATACATGTGGATCAAATCTTTGAACAATTCCATACTGTATGATCCCATTGTCTTTTCAGTTTTGGTTCAGATCTGCAGGATGCCAGCAAAAAATGAAGCTGCGATAAGGAAGATTATTTTTCGGTAGCCATGGTAAAATTATATATGGAAAGAGGTGTGAACGCTGTTGTTTGGGAAATAAGTTTGGGAAAAGGGCTACGGCTTGGTTTATTAAGTAACTTTTTAAATGAAGGCAATTTCAAGGAATCTCTTCCTGTGTGATTGATGGCTTCCTTAAAACCGGGTGTTACCTTTTTTCTAAAATTGTTCTAAAAGAAAACAGACTCTGTTCCCTTTTTACTTTTTTAAAATTGAAAGAAAACAGTTCTTGTTGCTTTTTCATTTTTTAGGGATGAAAAGGTAACGAATCCGGGATCTCTTTCTTAAAATAGAAAGTTGTTTTTCTTTTATAGGAATGACTTGACAAAAAAAATGGGCAGTTAATTTCCGGACCGATTTTTTTTGAAAAATAAATTGGTCCGGAAAAACCAGACTAATGTTTTTCTGAGATTTTTTTGGTCCGCCGGGTCTGGAAGGATTTTAGTATGCATTTACCACAAAATAAAAATACTCATTTCCTGATTTGATTGGTCGAAGTTCTAAGTCATTTACACCTTTTTCATCCTCATTACTTTCCCTGGAAAGTATACGATGCGCCACCTTTTAAGGAATAATTACAGCAAACGCACAATCTAAGCTTTATTGGCCTGAAACAAAATTTCAGTTTTTCTTACAAGAATGGATTTCATGCGGTTATCAAAACAGGTTTTGGATGAATGACTTTTAATTACCACAGAATTATCCAACTATTTTTTGTTCCATTTGAAACATCCACAGCCCAATTCGTTTTTAGATATATGAAGCAAAATTTCAACCTGATGCCTGTACTTTCCAAGGGTTTTCATTGTAAATTCAATTGAAGCGTATGTTTTGGATAAAAAGGACCTTGCATTTTCTATTTAGTTTCAATTTTATTCTCTCAGTATTTCTCCTTCTCATGCTTTGGCTGGGCTTCACCCTTTATACCGATGACCAACACCCCATTCAGGAATTTTTGTTTGGCTATGAGGAAGAGGGTTTTGTATTTTATCCCGTTACCCACCGAAATTACTTTTTTGGTATTACTTTAATGGTTTTGGTACTTTTTATCATGGTTTTGGTTGTGCTTCGGGTGAACTGGAGAAATGCTAAAATACTAAGCCAGAAAAATCAGATTATTACGGATACCAATCATAAAATTACCGCCAGCATTCAATACGCCAAAAGAATCCAAAGTGGGCTTCTGCCTTCTGAGTCGTTGATAGAAACCTGCTTTACGCAAAGTTTTGTTTTATATCAACCAAGAGACATTGTTTCAGGTGATTTATATTGGATAGCCAAAATTGGAAATCTTAAAGTGATCGCTGCCATAGATTGTACAGGGCATGGGGTTCCGGGTGCCTTTTTAACCATTATGGCACATAGGGGCCTCAATAAAATTGTAAAGGAAAAGGGAATCCTTCATCCCCCTGACATATTATTCCAGTTGCATAAGGAAATCTATTCCTCTTTCAGGCAAAATGGAGAATCTGCTGGAAATGACGGGATGGAATTAGGAATTTGCATGATAAACAGCGAATTAGGTACGCTATTTTTCTCCTGTGCCAACCTTCCTCTTTATCATGTGTCAAAGAATCAAATACAGAAATTTAAAGGCAACCGCCTATCGGTTGGAAGTGAGGGTATCGACCTGGCCGGGCCGAACCCATTTAATTGTACTCAGATTGAATATAAGCCAGAAGATACTTTTTACATGTTTTCAGATGGGTTTGCGGATCAGTTTGGAGGGCCATCCAACCGAAAGTTTCTTTCTGCTAATCTTCAAAAATTCGTATTGGAAATTAGCCCGCTTCCACTGATTTCGCAAAAAGAGAAATTGGCAAAAGAGTTGGCAGATTGGAAAGGAAATCTAATGCAAACCGATGATATTTTGGGAATTGGCTTCCAGGTTTGATTCAAAACCATTTTTAAAATCATGCAACTGAAAAGAATTGTTTTGTGCGTATTCATCTTCTGGCAAGTTGTTCAAAGTTGGGGCCAGATCGTAAAAAGTAAAGAATATCCGGTTTTGCGTTCTTCCATCCAATTCACAGTTAAAAATGCAGAAATCAATGTAAACGGAACTTTTGAGAAAATAGACACCCATCTTTTCTTCGATCAGCTACAACCTGAAAAATCATCTTTTGATGCAACCATCTTTGTGGAGTCTATCTATACAAAGATCAAATTAAGAGACAAGCATTTAAAAGGGAAAAGCTATTTTGATGAAGTGCAATATCCAGAGATTCGAATTCAATTAATGTCGGCGAAACACCTTGCAAAAAATCAATACGAAGGCTTGTTTAAAATAAAAATCAAAAACGTTGAAAAAAACATAGCGATTCCGTTTGCTTTTTTGGAATCAAAAGATCAAATCATTTTTTCAAGCCAATTTGTTTTGAACCGACTGGATTTTAAGGTTGGGGGAAAAAGCTGGACAATGTCTGACTTCATTCGATTAAAGGTTGAATTTGTTGCTTCCACAAGTTTTAAGCCTTCAAACTAAAAACAATCAATAAATGAATACTTTGGACTTTGGAAACTGAAAAATCTCAACAAATAGTCATTCCAGCCAGGACCCTTTTGCAAAACTTTAGCCGGAACTTCGTCAAAAATGATTAAGAAAATAGTCTCTGTTTTTTGTCTGTTTTTCTGCTTTTTCTTTGGCTTCGGTCAATCGGAGACAAAGCCTGCCTCAAAAATAAAGTTGAACTATAGTGCCTGGCCTTCTTTGTATTATACGCCGGAAACCAGGCTCGCTTTTGGAGGTGTTTTGGTGGGCTTGTTGAGGTTTGGAGATTCTTCCTGTCGCAAAAGCAACATTCAGCATTATGTGTCTGTAACCCAGAACAGCCAGATTCTAATAGAAAACTCCTGGCAACTTTTTCTGGTAAAAGACAAATGGCTGTGGCAAGGGAAAGCCGATATAGATAGGTTTCCTGAATTATTTTTTGGGATAGGAAAAATGAACGTAAACTGCCCACCTATTGCCTACCAGGCTGGGCAGTTGAGGGTGTACAACAGTGTATTACGGCAAATAAAAAAAGAAATATACTTTGGCCCAACCTTGCGCCTGGATGGATTAAGCAAACCAATTTTTACGTCTACTACCAATCAGGAAAAACTCACTCAAGCACTCGGTGGAACCGGATTTTTTGCACTCTCCTATGGCCTAACCTACGTACTCGATAGTCGGGACTTTGCCCTCAATGCTTCCAAAGGCCATTATTTGGAAGTGAATGTGAATCAAGGTTTTTTTCAAAATCCTGCCCCATTTTATTCTTTTTCTCTTGATGCCAGAAAATACCTTGCTTTCAGGAAAAGCACCGTTTTTGCATTTCACGCCATCCACAAATTGTCAACAAATAACATCCCTTTTCGCCTTATGCCTTCCTTGGGTGGCCCCTCCGTACTGAGAGGATATTACGCCGGACAATTGAGAGATACCAAAGTGTGGATGCTTCAGGCAGAATGGCGGCAACATGTAATAGGTAGATTTGGAATTGTCTGCTTTGCCGGAACGGGCAACTTTAATTCAAACTACAACGAATTGCTGAGTAGAATGCATAAACAAGTTGGAATAGGTTTGCGGTGTAGAATGAAGAAAAACGAGAACCTTAATGTTCGCTTGGATTTTGCCCACACAGGCAGCAAATCAAATATTTATCTGGTGTTGGCAGAGGCTTTCTAATCGCTGGAATTCAAGAAAATCGGGGTTTTCATTCATGGTCTCTGGCACACAGATCACTCTTTGGGAAGTGTGAGGTGAGTCACCTGCAGATGGGTGAAGTTCTGCCACTAAAAACAATAAAAGGTTAAAAATGCAGAAATTAAGATGTGCAAGCGTCCTCTCCTCTTAAGAGAAGGCAGGATAGTAGAGAAAATGATGGATCTCGGGAATAGTAAAAGCGATTAATATTATCTTAAGCGAATGACTTTTCAGCAACCGGATCTTTTACAACAAGGGCTGCTGCAATTCCGAAAATGATATGCCCAATTATGCTTCCTGTCATTATTAACATCATACTTCCTTCCATTGGAGGCATTGGCATCATCATCTCCATAATTGCTTACTGCAATTGAAGCTGATACGAGGATAATTTTTGTCCCCATTTTTTGATTGTCTAATTGTTTTTTAATCATTTAGAAATAAAATGGGGAACAAGCGAAACAGTTTTCCCCGATTTTATGAACTACATTTTGCTTATCAACGAAGTAAAGCTATGCTGCTACAGCAAGCATGGCCTTACATGCTGCCGCACATTCGTTACAGGCATCTGCACAAACTTTACAATGGTTCATGTCTGTATGTTGGGCACATTCGCTTGCGCAAGCCAGACAGGCCTCTTCGCATTTTTTGCAAAGGGCATCTAAATTTTGAGCCTTGTTTTTACTTGCATTGATTAGCTCGTTGCAAGCGTCTTTACAAGCAAGGCAAAGGTTTACAGAATTTTCCATTCCTGCTTTTCCCTTGTTTTCAATTGAACAAGTTTCACAAGCATCAACGCATGTTTCACAAGCGGCGATGCAGTTTTCTATTTCCTTACTTTCCATTTTTTTGGTGTATACTTTGTAGCTGAATTGTTACGCCACGAAGGTGAAGAGTTAGATGTTTTATGAACTACATGATTATGAAAATGAATTACATAGTTTGCATAAGGGGAGCAAACACCCAGGCTGCTTGAAATTTAAAACGGACATCGTAGAATTTGAAATCTGACCGATTCTGCTCTCATCCATGGTCTTTGGCACACAGGTCACTCTATGGAAAGTGTCAGGTGTGCCAAAGACCGGCCCGGATTGACCCAGAAAAAAACGCTCCATTTCCTGCGAATAGTTGTCGATAAAGGATTTACACATCTGCCTGATTTGTAGTCCTACATTCATTTCAGAAAATGTAAGAACCGAACTGTCAGGATTACTCTCAAGCGATGAGCAATCCTCGATTGGTGAAGTAAAATCCATTTGAATAACTTCATTTCATCGCACTTTAATTGGGTCTGAACAGAGGATTTTTTCAATGCCAAAAAATTCCCAAATATGACGTTTCAATCAACCCGGTTTGAGAAGAAATCCGATAAGGAATATGTGGTGTATGGCAAACTAACCATCCGTGACGTAACCAAAGAGATCGCACTTCCTTTTAAGGTAACCGGAGAAATGGAACATCCCATGATGAGAGGAACCCTCATTCTTGGTTTGGCTGCCAATCTGAAAATCAATCGGAATGAATATGGCGTTGGCACAGGAAGCTGGGCCGCTACAACCTGGGATTGTCCATGCCATGGAAGCAGGTTCAGCTACGAGGGCAAGGTTATGAATGGGCCCGCCAATACTGATTTGCCTTGTTATTCAGGGTGAGAATTGGATTGATTTAAATTTCATACGTGGGCTGTGGCATGTTTCCCGGTCTGTGGCTCACAGGTCGAAGCATGGTGTTCTCTGAGCCAAAGACCACGGTTTTTCCCTGGTCTTTGGCTCACGAACCGAAACATAGTGTTCTGTGTGCCACAGACCACGGTTTAGTCATATCTTCCACCACCATCCACCATAGAGTGATGGATTCTATGGTTGCCATACTAAGCTTTCTCTAACTTATGTAAATTGAGCATGACCATTTTCAAAACGACCTGAAACGGGCAAAAATTCTAGCTTTGCTGAATGGAAAATGGGTTGGAAGCAGAAAATGCAAACGCAACAATTAAAGGTTGGGTTGAATTGTATTCAGACCAGCTTTATACCTGGGCGTATTACAAAACCTCGAATAAAGAAACAGCAGAAGATTTGGTTCAGGAAACCTTTTTTGCAGCGGTTAATTCGTTCCGGAAGTTTGAAGGAAAGAGTGATCCGAAAACGTGGTTGCACTCTATATTGAAAAATAAAATTGCCGACTATTTCCGGAAATCATACCGTAACAGTGAAAACAATACGGTTTCAATCCATGAGTTTTTTGATGATAACCAAGATTGGATATTGAACGAACGTCCACAAAACTGGGAAACTGCGGATGAGCAGCACTTGCTGGACAACACCGCATTTTCCATAATACTGGCAAATTGTATTTCAAAACTACCCGTGCAATGGAATGCTTCCCTGGTTTTAAAATACATCGAAGAAAAAGAATCTGTAGTGGTTTGTCAGGAATTACAAATATCTCCGACAAACTATTGGCAAATGCTCCACAGGGCGAAACTTCAATTAAGAAAATGCCTTGAGCTCAATTGGTTTAAGAAATGAAAAAGATAATGCAATTCCTGATGCTGTCCTGCAAAAAAGCAGTAGCATTGATAGATAAGAAAGCAGAGGTAAAATTAAAAATGAAGGAAAAGTATATGCTGATAATGCATACGGCCATGTGCGATGTATGCTCTGCTTATCAAAAACAAAGTAGGTTGATAGATAGAATTCTGCACGCACACATTGATTCAAACAATGAAGTAAATTTTCCTGTTATAGAAAACAAGGAATTACAAAAGCAAATAGTTTCCAAATTGTAATGCGTTATCACAAAGGAGAGAAATAAGATCTACCGTTCACAACCTTTCCTTCGTTAAATTGCGAACACCAGAAAAATAAAACGACGACAACAGATGCCTGCCAATGAGTTTATGAATGTGAAAATTGTAAAACCAACTTGCCATTTCAGCAAGGCAACTGTTTTTTTGTGCCAAAATACTGTTAACCAATCATCTAAGCAATGAAGAGTATCATTTATATAAAACTATTGATTTGCTGCGTTTTCATTTTTGAAACAACTATTTCGTTTTCCCAGGAATATCCAAATCCCATTCTTGGCAAATTTTCAATCATTGAAAGTAAAGGAAATGTGTACCTGGATTGGCAAATCATTGCCGGAAGTACTTGCAATGGCATTCAGATTTTCCATTCAACAGATAATATAAATTTCAAACAAATAGGAAGCATCGACGGAGTTTGTGGTAGCAGTTACGAACCAAGAGACTATAACTTTACAGACAATAATCCCGTAAAAAATAAAAACAACTACTACCGGCTTGAATTAGGTGGTAGCGGAGCATCACACATTTTATCCGTTGAAATCATCGACATTGAAAGCGGATATCAGATTCGTCCGAATCCCGTTTCTGACAATGCAAAGCTTTATTTTGACAACAATACCGGACAATTATTTCAACTTGGTATCTATAATCTTAAAGGGGAACGTTTTTTTAATATTGAAACCCGAAGGGATTTTTTTGATCTGAATACGGAAAAGATACAATCGGGCATATATTTTTTCGCAATAAGAACGGAAGACAATTTGCAAACCGCAAAAGGTAGAATAATCGTTCAGCATTAAGGGAGCCAATGGACTCAAATCCGGGTGTGGACAAAGTATTTTTACCATTTATGTGAAAGGTTGGATATCAAACAGCAAAATGAAAAAGCAAAATGAATTCTGTTTTAAAATCGGTTTTTCTTCTTACAGTTTTTGCATGTGGGTATTCTCAAGCAAAAGCTACAGTAAAAGAATTTCATCCCGATAGTTTAACCAATGAAAACGTTCTTGATTTGAAGAGGAATTTTGGCAACAATAAATCATTGCCAAAAGGCTTTGAAAAACAAACTTTGATTGCACTCTCCTTTTTCCCTGAATTAAAAGATGTAAAAATAATTTTCAGGGTAGAAAATAAAACAACTCCACTTTCAACACGACCATCGGTTACCGGCATGTTGCGCTCTGCAAAAAAGAGAACCTACATTATAAGCATCAGCAAAAAAAGCATTTCGTTTCTTGATACCATCCTTTTGGACAGATTAAACTACAATGCACAAATAGGGGTATTAGGGCATGAACTAAGTCATGTGTCCGATTTTATTAACAAAGGTTTTGGAAGAATGTGCCGCCTGGCAGTTGGGCATTTATCTAAAAAATACATTGATCGTTTTGAGTTTAATACCGACAGAATTTGCATTGATCACGGGCTTGGCTATCAACTTTTAGCCTGGAGTAAAAATGTTCGTGAAAATCTTAAAAGTTCAAGTTGGTTGGGTGCGGCTACTTTGCCACCAGATGCTGCAAGCGAAAGATATATGAATCCAAAAACCATTCAACTCATCCTAGCAACACACCCACGGTATCAAAACCAATAATCACCCTTTGTTTTTGGCGGTACCTACTTTGGGCCTTCTGAATAAGTCACAATAGACTATAAGTAAGATAGTTGCAGTGTGTTTTCTATGAACCGATGCAAAGGTATTTGATGAAATAGTTCAAAATCCTTGCACTTCAGATTTTCAGGAAACATAAAATTATAATTGAAACTACCATTCTGACCTCACCCCGGCTGTTGCCAAGGCGCCATGTAAGCACCTCCCGAAACTAGTTTGGCACAAGACCTCCAGTGTAGAGGGAGCTTTGCATATCAGTAGCTTATGATTTTTTGATCACTTGTTTACTTTTTGAGAAGACCCTGCTTATTAAAAAAGGTTGTCAGGTTATGTTTCTTCGTGGGAAATATGCTTCAAACAGATCAACGAAGTGAAAAAGTTGGTCAATAAATTCATTGCAACTTTAGCCATTACCGGAATCTTCACATAACCGGCAACTGTTTTATATTTTTCGAACATGATTGAGAATGATGTGCAGAAATGCAATTCCTTTTTTGTTCAAGTGTTATAAAAAATATTCAGGTTTGGCTTTAAGGATAAAAACTAAGATATTCGCAAATCAACAGATACTTTGTGAATTTGCAGAGGTTTTGTATCTAATAGAAAGTGAGGTGTAATTCACCCCGTGGCCCAACTTTTTCAATGACCTTCCAATAGCAGACGTAATTTTTATGGATGTCAAATTCTGATTTGCATTTTCTGTTCCCGTTCCAATTGAAAGATCGCAACATAAATTGCTCTACTCGTGTAGTGCAGCACACAAAATCCTGACTTTAGAAAGCAAAAGTTTCGAGTTAGGTACCTAATACGAATTCAATGTATTTTGGTAAAGTTTCAGTTCACATGGATTTACTGCGAGACAAAATGTTACACCAATTTCAATTCCCCAAATCGGCGGAGCCATAAAAGGCGCTAAACTGTTTGCACCAAATTACTGCATACCGATATTGTGAAATGCTAACGCCTTCTGGCACATTCCAGGACTGCGCACCACTTCTTTGATTGAGTGTAACCAATTCTAAACCTCCATTTACATTATTGCTGTTTTTGCTCAGATACATTCTTAAGTCTGGTGGACTTGAGCTCGCTACAAAATCTGCAGAGGTTTGAAGCTTTAAAATATTATTTTCAATTTTCAATTTTGCTATCCCTCGACTTCCTTGTCCACTGTATGCACCAGCCCTGATAACCTGAACCATAACGGGGGCACTTTCTATATCCGATGCACTGGCCCAAACCAAAGAAGTACCATAAGTTTTGGCAGTTACCTTACCCGTTTGATCCACTTCAACAATGGAGGGTGTAGCACTCCGCCAGGAAACGATCAAATTATTGGTGAACATGTTTCCGTTGATTGTTTTACCCAAGGCCATAAGAGTACCCATTTCATTGAGCGTCAATTCAATGGACGTTGCCGGGTTTATCTCCAGAGAGGCAAGTTGATTTTCATCTGAAACCACCGTGACTAAAGCAGAGGCAAAAGCGTCCTTGTAGGTTGCTGTTATTTGAGCCTGACCATTCCCAAGGCCAGTTACCAAACCGGATTTAGTAACGCTGGCTACAGCCGGATTGTTGCTTGTCCATGTTATGTTTGAAGGAAGAGTAGACTCCAAACCCACATTATTGAAATATTTAAGATCAAATTTCTGAGTTTGATTCTTTAAAATACTGGATGCTTTCGGCGATATTTCCAGGCGTTCCGATACCACAGCAAGTGGAGTATCTTCAGATTTCTTTTTACACGAAACGCCGACAAGAAAAATAAGGCAGGCAAAAAGCAATTGTTTTTGAAACATAACGGTGAGATAATTTATGATATTTTGTGATGAGTCGTCGGGGTGATTAAAATCTGACAATAAAAGATAAAATAAATGGAGAAAGTGCCAGGAGAGCCACCTGCCCAGGAGTAAATGTTTAAGGAAACCGGTATTGAATGCCAATCAGGCCACCCATTGATTTGTTCCGGTAACGGTCGTTGTCTATTGCCGGAATGTATTTTTTATCGGTTGTATATTCGGTAAACAGATAGCTCAATCCAGCTTTAATGGAAATTTTGGAGCTGGCATGATAAAGCAGATACAATTCTGAATTCAAGGTGCCGATGTCGTTGTCACCTACAAGAAGTGCATTAAGCGAAGTTGGTTTTGCTTTTGAAGGAAATAATTTTCCCTTGTTGAAGTCTCCATTTTCTTCCCCACCAAATGAAAAACCAATGGCATCTATGTTAAACCCAACAGACAATTTATCGATGATTCTATATCTGAAATCTAAAGCGAGATTAATAGAATTTACCGAGCTGTTTTTCAAATTTAAGGTATCCAGATTTTTTTCATCGCTGGTAAATTTTGCAGGTGCGGTTGTGTATTCCAGGTCTGATCCAATGTGGGTAGAATGCCTTAAACCCAAGCCAATGCTGAATTTTCTTGATTTTCCGAAACCATAATGTCCCCAGGCAGAGAGCCCTCCACCAAATTGTGAGGATGAGAAACGACCCGTGGCATCAACAAAAAAATTGAATTTTTTTGGCTCATCGTCAGCGGCAAAGGATTTGAAACTGCCCGAAATGCCCAATAGAACTACCCATATAAGGGCATGCTTTAGATTAAATATCATTTTGAAAAAAGATGGTTTTGATTTTCGATTAGTTGCAATAACCTTCTGTTCCTGACAAAAGTTTTATATTTATTTCGATTTTAATACTCTTTTAATTATTAATAAGTTGATAGCCTTTCAGCCTTACACTTCCCAATTGCCATCATTGAGTTTTCCATTAACAAATCTCCTCAGTGGCATGCGGCTAAATTGACCCTTTGCCTCTATTTAACGAAGACCATCGGGAATCCGGAGAATCGAAATTCAAAAATGGTGTGAAGATGAACTGCCCTGTTAAAAGCTACTTTTTTTGCTGCTTTCTGGTGGCTCAAAACCAAGCCCAAACCAGAAAAGGCTTAATTTTTCATTAGTAACGAGTACAATTAATTATGCATTTTATATCTTGAGCCCCTCAACCTTCTCTTTGACGGCTTTGGTACAAGAGCTATGTATGGTAAATTCTCTACTACTTTTTCCCGGGAATCCTGATGAGTAATTCCCCGGTAATTTGATTGCATGCCATGCTATTGGTGACATTTCTATTTTTGACAGACAATAAACCATCCTTTAAACAAAACCAATGCCATGAATTTTTTAGAGAAGTTTAAGTTAGCAGAAGAGCAGGAGGACTTTCAAAAGGTAAGCAACAATATTTACAATGGCATTGTCTTTAAAGGAACTAACCTTTGGATTCTGATTTTTGCAATCTTCATTGCCTCGCTTGGACTTAATGTAAATTCTACTGCGGTAATCATAGGAGCAATGTTGGTTTCCCCTTTAATGGGACCTATCATGGGCCTTGGATTCGGAATGGCCATAAACGATCTTGAACTCCTCAAAAAGTCACTCTTTTCTTATCTGTTCGCAGCAGGCGTAGGTTTGGCTACTTCAACTGTTTTCTTTTTGCTCTCCCCCATTAATGATGCACACTCCGAAATACTTGCACGTATATCCCCAAATATTTACGATGTTCTAATTGCATTATTTGGCGGACTTGCAGGAATTCTGGCAACTTCCAGCAAGCTAAAAGGCAATGTAATTCCAGGCGTTGCCATCGCCACTGCGCTTATGCCACCACTTTGCACTGCGGGATACGGTTTGGCAACTTTCCAATTTCAATTTTTCTTCGGTGCATTATATCTGTTTTTAATCAATTCCGTTTTCATTGCTTTGGCCACCCTCATTACCACACGATTTTTAAAATTCCCATTTAAGCATTTGCCCCGGAAAGAAGATGAAGTGAAAGCGAAGCGAATCGTTTGGGTAGTTGTAACCATTACTCTATTGCCAAGTTTGTATTTTGGTTACGACATTGTTCAACAAAATAAGTTTGAAAAAAATGCAAGTCGGTTCATAGAAAATGAAGCAATTTTTCCTAATGACTATTTGCTGAAGAAAATCATAGATGCCAAGCACAAAACAATCATACTTACCTACGGAGGACAAACAATAAATAAGGTTGAAATAGAAAACCTGAAAAGAAAATTGTCGCAATACAATCTTGATTCATGTACTTTAGAAATAAGGCAAGGGTTCGCATATTTGAATGACGACAAGCAAGATGAAAAAGCCAACCCGCTTGCGATTGCTTTAAGTGAAAAAGAAAATCAAATCGGTTTGCTTAAAACAAAGTTGGACAGCACAAACTCACAAAATGAGTTAAGCAAGCATATTTTTAACGAACTCAAAACTCAATATCCGAACATACAATCTTTTATATTTCAAAAAGCCATTAATGTCACGGACTCAACGCGGCACAATATTTGGCTTGCCATTGTTCAATCAAAAACAAAATGGGAAGCGAAAGACAAACCTAAAATTGAAAATTGGCTAAGGGTGCGAACCAATATTAAACAAATTAAAATCTACTTTGAAGAATGACCATATACATACTTATCGTTTTTGTCATTGGCTATTTGGCCATTGCGTTTGAGCACCTGCTGAAACTAAATAAAGCTGCTGCCGCTT
>Ga0105046_10011339_pt1 | contig 13860 bp, 10 predicted proteins | sample MAT03_FD_78385 | JGI IMG/M metagenome (GOLD analysis project Ga0105046, IMG submission 78385) | Freshwater microbial communities from Lake Fryxell liftoff mats and glacier meltwater in Antarctica - MAT-03 (megahit assembly) | ecosystem: Environmental > Aquatic > Freshwater > Ice > Liftoff... | reverse complement strand
TTTTCTGCAAAGGCGCCATTGAAACAGTGAAAAAATTTGGATGGGCACCCGATGTAGTGCTTTGCGCGGGCTGGATGACGAGCCTTATCCCGCTGTACCTGCGTACGGCGTACAAAACTGAGCCTATTTTTGCCCAATCTCAGCTCGTTTACGCAGCATTTGACACACCTTTGGAGCGTGTCGGCGGTGATCACTTTTTCCAAAAAGCGGCCATCAACAACCTTTCCAAGAAGGACCTGGTGCCATTCCAGGATGGCGAAGAAATTTCGATGCACAAAGGGGCAGCACATTTCGCCGATGCCCTCATCATTGGCAGCGAATCGCTCGATACCAGCGTTGAACATTTGTCGGTAAGCGGCGAAAAGCCTGTATTGCCCTGGACGGCGGCAGAAGAGATGGTTCCGGCTATCCTGGAGTTTTTTCGCAGCCTTACAGAAGAAGCGGTAACGCGGTAATACCAATTTTGAATAATACAGATTGACTCAATAAATTTCATGGCGGGCGGCTACAGGCTTCCCGCTATTCTTTTGACCCCCAAAGCCCCCGACCCAACTATTTGCGCCTGTTGAACGTATTACGTACACAAACTAACAACAGCTCAATCACTACGAAGTATGAACATGAAACTCCCAATATTTGCAGGCATTTTGTTGATGGCATTTGCCCTTTTTCACACGGCCTGTAAAAGACCCAGCACTTTTGGCTCGGAACTTCTGGAGGATGAATATGCCGATTACGATTTCACCGATACCATTACAGTGGAATGCACGCTGATTCGCGAAGACAGTGTTATCACTTCCGACCGAACCAATGCAGCTCCTTATTTTCTCTGCGGCGAAATCAATGACCCAATCGTTGGAAAGTACAGCTCCGATATTTATGCGCTCATGCAAGCGGCAACGTTGAACCCACAGTTTAACACAAACCAAACGCTCGATAGCATCGTGTTGTACCTCAACTACGCCGCTGCGGGCGTATACGGCGATACCTTGCAGCCACAAACCCTGCGGGTGATGCGGCTGAACGGCATATTGAAAAATGACTCCGTGTATTATTCCAGTGCCAGTTTTCCAGAAGGAAACGAATTGGGGCGCATCGACAATTTTATGCCACGGCCACAAAGATCCGACAGCCTTTTTGACAGCAACAAAGGTGCTTTCCTGCGGGTTAAGCTCGACGATAATTTTGGCAAGGAAATTATGGGCCTCGATTCCATTATCTGGCAATCGGATACGGCATTTTACAGGCTGTTTCGCGGTATAAAAATCGTGAGCAATGCCAACGGCGCTTCCCCCGGTGCCATGCTAGCCTTCAACCTGAACAGCAATGCCCTGAGCCGGATGGCACTGTATTACAGGATTAAGGACGATACCATTCAAAAGCGTTTCGACTTCTTTTTCCGGAACGTGACGAAATTTACCCACTTTAACCACGACTACGCAGGCTCGGAAGCAGGCCCGTTTATCGGCAAGCCGCTGGAAGACAAACTATACTTGCAGGGCATGAACGGCCTGAAAGTAAAGATGTCTTTCCCTTACGCCAATAAGTTTGACAAAATTGCGGTGAACAAAGCCCAATTGGTGCTCACTGTTGCTGACAACAACCCGGACTTATTGCCAGCCGATCAACTTGTTTTCTCTAAATTTGTTGGAGATACTGTGTTTAACTTCACGAATGATGTGTTGTACGCACTGGGCCCCACCGGCAGCGGAAGCCTCCGGGGTTTTGGTGGTTTTCCCGAAAAAGAATACGTCAATGGAAATACCCTGATAACCCGTTACCGCATGGCTATCAGTGAGGAATTCCAGCACATCGTGGACGATGACGCGGCACCAAATATCAAAAACAGAACCATATACCTCAATGTTTACCCAAGGGCGCGTACCGCTCGCCGGGCTGTGCTGTATGGACCAAAGAGCGCGACATTTCCCGCAAAACTGGAATTGAAATACACTAGAGTTAACTAAAAAGGGTTTCATGGTTTCATGGTTTCATGGTTTCATGGTTTACGCGATCGGGTGTTAATTTTGAATTAGTTTTTCAAAACAACTACAAATCGCTAAACCATGAAACCTTTTAACCTTGAAACCATGAAACCGCACGTTTGCAAAGTATGTGTGGAATAGTCGCTTACATCGGAACCAAGAATGCTTACCCCATCCTCATTAAGGGGCTCACCCGTTTGGAATATAGGGGCTATGACAGTGCTGGTATTGCCCTGCAAAACGGCAAGCTCAACATTTACAAGAAAAAGGGGAAGGTTGCTGAACTGGAAAATTTCACCAAAGACAAAGACATCAGCGGCCATGTGGGCATGGGGCATACACGCTGGGCTACGCACGGCAAGCCCGATGATACCAATGCGCATCCGCACGCAAGCGGCACGGGCCGATTGGTGCTGATCCACAACGGTATTATTGAAAATTACGCTGTTTTAAAAAGTGCACTCCAGAAAAAGCACGGCCATACTTTTATCAGTGAAACCGATACGGAAGTGCTGGTACACCTCATCGAGGAAATTCAAATGCGCGAGCAACTGCCCCTCGAAGAAGCCGTGCGGCAAGCACTGACGCAGGTGCAAGGCGCCTACGCCATCGTGGTGATGGATCGCGAAGACCCAGGAAAACTGGTGGCAGCCCGCAAGAGCAGTCCGCTGGTGGTGGGCATCGGAAAAAATGAATTCCTGGTTGCTTCTGATGCCACACCGATCGTAGAGCACACCAAAAACGTGGTGTACCTCAACGACGAAGAAGTCGCCACCATTACGCTGGAAGAAGGGCTGGTCATTAAAAACCTGCGCAATGAAACCGCCACGCACACCGTGCACGAAATAGAACTTGAAATTGAGCAGTTGGAGAAAGGCGGCTACGAATATTTCATGCTCAAGGAAATTTACGAGCAGCCGACAACCATTGCAGAATGTATGCGCGGGCGTATGGATGCCGATGCCGGATGGGTACGCCTTGGTGGCATGGAAGAGCACATGAAGCGCATGGTGAATGCCCAGCGTATGATTATCCTCGGCTGTGGCACCTCCTGGCATGCCGGCATGATTGCCGAATACCTGTTTGAAGATCTGGCGCGCCTGCCCGTGGAAGTAGAGTACGCCTCCGAGTTCCGGTACCGCAATCCGGTGGTGCGCGACCAAGATGTGGTGCTGGCTATTTCACAATCGGGTGAAACGGCCGATACTTTTGCCGCGCTGGAACTGGCCAAAGAACGCGGTGCCCTTACCTACGGCATTGTCAACGTAGTGGGTTCCTCTATCGCCCGATTGACGCACAGCGGCTCTTATATCCACGTTGGCCCGGAAATTGGCGTGGCCTCCACCAAAGCTTTTACCGGACAGGTGACCATGCTCACCATGATGGCGCTGGTATTGGGCTACGAACGCGGATATCTGCCCAAATCCCGCTACCAGGAACTGGTGCAGGAACTGGCGCGTATTCCAGAAAAAGTGGAAAGGCTATTGCAGAATTGCCAGAAGCAAGTGGAATATATCGCCTCAGAGCTACAACATGCCAACAACTCGCTTTACCTTGGCAGGGGCTACAATTTCCCCGTGGCATTGGAAGGTGCCCTCAAACTGAAAGAAATCAGCTACATTCACGCCGAGGGATATCCCGCCGCTGAAATGAAACACGGCCCGATTGCCCTGATTGATGAAAATATGCTGGTTTTTGTGATCGCTACGAACAAAAGCGCCCACGATAAAGTTGCTTCAAATATTCAGGAAGTAAAAGCCCGGAAAGGGGTGGTGGTCGCTGTCGTTACAGAGGGCGATACCATGATAAAAGAAATAGCCGATTACACCATTGAAATACCCGAAACGGAAGAACCGTTTACACCGCTCTTGTCGGTCATACCGTTGCAACTGCTGGCGTACCACACAGCAGTGTTACGCGGCTGCAATGTAGACCAGCCGCGCAATTTGGCGAAGTCTGTGACCGTTGAGTAAACATAACTTACAATTAAAGTACCATGAATAATATTGATATTGAATACAATACCGAACGTCCGGACATTATCTACCCAGAATATGGCCGCTCGATTCAGGAAATGATACAACACGCCAAAACGATTGAATCGCCACAAAAACGTCAAGCGACGGTGGAATCCATCGTTGGGCTAATGATCACACTCAGCCCCAGCAACCCGAACCGCAACATGGACGATTTCAAAGAAAAGCTTTGGAACCATGTGTTTGCCATCGCGGGTCCAGGGCTGGATGTTACCCCGCCCCCGGGCATCATCATTGTAAAAGAAGAAGACCGGCCTAAGCCGGAACCGCTGGGCTATCCTGCTTCCTCTACCCGCAAGCGGCACTATGGGAGTAGCGTCCACCAGCTTATCCAAAAGGCCATTGAAATGCCTGAGGGCACCAAACGCGAAGGATTTGTGGAAGTAATTGCTTCTTACATGAAACTCGCCTACAAAACCTGGAACAAAGAACACTATGTCAGCGATGACATAGTGAAAGAGGACTTGGAAATACTGTCCAATGGCATGCTTGTACTGCATGAAGGCCACGACTCGCTCGACAAGCTTGCGGCGGGTGCAGGGCGCCATGAAAAGGATAAGAGCCGGCAGCGCAGTGGCCGCAGCAACAACAAGAACAGTGCAGGCCGTGGCCGTACCAACCGCGCGACCAACAATAGCAGCAACAGCAGCGGCGGCAGCGGCGGCAGCGGGAATTACAAGCGGCGGAAGCGGTAGCGCGGCTTTTAAGCCGCCAGTACGCGGCCATTTATGGCCGCAAAAAGCAACAGGTATTCCCCAAAGTTCGGAATAACTCAAGTTGCGGAAAAATTAATTTCAGCATAAAAATTGGTTGTCTAGGCGCTTTTTAGCCCCATAAACCCTATTGTTTGTTAACAGGCCTTTAATTTTAATAAAAATTTTTTCACGGGTGTGACTTTTTATGATCTCTACGTTTAAAAGATGTTCCCGCAAACGAGCGGGGATTTAAGGTAAAAAGGAAGATTGATTTAAGGTCATGCCGCTGTTGTGCAATACTGTAGCGGCTTATTTTGAACTTTTTTGACGTATTTAGTACGTTTCAATATACGCAGATTTACTGCATTCTGAAAAACCCGGTTCCAAAACCCGATTTAAAAATAGCCCAATTCCCTAGGGCGCAAGAGCTAAAAGAATGTTTTCATTTGGTTTTTTGGGGTTTAGCCGTTTGCACGTAATGTGTGAACGGCTTTTTTATTTCGGAGCGGCGTACCTTCGCGGCCCTTAGGAACGATGTTATGCTGACATCGTTCCTCACCTAGCAAAATCCGTCGTTTGAAAGAAGCAATCAAAAAAATACTCAAGGCGCTCCCGTTTGATTTTACCAAGAATCAGCGCTACGATCGCTTGACCAAGCAGGTGATCGCCCATGTTTGTCGCGCCGCAAGCAACTGCATAGACGTAGGCTGCCACAAAGGCGAAATCCTCGATCTTTTATTGCAGGCGGCCCCCAATGGCCACCATATTGGTTTTGAGCCTATTCCGGTAATGTTCCAGAACTTGCAAGCAAAATATGCCGCGCGCAGCAACTGCCAGTTCTACGACATCGCGCTCTCCAACCAGCAAGGCACGTCAAGTTTCAACTACGTGGTCAGTAACCCTTCGTACAGCGGCCTGTTGAAGCGCCGCTACGACCGCGCCAATGAGGAAGACACGCTCATCACGGTCCGCACCGAAAAGCTCGACGATGTGCTGCCGCCCGATTTTCGGGTCGATTTTATGAAAATAGACGTGGAAGGCGGTGAACTGATGGTACTGGAAGGCGCGCTGGAAACCCTGCGCCGCTGCAAGCCTGTGGTTATTTTCGAACACGGGCTGGGTGCCAGTGAAATGTACGGCTCTACACCGGAAAAGGTGTTCGACTTGCTCGAATCCTGTGGGCTGCGTGTTTCCTTGTTGGATCGATTTATGAAAAAGGCACCAGCATTTTCGAAGGCGGAGTTTGCGCGCCAGTATTATGAGCGGGTGAATTATTATTTTGTGGGGTACGAGGCATAGCCTCGCACCAGCAGTTGTTAGGGAACGAGGCATGGCCTCGCACCAGCGGTTTCTTTATTTTATTATTATTTCAGCTGTTTTTAGTTCAACCGAGTTCCCGCTTTCGAAATCAAACTTTAGGGCTATTTGGTGTTTGTTTTCAATAATTGTTTCTACCGTCTTCATCGAGAGCAGATTTAGTAATGCTACATTACTACGACCTTTTTCTCCGAGGTAAAAATTTATCGCCATTAGTTGATTTATGGCATCCTCCATTGAATTGATTCCTTCAAATTTTGAATAATCTGCCAAACAATCACTGCTATTGCCTAATTTACCCAGGCAATTAGCCTGTAATTCAACTGGTATAAATAACGCACTCAATTCACTGCCAGCTTTAAAATTTGCGCTTAAATCTGAATTGCTCTTTATCGAGAAATTTAAAACTTTATCTTGTAAAAAATATAAGGGTTCGTCACAACCAAACGCATTCAACCCCGCGCCAAATACAGTCCCCCAAATATTACCCCCATCCCCAATACATCCACCACCGAAACTGCCTCACCGTCAAAAACGCCGATGGCAATGGCCGTTACAGGAAGCAAATACGTGACCGATGTAGCAAAAACCGGACTTGTGCGCTGCATCAGCCAGAAGTACAAGATGGAGCCGCCAACGGTACCGATAGCCGCCAAATAAAACACATAACCGAGTCCTTTCAATCCATCAGGATGCTGCCACACCACCTGCCAACCACCGGAAAAGAACAAGCCAACGGCAAAAAAAAGGCCGGTCATCGCAAAAGCTGCCGCTGCAATGCCTGCCGGGGGCTGGTCGCGCAGGTAGCGCCCCACCACATTGGCATTGATGGCGTAACATACCGTGGCCAGTACGCATAGCCCCGCGAAAAAAGCATTGCCCGCAGCTTGTGCCTTGCCGTTGAACAAGACCAATATCACCGCGCCAATCAAGCCAAGCAGGATGCCAAACGCCTTTGTCCAGCCGATTTTCAATTGAAAAAACGAAGCGCCAATGATGAACGTAAAGATGGGCGTCAGGGAATTGAGCACGCCCGCAAGGCTACTGTTGACATGTTGCTGCGCTATGGCAAAAAGTACGTTGGGAATAGCCGAACCACAAAATGCGACCACCACCAAAGGTTTCCAGCGTTTCCAATCTATTTTCGACCAATAAGCCAGGGCAAGGGGCAGAGACAACAAGGTCGCCAGCACCATGCGCCACAGCGTCATTTGCATGGGATTGAACACCAATACCGCCTTTTTTATCATGATAAAAGAAGCGCCCCATACGAGGCCAAGAAACACCATGCAAAGCCAATCAAGGCTGTCTGGTTGGCGGGAGGGAGTCATAAGGATTGTAATATTTATAGCGCTAAGCAACTTTGCTGCCACAAAGAACACCAAAAAAGGGTTGGGCGTTTGGAAAATGGAAAATCTTTCTGGCAGCTAATGCGTTTTGCTAGTAATGGCATTGTCCTTTCAAAGGAAAGCCACACTTTTATACCCCGTGAATATTCCCGGACATGATACCGCGATACTCACGCAGAATTATTGAATTATTCCCCCTAAATTGCCACCAAACACCACGCGGCTATGAGAATTGCAGTACTTTTTACTTTTTGTATACTTACCTGCGCTACCAACTTGGTGGCGCAAACAACCTCGCAGGTCACTTTTGGCAAAAACCGGGTTCAATACCACCACCAGTTCGATGAATGGAGCCTGTACGAGACCCCCAATTTGATCACGTATTGGTACGGCGATGCCCGCAATGTGGCACAATCGGCCCTGCAACTCGCGGAATACGATTTCCCCATCGTCCAGCAATTGTTGGAACACCAGCCCACAGAGAAAATAGAAATGCTCGTGTTCAGCGACATCAGTGACCTGAAACAGAGCAATATTGGCGAAGACGATGTGTTCCTGCTCCAATCGGGCGAAACCAAGGTGGTGGGCAACAAAATTTTCGTCTATTTCGACGGCGATCACCGACACCTGCGCGCCCAGATCCGCGAAGGTGTGGCGGGCGTGTTGCTCAACTCCATGCTGTACGGGGCCAATTTGCAAGAAATCGTATCCAATGCCGTGCTGCTCAACCTCCCGGCCTGGTACACCAGCGGTCTCACGGCTTATTGCGGCGAAGACTGGACCGCGGAAGACGACAACCGATTGCGCGACCTGCTGCAATCGGGCCGCTACAAAACCTTCGACAAGCTCGTGCGGGAACATCCACGATTCGCCGGACAAGCGTTTTGGCACTACATCAGCCTTCATTTCGGGCGCGGCACCATCAGCAACTTGCTGTACCTCACCCGCATCAACCGCAGCGTCGACAACGGCTTTTTCTACGTGCTCGGCAACGGTTACCGCCGCACCACCGATTCCATGCTCGAGTATTTCCGCAACCGCTACAGTGATGAAGCCAAGGGCTTGAAAAAGCCCGATGCCAGCGGAAAAATCACGGTGAAAAACAGAAAAAAACTCCCACTCTACCACGTAAAAATGAGTCCTGACGGCAAGCGATTGGCCTGGGTAAGCAACGACATCGGCAAATGGAAAGTTTATGTGTACGACATTAAAACAGGGAAAAGAAAACGCATCATGAAAGGCGGCGCGCGCAATGCCTTGCAAGCCACGGATTACAATTACCCCCAAATTGCCTGGAATCCCGACAATCAGCGGATCGCCGTTATGTACGAACGCCGCGACGTGCCGCGCCTGGCGATGATAGACCCGACAAGCGGAAAAAGAGAACGCAGCAACCTGTCGCCCGAATTCCAGCGGGTGTTCAGCATGGATTTTATCAGTTCCAGCGAAATTGCCCTTTCCGCTGCCGTGAAAGGCTATTCCGATTTGTTTATTTATCGCACCATCACCCGCCAAACAGATCGTATTACCAATGATTTCTGGGACGATCTGGATGCTTCAGTACTGACCATTGACGGCCGCAAATCATTGATTTTTAGCAGCAATCGCCTCACAGACACGCTGACGACCCAAAAGCTCGATACCCTTTTGCCTGTAGGCCAGTTTGATATTTTTCTCTACGACCTTGAAAGCCGCAGCCCGGAATTGGTACGCCTCAGCGATACGCCATTTTCCGACGAACGCATGGGCATTGGTATCGACAGCAGCCATTTTGTGTTTACCAGTGATGCCAGTGGCATCGTAAACCGCCAGGCTGGGAAACTGGAAGCTTTCACCGCCTACTACCAGGCTGTAGTGTACATGAAAGACGGCGCTGAAATAAAAGCGCTCGACATGACCCAGCCCGTTGAATGGCCATTGGCGCGGGTACTTACCTACTTGGCGCCCTTGGATACCGTAATGAAAAACATTGATTCTACGCAGATTGACAGCATCAAAATATCCCCGGTACTGAAAAAGCGGCCAATTACCTGGAACCTGACCAATTACGACAGGAGTATCGGCCAGCAGCACAGCGCGCCCCGCAGTGGCAAAATGGTGGAAGGCGTCTATCGAGATCGGAAAACCTATTTTTACACGCGAAAAATTGACCCGGAAGCTGCGATGCTGGCGCGTACCACGCGCTGGCGGGAGCAACTGCTCCGTGCCACCGGCCAGCCCATGCCCGCACAACCCCCGCTGGAAAGCCCCGCCCAAATCATTGAAAAACAGAATACTATACGCTTTTTCCCTGAGCTCGATACCATGCGGTTTATCAATCAAGGCTGGTTGTTCCAGGTGCCTGATTACCTTCAAACCGCGCCGACCCACCATCCTGCAGCGCCACCAGAACCCAATAAGCCAACCGTCGTTGAGATGGGAAAAGTCGACAACAAACAGGCTGCGATGAGCCCCGATTCGATACCCCTGTCGCCGCGCCGCTCCAATAGAAGCTCGAAACCCTTGTTCGACATTGGAAAAGACAAATCCCTTGTCAAGTTTTATCCCTTCAAAATCATCCCATACCGGCTTCGTTTCCGCACCGACTACGTTTCCACGACCATGGACAACAACAGGATGTTCGATGGGCTGGAACTGTATGAGGGGAAAAATAGTCGCCTGAATATCCCGCCGCCGGGCGTGCTGCTGCGGGCCAATTTCAAAGATTTATTAGAAAATTATGTCATCGAAGCGGGCTTCCGCCTGCCCATCACGTTCAATGGCACGGAGTACTACCTTTGGTTTGACGACAAGAAAAAGCGCCTCGACAAGCGCTACGTGATTTACCGCCGCACCTTGGTCAACAGCGTGGGTAGGCCACTGCCATACCCGCCCAACCTGGCCCCTGAATTCCAGGAACGCACCACCACGATGTTGGGTCAATACGAGCTCAGCTACCCCTTGGATGTTTTCACCAGCTTCCGGGCCACTTTTGGCCTGCGGGAAGACAAAGTACGGGCGCAAAGTTCTGACCCCTACACCTTGGAAAAAGCTGATCGTGCTGAACAACGGGCCTCTATACGCCTGGCCGCCATTTTTGACAATACCGTTGATGTCGACCTCAATTTCAAAACAGGAACCCGCGCCAAAATATTTACCGATGTTGTCAAACGTTTCAGTTTGAACAGCAAGCCCAACCTGAGCCTGAAACTCAACGAGGGCTTTATGACCATTGTCGGCATTGATGCACGGCATTACCAAATGATTGATCGCCGCTCCCAAATTGCGATGCGTTTGGCGGGTGCAACCTCTTTTGGTTCGGAAAAAATGCTGTACATCCTCGGCGGCATCGACAACTGGGTGCTGCCCAAATTCAACGAATCGATCCAGTTGCCCGACGATGATGGTTTTGCCTACCAGGCACCTGCTGTCAACCTGCGCGGCTTCAAGCAAAACATCCGCAACGGCAACTCCCACATGCTGTTCAACACGGAATTGCGCGTCCCTATTTTCAAGTATTTCTCCAACAAACCGACCATGGGCAATTTCTGGCGCAATTTCCAACTTGTAGGCTTCTTTGATGTGGGCACTGCCTGGCAGGGGGCCAGCCCTTACAGCGGCGCAAACCCCATCAACGTTGTATTCCTGGAAAAGGGGCCCGACGGCCAGCCGCCCATCGTCATCATGAAGGTCAATTATTTCCGCGATCCGGTGGTGGCAGGCTACGGCATTGGTGCGCGGGCGCTGCTGTTTGGTATGTACCTGCGGGCTGATTATTCCTGGGGCATCGAGTCAAGGGTGATTCAGAAGCCGATGGTGCATATTGGGTTGGGGACAGATTTTTAGGGGGTGGGAAATTATAATTAAGCCTAAAAGTGCATTCCTGTTATTACTGATTCATATACTGGTTAATAATGTCATAATTTTCAGAAGATATTATATAGCTTGCAGCAATCCCATTTGAATTTACAAAATAGACTTTGTTATATGGGCCTGTCAAACCGCATTTTTCCATATCTTCGTATGGAGGGAAAAGGATGTTGCCGTTTTTCACTAAGGAAATAACATCGGTTATCTTTTCATTTTTAGCACTTACTAAAAAGGTAATAAGTCTGTTTTTCGCATTATTTGTACTAAAGGATTGAATAAATTCAATAAATTCATCGTTGCAAGCTCCACAAAATGATGGATTTACTGTTATAAAAATAAGTGTATCTAATGAGTTTATTGTAGCCGTTTTGAAAAAAAAGTCTCTTCAGGGGAGTACGAATCATCGGCCTTCACCTTGTCATTATTTTTTTCTGAACATGAAAGACCCATACAAGCCATAATTATTAGAAGGAATAGGTTTATTTTTATATCAGTTTTTTTACTTTGCGTTTTTTAGTTATTTCAATGTTATAAACTGAGAAGAGACCATGTCGATCCATTTGTAAAAAATCTACCTGCAATAAGTGGTAGGAATTATTTTTCAACTTTTGCAAATATTTATTCTTAGGGTCGTCGCATAAGATAAGTATTTGTTTACCCTTATTCTTTTCAATATAAGTTATTAGATTTCGACCACAATACTTGGGAGCTGTACAAAAATTAAAATGTACAATATACGTTTTATCATAATTGCCTATGTCGATACTTGAATCGACATCAAAAACGAAGGATTGGTAGCGATCAAATGTCCCCTGCGCAGCGCCAGGGTAACAGATGATGAGCATAATTGCACTACTGAACATCAAGCAGCTGAATGCGGAGCGTTTTGATTCCATGTTGTTTTGTTTCAATAAAAGGTCCATAGTTGATATGAAATCCATCACTTGCTGGTACAGCAAAATAAATGAAAAAGCAATCTTTAGGTAAAAGCGCCTCCGACAGTAGGTTAAATTCTTCATCAAGTACCATCACAGAATATCTCCTGTCTTTATAAGTAGTGTAGAGCCCGTCAGCTGACTTTTCTGGCAATGGAAGTGCATAGAATCGGTAAAATAGACGGCAATATGGGTTGTATATAAGATGTGAATAATAGGGGCTTGTCTTAAAATGTTGAAACAAGAGATCTTTTGTCTTTGGGCTACGTTTGAATGACAACGCAGGAGTAGCAATCGTATCAAAAATACTTTTCACCAAAAAGCGATCTACCGTTTTACTATCGTGGTTGTATTTCCAAATTTCAGGGATAGGAACAAAAGAATATAGAATGTTCCCTTTGAAACAATACTGTTCAATTTTGGTCAATATGCCATAATTATTCTCAAAGAGAAACTTTGGGTATGTCAAACCTTCGTATGATATTTTTTTTGTTTTTAAATTATAAACCCCTGTAATTGGGTACCCATAGTCATACTTGGAGAATTCCCTATGTTTGAGATCAGGATTCACATCTAGAGGAATCATTAATGTGCTGTCACTTAATAAATCTATATTATTGGAATAGTCCAAAAATCCCCCAGCCCATAACCCCAAGTATTTTAATTGAGTGTTTGTAGTAAAGTTATCGATCAAAGTATAGTTTCCCTCTTTGAACTCTAGCAAATCGCCATTTGCCTCAAGTTTATAAAAGTGATTGGGTGATTGAAAACATACACTGTGTGACTGCCCGCACTTTAAGTTTTCTTCATTTAAAGAAAAAGAAGAAAAATCACTTAGGTTGAAAACATTGAATTGTTTGTTTGCGCAATTTTCCAAGACAAGGAATGCTGTATCATTGTTGTGATAACAAGTTGTATAATTTCCAAATGGTTCTTCAGAGAAGGGATTTGGGATTCGAAGCGAGTCAAGACGAATAGCATGCTTTCCCATAAACTGATGCGTCTTCTTATATGAACTTTCTGTATAGGATTGGATCTTTTTATCCTGACATGCACAAATAATAATAACAGCAACAAAAAACAGAATAATTCGACTTGTCATAATTTTTTGATTTGGAGTATATTCGATTCCACCAACGCAAATACAAATTGGTTCTGATGAAAAGTCCCGCTACCGAAACTAGCCATCAGAACCATTTAATTGTCGTTTTTTCGATTATGATTTTTCACAACTGCTATTAGGAGACTTTAATTACAATGGTTCGTTAAAAAAATAAAGGTTTAGAAAAAGGCAAAACATATAATTTTGATTTTCCAAATCAACAAACTACAGTTTTACCTATTATGAAAGTCGAAACAATCACAGGTGCAATATTACGAAAGATGTCTAACATAGGCAAGTGTCAAATGAAATTTATCATGCACATCGTACACTTATACCTAAGTATGCGCGGGCGGAAGAACTTTCTGATGATGGAACGCTACGGGAAGTATGGGGAACAAACATACCGTCAGCGTTTTGAGAAGGATTTTGACTTCAAGGCTTTCAACAAGGAATTGATAGCGCAGTGTTGTGGCCAAGAATTAGTCTGGATATTTGACCCGAGCTATGTTTCCAAGAGCGGCAAACATACGCCAGGCGTTGGCTATTTTTGGTCTGGTTGCGCCGGGAGCATGAAATGGGGCTTGGAATT
>Ga0105046_10011337_pt1 | contig 13862 bp, 12 predicted proteins | sample MAT03_FD_78385 | JGI IMG/M metagenome (GOLD analysis project Ga0105046, IMG submission 78385) | Freshwater microbial communities from Lake Fryxell liftoff mats and glacier meltwater in Antarctica - MAT-03 (megahit assembly) | ecosystem: Environmental > Aquatic > Freshwater > Ice > Liftoff... | reverse complement strand
CACCATGGAGGCTAAGGGAAAGCCTGATCCCGAATTCCGTCCTCAACATTCGGAAGCGAAGGTTCCGTTCACTTTGATTTAAAACACCGCATGCGGCTCTTCCAAGCGACTGAATACAAACCCTGGACAGTGAGGTTCTTGAGAAGCGCACAGGCCGCCGGACGCAACCCCAACCAACACAAAAAACTCGCCCATCGTGTCCGTTGTGCGCGAGATCCTCAAAAAATAAACGCCAAGCCCCCGCGCAGCGTGCGCGGGGAAGGCATCAACAAGAGCCGACGTCCCGCTCCCGCATCGATTCCAGCCGCGCCTTGCGATAGGGCATTCCGCAGCTCGACAATCGCCTCCAAACGTCCCGACCACAGTCCCAATCCCGGGAGCGGTTGCCGAACTTGTACGTTCAGCCCCACCTCGGGCGAAAAACTTTGCGTCAGGTACCGATGGGTCGGCAACGCCGTTCCCTTGTCGGTGTGGAGATAGCTAGCCACAATCCGAGTCCCCGCGCCGGGCACCACGCCGGTCATTCGCATCGCTACCCAGTTACGACGAACACTATGCAGAGAGCGCCGAACATCTCCCGCGGTAGCAACAAAAGCCACATCCGGTGCCAAAGTCCCCGTGTTCCCCGTACCCAACCAAGTGGTCCAACCCCGCCCCCAGTCGCGGTCAGCCGAGACCATCAAGCCTCTCCGTTGATAGCTCCCAATATTCAGAATCGAACTCCGCGAGAAGGGGTCCGGTAAGACTTCGGAACGCTCGATCGCCCCGGTGTCGCCCATCACGGCTAAAGCCCCGTTTGAGACCCTTTCTTCGAAAACAACGACCGCCACATTGGACTTCGATCCCACCTTCCGCCTACCAGCAACCTCAAGATTCCCGGTCCGCTGCACATGCGCCCGGCCATCCCGCAACGACACCCGGGGAAACGCGCTCACCGTTCCGACATCCTGCCCCAATTGCGGTTCCGAAAGGCTATCCTGCGAACGGTAGATCTCTTCCGGCGGCGCCCCGCTCGAGTACGCGACTAGAATCTCATGGTTCTTGCTAGCCTTAAACGTCATCCGGACAAACGGGCTAATGACATTCAAACGGTCGTAGAAAGTGACCGATTCCAGCTGCGCTCCGTAAAGGACATCCACCCGATCGCCAAAGCCAATTCGGTCCAAAAATGCCGTCGAAAGGGTACTCAGCGGGGGCGCCTGAGCACCCGATCCGAGCACAAATAACTGCCGCACCGTCAATAAAACCTGCGGAGAAAAATCCGTCGTTAGCGCCGAACTATCCGGGGTGCGGCTCAAACGCGTGCGAAAGGAAGCCGCCGGAGTTCCGCCGCGCGAGGCGTATCCCAGATTTCCCGTCACCTGCAGTTCATGATGGCCCAGCACCGAAGTCGCCACCGCAAAGGCGGTCCCTAAATCAGGCTGACTCCCGAAGCCCGCGTTGCCGCCGTCTCCCGCCTGCACCCGAACCACGCCGCGCGTATCGGAAAAAACGGTCGCCTGCCGACGGTTCGGGTCCGGGAGCAAACGCAGAACGGGACGCGAAGACATCGAACTGCGCAGAACCCATTTCCACTCATCGGTCATCGCGTTGGCAGGGGTAGGCGACGAGTAGACCAGCTCCACCGAACTAATCAGACTCGCCAGATTGATCGCCAAAAAACTACGCATCCCCGGTTGAATGAGAATGTTCTGCCGCACCGCTGGCATAAACGCCGGCAAGCTCACTCGCAAGCTGTAGGAATCCGGGGGAAGAAAGTCGAACCCAAAAGCCCCTTTTTCGTTAGTCGTTACGCGCTGCACCAGCTTATCGAAGCGGTTGTAAAGGTAGACCGTCGCTCCCAACTGAGTCTGGCCTACGCGATCAGAGACGATCCCGAGAATAGTTCCATGCAAACGCGCCGACTGGGGTTGCGCCCCGGCCGGGCACACCCCCAGCGTCGCTCCACAGAGCAATCCAATTGCCGCGAAATGGTTACGGCCAAAATTCATTAACGCTCGACGTCGAATCGGTTAGGTCACCGTAAACTTGGTGACCGGAGATAGAGTTTTGTTCCGGACTTTGTCCGTCACCTTCATCCGAAGTTCGTAGGCACCCGGCTCGAGCGCTTTCAGAGGAAGAACCTTTTCGATAGTAACCTCCGTGGCGCTGGTCGAATTGGTCAGGTCCTCGGAGAATTCGAAGATCTTAGCATTGGAACCCGACTTCACCACTTCGTATTGCACCGTCGCATTCGGTTTCCGGGTCTTTTCATCGGGCTCGAAGTTGTAAAACTTCACATAGATACCCATTTTCTCGTCCCGGGTAAAGCTTTCGGTCACCCGCGGACGCACTTTCGTGGTCCCGATGACGAACTGCCCGTTACCAATCGACCGGGTCGGAACCTTTTCGATCAAATCCGCCAACACCACGCTCGACATCCCGAACACGTCATCTTCGAGCCGCGGCACATTCAGCGCCATCTCGTAGTTATTCATGTTGCCCCCGAAAACGTCCTTCACCACAATATTAATGCGGTACGTGCCGGGCGGCAGAGGAATCGATTTTCCGTACACCGAAGAACCCTTCGAGGCCGCTTCCAACATGTCCGAAGGCACTTCCATCGTCACGACGTCCTCAAAAACGTTGATCACGCGACGCGACATTGAGGTAATACGAGCGTAAATATTCACTGCGGATTTGGCGATTCCATCTTTATTCTGAAACTGCAGATCCCGTTTCTCCAGTTGCAAGGTGATGTTCGTCTGCACCGTACTCGCCGTCATGCGCATGAAATCAGCGCGCACCCGCATCGGCAACAGGTTGAATTTAACGGTTGAGTTCACCGCCGCTTCCAGGTCCTTGAATTTCACCGCCGGAGCCTTCTGCAACTGCGAAAACTGCCGCAGTCTTTCAAACTGATTCATCCGCTGGGGCAAAGGCTGGGTGCCGGTACCCAATCGCGTACCGTCCGTCCGATTGAACCGATCCGCCTTCGAAGACATGCCCATCTGTTCCATCATCGTCAAACCGGCGTTCGGGACGTACAAAAGAGCGTCTTTTTCCGACGGATCCATCGTCATTCGATATTCGCCGGTCATCGTCGGATCGACAAATTCGATCATGATGTCCGAACCGATATCCTGAATCCATCTGTACCGCCACTTTTCAAACGGAAAGGTCGAAGTGGTGCCGCCGCCCTCTTCAAACGGTCGCTCATAGGTGCCGCCCGAAGGATGGGACTCAATTTCGTCCGGCGGTCCGAATGTAATATAGATGCGGCCGCGATCAGTCTTCCAACCCGGAATACCCGAAGCGTACCGTTCGTTCGTGTACGCAATCCGGCGGTAATGCTCTTCTTTAAACTCGTTTTCCTGGGAATCGGGCGAAGGGTCCCGGCGTAGCCAGAACTGCTCGATAAACTGCTCCCGTTCCTCGTCCGTCGCAAACCGCTTAAAAGCCGATCGCTCTTCGTCGGTGATGATGTAGAGCACGTCCTCGGCCAGCCACTTGCGGTAGGGACCCAACAATTCCTTCCGCAGCTTCTCTTCGCGCCGCTTCTTCTCTTTGTCCGTCAGGGGTTTGGCCACGGTCTCCCGCGCCCCTTCAGCCGGCTTGCCTTTCTTATCGGCAGCATAGCTGGGCATCATGAGCAGGAACACCCCGCAGGCGGCAAAAGCAAGAACGAGATTCCGATGGAGTTTCATACAGCTACCTAGATTCTAAGGAGATCGTCTCAGGGCGTCAAGGCTCCTGAACGTAAACACTATTCGCCAACCAGTTCACGGTACGCACTGGCATAATACAGCAACGGAGCACCATCTTCATAGTGAGCCGCGATCACCTCTCCGAGGAAGATCAAATGATCGCCCGCTTCCCACACCTGCCGCGTCAAACATTCAAACCGAGCGAGAGCCCCTTCCAACATCGGAGACGAGCCCACCCCGGTTCGCCAGGCAACGCCTTCGAACCGATCCTGACCCCGAGTCGCAAACCGCAGAGACAACTCTTTCTGCTCCGCACTTAGCACATTGATCCCAAACTGCGGCGCCGCTTGAAAATGCGGCAGCACGTTCGCTCGTCGATCGATACAGAGCAGAACCATCGGCGGATCCACCGAAACACTCGTAAACGAGTTCGCCGTGAAGCCCTGCGGCATCCCATCGCTTCCCAAAACGGTCGCAATGGTAATGCCGGTGGCGAATCGCGCACAGGCGCGGCGAAAAGAGAGCGGATCAACCATGCTTGACAGTAGCCTAAACCTAATCTTATCATGGAGTTTGAGTTGGCGAGCGGCTCCGGAGACGATTCAGATGATCAAGTTGGACATTATTAACGAAGTAGTGAACCGCACGGGCATCACCAAAACCAAGGCGGAGATGGCCGTCGAAACCGTTTTCGAGACAATGAAATCGGCCCTGGCCGAAGGACAGCGCATTGAACTGCGCGGCTTCGGTATCTTTAACGTCCGCCCTCGAAAAACCGGAATCGGCCGCAACCCCCGCACGGGAGCCGAAGTCGCGATCCCTCCCGGCAAAGCCGTACGCTTCAAGCCCGGCAAAGAACTGCAGCAACTCCACTAAAATGAGGGCCCGCTCCTCCGCTCGCGGCGAACGGTTGTGGCTGCATGCGCTTCTGTTGGGAGCTACGCTTCTCACGACGACCATAGTCGGAGCCCGCTTAGCGGCGAATTTTGAACAGAACCTACCCGCGTTTCGCTTCGACGAGGATTTCAACTTTCTGTTCACCATTTGGGGCAACCCGGGCATCCTCCGGAGCGGTCTTCCCTTTTCTTTAACCCTGCTCGGCATTCTCCTGGCACACGAGTTCGGGCACTACTTTACCTGCGTTTTTCACTCTGTCGATGCCTCCCTGCCCTACTTCCTTCCCGCCCCTACGCTGATTGGAACTTTTGGAGCGTTCATTCGAATCCGGGCGCCGATCTTTTCCCGCAGCGATCTCTTTGACGTTGGCGTAGCCGGTCCGCTGGCGGGGTTCGTTTTTTTAGTGCCGGCCCTCGGCTTCGGGTTGGCCTTCAGTAAGGTACTGCCTGGCATCGCTAGCCAAGGCGATCTGACTTTCGGCACCCCTCCGCTACTCTGGCTCGCCATGCAAGCGGTTTTTCCCGGCGTGCCCGCATCCGACATTTACCTCCACCCAGTGGCCCGTGCCGCCTGGATCGGGCTCTTTGCGACGGCCCTGAACCTGCTCCCCATCGGGCAATTGGATGGTGGGCACATCTTATACACGTTTGTCGGCAAACTACACCGTCGGCTTTCCCAAGTTTTCGCCGTCGCGCTCATCCCACTCGGTTATTTTTTTTGGACGGGCTGGATCGTCTGGGCCGCATTTTTTTTGCTGACCGGGCTTCGACGTCCGGCCATCATTGATGATTCCCCCATGGGCCCCGGCCGATTGCGCCTCGCCCTCCTCGCAGCATTAATTTTTATACTGTCGTTCATGGTCGACCCCATCCAAACCGCGATGTCCATCTAAGGAAGAGAGGATTGGGAGGATGAAGATCTCAGCCACCATCATCACGTACAACGAGGAGCGGAACATCGCCCGGGCCATCGAAAGCTTACGCTGCGTCGATGAGATTTTGGTGGTCGACAGCGGATCCAGCGACCGCACGGTGGAGATTGCGACCAAACTGGGCGCTCGAGTGATCGATCGCGTTTGGGCGGGATATTCGAGCCAGAAGAATTTCGCCGCCGACCAAGCGACCCACGACTGGATCCTTTCGATCGACGCCGACGAAGCGTTGAGTGAGCTTCTCGAAGCCGAGATTTGGCAACTCAAGAAAAACGGGCCAACCCACGACGCCTACACCATGCCCCGGCTCGCCCAGTACCTCGGCCGCTGGATCCTCCATAGCGGATGGTACCCCGACCGTAAGGTGCGCTTGTATCATCGCCGCCATGCGACATGGGAGGGCGACTACGTTCACGAAACGCTGGTCGTCCGCACGACCACCGCCCGACTCGAAGCCAACCTTCTGCACTTCACCTGCGATTCCCTCAGCGATCACCTGCGCTCACTGGACCGGTATACGACGCTGGCAGCCGAGCAAATGATTGAGCAGAAACGTTCCGTTTCCTTCTGGCACCTTTTCTTTCGACCCTGGTGGGAGTTCTTCCGCACCTATTTTCTGAAGCTGGGGTTCCTTGATGGAGCCGAAGGGCTGGCAATCGCTTGGCTCGGTGCGGTCTACCAGTTCCTGAAGTACGCCAAGGCGAGGAATATGCGCCCGGGCCGCGAATAGAAATCGCCTGGTGGTGATAAACTTACGGGTTCATATGTACACCCGTCGAACCTTCTCAACCCTGCTGGCCGCCAGCGCCTTGGCTGCTAAGCCCACTGCCGGTGGCGTCATTATGGGCGCGCAGACCTATTCGCTGCGAGACCGCGATGCCGACAAGGCCATCATCGCGCTCAATGAACTCAAGATTGACACCGTCGAAATGTGGTCCGGCCACGCGGAGCCCTTTTCAGGAAAAGTAGACCGGGAAGAGGTCCGCAAATGGCGGCTTACGGTGCCCTTGACCCACTTTACCGACATCCGAAAGAAGTTCAACGATAACGGCATCACCATCCATGCCTATAACTACTCCTTCCGCGAAGATTTCACCGATCCCGAAATCGCCCGCGGGTTTGAGTTTGCCACCGCGCTGGGTGCCAAAGTAATCACGGCATCTTCGAACGTATCGACCGCCAGGAAAGTGGACCCGTTCGCCAAAAAGGCGAAGATTCGAGTCGGCATGCATAATCATTCGCGGATTGTGGCCAACGAATTCGCGACTCCGGAGAACTTCCTGGCCGCCATGAACGGCATGAGCAAGTACATCTGCATCAATCTGGACATTGGCCATTTCACGGCGGCCAATTTTGATCCGATCGGGTTTCTCAACCAATGGCACAAACGGATCGTGACCCTGCACATCAAGGATCGCCGCAAAAATCAAGGTCCGAATGTTGTATTCGGCGAGGGCGACACCCCCATTAAGGCGACGCTCCAGTGGTTGAAGCAAAATAAATCGACGATTCCCGCCAACATCGAATACGAGTACAAAGGTGCGGACACCGTCGCGGAAATGCGCCGCTGTATTGACTACATGCGGCAGGCGGTCGCCTAGACCGCTCCGGGTCTTAGTACCAGAAAAGAGGGCATTTGGGGATGAAATTACCCGTCTGACTATTCCCTTTGTCTCCGCGTACTAGGACCCCACAGCGCTCAGTTTTCCCTGCCAGTACTTTGGTTTCCATCTAGGACAAAACCTGAGTCGAATTCAAGTCCGAAATAAGCAATTTTGCTGATTTGTGGCCCCACCCCCCGATGATAACTTACTAACAGCAGCTGACAATTAAATACAAACAAGTTGCACGGGAGAGGAAAACACTATGAATCGCATCAAGAATTTTATCCTGAAAGTTCAGATCCTGAAGGACACCAAAGGTCAGGACCTTATCGAATACGCGTTGATGGCCGGCTTTGTGGCCGTCGCCGCCGGCGCTATCATGCCCGGCGTTTCGACCTCGATCAGCACGATCTTTTCGAAGGTCGCCTCGTCGATGACCTCCGCCGCCGCCGCTTCCTAATCGAAGCTTAACCAATCGCAACCGAGGCAGAGGGAGCGGCGAACCTAGTTCGTCCGCTCCCTCTGCCTTTTTGCGTTTGGGAGTACCATTTGTGAATGCGCAAATTGATCCTGCTTCTAACGGTGTGGCTGTGCGAAGCGCAAACCGAATGGCCTTCTTTTGGTAATGACCCGGGGGCTGCCCGGTACTCAGAACTGCGGCAGATCGACCGCGACAACGTGGGGACGCTACGAACGGCGTGGACGTTTCGCATGGGGAAGGCAGGTTCGGAATCCATTCCGATCGTGGTGGATGGCGTGCTGTACGCCAATGCTCCCGACGGGGTTTATGCCCTCGTCCCAGAGACCGGCGAGCTGCTCTGGAAATACGCAACAAACCCGGTGGCGATTCGAGGGGTGGCTTACTGGCCAGGGGCGAAGGGACTCCACCCGCGGGTGTTTACGGGAAACGGCCATCAATTACTCGCGATCGACGTGACTTCCGGAAAGCCCGCTCCTGGATTTGGACGGGAAGGACGGGTGGATTTAAAGGCCGGGATGTTGGACGGGTTGGCGGATGCCCGTTACCAGTTGCAGTCGCCGCCAGCCGTTTTCGGCGATGTGGTGATCACGGGGAGCAGCAACGGCGAGGGGGCACCAACGATCGGGGCCTACGGAGATATCCGCGGTTGGGACGCCGTGACGGGCAAGCTCCTATGGACCTTCCACACGGTGCCAAGGCCGGGCGAGCCGGGGGCGGAAACGTGGCCCGCTGGTGCCTGGAAGAACCGGTCGGGGACGAACGTTTGGGGTTTCTTTACGGTAGACGCCGCCCGGGGGATTGTGTACGCCCCGCTGGGTTCGCCCACCAACGATTTCTATGGGGCGGATCGAGTGGGGGACAACCTTTATGGCAACAGCTTGGTGGCCATTGAGGCGCGAACCGGAAAGAGGCTTTGGCATCAGCAGCTTGTCCATCACGACATTTGGGACTACGACCTCGCGGCGCCGCCAGCTCTGTTCGACATCCAGCGGGAAGGCAAAACGATTCCGGCAGTGGCGCAGACGACAAAGATGGGTTTGCTGTTTGTGTTCAACCGGGTGACGGGAGAGCCCGTCTACGGGATGGAAGAACGGGCCGTGCCGCAGTCGACGGTGCCGGGCGAGAAAACGGCGAAGACGCAGCCATTTCCCGTCAAGCCAGAACCGATTGGGAAGAATACATTCCGAGCCGAGGAGATCTACGACCGGTCACCGGAACATGCCAAGTTTTGCCGGGAGCTGTTTGCGCAGTACAAGATGAAAATTGGGGGGCCGTATACGCCGCTAGCGACCGATGAGGATGCCCTCTTTTTCCCGTCCACCTTGGGCGGCGGCAACTGGGGCGGGGTTTCGATTGATCCCGAACGGCAGTTGCTGTTCGTCAATGTGATGCATATCGGGCAGTGGGGACATATGGAGAAGCGCGGGACAGAGTATTCAAGGACCTCGGCGTTTGGGACTTATGCCCGGTTTTGGGATCCGGCGACCCGGGTGCCCTGCAACCAGCCCCCCTTTGGCGAGATGGTGGCGGTGGATCTGAAGTCGGGAGACGTGCGTTGGCGTTCTCCGCTGGGTCGCATCGAAGAGTTGGAAGCCAAGGGGGTGAGGGATACGGGCTCGATCAATATGGGCGGAAGCGTGGCAACGGCCGGGGGCGTCGTGTTTATCGGGGCAGCCAACGATTCCCGGTTCCGGGCTTACGATTCCGTAAGTGGGAAGTTACTCTGGGAGACGAAGCTGGAAGCGAGCGCCCATACCTCGCCGGTGACCTACCTGGGTCGCGACGGACGGCAGTATGTGGTGGTAATGGCGGCCGGTGGAGGCGGATTTCTGGGTGGTGGGTCGTCGAATACGCTGGTTGCATTTGCGCGGCCGGACGTAACCCGCAAGGTGTTGCCGGCGACGGTGTCCCGAGCGGTGGCGCTGGCCGCGGCGAGGCGGAAGAACGAGCCGAAAGTGGGGTTGTTTGCCCCGGTCGCGCTTCCGGCGGGAGGTGCGCGGACTCTGGTGCAGCGGACGTGCGGGGTGGGCTGTCATTCGCTCGAAGTGGTGACGACACAGCGCCGCGGCGAGACCGAATGGCGCGAATTGGTGCAAAATATGGTGGCTCGCGGGGCGGCCGTCAAGGACGCCGAGATCCCGCTAATCGTGACGTATTTGCAGGAGACGCTCGGTCGAAACTAGACGAACCACTTCCCCCACGGGGCGCGCCAATCCCGGCCCAAAATCTTAGCGCTTTCGCCGGTGATGGTTTCAGTAACGCCGTCCCAATGAACCTTCTTTCCCAGTTTGACGGCCAGGTTTCCGAGATGAGAGACGATGGTCGCCCGGTGGCCCGTGAGAACGGTCGAACGCTGCTTCTCAACTCCGCGGATGCAACCCACAAAGTGCTGCGCATGGACCGAGGTCGCGTCCGTCGTATTCTTGCGGACAGGCGGTTCCTTGCCGCTTTCGAAGTAGACCTCGTAGCCAATGCGGTCGCAGAAGATCGTCCCTTTGTTGCCGTAGTAGGCCTCCCCGTGGGGGCGATTCGTCTCGCCGTTCATGTTGTAGTACCGCTGACCCGGTGAGCGGCCGGGGGCTCCCTGGCCGTTCATCATAATCGCTTCGTAGTTCAAAACGAAACCCGGGTACTCGTAGGTGACCTGGAGGACGTCAGGAATTTCGCCGACGCCTTGGAGGCCATAGCGGTTCGAGACGGCCGAGACCGTCTTGGGAATGTCGGCCCCCATAATCTGATGGACGGTATCGAAGCGGTGGGTGCCGTAGTCGGTGATGAAACCGCCGGAGTAGTCGAAAAACCAGCGGTAGGTGCCGAGAAAGCGAGCCCGGTCATAGGGCACAAGCGGGGCGGGGCCGCAGTAAAAGTCCCAATCGAGATCATCAGGCTTGGTTTGATTATCGAGACCGCGCGGGATGATGGGACGAAGCCTGGAGTTGACCGCGTTCCAGATTTTCACGTAACGAACATCGCCGATAAGCCCTTCGCCGACCATCTTTTGGACTTCCTGATAGTGGGTGGCAGAGCGCTGCTGGGTTCCGGTCAGAAAAAGTGTTTTGGCGGAGCTGACGGCCTTAACCATCGCTTGCTGCTCGCGGATGTTGTGGCCGAGCGGCTTTTCGCAGTAGACGTGCTTGCCGGCCCGGAGCGCTTCGATCGAGGTGATGGCGTGCCAGTGATCGGGGGTGCCGATGAGGACGGCATCAATGTCTTTGTTTTCGAGCAGTTTCCGGAAGTCGGTGTAGACCAGGCCCGAGGGGCTCCCCGACGGACTCATCGAAGCGCGGGCCTTTTCGGCGTTGGTTTTGTAAACGTCGCAAAAGGCGACAAAGTCTGTATTGGGGGCCTGCCGCATGAAGTTGCCGACGTATTGGCCGCGGCCGCCGCAGCCGATCAGGCCGACGCGAACACGTTCATTGGCGCCATAAACAGCGGCGGCGCTGGCGGCGGAGACGGCGAGGAAATTTCGGCGATCCATGGGAGTCACTATATCGAATCTGACCCTCGAGCGGACCAAAATTTTGGCCGGGGTCGGCGGCGGAACGGAATTTGGGGCGGGTCGGTCGTAAACTGCTGAGATGAATCGTCGCCATTTCCTGGCCATAACCGCCGCGTCGGCACAGACCGTGAAGCGACCGAACCTGCTGCTGATTCTGACCGGCCAGCAGTCGCATACGGCTTGGTCCGGCGCGCAGAACCCTTGGCGCTCGCAGCGTCCGGGACCGTGTTTGAAGAGGCCTGTTACAACTACCCGGTTCGCTCCCCTTCGCGGGCCAGCATCTTCACTTCCCGACTACCGCATGAGACCGAAGTGATGACCAACGGACAATCGATTCCGACCAGGATTCCAACGATGGGCGAGATCTTTCGCGCCGGGAGCCACAAGACCGCCTACGCGGGCAAGTGGCATCTACCGAAGTCGTTTGACGGGATGACGGCGTTCGAAAAGATCGCGGGGGAAGCGCCTCAGAAAAAGAAATGGACGCCCCCGTGGCCGATGCTTGCGTCAAGTAACTGAATCAAGCGAATGGTTCGCCGGAGCCGTTTCTGCTCGTCGCGTCGTTTATGAACCCGCATGACATGTGTGATTGGATTCGCCAACATCCGGGCGCGCGGAACCATCCATCAGGCGGTGGTTGTTTAGGGGAGCAGCGCAAGAGTGGTCATGGCCCAGGGGAGGTTCTTGACCTGATGGATAATCTTTCCGGCGGCGTCGAACTCGACGATGCGGAAGCCCATGTAGTCGGCGACGATGAGGCCGCCTTCGGGGGTCGGCGCAAAGGCGCTGGTCCAGGCCATGCGAGCGGCGGGGTTGAGGCCGCCGAAGGTTCTGACCGTCTTGCCGGCGGCGTCGACGTGGCGAACTTCTCCGGGTCCGGCGAGGCCGATCATCATTCCGCCATCGGGCAGAGGCAGAGCATGGGCGGGCATTCGTTTTGGAAATTCGAAGCGGTGGAGGACCTTACCGCTAGAATCGATTTCGAGGATGAGGCCGGGAATCTGAATGGGAACGAGGGTGGTACCGGCAGTGGTGCGCCGCGCCCGGCGCATAGCCTGGCCTTTGAACTCGGGCTTTTCGACGCTCCAGCCAATGGTGCCGCCGGGGGTGACCTCGAAGATTTTGGCGGCGACGTCGTCGACGAGCAGGGTGTTGCCATCGGCAAGACGCTGGGCGCTGACGAGGTTGGAGCCGGGAGGCGATTTGTATTGCCAGACCACTCTTTGGTTCGCGTCAAGTTCGGTGACGAGGCTTTTGGGGTCCTCAATGTAGAGAACGTGGCCATTGGGGAGAACCGAGACTTCGGTGCCGCGATGGTTCGGCCGCCGCCAGAGGACGCGGCCGGAGGGCCAGGAGACGGCGAGGATTTCGGCACCGGGGCCATGGTCGGTCACCATCAGGCGGCGGGTTTCGAGGGTCGCTGGCTTGAGCTTGCGGTTGAGGAAGTCGAGCGTGCGAGCGATGGCCCGTTCTTCGTCGGCGCCTTTGAAGCCGTGGACGCCTTCGGCGATAGTTTCGAGTTCGGCATCGACGCCAACGGACTTGAGGCGCTCGATCAGGAAGAGGGATTGTTCGTAGGGGACATTTTGATCGCGAGTGCCGTGGATGGCGAGAATGGGCGCGGAGTCGGGGTTGATCCAGTTCAGGGGGCTGGCGCGGAGGTGGGCGTCGAGGGCGTTTTGCCGGTCCCCGCCGACGAGAGGCGGGATGGCATCAGCTGCGTTACGCGAGCCTTCGTAGGACCGGCGGAGATCGGAGCGGCCGTAGAAACTGACAGCGCAATCGACGCTGCTGGATTGATCGAGATGGGGGCCTTTGCCTTCGAGGGCGGGAACGTTGCGGGAGACGGCGAGGAACTGGGCCCAGGTGGCGCCCGCGGAGACGCCGATGGCACCCATATGGGCGGGATCGAGGTTGTACTTGCCGGCGTTGGCGCGAAGGAAGCGGACGGCGGATTTGACGTCATGGAGCGGGAGGGGAAATTGGTAGTGGGGGGTGAGGCGGTAGGAGACGGTGGCGGCGACGTAACCATTCTGGGCGAGGCGGATGGCGAGGGGAAGATAGCTTTCGCGATTGCCGCCGCTGAAGCCACCGCCGTGGATCAGGACGACGCCGGGATGGTTGCCAGCGGCTTTGGGGCGGACGATGTCCATGCCGAGTTTGTCATGGGTGATGGAGGCGAAGGGGACGTTGCGGGAGAGGACCACGTCATCAGGGATGGGGAGTTCCGCGGCGAGGGAGCAGGTGGCAAGGAAAAAGAACAGGCGCATGGGATCGCTTGCAAGGATATCGCGAATCACTCGGGCAGCAGCTGAAGGGGCCTGTTGGCGAGGAAAGTGGCTCGGAGCTCCTCGGGGCTCATCAGTTCGTAGCCCCAGTCGACGGCGGTTCCATTCCAGTCGTAGGAATCCTGGCGGCGATCCCTTGAGAACTCGAAGCCGAGTCGCTTGAGCCGGAGGAGCCCGGGTATGGGGGCAAGGATGAAGGCTTGGAGCGCCGCGGGAGTTATCGAGGTACGGCGGAGGTCGACCTCTTGCAGAGCGGGGAGGCCGGCGGCGGCCAGAGCGGAGAGGAAGGGGTCGCCGACGGCGTCGGAGACGGAAAGTATAGTTAGGCTGCGGAGATCGGTTTGGACGAGGGCGATAGGCATCGGCGCGGTGGAGCGTGAGGGACTGAAGACAGGGGAAAGGGAGTTCGGTGAGGAGTTTGAGAGTGATGATATCGCCGTCGGGGATGGAGAGATCGCGAAGGGTGGGAGCGGATT
>Ga0105046_10011333_pt1 | contig 13867 bp, 9 predicted proteins | sample MAT03_FD_78385 | JGI IMG/M metagenome (GOLD analysis project Ga0105046, IMG submission 78385) | Freshwater microbial communities from Lake Fryxell liftoff mats and glacier meltwater in Antarctica - MAT-03 (megahit assembly) | ecosystem: Environmental > Aquatic > Freshwater > Ice > Liftoff... | reverse complement strand
CGGCTATGTACGTCCTACGAACAACGCTGGTGGCTTGGAAGGCGGTATGACCAATGGCCAGCCGTTGATTGTTCGAGCTGCGAAGAAACCGATCAGCACGCTCCGCAAGCCGCTCGATTCAATTCGCATGGATACGAAAGAGTCCATGCGTGCCAACTATGAACGGAGCGACGTATGCGCCGTATCAGCCGCCAGCGTGATCGTCGAACACGTAGTTGCTTTCGAAGTCGCCGCAGCGCTCGTCGACAAGTTTGGCGGCGATAGCATCCAAGAAATGCAAGATCGTTATCAGTTGTATTTGCAACGAGCCGCCAATCACTAGAGGCTACATTGGTACTAAACGAAAAGGCTGTCATTTGTAAGTGTTGCGGCGAGGATGCTTTTCTAATTGAATCGGAATGATTTTGCAGAGCCATCCGACACGCTTTGGCAAGCTCGATTGGTCTTCCCAAGAGTCACAATGGACTCGATGGGGGCCAACGATGATCCTCCTTATCTACAGAGCATTATCGGTGGCGGTGAAGCGCTCTGGAAAATTTTGAGAATTTGAGATCTTTCTTACCCTTTTGAATAGATCGCGCACTCTACGATGCGCACCATTGCTATTGGTCGTAATCTAATGGCGGCAAAGATTCGACGGCTTATCGCGGATTCGTGAAAGACGGATTGAATGATTCAGTTGCGCCGAGACTAAAACGTCTTTATGGTTGGACTTATGGCAGCGACTTCAATTGCCTTCTGATCACCATGCAAAAGATTAAGCCGCGCTTAAAGTAACTTCACGCTATTATCACGAAAAAGACCTGACGACTTTGCCTAAGCAGCGCGTCGCTGACTTGCATCACGGCTCTTTCGATTGAAGTAAGCATCCAAGCAATGGTGAAACAGTTGCAAATTGCTTTCTGACCAGCCGATTGGTTGGCGCATGGGCAATTGTGGTTTCGCATGTGCCCGTTGCGATTCCCAGTCGAGTATGGAATCCACGAGCGATTGCGGTTCGGCTAGATCGAAGTAGCTGCAGTCGTTACGGCCTACTTCACGATGAATCGGCGTGTCGCTGGCAAATGTTTTTTGGCCATGCCACAGCGCTTCAACGATCGGCAAACCGAAACCTTCGACGATCGACGGAAAGACTACGCCGCGGCTTGAACTGTAACAGTATTGAAGCTCAGCGTCCGACAGATCGTGAAACACGAACAGATCTCGATTGCGTCGAGGATGCTTTTCTAGTTGAATCAGAATGTCTTCGCAGAGCCATCCGACACGGCCTACCAAGCACAACTTCAAGTCAGGTTGTTGTTTCCACAGCAAATCAAAAGCCGAAATCAGATAGCGATGATTCTTGCGAGGATCAAAAGTCGCCACCATCAGGTACGGCGTCTTTTCCAATTCCGGCTTAAACAACTCTTGAACTGCTTTCCGCACATGTCCCTTTGAAGACGATAACTCGGCACCAAGTTGAAAAGATCGCACATCCGTGCAATGCGACTGGTCACCGCAAATCGTTGGGAGAAACTCGATGACTTGATTTCGGACTGTGTCCGAAATCGCCACAATTAAATCACTCTTTGTGGCAACATTATGCAGGTACTGGAGAAAGACTTCCTTGCGTTTCAGTCCGACGAATTCCGGGTGGGTAACCGGAATTAAGTCATACAAAACGGTCGCAATCATCGCTCCTTTTTCGCGCGCGTAGTCAACTGCAGCCCAGATCCCGCGGCGTGGCCAGTAAGCGTCTGGCAACAAGAAAAGATCGCCTTCGGTCGGCTCTATCGGCTTGGAATTTCTTACTGCCATCTTGCGAGAGAATTTTTCATAAAGTGTGTGGGGAACTTTAAAAATCCCCAAGTGCCCTGCTTCTGGCAGTAGCCATTTGCGAAGGCTACGCGAAGGAACTACTTTGCAAAATGCCTTGGCCACCATTTCATAAATTAGTGGGAGCTTGGATCGAACATTGCTTTGCATGCCTGCTGGCTTGGCAAGCTGAGATACTTGTCGATCGCTAATCGGATAAAAGCGACCATTGTGCGAGATCACAACCTCAGGACTGAATCCAAGTTTGCACTGAGTCGACTCCCGAATAATACTCCGCACCACGCGTTCGATTCCGGAACTCTTGCCTGAGCACAGGGTGTAAGTTGCATCAACGAAAATACGAACAGGTCTGTCGCTCGATGAGGAATTCGTAGGATGTGTGTTACTGCTTGGAAGGACAGAGTGTTTCATTTACAACTGTCTCCAGTACGAATCAGGATCCTGGTTGGATTCACTGCATTTTTCGTGTTCATAGTTCGCCCAACTACTTATAGTCATGAGTCACGGAGCGTGCAATTGATCCAAGAATTCTTGCTCGGATGGGTGCTTATTAACATCAACCGCAGAATTGTCCAATGTCAGTTATGCCAATGCTACCTGTCAGGCACAGATTCGCCACAATTGCTTGCAATAGCCTCTTTTTAGTTTGTTCAATACAATGTATTCTTCGGCACTAATGGACGGTAGCGCTAAAATGTTTCGCTCAGAATCAACAATTGCCACATAAACGTCTGCCAATGACAGCAAACCAAAATGCCAGCAAACCCCCGCGAATCGCTTCTCCAATCCTCGGCGCTTATCAGCGGCTTGGTTTCGACCGAAAAGCTTGAATACGCAATGCGAGTTGCTAAGCATCGTCTCAGTCAGCAGGGGCTGCCACTTGATGCAGTCATTTCGGATAACCTACTCGCTGAAATTCTTGTCGAGCAAAAAACGCTAACGACCTACCAGGCCGAGCAGATGCTGATCGGTCGCACAAAGTTCAATGTCGGTCCCTATTGGATCACGGACTTCATTGGCGAAGGTGGAATGGGGCAAGTCTTCAAAGCGGAACATCAGGTGATGGGCCGAGTGTGTGCGGTAAAAGTCTTACCTGGGTCGCGAGCTACAGACCTAAGTCGCGAGAGTTTTGCACGCGAGATTCGGATGCAAGCGAACCTCGACTATCCCTATCTAGTGCGAGCCTTCGATGCGGGCCGTGATGGCAAAGTGCACTACTTGGTCACTGAGTATGTTCCCGGAATGGATCTGCGGCGTTTGGTGAAATCTCGCGGCCCACTGCCACTTCAGCAGGCGGCGAAAATTGTGATGCATGCCGCGTTGGGACTCGACTATGCACATCGTAAGGGATTGGTACATCGAGATGTAAAGCCTGGAAATATTTTAGTTACACCGGAAGGCGACGCGAAAGTATCCGACGTCGGATTAGCTGGCTTTGCCCACGATCTGATGAACGATCCGCGCGCGGGTAAAATTGTTGGGACAACCGATTATTTGTCACCCGAGCAAATTAGAACTCCACTCGAGATTAAGCCGTCGTCAGATATCTATTCGCTAGGATGCACGTTGTATTACGCAGTCTGCGGTAAAGTCCCATTTCCTGGCGGCGATACGGCATCCAAACTGCGTCGCCATATCGACGAGACTCCCTGGCATCCGCGTAAATTCGCGCCTGACATTACCGAAGAGTTCGTTGATATCATTGCGGACATGATGGAGAAAGATCCTCGCAAACGAATCGCTAGCGCGGCTGAAGTCGCAGCCCGCTTGGAACCTTGGGCGGCTGACTCAATTGGTGTTGGCGCGATGGCCGCAATGCGTTCGCCTTGGATGTCCCCACCGCCTCCTTTAAACGAAGATGACAGAGCCGAATCACGCGGAGAAGAAACACCGGGCCTTAACGACAGTTGGTCCGACGATGGTCCAGCAAAAGACCAAAGCACAGATGGGGGACAAGCTTCGCGAACCATCGCCGATCGAAACATGATGCTGTCCAGCAGTACCAGCACTTTCGTCGATGTCAACGCCACCCGCCAACCTGTTCCGACGAGTATGAACACCAGCATGGTCGTCGCCCTAACAGTCGCCATTTGCCTGCCGCCCGCTTTACTGGTGGGTGCGATTTTGGGATATCTTGTCGCCCAGCGTTAATTTCGAGTGCAAGCGGAACAAACTAATGAGCTTAAGTATGAAGTCGAAGGCGTTAAGAAAATCTCTGCCAAAGAAGAAGCCAAGCACGACGAAAAACAACTTCGCAGGTTGTTACAGCTTTGCTGCTGGAATCGCAATGCATATTCCAACCCCCGCGCAGAAAGCACTGTTAATCTTTTTTCTTAGTTTGTGGCAGTGCGCCCTGCATACGTCCATTCATGCGCAGGCTGACACTTCGGGCGAACCCTCTGGCGCGGCATTCAAAAACGTCACCGCCCTTTCGGAAATGCCCGCAGATCAGATGGGGAAAGTCATGAACATCATGTCAGCCTCACTGGGAGTCAATTGCCAATTCTGCCACGAAGGTTTTGACTTTGCCAAAGAGCACGTTGCTCATAAGGACATCGGCCGTAAGATGATCGAAATGACACTCGAGTTGAACAACAAGCACTTCGAAGGTCGAAATGAAGTTTCGTGCTTGACCTGTCATCGGGGACAGGCACATCCTTCGACCATCGTCCTTTTTGAGCCGGCTGCTGTTGCCAAAAGCGTTCAACAGCCAGACATTAAACCGACCATCGATGAAATAATATCGAGTTACATTGCCGGGCTTGGCGGCCAAGAGAGACTCTCCGCTATTACGACTCGCCATACCATCGCCAAACGCGTCGAACCCGATGGCCGAAGTGAGCCGGAAGAACTTTGGCAAACCGCTGAGGGAAATCATCGGCTGGTAACGACTTATAAAACGGCCGTCGTCACAGAAAAATTTGACGGAAAAAAAGCGTCAAAAAAAGCCAACGAAGACTCCATTCAATTGAAGCTTGACGAGGCCTTGCAGATTGAACGCGAAGCGAGAATTGCCTTTGGTTTAAACGTAAAATCAGCTTTTGAGCAGTTGTCATTTACACGAGTCGAACTCATTGACGACCGTCGAGCGTATGTTCTGGCGGCAATCGGCCCCAGTAAGATTCGCGAACGATTGTACTTCGACGAGCAAACCGGTCTATTGACGCGCCGCACTGCTTCCATACCTACGGTGCTGGGCGATTTCCTCTATCAAGTCGATTATCAGGACTATAAAGCTTTCGACGGAATCCAATTACCGACTACGCTTCGTTTTTCAGTTCCTAACATCACCTGGACCCGGGAAGTGATTTCGGTAGAGCATAATCTGCCGTAATTGTGTTATCGAAGTCGCTGGTTTCGTAAGAAACCGGACGAATCCAGGAACGACTTTCGCTGCATCCGGTTTCTCCCGAAACCAGCTACCAAATTTTGATCGCCAGCTAAAGTCACCGAAGGCGGCTTGGGTGTTGGTCCAATAACTCGCGTACTTTGATCGCAAATGCATTGGGTTCGAATGGCTTTTGAAGAAAATTCACTTTTGAATCCAGCAGTTTCTCTCGTGTTGAAGTTTCACCCACGTAGCCGGATATCATGAGGACCGGAAAATCAGGTACGAGCTTCTGGATCTGCTCTAAGAGCACGGCACCGTTCATTCCGGGCATTACGACATCAGTGATGATCAATTGAATTTGATCACGATTTTCAACGAAGATCTGTAAAGCAGAATGTCCGCTTGCCGCTTCGATCACGTTGTAACCAAAGTGCTTTAGGATGGTACGCGTTAACCCACGAACCGTTTCGTCATCTTCCACTAACAAGATCGTTTCAGTTCCGCCCCGAAGTCGAGTGCCAAAATCACTGGGATTCGAAGAATCGCGGAGTGAGCTTATCGATTCATTTGATTGTGGCAGGTAGATACTAAAAACTGTTCCTTTACCCATGGTACTTGCCACTCGAATTCCTCCTCCGGATCGGCTGACGATTCCATGAACCATGGCCAGCCCCAACCCGGTTCCTTTGCCAACGGGTTTGGTTGTGAAAAACGGTTCAAAAATCCTGCGCTGCACCTCTTCGGACATGCCGCTGCCGGAATCCGTTACGGTTAGCAGAACGTATTCGCCAGATTCAACGCTTGGACCATCGACAAAATCGCCAGCGTTGACGGTGACGTTAAGAGTTTGGATGATCAACGTTCCTTCGTCGTTCATTGCATCGCGAGCATTGATGGAAAGATTCAATAGTATCTGCGAAAGTTCGCTGCGATCCATCCAAACTTGATTCAACTGCGGTTCGAGTGCGACGGCGATTTCCACGCCTTCACCTAGGGCACGCTCGAGCAACTTTAGCGTTTCGACAACGACTTCGTTTACGTTGACAGATTCTGGCGTGCGAATCTGCTGGTGACTAAATGCAAGCAGGCTGCTGGTAAGTTCGGCTGCGCGTTTGCTCGCAATACCTATCTCGCTCAGAAAATTCCAAGCAGGATCCGGCGGCGTTAGTTTTTTCAGTAGCAAGTTCGTATAGCCGCTGATAATGGTCAGCAGGTTGTTGAAGTCGTGTGCGATGCCACCGGCCAACTGCCCTATAGCTTCCATTTTTTGCGACTGGCGTAGTTGCTCTTCCGTGTTTCGCTGTGCCGTGATGTCCATGACAACGATGGCGACACTGGTTACTTCATTACCCTCTAAAACTGGTTCATAGTTAACAGCGCAGTGGATTGGGGTAGTCGATGTGGGTAGGCGAATTTCGTAATCCATTCGTTCGCCGGCGAACGCGCGTTCGAGCCTGGGGCGAACGCGATCTTCGTACGCTTCAGGGAGCACTTCGGCGATGTGTTTCCCAACTAAATCCTCCGTGAGATTGAAGATGGCAGAGTAGGCCGCGTTAGCAAATGTATAGCGATGCTCCTTGCTGAGGACTACCAATCCGACTCGGGCGCTGGTGGTCACAAGACGCAGGCCGGCCGCACTGTTTTCGAGTGCTTGGTTGGCGCGTTTCAAAGCTTCCGCTAGTTTGCGCTCAGTGATGTCGGAGTAGGTGCCGATCATCCGCAACGGTTGGCCGCTTGCATCGCGACTAATGACAAGTCCTCGATCGTGAATCCACTTCCAAGAACCATCTTTGCATCTTGATCGGTGTTCGTTGTTGTAATGGGGAGTAGTGCCTTCGAGATGCGCGCGAACATCGGCCATGACTTGCCCGAAGTCATCCGGGTGCAGAGAACTTTTCCAGTTTTTGAAGTCCTTACCAAATTCGCCTTCGGTGAACCCAAGTATTTCCTCCCAGCGCCGGGAGTAAAATACGGAACCATCTGCTATGTTCCAGTCCCAAATACCGTCGCGGCCTCGCTCAAGTGCGAACCGCCAACGGCCTTCACTGTCCTGCAATGCGGCCTCGGTCTGTTTTCGCTCTGTGATGTCGGCCATGTAGCCGTGCCATAGGGTTGAACCGTCGGCCGCTCGCTCTGGGATTGAATTTCCCGAAATCCATCGCACCGTACCGTCAGGGAATTTGAACCGAAATTCGTGGCTCCATGGGCATAGTTCTGACCTCGATTTTTCGAGTGAAGCATAAAGTTCTGCTTCGTCATCGGGGTGATGGTAAACGTAAAGTACAGAACCATCTTCGCGAACATCCTCAGGTCCGACTCCAAGCAGCAACCGCATGCCTTCGCTGGCGTAGGGAAAGCAAGAAGTGCCATCGGGACGCATCCGGAATTGGTAAACAACACCCGGCACGCGGCTGGCAATTTTTTCTAATCGCTCTAACGCTTCTATCCTCGCTGCGTCCGCATTTTTTCGATCGGTGATGTCGAGATGACACCCCATGATGCGAATGGCTTTACCGTTTAAGTCACGCTGGAAGTCGGCCCGCGCGCAAATCCAACGCCATGTCCCATCCTTGTGACGTAAGCGAAACTCAACGTCATAGACCGCACGAATACCTGCGCGAAACTCACGAACTGCAGTAAGCGACGCGTCGCGGTCATCGGGATGCAACCGTAACTCCCATTCCTCATAGCGGTTCGTCAATTCATGTTCCGAATAGCCCAACTGCATTTTCCATTCGGGTGAGAAATAGACCCGATCGGTTAAGAAATCCCAATCCCATAGTCCGACGTTGGCAGCCCTGACCAGTAACTGCGTCCGAAATTCGTTGGCACTAAAGAGCTCGTCTTGCGAGTCGGTGGGAGGAAAATTCAAGTTTTGTGACATTTTGAGCCCCACTGTCGGAGCTCACAAACGATGAAGCGTTCCGAGTTCCGAAAAAGCTGATTTTGTCGATTCGCTCTGTGCAAGGCGCGAAATCGCAGGTAGCGGGCAGAGGCTAAGCTCTATCTCGAACAAGCCTGATCCACATCGGCATGATCGCATGGGAGGATCTTGGAAGTGCATTCGAAACAAAAACTTACTGAATTATGCCACTAAACAACTTTTTCGCCGAACAAATTCGAGCGTTTATTCGAGATTTTCTCCAATTTTGAAACTTAGGTATGTTCGTTCATTCACTAAATTCAGCCTAACGTGTAACTTCGTAACATTCCATAGGGAGATACCCTAATCCATCGTTTGACCCGTAGCCAGCGGCAGCTATGTCGCTTCATCCACTTCGACAGAGAATGGTTCCATGATCTTCGTATTGCGTTCGACTGCTACGACGATCGTGCGTTGGTGCGAACCGTCGCGACTGGTGGCCAGTGCAGGGAGTACTTGACGTCGGTCGGGGAACGGAAGCCGCACGACGAATGTACCATCGGGCCTAAGTTTTACCGGTTCGCCACTGAGCGTTACGTAGCCGTCAGGAACAGTTTGACCGTAGGCGACAAGTTCGACTTCCATTTCAAAGTGGAAACCACCGCGTCGGCTGAACGGTGCGTCGGCACCGGCACCAAACTGCGCGAATGCAGGAGCCCCAACAGTCTTGTGTAAACGATCTTCCATCATTTCCTTAAGATCCGCCGTGTCATGTTCCGAATGGTATCCACCACTCATCGCATAGACATGCTCGAAATTTTCTCCCATATCGGTCCAATGCTGATCGACCGACTCAGGATTCCCAGCACCAAGGGCTTCGACGATGTTGCTTTCACAGATCGTATGGAAACGACCACCAGCACTGAGGTAACCGATCATAGCGCGGAAGTTGCCGGATTTTCCACCGATGTCGATGTACCAATTGCGAATGCCGCCGTGAATCGGAATGTCGCGTTCGATAGTCTCAGAAGTATTTGTAGTGCTGCTGTTGTCGAGCGTTAGGAATCGGAGAGTTGGTTTGGCTGTGTGCCATTGTTCAGCCATCGCGGCGCGAGCGCGTTCGATTGCGCGGCGAGTAATATCCCAAGTCGCATGGATCCAATACGCGTCGCGGACCAACAATGCGATACGGTCCTTTTCAGGCTCTTTTTCCCAAATCGGTTCATTCGCGCCCGGCGGCTTAATTAGCGTTGGTCGGAATGAAAGATCTTTGGTTGATTCGCGTTCCTGCTGTAGTTGGCGAATTCGCTTGAGTACTTTTGGGCTCGTGGGTGGCTCTGGCGGCTTGGGCGGTATCTTCGGCGTCGCTATAGGCTTGGGCGAGTCAGCTGCCGGCTTAGCAGCAATCTTTACTGGCGTCGCAGGCTTGGAAGCTGTCTTTTTGGCGGCGGCAACCGTAGATTTCTTTTTTGCGGCATCTTCACTTTGAGTCGCCTTTAGAGCAGGTTTTACTGGAGCGGGCTTCGAATTGCTGGCCGACTTAAAGTTTGCCGGCTGCTTGACCGTCTTGTTTTTTGACGGCTTCGTTTCGACTGATTTGCCAGCACCTTTCGTCAAGCTGGCTTTGGCGGAGACAGCCTTACCGGTTTTCGTCTTTGTAACTGGTTTCGCCGATTGTTTTGCTAGTCTTCCGTTAAGCGGCTTCGCGTCCGACTTCGTCTTCTTGACGACAGATTTCGAGGAAGTTGTTTTTGCGGACTTTGCGGGCTTAGCAACAACTGCCTTCACAGTTTTTACTGATTTGTTTTTAGTGCCTTGTTTTTGAGCCGCGTTGACGGACGTCTTTTTCTTTGATGCTTTGGCCACTGCATTCACCAATCGTTGTTAGCGTACATCACTTTACCAATTGATAGCGCAACTTGAGTCATTTGCTCAGATGCCGTTCAAACCGTTCAGTTGATGCTGCGCTCCAAAAAATCGCCGGGGGGGTATTTCTTTTGTAATAAAATTCCCGCACACTGAGTGCTTCGAGTATCGAAAACGTCCTTTTCTCTCACGCTAGCGTTCTGACATGCACTGAGGATAGGGCGGTTTAGATTTGAAACACGTTTTAGGTGGGTTAAGTGGCAAGGGTACGCCTACGGTACATGTCTCGCCATTACCAGTATGCCCAGAAGTCGCGGTTTTTTCTAGATTATAAGTTCCACTCTAGCGGGAATAGCCCCTGATTAGTGGGGGTCGTACGGGAGCTTAAGTCGCTTCCAGCCAATGGTTTAGGCGATTTTAATTTGCAGTTGCCAATTTTCACACTTTCGGCGCTAGGTAGTCATTTTGGTTGCAGGATCGAGTCGTAACTGAATCGCTGCATTCTCAAATTGGGGGATTTGTGCCAGAAAGTAAGACACCTTGGGAGCAAGCCGCTGAGTGGTTTGCAAGGACGCTAGCAATAGTACTGGTGATGGTCGCTCCTGGTGCATTCGGCGCTTGGCTCGATGGTCGGTTGGGGACAACATTCATCGCCGCAATTGGATTCGTCCTTGGAATGGTCTTGGCAATTGCGATGCTCATGATATTCGTCCGCATCAAGCCTATCCACAACGATGGAGACTTCACGAAGCTGCGTTCCATGAGTGAGACAAGATCAAGTGCGACCAGTTCGACTTCGAAGCCAAGTCCAATTTCGACACGGTCGACTGAACTGCAGCCATCGGAATCGCGTTTGCCCGATGTACCCGCAGCAGAAGTGTTGGAATCGCCGCGCGATGAATAGTCCATCTAAAAGACTGGCGCCGCTACAGTTTTCGTTGATCTTGGCTTGCGTGATTGGCTGTGTAGCGGGTGTAGTTTATGTTGCGACATTTGGTCACGCACCCGCTTCAGCAGCTAAGTTTTGTGCGATGGCCGCAGCCTGGACAGCGACGGCGGCAATAGCGCCAATATGGCTAGAAAGCTTAATATTCAATGGCGGAACGTTTCAGTTGGCTGTTATCACTTGGCGCCTGATGACGATGCTCGGCGCGTTCATAATCGTTCCGACATTTCCGGCAGATGCAAGAAATTGTTTTCTAACTACACTGATGGCCTGTTATTTCATCGCGCTGCCGCTAGAATCATGGCTCCTCGCTCGGAACGCTCTGAAACGATAGCAATCCGGCCACTAGTCGAACCCCTCTCGATCCGCATCAGACACTATGGCTTCAGATATTCTGCATATCAAGGATAGTTTCTATTTCGAAGTGCCCAAAGCGCTTTGGAAGAGTGAGCGCGACTCCGCCGATGGGCTGGCAAAATCATACGGTGCTTGGGTAATCCGCAACGACGAAGATTACCAGAACTGGGAAGCTGCTCAGATTATCACCGACTTGAAATCGATCGTCAAAGATCCTAAGGCACTTGACGGCATCGAAGCCAAGTGGAAAGAGTGGCAACACGCCAAACCAATTCGCCATAACCGCCCGTTCGACCAGTTCCTGGCCGATGAGATGACCAACCTTCAGGCGACCGCGCAGAAGTGGGCAAAGAAAAACGCTTCCCCCGACACTACCGATGTTGTTCAAGCTTATATCACCGAGAATCCTAATTACGAATACGATTGGATGTATAAGGTCGTTTCTGACCGCACTTCGAACAAAGCCTGGCGGGATCTTCGCGGCAAGTTCGACAAGGAAAATGTCCTCGAAGAGTATTTGGAAAGCCCCCGCGCCGACTGGTCTGAAGCCAAGATGGCCGCCTACAATAAATCGCTTTCGGGGAAAATCTTTATTCCGCAACCGTTCGCAATACTCCGAAACGCTTACGAAGTTCAGTCGGGCTTCGGCGTAACTCGCTACATGCTGATTGAAGTGGCAGTTGCCCTGATTTGCTTACTGCTTTTCAAGTGGCTGGCTGGCCGAATTGCCACAGGTCAACCGCCGAAGGGCAAGATATGGAATCTGCTCGAGAGCTTTGTAGCGTTTGTTCGAAACGGCGTCGTAGTCCCTGCTATGGGTGAACATGATGCAGATAAGTACATGCCGTTCTTCTGGACGTTGTTCATGTTTGTACTCGGTTGCAACCTAATGGGAATGATTCCTTGGGTTGGTGCGCCGACAAGTGTACTCGCCACCGTTGGTGGACTTGCCTCAATGGTGTTCCTTATCGGAATGACGCTAGGCGTTAAGAAGTTTGGAGTGGCTGGGTACTTAAAGAATCTCTCGCCTTCACTTGGCCTACCCATATATCTAGCGATTCCAATTGTGCCGCTCGTTTGGGTGATCGAAGCCGCATCTTTGCTAATTAAACATGTGATTTTGGCGGTGCGATTACTCGGTAATATGGTCGCAGGTCACTTGGTTTTGCTCGGTTTCATGGGGATTGGTTTTGGGGTCCATGCAGTATCAATGAATTCCATGAATTGGGGCTTTGCAGCTGTCATCTCGATTTTCGCCGCAACTTTGCTCAGCGTTCTAGAGCTGTTTGTGGCTTTTTTGCAGGCATACATTTTCACGTTTTTGGCGGCCATGTTTATTGGTAATGCAACGCATCATCACTAGCACGTTTGCGGCGTGGGGACATGACTTAGTTTTACAACCAACATCTCGTTTTAGACAAGCAGGAGAATCCTCAGTGTTAAGTCTTCTAAATGCATTTCGCACTTTGGCCGTAGTTGCGATCGTAGCTGGTAGTGCTTCAGCACAAGCCGCAGGCAGTGCAATGCCCGGTGCAATCGGCGGTGGATTGGCAGTGGTCGGTGCTGGAATTGGTATCGGCCTTCTTGCCAAGGGTGCAGTCGAGTCAATCGGTCGCCAACCAGAGGCTGCTGGTACGATTCAAGTGAACATGATTATTGCTGCAGCTCTTATTGAAGGTTTGGCCTTCTACGCAGTGTTCGTCGGTTCACAACAATTCAACTAGTCGCCTTGATTTTTCATTAAGCTTAGTTGTTACCTTTCATGGCCGTTGGGAGTTCGCGCATGTACAAACTGCGACCTATTCAGTTCCTTGCAGTTATTGCACTGGCATTCTTGGTTTCGAGCCTAAGCGTCAACGCTCAAGACGGGAAAGCTGAAGCGACAAAAGAGGCTGACGTTGCTCCCGCTGTGAAGTCTGATTCGAAGCACGACGATACTGAACATGCAAAGCATGAGATCGATCCTACGCACTCAAACATGACTGATGTAGGTGAAAGCCCAGCCGAGTGGCGATCTGAGAAGGCGATTGCGACGCTGATCGTTTTCGGTCTGCTGCTAGTGGGCTTGACGACGTTTGCGTGGAAGCCGATAGCGGCGGGTCTTGAAAAACGCGAGCGTTCGATCGCTGCAAATATCAAGAACGCTGAGCAAGCTTCAAAAGATGCGGCTGCGAAACTAGTTGAGTACGAAGCGAAATTGGCTGCGGCGGCTCAGGAAGCTCAGCAGATTGTGGCCGACGCTCGAAAAGATGCCGAAGCCGCCGGACAACGACTGCTCGTTTCCGCCCAGGAAGAGGCGGCTCGTCAAAGAGATCGCGCCATAGCTGACATTGAATCAGCCAAGCGTGTCGCACTCAACGAATTGGCTCAGCAGTCGACCGAAGTCGCGATGACTTTGGCGCAACGAATCGTCGGACGCGAAGTCAAAGCGGGCGACCACCAAGGCATGATCCAAGACATGCTGAAGCAATTGCCAAGCAACAACTAGTTTTTAGCACAGTGCTTTTAGGTTTCTTGCGAATCAGTGTTTCCAGCGAATCAGCTTCGAACAAACCAGTTTTAGCTTTGAACGAATAAGTATGGCCGAGCAAACACAACATCAAACTGCACTCGATGGCGACGAACAACAAGTCGGCGCGCTCTATGCCAAAGCACTTCTGGCGGCGGCGGGCGGAAAAACCGATGAAAT
>Ga0105046_10011331_pt1 | contig 13868 bp, 12 predicted proteins | sample MAT03_FD_78385 | JGI IMG/M metagenome (GOLD analysis project Ga0105046, IMG submission 78385) | Freshwater microbial communities from Lake Fryxell liftoff mats and glacier meltwater in Antarctica - MAT-03 (megahit assembly) | ecosystem: Environmental > Aquatic > Freshwater > Ice > Liftoff... | reverse complement strand
GCGCGCGCACGGTGCGGGCGAACTTCTTCACCGCATCGATGCGCGAGCGCATTGCCCGCTTGCACCAGGCATCGAGAAACTTGGCGGCCCAGGCCGGGGAGTCGTACTCCCAGAACAGCTGGAACTCAACCTTTCAGCAAATACGCCCGAACGCTTTTCAGGTTGTAGGCCAGCAACTCTCGCAGACTGACGCTTTGCTTGTCCGTCAAGTTCTCCGGCCGCTTGAGCAGACACCAGCGCTTGTTCTTCGGCACCGGTTCGTAGCCCTGGCGGTGGTCGCCAAGCCCGACCTGGGCTGCCGCGGCGCCGGTGTCAGGCTGATCCGCAGCGACGACGACCTGCGCAGCTACATCGAGGCCTTCCCGGCCGGTGCGCGCTTCCTGCTGCAGCGGCTGGTAGCACTCGAAGGCGAGGCCGGCATCTTCTATTGCCGCCAGCCGGGCCAGGCGAAGGGGCGCATCGTCTCGGTGACGCTGAAGTACTTCCCCTATGTGACGGGCGATGGGCAGCGCACGCTGCGTCAGTTGATCCTGGACGACCAGCGCGCCGGCCGAGTGCCGCACCTGTACCTGCGCCGGCACGGTGCGCGGCTCGACACCGTGCCGTCGGCCGGCGAGCCGGTGCGGCTGGCCTTCGCCGGCAGCCACAGCCGCGGCGCCATCTTCCGCGACGGCACGGCGCTGGTCACGCCGGCCATGGAAGCCCGCTTCGAAGCCTTGTCCAGCGCGCTGCCCGAGTTCCAATTCGGCCGCTACGACATCCGCTTCGCCGACTTCGCCCAGGTGCAGCGCGGCGAGGGCTTCACGATCGTCGAGATCAACGGCGCCGGCGCCGAGAGCACGCACATCTGGGACGTGGGCACGCCGCTGCTCAAGGCCTGGGGCGACCTGATGCGCCAGTACCGCTGGCTGTTCGAGATCGGCGCGGCCAACCGCGCGCGCGGCCACCGGCCGCTGTCGCTGAGGCAGTTTGTGCGTGACTGGTGGCGCGAGAAGCAACTCACGCCGCGTTACCCGGCCACCGACTGATTCGGCCGAAGTGCGGTGGCCGTAATGAGGCGCCAGCGAGTCCGACTATCGGTCATCGGCCTCTCACACCTCAACGGAGCACAACGCCATGACACCGACTCGCCGGAGACGATCTACATCTTCCAGGGCAAGCTGGACCCCTGGGCCTCCTCGCTGGGATTGCCCGGGCTGTTCGCACCGGGCGGCATCTTCTCGGCGCATGTGGTGGTCAGCTTCGAGCTGATCGCCTCGCTGATGCTGATCGCCAGTGCCTTCCTCTCACGTCAGCGCGCGGTGCAGGTGCTGGGCTCGGCGATGGGTCTGGGCGTGATCAGCGGTGCGATCTTCTTCCACCTGTTCACGCCATTGGGTGTAGCGGTTGTCAACACCGACGGCAGCAGCGACGGCGGCGAGCTCTTCATGCTCGCCTGCGGCGTATGGGTCGGCTGCGCGCTGCTGCTGTGGATCAGGCGCGAGGTCTGGCTGGGCTGGCTCAGGGCGCGGCGGTCTTGAAGTCGCCGCCCCATGCGAAGCTCAGTCTGGCGGGGTCGATGTACTTGCGCAGCGCGGCGTTTACCTGCGCCGGGGTCAGGCGGCCGATGGCGTCGTCGACCTGCTGGGACAGCGCGAAGTTGCGTCCGATCTCCATGAATCCGATCAGCTGGCTGACCACAGTCCCCGTCTGTGCGCGTGACAGCCGGCGCAGGCTGAGCAGCCCCGCGCGGCCGTTGTCCACTTCCGCAGCGGTGAAGCCGTCGCGCAGCGCGGTCGCCAGCACCTCGCGGACGGCGGTTTCCACACGGGCGCGGTTGCCCGGCGCGAAAATGGCCGACAGTTCGAAGTCGGAGTTGGGCTCGAAGCGGTTGAACGAGATGCCCGAGCGCACGTCGTAGCTCAGGCCCTCGGTGCCACGCACGCGCTCGAACAGGCGCGAGCCCTGGCGTCCGCCGAGCAGATAGTTGGCCATCAGCAGCGGCACGAAGTCGGCGTCGTTGTCAGAGATCGGCAGCGACATGGTGGCCAGCAGGTTGGCGTTGGCGCGGTCGGGCGTCTCGATGAGAAAACGCTGCGGCGGCACCTCGGTGCGCGGTTGCGGCACCCGCAAGTAGGGCAGCGCGCCGGCGGCCGGCGCCGACCAGCCGCCGAAGGCCGCCTGCAGTGCCGCGCGAACCGCGGCAACGTCCATGTCGCCGACGGCGGCAAACTGGCCGCTCGCCGCGCTGACGAAGCGGCGGTGAAAGGCCCGCAGCCGCTCGGGTGTCACCGCCTGCAGGTCCTGCACGCGCTCGTCGAAGCTGCTGGCGTAGCGCAGATCGCCGCGCGGATAGGGGTTGCCGTGGCGCGCGAGTTGCTGCGCGATCAGCGCTGACGGTTCCTTGCGGCTGCGCTCGATGCCCGCCAGCGACTGCCGCCGCAGCTCTTCCAGCGCGTCGGCCGGGTAGACCGGATCGCGCAACAGGCGGCCGACCAGCTCCAGCGTCGCCGGCAGGTGTTCGCGCACGGTGGTGATGCCGACCGACAGCACTTGCGCGCTGGCGCCGAACGACACATCGGCGCGCAATGCATCGAAGCGGTCGTTGATCTGCTGCCGCGTCAGCCCGGCGCCGCCCTTGTTGATCAGCGCGCCCGCCAGCGCCGCCACGCTGACTTCGCCGCGCAGGCTGTCGACGTCGCCCAGTTGCAGCGACAGCCGGGCCTGCACCAGGCGCCCGCGCGCGCCGCGCGGGAGCAGCGACGCCTTCAGCCCGCTGGGCAGCGTGAAGCTCTGCGTGCGCGCCTGCAGGTTGGCCGGCGTCGGGTCGAAGGCTTCGGCGGTGGCGGCCGCGGCCGGGTCGCCGCGGTAATCCTTCAGCAGCGCGGCCACGTCCACCCGCGGCGGCTCAGGTGCGCGATCGGGGCGCTCGGTCGGCAGGTAGGTGCCGATGGTTCGGTTGTCGCGCTTCAGGTAAGCGGCGGCCACGCGCTGCACATCCGCCAGCGTGGCCGCGCGCAGGCGGTCGCGCTGCCAGAAGTAGAGGCGCCAGTCGCCCGAGGCGATGGCCTCGGAGATCGACACCCCGATGCGCTCGGGGTCGGTGAAGCCGCGATCCCAGGCGTTGAGCCATTGCGTGCGCACGCGCTCGAGTTCCTCGGCCGTGACGGGCTCTGCAGCCAGCGCATCGATGGTCGCCAGCAGCGCCGCACGCGCTGCGGCCACGTCCTGCCCCGGCGCCAGCTGGGCGCTGGCGAAGAACGGCCCCGGCTCGGCCAGGCCCCAGGCAAAGGCGCCGGCCGAGGCTGCCAGCTGGCGCTGCACCAGCGCTCGGTGCAGCCGCCCGCCGGGGCTGTCCGAGAGCACCTGCGACAGCAGTTGCAGCGGTGCGAAGTCTGGGTGCGCGGCCGGCACCACGTGCCAGGCGGCATAGACCAGCGGGTTGCCGCCGACGCGGCGCACCGTGACCTCACGCTCGCCGTCCTGCACCGGGTCCAGCGTGTAGGTGGTCTCGAGCACCCGCGTCGGGCGCGGGATCGGGCCGTAGAACTGCGCCGTCCAGGCCAGCACCTGCGCGGCGTCGAACTTGCCGGCCACCACCAGCGTGGCGTTGTCGGGCTGATAGTGCTTGCGGTAGAAAGCCTGCAGACGCGCGATATCGACGTTCTCGATATCGCTGCGCGCGCCGATGGTCGACTTGCCGTAGTTGTGCCAGCGGTACATGCTGGCCATCACCTGCTGCAACGTGACACGCGTCGGGCTGTTCTCGCCGCTCTCGAACTCGTTGCGCACCACCGTCATCTCGCTGTCCAGATCGGCGCGACGGATGAAGCTGTTCGTCATCGAATCGGCCAGCCACGACAAGTACCAGCGCAGCGAATCGTCGTTGGCGGCGAAGCTGGCGAAGTAGTTGGTGCGGTCGAACCACGTGGTGCCGTTGGTGCGCAGGCCGCGGCGCGAGAACTCCTCGCGCACATTGGGCGTGGTCGGCGTGCCCTTGAAGATCAGGTGCTCCAGCAGGTGCGCCATGCCGGTCTCGCCATAACCCTCGTGGCGCGACCCGCTGCGGTAGGTCAGGTTGACGGTGGTCGTGGGCTTGCTGTCGTCGGGCACCAGCAGCACTTGCAGGCCGTTGGGCAGGCGGTACTCGGTGATGCCTTCGACCTGGCGGACCTGGCTGACCTGGCTGACCTGACCAACCTGGCTCGGGCCGGCCGGTAACGGCGCCGCCATCTGCGCGTGTGCCGGGGCTGCGGCGCAGAAGGCGGCCAGCAGCCAAGGCATGGCCAGGGCATGGAGCAGACGGGGCGACGAGCAGGGCATTCGGTTCTCCGGCAGGCCCGGCTCGAAGCGAGCCGGCGGTTGGGGGACGGAGTCTATCCAGCGTCTCATTGGCCTTCAGGCCCGGGTGTCAGTGCAGTAAAGGGCTGGTGGCGTTCACCAAGCCAACCCCCCCGGTTCAGGGGGGCACCACGCCAGACCTCCTGCTGCGTCACGGGCACTACACAAACGCAGCCTACCGTCGTCCTCATGCGTTCCGGCCCGGTCCGGGAATGTTGACGTCTTCACCAAAGGGATCCGCCATGCGCAAGTCACTGCTCGCCACTCTCACCGCCACCGCGCTCGTCAGCGCCGCCCAGGCCCAGGCGATCACGCTCGTGCAGTGGAACTTCAATTCGGTGGTACCGGACGCCACCACCAGCAGCGGCACGCTGGTTCCGAACTTGGGCAATGGCACAGCATCGCTGGTCGGTGGCACGACATCCACCTTCGCCTCGGGCGACGCCAGCGGCGGTTCGAGCGACCCGGCCACTGGCGACGACTCTGGTTGGCAAACCACGGCTTACGCTGCTCAGAGTACCGGCAACAAGACCCGTGGCACGCAGTACGCCGTCAGCACTCTCGGCTACCAGAGCATCTCGGTCAGCTGGGATCAGCGCCACAGCAACACCTCCGCACGCCATGTGCAGTTTCAGTACTCGACCAACGGCACCATGTTCACCGACTTCGGCTCGCCGTTCCCCGCCACCGCCGGCGACACCTGGTTCAACAATCGCTCGGTCAACCTGAGTTCCATCTCCGGCGCCGACAACAACCCCGACTTCGCCTTCCGCGTCGTGGCCGCCTTCGACCCGCTCGGTTCGGGCTACGTGGCCTCGACCAATACCAGCAGCTACGGTACCGGCGGCACCTGGCGCTTCGACATGGTCACCGTCATGGCCACCCCGGTGCCTGAACCCGGCGCCTTGGCGCTGATGCTGGCGGGCCTGGCGGCGGTGGGCTTCGTCGCCCGCCGTCGCGGCTGAGCGCGGGCCACGCCATGAGGCACCAACACGCACTGCAGCAGCCGCTGCGTCGATTGACGGTTGCCCTGCTTGCCGCACTCGCAGGGTTCGGCAGTTCCAGCATCTTGGCGCAGCCGCTGATCGGCGCGATCCAGGGCGCCGCGCACATCTCGCCGCTGCGTGACACCAACGTCAGCAACGTCGCCGGCATCGTCACCGCGGTGTCGACCCAGGGCTTCTGGATCCAGGATGGCGGCGACGCGAACCCGCTCACGTCCGACGGCATCTTCGTCTTCCGCGGTTCCTCCGGCACCAAGCCGAACGTCGGCGACGCGGTCACCGTGGTCGGCCGGGTGCAGGAGTTCCGCCCCGGCAACGACGCCAACAACCTGACCAACACGCAGATCAACGCCAGCTCGACCTTCAGCGGCGCCTGGACGCGCAGTTCCGCCGGCAACGCATTGCCTGTCGCGCGTGCCATCGACACCGGTTTCCTGCCGCCGAGCCTGATCGCGCCGGCCGTCGGCAACGTCGAAACGGCCATCGGCTACACACTGAATCCTTCGGCCTACAGCATGGACTTCTACGAGTCTCTCGAAGGCATGCGGGTGACGCTGCCGAGCGCGAGGGTGGTGGGCGCCACCAACAACTTCGGCGAGGTCTCGGTGGTGGCGTCAGCGCAGTTCGGCACGGGCAGCTCGGTCTGGACACCGCGCGGCGGCGTCTCTCTCGCACCGGGGCAGTTCAACGGCCAGCGTCTGTACATCGACGACCTCATCACCGCCGCGCCGGTGGTCAACGTGGGCGCGCAGCTCAGCGGCGTCACCGGGGTGATGGACTTCTCGTTCAGCAACTACAAGCTGCAATTGACGCAGGCGCCGACGGTGGTCTCCAACACCCTGACGGCCGAGCAGGCGAGCATCGGCACCGGCCGCTTCGGCCTGGGCAGCTACAACGTCGAGAACATGGGCGGCAATGCCAGCGCGCAGAAGATCGCCGCGGTGGCGACGCAGATCTCGACCAACCTGGGCGCGCCGCACATCGTTGCGCTGCAGGAGATCCAGGACAACAACGGCGCCACCAACAACGGCGTGGTCGCCGCCGACCTGACACTGAACAACCTGGCGACGGCGGTCAACGGGTTGACCGGTCGCAGCTACAGCTGGGTCAACGTGAATCCGGCCAACAACGCCGACGGCGGCCAGCCCGGCGGCAACATCCGCACGGCTTTCCTATACGACACCTCGCGCGTCAGTTTCAGCGGCGTCGTCGGCGGCTCGCTGGTATCCATCGCTGCCAGCGCCGGCGCCGGCGGGCAAATCGTGCTCAGCCTGGGCGCCGGACGCATCGATCCGACCAACGCGGCCTTCGGCGACAGCCGCAAGCCGCTGGTCACCGAGTTCACGGTCGACGGCCAGCAGCTCATCCTGATCAACAACCACCTGAACAGCAAGGGGGGCGACCAGCCGCTGTACGGGCCGAACCAGGCGCCGGTCAACAGCAGCGAGACGCAGCGCCTGGCGCAGGCGCAGGTAGTGGCGAGCTTCGTCAGCAGCCTGCTGGCGATCAACCCGAACGCGAACATCGTGGTGATGGGTGACCTGAACGACTTCCAGTTCGCCACCAGCCTGGCGCCGCTGACGGCCGCGGGCCTGACCAACATGACGCTGTCGCTGCCCGAGAACGAGCGCTACGCCTACAACTTCCAGGGCAACGCGCAGGCGCTGGACCACATGTTCGTCTCGGCCAACCTGCTGGCCAAGGGCGACCTGCTGTACGACGTGGTGCATGTGAACAGCGAGTTCAACAACGCGACGGGATCGTTCCGCGCCTCGGACCACGACCCGCTGCTGCTCAGCTTCGCCGGAGTGCCCGCACCGGTGCCCGAGCCGGCGGCACTGGCGCTGATGCTGGCCGGCCTGCTGGCCGTGATGGCCGCGGCCAGGCGGGGTCGTCGCTGAGCGCGGCCTGCCCGACGACCCTCAGGCGCCGACACGCCAGCCGCGCAACCGCTCCCACTGCAGCACGCGCACGCCGCCGTACTCGACGCGAATGACACCGGCCGCCTGCAGTGCCATCAGCGCGCGGTTGACCCGCTGACGGGAGAGCCCGACCAGGTAGCCCAGTTCCTGCTGGGTGATGCGTAACAGGCTGCCGACACCCGGGTACAGCGTGGGGTGGAACAGCGCGCCCAGGCTGCGCGCGACGCGTGTGTCGGGGTCGGTCAGGCGGTCGATCTCGCGCGCACCGATGAACTGGCCAAGCCGCTCGTTGAGCTGGTTCATCACGAAGCGGTTGAAGCCAATGCTGCGGTCGAGCAGTTGCTCGAACATCGGCGCCGTCAGCCCGGCCACCCGGCTCGGCCGAAGTGCCTCGATGTTGTAGCGCTAGGGTTCTCACTTGAGCAGGGTGCCCTCGCCGAACCAGCCGCCGCTGGGCACGGCGGTGAAGGTCATCGGCACGCCGAGCGCACTGTCGTTGCTCATCTTCAGCATCCCGTCGATGACGCCGAGCCAGTACACCGCCGGCCGGCCGACGCGGCAGACCAGTTCGCCGGGCACCGCGTCGACCACGCGCAGGTCAGCCAGCGCGGCGGCGCGGTCGCGGGCATCCAGCGCGGCCAGCCAGGGGATGCCGAGCAGTTCATCCGGCGTCGCCGGGCGCGAGCGCGAGCGCAGCGCGCTGGCGTCAGGGGTTCGCAGGTTTGGAGTCGGCGGCAGCAAGGGGAATGGGAAGGGCGATCGCAGCGAAAAACGGGAAAGGCCGAATAGGGGAAACCCTCAAATTGTCGTTGGGAAGACAACATGGCGTCAAAGCGGTCAACAGAATCCGGGTCCATTAAACCCCCGGCCGACATCGATCGGACCCGGGCCCGGAGACAAGCCCTTGGACACCACTTTCCCGCGCAGTGGGTCAGCCGGACGTTGAAGGACGCCGCGCAGCAACGTGACTTCGTGGCGGAGCTCGAGCGCAAGCTCGGCCAATGGAGCGATCTCGATGACTGAGCACTTCGACGCGCTGGAGACGCGTGAGCCGGCATCGCGCGAAGCCGCGCTGATGGCCGCGCTGCCGGCGTTGGTGGCAGCAGCGCAGGCGCTGCCGGCGTACGCCGAGAAGCTCCGCGGCGTCGAGCCCGCAGCGATCGATCACCACGCCGCGCTGGCCCGACTGCCAGTCACGCGCAAGGGTGAGCTTCTGCGGCGCCAGCAGGCCGGCCGCGCGGATGACGCCGCGTCTTGGGATCCGTTCGGCGGCTTTTCGGCCATCGGCTGGCGTGCGCTGGCGGGCACACGCGCAGCGCGCCGGGTCTATCAGTCGCCCGGCCCGATCTACGAGCCCGAAGGCCACGTCGCCGACCCCTGGCGCAGCGCGCGTGCGCTCTACGCCGCCGGCTTTCGCGCCGGGGATCTGGTGCACAACAGCTTCAGCTACCACCTGACGCCCGGCGCCTGGATCATGGAAAGCGGCGCGCATGCAATCGGCTGCACGGTTTTTCCCGGCGGCGTGGGTCACACCGAGCTGCAGCTGCAGGCGGCGGCTGAGCTACGTGCCGACGGCTATACCGGCACACCCAGCTTCCTGCGCATCCTGCTGGAGAAGGCTGCCGAAAGAGGCGTCGCGCTGCCTCATCTGAAGAAGGCGCTGCTCAGCGGCGAGGCCTTCCCGAACAGCCTGCGCGACTGGCTGGCCGAGCGCGGCGTGGCGGGCTACCAGGCCTACGCCACCGCCGACGTGGGCACCATTGCCTACGAGACCGCCGCGCGTCAGGGCCTGGTGGTCGAGGAAGGCGCAATCGTCGAGATCGTGCGCCCGGGCACCGACGACCCATTGCCCGAGGGCGAGGTCGGCGAGGTGGTCGTCACGGTGCTGAACGCTGACTACCCGATGCTGCGGTTTGGCACCGGCGATCTGTCGGCGGTGCTGTCGGGCAGTTGCCCGAGCGGCCGCACGAACCAGCGCATCAAGGGCTGGATGGGCCGCGCCGATCAGACCGCCAAGGTGCGCGGCATGTTCGTGCACCCCAGCCAGGTGGCCGAGGTGCTCAAGCGCCACCCGGAGGTGTTGAAGGCCCGGCTGGTGGTGGAGGGCGAAATGGCGAGCGACCGCTTGAGCCTGCTGGTCGAGACGCATGCCGCGCCCGAGAACCTGGCCGCAGCTGTGGCCGCCAGCGTGCGCGACATCACCAAGCTGCGTTGCGAGGTGAGCTTGCGGGCGGCGGGCACGCTGCCCAACGACGGTAAGGTGATCGAGGATCGGCGCAGCCCCGCTTGAGCTGCTGCGGGCTCAGCTACCGGCACGCGCGAGCGTCGGCAGTGCGAAACTGAAGCTGGCCGAACTGCGCCGCGCGGCATCGGCCGGCGCTGCAACCGCCGGCAGCGGGGCGATCACCGACAGTCGTTGCGGCAGCGGCAAGCGCCGTGCCGGCTGCTCGCTGCTCGGCAAGCCGGCCGCCAGCCACGGCGCGATGCCGCCGGCCAGCCAATGCACACGCCCGCGGCTTACCGTGGCCAACTGTGCTGCCACGGCGGCAGCCCGGGTGTCATCGGAGTCGCCGTAAATCAGCACTTCGCCGGCCAGATTCAGACCTGCAGCTGACGCCGCGGCCGACAGCGCCGCGACGTCGCCACGATCAAGCCAGGCGCGCACCGCGGCGGCGTCCAGTCGCAGGGCGCCGGGCAGCAGCGGGGTGGCCGGTGCTTCGCGCAGATCCCAGGCGACGGCACCGCGTGCCAGCGCCTGCTGCGCCATCGCGGCGTCCAGCGCCTGCGGCGGTGCCGCGTGCACTGCCCCGGCGGCGGCCACCACATATAGCGCCAGCGCCCACGGGCGAAGCATGGCGCGGGCGAGCATGTCGGGGCGGACTGGGTTGATTTGCATGCAGCCACTGTAGGAAGCAGCCGGGGCGCGGTCCAATACTCGTTCGCAGTTAGTTCATTCCGGCACGGAATATGCCCCTGCGATCACCGCTGCTACGGGGTTTCCAGAGGGCATGCGCGTCGCGACCTCGCTACCATTCGCAGCGCTTTTGCGGACCCGTTCTGGCGCCCACCCCACGGAGACCGAAACATGATCAAGAAGATTCTGGCCGCCACGCTGGCCGCACTCGCCGCCGCCGCCGCAGCCGCTTACCCCGACAAGCCGATCACGATCATCGTGCCCTTCGCCGCGGGCGGGCCGACCGACAAGGTGGCGCGTGATCTGGCCGAGGTGATGCGCAAGAGCCTGAACAACCAGACGTTGGTGATCGAGAACGTGGGTGGCGCTGGTGGCACGCTGGGCGCCGCCAAGGCAGCGAAGGCCGCGGCCGACGGCTATACGCTGCTACTGCACCACATCGGCATGGCCACCTCGCCGGCGCTGTACCGCACGCTGCCGTACAAGACGATGGACGACTTCGAGTTCCTCGGCATGATCAACGAGGTGCCGATGACGCTGATCGGCCGCCCCAACCTGCCGGCGAACAACTACGCCGAACTCGTCAAATGGCTGGAGGCCAACAAAGGCAAGGTCAACCTGGCCAACGCGGGCATCGGCGCCGCCTCGCACCTGTGCGGGCTGCTGTTGCAGCAGAGCCTGAAGCTCGACATGACCACCGTGCCGTACAAGGGCACCGCGCCGGCGATGAACGATATCCTGGGCGGCCAGGTGGACATCATGTGCGACCAGACCACCAACACCACCGCGCAGATCGAAGGCGGCAAGGTCAAGGCCTTCGCCGTGACGACCAGCAAGCCGCTGACCACGCCCGCCCTGTCCAAGCTGCCGACCTTGGATTCGCAGGGCCTGAAGGGCTTCAACGTCTCGGTTTGGCATGGCCTGTACGCGCCCAAGGGTACGCCGAAGGCGGTGCAGGACCAGATCAACACCGCTCTGCGCAACGCGCTGAAGGACCCCGAGTTCATCAAGCGTCAGGAAGCGCTGGGCGCGGTGATCATCACCGATGGCCGCCTGTCGCCGATCGAGCACCGCAAGTTCGTCGAGGCCGAGATCGCCAAGTGGGGCCCGGCCATCAAGGCGGCCGGGCAGTACGCCGACTGATCGTCAGTGAGCGCCTCGGAGGGCGCCCGCGGGCGCCCTTCGTCTTTCTGCGTGCCCGCTTCAGCCGATGCGCAGCGGGATCGTCACCGGCCCGTCGTTGACCAGAGGCACCTGCATGTCGGCGCCGGATTCGCTGGCCTCGTCGCGCGCCTGCGCCACCCGCTGGACGCGCGCGATCACAGCGGGTCCCGCAGATCGTCGAAGTGCGCCTCGACGTCCATCGGCAGCAACTGGATGCTGGCGCGCAGACCGGGCACCGCGCTCATCAACGCCTGCTCGACGCTGGTGCGCAACGCCGCCGCGCGGCCGAGCGACCACCCGGCCGGCATGTGCATGTGCAGGTCGACGAACCGGCGCTGGCCGGCGCGCCGCGTCGACACATGGTCGAAGCGGATTGCCTGATGCGCAAAGCCGGCGAGCGTCGCCTCGATCTGCGCTCGCACCTCGGGCTCGAGCGCCTGGTCCATCAGCCCGTCGGCGGCGCGGCGCACCAGCCGGGCGCCCTCGCGCAGGATGTTCAGCGCGACTGCAATGGCCAGCACCGGGTCCAGCCACAGCCAGCCGGTCAGTTTGACCAGCAGCAACCCGGCGATCACACCGGCCGAGGTCCAGACATCGGTGAACAGGTGGCGCGCGTCGCCCTCCAGCGCCACTGATCGCGCCTCGCGCGCCTTTTTCAGCATCGCCCAGGCCAGCGCACCGTTGAGCGCCGAACTCAGGGCCGAGAGGACCAGACCGAGCCCCAGGTCCTCCAACGCCTGCGGCCGCAGCAGCCGGTCGACCGCGGCCACGATGATGGCCAGCGCGGCCACGAAGATCAGCACCCCCTCGAAGCCGGCGGAGAAGTACTCGGCCTTGTGGTGGCCGTAGGGGTGATCGTCGTCCGGCGGGCGGCCGGCGATGGTCACCATGGCCAGCGCGAACATCGCGCCGGCCAGGTTCACCAGCGACTCGAGCGCATCCGACAACAGGCTGACACTGCCGCTCACCCACCAGGCGCCGGTCTTCAGCGCGATCGTGGCGAGGGCCACGGCGATCGAGAGCTTCAGGTAGCTGGCGACTTGCATCGCGCGATTCTCGCGGCTGCGTTGAACGCCGCAGAAGCGGCTCAGGCCAGCGTCACGCGCGCGAAGCGCCGCTTGCCGACCTGGACGACGAAGCTGCCGGCCGGCAGCTTGAGCGCCTTGTCGGAGACCACTGCGCCGTCGACGCGCACGCCGCCGCCGTCGATCAGCCGCATCGCCTCGCTGGTCGATGGCGCGAGGCCCGCCTGTTTGAGCAGCGCGCCGATCGCCAGCGGCGCACCCGACAGCGTCACCGCATCGATCTGATCGGGCACGCCGCCGCGCGCGCGCAACTCGAAATCCTGCCCGGCCGCCTCGGCCGCCGGCGCGCCGTGGAAACGCGCGGTGATTTCGCGCGCCAGCAGCACCTTGGCCTCTTTCGGGTTGCGGCCGGCCTCGGTCTCGGCGCGCAGCGCGGCGATCTCGGCCTCGGAGCGAAAGCTCAGCAGCGTGAACCAGCGCCACATCAGCACATCGCTGATCGAGAGCACCTTGGCGAACATGGTGTTCGCAGGCTCGGTGATGCCGATGTAGTTGCCCTTGCTCTTGGACATCTTCTCGACGCCGTCCAGGCCTTCGAGCAACGGCATGGTCAGGATGCACTGCGGCTCCTGCCCGTATTCGCCTTGCAGCGCACGGCCGACCAGCAGGTTGAACTTCTGGTCAGTGCCGCCGAGCTCGAGGTCAGAGCGCAGCGCCACCGAGTCGTAGCCCTGCATCAGCGGGTAGAGCAACTCATGAATGCTGATCGGGCTGCCGGCCTTGAAGCGCCTGGTGAAGTCGTCGCGCTCCAGCATGCGAGCCAGCGTGTACTTTGCGGCCAGCTCGATCATGCCCCGCGCGCCCAGTGCGTCGGACCACTCGCTGTTGTAGCGAATCTCGGTCTTCTGCGGGTCGAGCACCAGGCTGGCCTGCGCGTAGTAAGTGCGCGCGTTGGCCTCGATCTGTTCGCGCGTCAGCGGTGGGCGCGTGGTGTTGCGGCCAGACGGGTCGCCGATCATCGACGTGAAGTCGCCGATCAGGAAGATCACCTGGTGACCCAGGTCCTGCAACTGGCGCATCTTGTTGAGCACCACGGTGTGGCCGACGTGAATGTCGGGCGCGGTCGGGTCCAGGCCGAGCTTGATGCGCAGCGGCTGGTCCGTGGCTTCGGCGCGCGCCAGCTTGGCCAGCCACTCGGCTTCGGGCAGCAACTCGTCGCATCCGCGAACGGAAACCGCCAACGCCGCACGGGTGCGGTCCGTGACCGGGTTGGGCAAGGCGGTGTCGGGGGCGGCCATGTCAGAGGATCGTCAGGGGTTTTAGGGTGGGAATCAGCGGACTGGCCGGTATACTCGCCGCTCTTTCCGAGGTGCCGGACTGGCGCGAAAGCCAAAGCCGAGCGGGCCGGAAGCAACAAATCCCTCCTCGCCAGCGGTCCCTCCATCTTCCCGGAGCGCCGCGATTCTAGTGGCCGGGTGTCCATGTGAAAGTCTTACATGATGCGGGGCGTCGCCTCACG
>Ga0105046_10011330_pt1 | contig 13869 bp, 10 predicted proteins | sample MAT03_FD_78385 | JGI IMG/M metagenome (GOLD analysis project Ga0105046, IMG submission 78385) | Freshwater microbial communities from Lake Fryxell liftoff mats and glacier meltwater in Antarctica - MAT-03 (megahit assembly) | ecosystem: Environmental > Aquatic > Freshwater > Ice > Liftoff... | reverse complement strand
TTTTCCTTTACAATAAGCGCTCAGACCTGTTCCAATATAGCTTTTAATACCAAAAAGCCCCTAGTTAAGTAATTACACTTAATATAGAGGCTTCTGGGAGCTTTTCAGAAAAAACGCTACTGGACTTTATGATGCCCTGAAGGCAGGTACAAATTGCATCACAAAACACAACACCAGTCAAAAGTATTGACCAGTTTCGACTAACTAGCGTAACGCTCTGGCGGTAACAGACCTTTGTAACTGAGCTAAAGCGCGGTTGTAATCCAAAATTGCTGTGACTCGATTACCTTCAGATCTTGTGAGATCGTTTTCAGAGTTAATGACATCAGTTTGAGTGCCTACACCAGCTTGGAATCGCAAACGAGCTAAACGTAAAGCTTCTCTAGCTTGTTCTAAAGCGGTATTAGCGGTTTGAACATTCTCTAAACTAGATTGCTGGGTAGAAAAAGCTTGTTCTACCTGAAAGCGAATTTGGTTGCGCTGTTCAGCAAATTGAGTTTCTGCGATCGCAATATTAACTCTTGACTGATTTGCCCTTGCTCTTGATGCTCCCCCATCATACAAATTTAGGGTTGCCCTGACTCCGATTGAATAACCATCAGTAATGCTGATTTCATCATCGAATTGATCTAGTAGGTTGTAGCTGGCTACAAAATTAACTTGAGGGCCTAGCTCTGCAAGGGCTTGCCGACGCTGTTGCTCACTAATATTGCGTTGTGCTAACTGCTGTTGCAGTTCCGGGCGATTTTGAAAAGCCAGCACAATACTTTGTTCTAGCGTTGGGTTCCAAAGACCAGCCAATTGCACAGGGTCAGCCGCACTGATATTTACTGCCTGTGCCAAACTCAACCGAGTTGCTAAACGACGACGGGCAATTTGCTGCTGGGATCTAGCGTTAGTCAGGTCTTGTTGGGCATTTGCTAAATTCACTTGCGATCGTAGCACATCGAACCGCGTACCAACCCCAGCTCGCTCAAGAGCTTCTGCATCGCGTAAACTAGCCTCGGAGTTCTGCACAGCCGACTGGGCAATGCGTACTTGTTCATCCGATTGTTGCAAGTTGTAGTACTCAGTGGCAACATTCAGGCGGATTTCCTCAGACCGAGTTTCTACAGCAAACTCATTGACACGTACCTGTTCTCTAGCTGCATTTCTACGGGCTTTACTTAACCCAGAGGTATATAGTTCATAGCTCAGTTGTGCCTGACCGTTAAAAGATGTACCAGCGTCATCTGGAGATGATATACCCGTCTGTCGTTCTTGTAGTTCCGACGAGAGCTGACCATTAGCAGACTGACTTCGAGTGATATCACTGCTCACACTAACACTGGGCAATAAACTAGCTTCTGCCTCGCGTAGGGCATATCGACTGCGTTCTAGTTCTAATAGGGATACCTGTAAATCCCGATTGTTACGCCGTGCGAGTTCCAGAGCTTGTGCCAAAGTAATTGGCTGATTTTCCTGGAGTGTCACTTCTGCCGGTTTGGTGGGAAATTGCAGAGGATTGGAGTTAGGAATCAGGTTTTCAGGAATTTGCACCGGCCCTGAGGTTGCAGGAGTTACGATTCCCGGTAGAGTGGGAGATTGCATCGGAGTATTACTCTGAGCTATGCGATCGCTAACACCATTTTGTTGTAAACCTGACAACAGTTTCGCTGCTCCAACACCTGTGGCTGAAGTTTGCAAAAATGTCTGTAACTGAGTAACAGAATTTATCTTTTGAACCACTGGCTGCTGTGAAGAAGACAGTGACAAAATTTGTTTCTGGACAGAAGGGGGTTTTGAAGTGTAGTTGGGAACTACTAACCTCTTTAATTTCTCCCTATAAGTGCTGGAATTACTCTGTTTTTGGTTACTTTGAGCAAAACGGCTGACATCTAGCTGTTGGGAAGGATTAGAGGTAGTTGTCAAACTGAAAAATCTACCTTGATCTTTCTTAAGTAGTTGTTTTATTGGCACACCAGTATTTTCAGCCATAAATACTGGAATACTCTTATTACTTAAAAGCTTCACACCAAGTTTAGTGAAACCAAAAGTAGGCGCTGGGGTTGGAACACTAACATCTGCACTATTAGGTAATTGCGTATTCATGATATCCACAACTGAGTCTTGACCATAAGCAGAAGTCAAAACACTAGGAGAAGATGCCATCTGTACCTCAGTTACTTTCACAGTACCAGCCCAAGCAGGCTGAGTTGTTAAGACCGCTGCCGTCACACCAGGTAAGAAGCTATAAAATAATTGCTGTCCTTTCACCGCATCCCCTCACACGAAAATCAATCTAGCGGCAGAAACCTTTCTTCACCACAGAATATAGCACGATACTAAACTTAGGAAAGATTATACTACGATACTAAATTTAGGGTTCGGAACTCTGTTTGTCTTCAAAACGCCTAACAATGCGAGAAAGTTCCGCCTTTTCATCGATACTAACGCGAGTAGGAGCACCGCTGATAATCCGTTCGTAGTTTCGGAAAGAATCTTTAATATCGGGACCGTCAGCAGTGATATTATACTCACGAATCCCCTTATCATGCCAAGAGCCTCTCATTTTGAATACGTTAATTGCCCGCGACATTTCTCCGCGAATTTCTACGTATTGTAACATGATAATTGTATCGGTAATCGTGGAAATATGAGAGTCACTAATGGAGTGCGCTCCCAGAAATTGGTCAGTTGTGTTGGTAAAGAAACCAGTAATTTCTTCTTGTTTAGCATAACCCGTCACACCAATTACAAACTGCCGAAATGCATTATTGCTTACCCCTCTAGCTAATGCTGATAAGGAATCAATGGCGATGCGAGCTGGTTTGAAGATAGCAATTTCTGACTTAATAATTTGTAAATGGTCTTCTAAACCAGTCGATTCAGGATAGGTACAAATTATTTTGAGTAAACCTTGATGTTCTAATTCTTCAAAATCAATTCCCCAAGAGGAAGCATTGCGAGATAGTTGAGCGCGTGATTCTTCATAAGCAAATAATATCGCCTGTTCACCATTGAGGCAGCTATCTTGAATAAACTTACTTACTAATAGGGTTTTGCCAGTACCGGTGGCTCCTGTTGCTAAAATAATTGAATCTTTAAATAAACCACCGCCGCACATTTCATCTAAGGTTTTGACACCAGAAGATACCCTGACATTAGAAGACCGTTGAGTTAAACGCATTGCTGCCAGTGGGAAGATGTTAACTCCTTTATTGGTGATAGTAAAGGGATACTCTCCTTTCATGTGAGTTGTGCCGCGTAATTTGAGAATTTCAATTGTACGACGGCGACGTTCTCCTTCTAAAACGTTGCGAACAATTACGACATTATCGGAAACAAATTCTTCTACTCCAAAAGATGCAACTGGCCCATATTCTTCACTACGTTCAGTGGTAATTATAGTGGTGACATTCAGTAATTTGAGACGTGCTACCAAACGAAAAATCTCGCGCCGCACTACTCCCATTGCTTCATACTGCTGAAATACTGCTGTTATTGAGTCGATTGAAACTCGTCTAGCTTTGTATTTACGAATGGCATATTGCAAGCGTTCAATGAGTGCAGAAAGGTCAAAATTACCAATGATATCTTGACCTTCTGGATCGGGAGAGGCATCGAGAATAAACAATTTACCTTCTTCAATAAGGCGTGACAGGTTCCACCCAAAAATATGAGCGTTTTTAATAATATCACTGGGTGATTCTTCAAAGGTGACGAATACTCCGGCTTCATCAAAGTAGGTAATACCGTTATAGAGAAACTGAAGAGATAATAAAGTTTTTCCTGTACCTGATGTGCCGCTTACCAAAGTAGTTCTATCAACAGGTAAACCACCGTGACTAATATCGTCAAACCCCTCGATCATCGTGCGAATTTTCTCTATACCCTCAATTAGCGGTGGTTTCTTTTGTTCTATTGGCTCGTTTTCACTCATTGCTTAATAACAAATGGGTATTAAAATAATTCGTAATTGCAAATTTTTTATGATTAAATTTTTACTTACTCTTCAAAATCTACTTCACTTAGTTCTTCATAGAGCAAATCTAATCCAATCAATACTCTTTCTCTATCTGAAAGATCCCCGATAATTTTGCGAACGGGTGGAGGCAAAATTTTAGCTAATGTTGGTGTAGCCAATATTTTATCTTCTTCTGCTAGTTGTGGGCTTTTCAGCACATCGATCACTTTCAAAGCATAAACACCTTCAAACTCCTGTTCTAAAATGTCTTTGAGGGTTTTTAATGCCCGGACTGAGTTAGGGGTGTTCCCTGCTATGTAAAGCTTGAGAACGTAGGTCTTTCTAGCTTTATTCATATATTTTCAGGCTAGTCAGGAGAATATAAATACAAAATGCGATCGCCTTTGGCGTTGATGGTGCGATTAGTCGGAAGATTCTGCCAAATTGAACATCGATAATTTAATTTATTTAGAAATCGAACATCTATATAGTTCGCATAGGTTAGCCAGAATATCTATTAATGTTAGGCGGTAATCAAGTAACGTTTCATTGCTCCTTCCTTCTAATTTTAGCTGGTGAGAAAATTCTTCAATTATTTCCATGTGAATTTCGATAATTCGAGGCACAGGAATATTAGCATAAAATATAGTATTTATAAATTTATCAATTTTTCCTTTGAGTGTTTTGTCTGTGGTAAAGTAATGTATAAGAATCATGCTGTAATCTAATTTCAGCTGTTTTAATAACCCTTGTCGTTCTGCTGGAGTCATATCCTGGAAGTGCTGCTGGCTTTTTTGCGTGTGGCTGGCAAATACATAGAGATACTTGTCAGTGAATGACTTACTTGAGTTTTGTTGCAGCCAATTGGGCAAATAATTGATTTTTCCAGAAGTATTTGCAGCAGCAGGTAGGTAGCACAATTGGACTATAATCGCGTCCATAAACTCACACACCCACGCGCTCAAACCTTTTTGCTTGGCTAGGTCAGTTAGATTAGCTAAGTACTTGTTAACATCAAGTTGCTGAATCAATATCGGTAATAACATTTATTATTTATATATCTCCTTGACCGCCTTGACCAAGAAACTTGGAGTCATAAGTGTGGCAAGGGCTTCTAAGGTAATACTGGGTGTGTAGTAAAGTTGTAATAACAGTCAGTGTTAGCAGATACTCCTAGCCACTGAATAATCTGGTGTCGTAACTAAGTGGGTCTTTGATAATAGTCTATGTGTCGGCATAGCAAGACAGAGTAACTAATTTATTATTTGCATATCATAAATAGATAGATTTTTTTATTTTGCTCCTTAATAAGATAGTTAAACGAACTTAAAGAGTTGTCGTATTCTAAATCATTATAATTCCTCAAGGTTCTAAAGCGAATCTTTGGAGCCATAATTGTTTTAGCTGTTGCTATCGATAAGGAGTTTAAACACCAGTAATACACTGGTCAAGCTAGTTGCGAGAAACGAGGAGGGGCAAAAGTCAAGGCTACTTCTCAAAAAAATGCAAGGGACGCAAGTAAGTGTCCGTGAGGACAAATTTAATTGTTTGAATGGTGTTGAAATCGTAACCAGAGTTGCTTATATGAGTCTTCTTAGAGGATATGGCTTCAGGCGAAAAGACCATCGGCAGTTAACAGATGGTAATGCCGGAGGTTTCCACAGGAAGAATGACCCCCAAAGCCTTATGTCAATGCTAGATTACCCGCTTTATGACTTTCAGGCAACCGTACCTAGCTGCCTCCAAACAACTACTCTGGCAGTGGTGCTGGAGATTTTTGAGCAAGAGCAGTGCGATCGCTTGGTAGTAGTGAATCAACAGCAATTCCCTATAGGATTGCTGCATTCTGCCCGTTTAATCAAAAAATTATTAGCATCTAGTGACGATAAAAATCTAAATTTACAGCAATCGCTCTCTATCTGGGGTCAAGCTTTCATTGAGCCAATACAGACCATAGCAGCTTCTGATCGTGTAGAGCAATTGATCTGGCGTTTGAGTGAGCAAGAAATCCCCAAAAACCAGAGCTTAGATTGGGCGCTGATTGACTCTGATGGTCAATATTTGGGGCTTGTGGATAACTCACGCTTGTTGCGATCGCTAGCTAAAGAACGTATGGCTGGGTTAAGCTCAGACACCCAGAGGTCGTCTGGTGTGCAAACTTACTCACGACAGACGCAAAATGAACCCAAGCCATTAGGACACCAGCCACTGATCCAACTGCTGGAAAGATTGCCTTGGCCTTTAATGTTGCAAACAGGTACTGGCGAGGTTATAGCACAAAATCCTGCTTGGTGGCAACAATTAGGAACTTTGAAAGATCCAGAAGGCGTTAGGCAACAGATGGAGGCAATACTTGCCCCTACCCGCTCCAAAAAACTACAATATGTTACTCAACGGGCAATCAAAGTTCATCCCAATGGCAGGGAGAATGAGGATAGTGGCGAACAAGAACCGACTCAGCCAGAAACACCCGTAGAGCCTGTATATAGTCGGTGCTATTTGGATGGTCAGGTGGATACTTGTACCTGCGTTGTCGAAGTGCAAAATGGTCAAGAACAAATCTGGCAGTTTGCCAAAATCCCGTTAGATAGTCCTGAGTTTCAAGTCATGAGTGGTGAGTCAGCACTCCCCACTCAGCACTCAGCACTCAGTACTGATCTGTGGTTAGTCTTAGCTACTGACGTAACTGAGCAGCAGCAGCTTTGCAAAGAACTAGCAGCGAAGAATGCTGATTTAATTCAACTAAATCGGTTAAAAGACGAGTTTTTGGCTTGTATTAGTCATGAACTCAAAACTCCCCTAACTGCCGTTTTAGGATTATCGCGGTTACTCGTAGATCAGCAGTTGGGAGAACTCAACGAGCGTCAATCCCGTTATGCAGGACTGATCCATCAAAGTGGACGCCACCTGATGAGTGTGGTTAATGATATTTTGGATTTGACCCGCATGGAGACGGGACAAATGGATCTGACCCTGACTACGGTGAAAATTCAGGCGGTGTGCGATCGCGCCCTATCGGAGGCCAAAGCCATCCACACTCAAACCAGCAAATCCACAGACACTCCCTCAATTCAAAATACCCGTTTATCTGCTTCCCAATTCAACCTCTCCATTGAACTAGGCTTAGATCAAATGGTGGCAGATGAATTGCGCTTGCGCCAGATGTTAGTACACCTGCTTTCCAACGCCTTTAAATTCACTGAAATATCTGGTGAAATTGGGCTGCGGGTGAGTCGTTGGGAAGGATGGATTGCCTTTACAGTTTGGGATACAGGTATTGGCATTCCCGAACACCAGCAACATTTAATCTTTCAAAAATTCCAACAACTAGAAAATCCCCTCACCCGCCAGTTTGAAGGCACTGGTTTAGGGCTGGTATTAACACGGGCTTTAGCTCGCCTCCACGGAGGAGATGTCAGCTTTTTATCTCGTGAAGATAAAGGAAGCCAGTTTACACTGTTACTGCCGCCTAGTCCCCCCAAAATCGGCTTTTCTGAGCCAGATATGGGAACCAAAGAAGACGAAAAGACACGAGATCAACAAACACAGGAAATCCTCGCAGCTGCTCGTCAGCAGATTAATACGCCCACACAGCATCATCCCATTAGTTCGCAAAGATTGGTCTTGATAGTCGAGGCAGTAGGCCGATATATTGAAGATTTGACCGAAAAACTCAAAAGTCTAGGATATCGGGTAATGATTGCGCGATCGGGGACAGAAGCAGTCGAAAAAGCTCGGCGCTTGCAACCAATAGTCATATTTTTGAATCCGTTGCTGCCTCTGCTCTCAGGCTGGGATGTGCTAACCTTACTGAAATCTGACACCGCAACTCGTCATATATCCGTAATTGTGACAGCGACGGCTGCTGAAAAAGATCAAGCATTTGCTAACCGAGCCGATGGTTTCTTAAGCTTGCCAGTAGAGCATCAGGTCTTGGCACCACTCCTCGAAAAATTGTGTACTATACAAAGAGTTCCGCAACTAGGGTTAGACAACAGCGCAATTATCCCAACTAAAACACCATTGCGAATTCTCCGGTTGGTGAATCCCCAGTTGGAATCGGTTAATCCTCACCCCTCACTTCGACAACATCGGGTGATTGAAGTAGATGACTTAGATCAAGCAGAACTATTGGCGCGGGTATGGCAGTTTGATGTCATTTTGCTAGATGTAGAAAGTACTACTGCTCAAACTTACCTGCAACAACTAATTCAGCACCCACGTTTGGCGGCTATACCACTGGTTACTTGCGATGTCGCAACCACTTTAATAGCTTCTCAGATACCAGAGTTATCTGTATTTCCTTACTTAACGCCATTGGGTACAGACAACAATACTCGTACTGAGAAAACAGATGCCTTATTATCAGTATTACAAATTGCCTCTGGTGTCTGCTGCCCTCCCAACATCTTAGTAGTGGATTTGACAATGTTGCGTGATTTACCACAGGTAAGACGCAAGCGGGTAAAAGGTTACACTTCAGAAAAAAATGGCTCAATCAGTAGTGAAACTGCCGAACGCGGCGCTGAGTGGTTCCAAGCTTTAATTCAGTATCTTCAAACAGCAGGGTTAAAAGCGGCGATGAGTCGCTGTTGGGCAGAAGTTTTACAACAAATCCGTCACCAAAGCGTTGACTTGCTGCTAATTTGCTTAGGAGAATCCGCTATTCACAAAGACGTGCTAAAAGCACTGAAAATATTGGGAGATTCGCCTTTCAAGTTACCACCAATTTTAGTACTCAATCAGCGATTAAATCGCTCGGAAGTGAGTTCACAATCTGGGGTAGCTGACGAGAAAATTAACCAGCAGAAGAAGAATGCTTTGGAATCAATAGAAACTGTTGTGGGTGCGATCGCTACCCAAATATTACCGCGATCGATATCAATGGAAGACCTCTTAAACCAAATTAATCAAGCTTTAGCCATCAACGGTAAAAATGGTAAATGTTAATGAGGTCATTGGTCATTGGTCATTAGTCATTGGTTATTCACAAAGGATAAAGGACAAATGACTAATGACAATTTAACAGTTTTACGATATATCTATTTTTTCATTTTTCTTTTTCTTAAAAGGAACTCGAATCAAATTATAAGCACCCTTGGTAGATAAACTCTTGTAATCATCTGGCTGTAAGTCCATTTGTAAAAACTTTTTCTGTTCAGCCAACAGCAGCAGTGAGCGAGGTTGTAGTGCCTTTGCAGCCTGGTTTTGAATATGCTCTACAGCCTCTTGGGGAAATCTTAAATAATTGACGTGGATGTGGCTGTAAAATACTACACTAGGCTTTTTGAAGCCAAGCATGATCAATTCTTCACCTGGTTGTTTTGCTTCGAGGATGACCGCAGACAACTCTCTCAAGGGTAATTGACGTTCCCGATCAATGAAAAACGAAGCAGGACTCAAGACAAAAATTAAAAACGCTACAAACCCCAGCAAATTAATACTGATGCTATAGTCCCAGCGGTGACTCAGTATTAAAGCTCCAACTAAGACAGCACAAACCAGCCAAATTGTACCTCCTATGACTGGTAAACCAGATTGTTGAATTAGTTCGTGCAAGTTAGGTATAGCTGGATCAGTACCTAATATTTGAGTTATATTAAATAGTGCTGCTGCCAGAAGGGATAGAAAAGCGACATTTATCCAACCACTTACCCGGAGAAAAGGCGAGGATAGAGGAATTGTTCGCTTTGCTTCTGTATCTTGAAAAAGGTCGCTCCATAACAGTGCCACTAAGATGGCTGCTGCTGGCATTAAAGGCAATACATAGCTAGGGAGTTTGGTGACAGCAATGCTAAAAAAGCTAAAGATACTAGCGAACCAGAACCAAGCAAATAAACCAAATTGCTGAAAACGTTCAAGAGATCGCCAATGCGATCGCTGCCAAAACTTTAACCTAACTATCGCCACTGGTAGATATACTGAGTATGGTGCAAAGCCCACCAGCACGATTAAAAAGTAAAAATACCAAGGTGCTGAGTGACCATTAACTACTTCTGTGAAGCGTTCCAGGTTGTGATAACCAAAAAAGGCGTTAATATAATTCCAGCCATTGCGCCAAATGACTAATGCATACCAAGGTACTGATAGACCGATAATTATCAGCATACCCACGAGGAGACGCATTTCCCGTAACACCTCTCGTAGTTTTCCCAAGTACAGCAAAAAGACACCAACAATTAGCCCTGGTAAGACAATTCCCACTGGGCCTTTAGTCAAAATTGCGCCAGCAATCAACACATAAAAAGCTAAATACCACTTATTAAGGAATTGGGCATTGGGCATTGGGCTTTGGGCATTGGGCGTTGGGCGTTGATCAATAATCAATAGTTCTTCTTCCCCTACTCCCTGCTCCCTACTCCCTGCTCCCTGCTCCCCATTCCCTCCCTTCCCTGCGTATCCGAGAAAGAAACATAACAAAGCTGATGCTATGCATCCAGTAAGCAGCATATCTGAAACGCCAGTTCTCGCCCAAATAATCGTTTCGGCATTGAGCGCCATGAGTGCTGCTGCCACAAAAGCTGTTAAGTAGCGGCGAGTAGGACGTGAAACTTGCTCTAATTCGTCTTGTTTAGCCAAATACCACTGTACGGTGTAAAAACCCAAACAAATTAAGCCAAATGCAGCGATCGCAGAAGGTAAGCGGACTGCCCACTCATTCACTCCTATAATTGCATAGGCGATCGCCTGACACCAATAAATTAAAGCAGGTTTATCGAAACGAGTCTCACCATTGAAAAATGGGGTAATCCAATCACCTGTGATTAACATCTGGCGGGAAGCTTCTGCAAACAGTGGCTCTGTCTCATCAATCAAGCCAGTGTTTCCTAAATTCCACCCAAAAGCTATCCAGCCAACCACCATCAACCACAAAATCGACACAGTTACACCAAGGGCTGGATTCTTTCCTATTCTGTTGAACCACTGATCAACCGTGTGCCTAACACTCAATTTCATTCTCATTAGTCAATAGTCAACAATCACAATTCAATAGTCGTTGGTTATCTATCTTTTGTTCTTCTTCAACGAAACAAGTGTCAAATACTAAGTAATAAATTTTAAATTTAACATTTTTTACTTCTCTACTCAATACTCGATACTCAGCACTATTTATTGACTCAACACTAATTGCCATTCTCTGTTTTGAGAATTCCACTTAGGTAATTGAGTTTCTCCGACAACATAGGGACCCCAGTAGCGACGGGAACCATCTTGTGCGAAGACAACTAAAATATCTCCCTTCTCCAGCTTTAAATTATTTTGAGGTAGAGATAGAATCAGTCCTTTCTCACTACCTTCTTGGGGAGCAAAATCCCAATGTGCCGGTACATCATAGTTAGGCTGTTTAGTAGCAGAGCTTTTTGCTACCGACTGTCGTGCCAGTAGAGCCAGTCGTACAGGCTGATTTGTTTGATTGCTCATCCGCAAAGTTCCTTGATCTTTGGGTTTGTCAGCCGATTTATCACGATTTGCCAAGACAGGATAAGTATTTTCTTCTACTTTTGGGGTGGTTGCTGGAGTGGATAGGCTACTAGCCGAGATAACTTTTTCAGGTGAAACGGGTGTAGACAAAGTTTTTTCCCACTCTTGAGTTTCAGTTGGCAGTTCTGAAGATGTCTCTGGGTTTGTGGATTCAAAGGATACGCTCACTCCAAAGCATCCCACCAGAACAACAAGCAGTCCCAAGCAACAAGCTGTAATGCCGACGCTACCGTACACTGAAGATTTCATATTGATAGTTTTTAGAAATAAATATTTTGTCTATACTTAACCAGATATTAGCCTATTATCACAAAAGGCAATGACACAAAGTAGCCTAATATACGCTTTCTTGAAATAGGAGAACGAATGTATTATGAATATCATTTTGATTAGAAAGCATTTGAAGTAAATAATCTCCTCGATGTTTGACCAACAAGGACTATAGATACTCATTGCTTTGTATTTTGTATATTGACCGTAGGCTTGGATAAAAAATAAAATTTAGATACCGAGCCAGCCAATTCATTTGTATAAAAAAATTGAAATTTCGTGAAACCATCAGCGGCTTCAACAAGTCGTCCTTTGCAAAACCCTTAGATAAATCTCAGAGGTATACTTCATCTTGTGCCAGGATAAGCAGCTTTTTAAGGGCTTGTACTCCGCTAAAGATGATAAAATGTGCAAATTTGAATTAACACTGGAAGCCCAGTATATATCTACAATATTAACAAACAAGCTTATGCTAAAACCAATATCTTTCTTATATATAGAAATATTTCAAGATATCTTGACTTTATCTCAGAAGTTCGTCTGATGCAAAACACTCGTCTCAATAACTTGTTCGATACCATTGCTGCACGCTTGGGGCAATGGTTTTTAAATCCTTGGCGGCGACTATCGTTGCTGATAATTAGTTTTCTGTTCGGTTTTTTTCTGGGAAACGCAGTATCTACTACAGCCGGTCAAGAGGGTGTATTGGACATTGTGGTAGCGGCTTTTTTAGTACTGTTGACGGAAATTACCAGTAGGATATTTTATAGTCGCAGATTTTTGTCAAAGCGATCGCTCTGGGTAGACTCACTAAATCTCCTCAAGGTTGGTTTGATCTACAGCCTGTTTCTCGAAGCCTTTAAGCTGGGATCGTAGGGAAAGCGTGAATTTATGAATTTATGGCTGGGTGAAATTTTGGCGACGGATGCGATGGGGGAAACCTGTCAGCAGCAAGCTAGAGTTGCGGCGCTAGCAGATAAATTAAGGGCGAGAGCTTTTGGAATCACCCCGGAAAATGTCGGTAAAGTTATAGAAGTGCGATCGCATTTACTAAAATCTGTCCTCCCAGCTTTTAACCAATTCTGCCAAACTACTCTCCAAATCGAACCCAAGGAAATGTTACAGGTATTGTGGGACTTGTGGCTTCCTTTGGGGATCAAACTAGCGTCGCAGCGCCAACAGTTAGAACGCCCACTGATTCAGGGAATATTGGGAGGACAAGGCACTGGTAAAACCACAATGTCCAAAGTTCTCAGCTTAATTCTCCATCAGTTGGGATACCGCACTCTGAGTTTATCATTGGATGACTTATATAAAACTTACAGCGATCGCTTGCTTTTAACACAGCAAGATCCCCGCTTGATTTGGCGAGGACCACCAGGAACCCACGATATAGATTTAGGTTTAAATCTACTAGACCAAATCCGCCAATTGCAAAGTCCAGTTATAGTACCCCGCTTTGATAAATCTGTCTATGAAGGTGCTGGCGATCGCACTACGCCAGAAATAATCACAGGTGTAGATATTGTCCTGTTTGAAGGTTGGTTTGTGGGTGTACGCCCAATCGACGCAGATGTATTTGATACTGTACCGCCGCCAATTCTCACAAATGAAGATCGAGCATTTGCCCGTGATATTAATCGTCGCCTCCACGATTATCTACCACTGTGGGAGCGATTGGACAACTTAATTTTGCTCTATCCAACTGATTATCGCTATTCTTTGGAGTGGCGCAAACAAGCAGAACAGCAGATGATTGCTGCGGGTAAGTCGGGGATGAGCAATGCAGAGATAGAGCAATTTGTCAATTATTTTTGGCGATCGCTTCACCCAGAATTATTCATCAAGCCGTTAGTAAAAGATGCAAGAGCGGTTGATATGATTATTGAGATTCATGCTGATCATAGCTTTGGCGCAGTGTATAGCACAATACGCTTGGGTTAGTGATATTTAGTGTTTGGAGATCCTCCCAACCCCCCTTAAAAAGCTACGGTGTACACGCAAGTCGGAAATAGTAGTCTGTCAAGAAATAATTGACGAGTAGATTCTCTGTAGAGACGGCGATAAATCGCCGTCTCTACATGAGGGCTTTCTGGCTTGTCCCAACCGTATTGGGGTAAAACGGGACTGACTTGTGTGTATAACCTAATGTTGATACAACAAAGGCGCAG
>Ga0105046_10011329_pt1 | contig 13870 bp, 7 predicted proteins | sample MAT03_FD_78385 | JGI IMG/M metagenome (GOLD analysis project Ga0105046, IMG submission 78385) | Freshwater microbial communities from Lake Fryxell liftoff mats and glacier meltwater in Antarctica - MAT-03 (megahit assembly) | ecosystem: Environmental > Aquatic > Freshwater > Ice > Liftoff... | reverse complement strand
CGCCACCACCCTTACCACCCATGGCTGCACCGCCGCTGCCGCCGCTTGCTGCACCGCCGCTGCCGCCGCTTGCTGCGCCGCCGCTGCCGCCGCTTGCTGCGCCGCCGCTGCCGCCACTCGCACTACCTCCACCGCCGCCACTAGCGCTGCCACCGCCACCAGCTTTGCCGCCGCCACCGCTGCTGCTGCCAGCGCTGCCGCCAGCGGCGTCACCCGAATCAGAGCTACCGCCGCAGTTAAAAACACCGACGCCAGCAAATGCCAAAGCCGAAACTACCAAACCGATGCGAAAGATTTTCATTGTTTGTTCCTTTCACACGGAGAGTGAGCGGCCTGAACTTTGGCTGCGGTTGACCGTGTGGTTGTGAAGCGCCCACTGTACTCTCAGATGTGCCGCTACGGAATAATCGAGTAAATTTTGCGCCGGAATAGCAACGCACTGCGGCTGCCGTGGCTACGTTTCTCGCCGCGTCTCCGCCAAAAGCCGCTGCAGCGTGCGTGCAAGCCCCTGTTTATTCGGTGCCTTTACCATCACCGCGCTCGCCCCCAAGCGTCGCGCGCGCTCCTGCGTTGCTGCTGACGTTCGTGACGACAACACCACAATGGGCATACGACGCAGCGTTGGGTCGCGACGGATCCGTTGCAGCAATTGGAATCCATCCACGCGCGGCATTTCCAGATCCGTCACCACCGCGTCGAAGCGGCGTTCATTTAGAAGTTCCCATGCCTCCCAACCATCTTCTGCCGTGAGTGTTTGAAAGCCAACGCTTGCCAATGCCCTTGCCGCCGCCTCACGCGCCAAACGCGAATCATCAACGATGAGCACGCGCGGTGCCCCACGTTGAGGTGCGGTGCCAGCAACTTTGTTGCGTTTGTAAGCAAGTTCAGCCAGCGCCGCAACATCCAACACCAGTTGTAACTTGCCTGCGCCTGAAACCGTCGCGCCCGAAAAATAAGGAAGCAGCGAAAGCAATGGACCCAACGGACGAACCACCACAGTCCGTGGGCCAACAATCTTGTCGCACGTGATCACGAACTGCCGTGCTCCGAAGCGAACATGAAGCAACGACAAGCGATGATCAGGGGGTGTCTCCAGGCCCAAGATACTTTGCAAACGCAGCACCGGCACAAGCTCTCCCGTAGGTAAGCGAAAGTCTGCATCCAACGTGGCGTTCGTTCGATCCGTCTCTGTGCCCAGGGGCGGCAACGCAGCTACAACGTGGCCAAGCGGCATCGCGTAAACTTGGCCTCCCAACTTGAACAACAAACCTTGCGTGATCGCCGCAGTCAGCGGTACGCACATGGTGAACGTTGTTCCCTGCCCAAAAGTAGCCTGGCACGTCACGTGACCTCCCGCCGCGGTTACAGCTGTTCTCACGATGTCCAGACCCATACCTCGGCCCGACAAAGTGTCTGCTTTCTGGCGCGTTGAAAATCCTGGTTCGAACAACGCCTCAATCAAGTCTTCGTCGGAAAAAGTGTTGTCCGCCGCCAGTCTTCCCGAAGAGATCAGTTGCTTTCTTACCTGTTCACGATCAAATCCCCGGCCATCGTCGGAAAACGTGAGGAAAATGAAATCACCTTCGAGTCGGCCACTGATTTCGATCTTTCCTGCTGCTGGCTTGCCTGCTTTAAGACGGTCTTCTAAGGGCTCTATTCCATGCACAATGGCGTTGCGAAGCAAATGCAGTAAAGGTTCAAACAGCTGATCAAGTACGGTGCGGTCAATTTGAAGATCCCCGCCTTCTGACGTCAGCCGCAGCGGCGTAGTCACTTCAAGTTGAAGTTCCTCGATGGCCAGTTCCATTCGACGGAACAACCAGTCCATCGAAATCAAACGAACGCTATGCAACGTTTCGTCTAAGGCATCGGTGCTTCGCCTTAGCGTTTCCGTGTCGTCCAGCAACCCCGTCGTCGCGCGATCCAAATGCGAAAGCGCGGTGGCCAGTTCCATCTCAAGCTCGCCTAACCTTCCCACCGCGCGCCGCGCGTTTTCGGCGGATGTCGCGGAAGCAGTTCCATTGGCCAACCAGCCCAATGATCTTCGCATTGCTGAACGGCCCTGGTTCAATTCGCGGCGCAGCCCATCAAGTTCGCTAAGGCGACGTTCAATGCGTGTTCGCAGCACAACAAGATCGCCCACCTGTTCGCCCATCTGTTCCAGAACCACAGCGTCGATCGATAAGCGACGATCGTTTTCAGTCCGGCGATCAGTCCGACGGCGGTCTCGATGTTGTGGGTTGGAGGAAGAGGCAAGGTTGGTAGCGAAGGCCTGCGCGTCTTGCACAGGGAGGAAGGATTGTCGGGCGCCTTCAAGCAAAGCTTTTAAGGTTCCAATGTCCTCCGCCATGCGATCGAGGATTCCGGGGGTAGGCGCCAAACTGCCGTTGCGTATTTCAGCACACAGATCTTCAATGTCGTGGGCTGCAAGCGAGATGGAACTTTGCCCCACGGAACCAGCTGCGCCCTTAAGCGTGTGTAAAGCGCGGAAAAGAGCGTCAAGAGTTTGCCAGTTATCGTTGGTATGTGTCCACGGATTCGCGGCCAGCTGATTGAAGGCTTCTTCTATCTTCTGAATGTGCCCCTCGGACTCATTTAGAAATAGATTCTGTAGGACGGCAGCGTCTGCTGGTGCCCACTCGTCCAGCGGTTCAACAACGATGCCAGCGGTTCTATGCCGCGGCGCGCCCTTGTCGTCGCGGGAACTCATGAGCTTAAAGGCGACTTTGCTTCGCTTGCGTTCGCTTCGTCTGAAGTTCGGATGAGGGTCGTTATGGCACGTGCAAGTGGCGTAGATTCTTCCGAGACCAACGGACGCAACACGGCGATCAAATCTTTTATGTCAACCGACTTCGCAGCGACCAAACTGCGCACGGCTGCGTCTGCCGGTGCTTCAACCTGAAGTTGGTTCAACGTTTCTGTAAGCCTCCTGGCTGCATTCATAAGTTCATTGGAGACAGCGGCTGTGCCACCCGCGCCTTCGGCCAAACTCTTTGTGAGAGTTTGCAATTCGTCCAGAATACGGGCTGCGTCTACTGCTCCGCTTTCCAAAGTCTGCACGAAGGCACCAACGTCTTTTGTTGCAGCGGCCGAACGTTCAGCCAGTTTGCGAACCTCTTCGGCAACCATCGCAAATCCTTTGCCGGAAGGGCCAGCACGTGAGGCTTCCAGAGCTGCATTCAGCGCCAATACGTTGGTTTGGCGAGCAAGATCATCGAGCACTTCAACAACTTGGCTTATCTCTTCACAGCGCAAAACCAACGCTTGTACGCGACGAGTCACTTCAACAATTGCGGAAACTTGTCGGTTGGCTCCGCCCGCCACAGCCTGGGTTGAACGTTCGATTTCCGCCCCTGCAGTCGCTAAGATTGCCGCGCTTTCGTGACCGTTGCGTGCCAGCCCGCTTAGCGTCACTGTGGCTCCGTTCAGTGCCGCTGCCACATCCATTAGAGGACCGTCTGCCACGATGACTCTGGAGGCCAAATCACCTTTTTCTAACGATGCGATTCGGCGCAACAACGGCAACGCATCCACCTCGGACGGCGCCTTTAGCTTTCCAACCAACAACACAGTTCCCGCCCCGAACACAGCCACCAGAACCAAGGCAGCCGCCGTGGCTGAAAGTCCAAGCGTTAAAGCACTGATAGCAATGATGAGCAAAGTGCTTTGAACACCCACGATCCAGTTCACGCCGGAGGAAATCTTTTTCGCTGATTGGCTCACGCGGCCTGTCTTCCGTGTCGAATGTTTTTCATCGTTGAGACCAAGGCAGTCGGAACGTCTACAAGCAAGGCGGGACCCTCGGAATCCGACACTGTGGCGGAAATGAATGCTGGTTGCCCAGCATGAGGGCGAAACAGATTTGTAGGCACTGTGACAATTCGCATAACTTTTTCAACCAACAAAGCGGCCCTGGCGAAGGCCCCGTTGTCGGGCAGATTCGCTTCGACGACCAGTGCGTAGTCCACGTTGGTGCGGGCTATGTTTTCACCATGTGGTCCCGAGGAATCTAGACTTCCGGCAAGTAAATCGACGCCCAGATCCAATACGATCACGGGCAACCCATGGAACGACATGGCCCCTCGTACCTGGGCAGGCACCAAGGGGATGGGTGTGACCAAAGGGTTCGCCACAACTTCTCGCACGGCGCTTACGTTGATGGCACAACGACGGCCACGCATTGAAAAAAACAGCAGATCAAAGGCCTCATTCATTGCGGGGCCGAAGGAGAGATGCGAGGGCGGACAAGCTTGCTTTTGAGCAAGCGGTAAAGCACGCGACAAACATCGAAAGAACCCATATGTGATTGAAAAATCACGTCCTTGACCGTGTTGCGTCCGTTGAGCAATTCGGCAACCGCGATTTCTTCTCGCAACAAACGACCAGGGCCCATCGCCGCCATGCGTTCTTCCTCACGCAAGTACACTTCATCGAAGTTATTCACTTCGCGTTCGATGACGCGCCACTCGTCAATCCGGCGAAGCCCTTCCATGAGTAACTGATCTACCACGAGGCCCAAGGTGGCCTCGTTTGCCGTTGCAGCCTCGGCCTTCGCAACAAAAGCGAAGGTGCCGTTGTCCCAGCGTAGGAGTTCGTATACAAGAGCCAGGGTTTGTTGACGCATGCCCTCCGTGAGTTCGCGCTGAGAGATCAATCCCTTGGCAACCAGAATTTCGCCCAAGCGCTGTTTTGCGCTTGGCAACTTCCGCAGATGCTCTGCTATCGCCTCAAGTTCGGCCTTTGTAATGAACCCGCGGTCGATGAGGAAGCGGCCCAGCAAGAATTCTTCAGCAACTCCAAGGGCGCGGGCATAGTCGATCCGTCCCTTGCCGAATCGCACCCGAACGGTGATGCGCTGTTGGGAAAAAGTGGCGACACCCGTACGTTGACCTTCAGCAAGTAGACCTAGGATTTCCGCGGCGCCGAACACTGTGAGTGTTCCTGAAAGCGCGGCTTGCTCGTTGGACAGCGACGGGCTGAAATCGGGCGCTGGTGTCAAAACCAAGCGACGACGAGGAAGGGAAGGCCCCTCTTGTAGGCTCATGCCGACAATGTGTGACACCATCGCTTTGAGAGCGTCGGGCGAGAAAGGCTTGGTGATGGAATCAATGACGCCAGGCAATTTCGCTGGATCGTCCGGGCCGTGACCACTGCGCAACAACACAATGCCCGGTGCCGTAGGCGTCAATGCGGCGATGTCTGCACACAGCGTATCGATGGGCAGATCATCAATGACGTCGTCCAACAGCACCAACCGTGGCCGTTCCGTTTTCAGCAACTCACGGGCGCTTGCGGCGCTGTTTGCCGCAATAACCTGCAATCCCATCTCGCCAAGGACGAGTTGGATCAACTTTGAAAGCGTAGGGCTGTCGTCGATGACGACAATGGTTTCGCCAGGCATAGGGAACTTTCGAGATGCTAACACGCCCAAAGTCCCTGCCCCAATACCCTTTGTGCGAGCCGCTTTATCCAGTGAAGCGAATCCATTGAGTTTTTGCGCAGCCCGCCGATACTCACGATGAGGAATTTCACGAATGGAACCGGCAGATTGGCTCAGAACAGTTGAGGACGCGGCAGCTTCAGCACAAAAGCGCCTTGAAGAGCTTGTGGCCGCCATCAGCGAATTTCGCAGCCGCGAACAATTGATAAGGGCTGCAGATGAACGCCTTTCGCCAATCTTTGATGCGCAACGGACCTACCTGTACGCCTTCGACGCTGCCAGCAACCACCTGATCACGTTTGCGAACGTGGGCAAGGAACTCAAAGAAGTTCGTGTGCCCGTGGCGCCGACGAGTTTGGCGGGATTCGTGGCGCTTGCCAAGGTGGCTGTGAACGTTCGCAATGCTTATGATGTTGCTGAACTAAGCCGCATTCACGCGAAGCTTAAGTTCAATGAACACCTTGATCAGCTAACGCAATTTACAACCAAGTCGATCCTCACGTTGCCATTGATGGTTGACGGCGTCATCGTCGGTGTGGCGCAGGCCATCAACAAGAAGAAGGGGCTGTCATATATGCCCCGAGATGTGTCCGCGGCCGAGGAGGTTGGAAAGACCCTCGCTCCACACGTTAAAAGGCTCAACGAGAGGGTTCGGACGGGAGAACGACGCGCTGGCAAATGGGACTATTTGCTTGATCGAGGTGCGCTCACCAAAGACGCCCTTGATGGCGCAGTGAAGGAAGCTGTTACCGCCAAAGTAGATCCTGCGCGCTACCTGATTGAGAAGCTGGGTGTCAGCCGCGGTGACGTTGAAAAATCACTTTCGGAACACTTCGGCGTCGAATTTTATCGTTTTACAGGCAGCGAAACGGTGCCTGCCGAAATCAAGAGCCGCTTAAGGGTCGACTTTCTCAAAAACGTCTGTGCCGTACCCATAGAAGTTGCCGGTTCGCGCATCACCATAGTGATGGATGATCCGTCAGACATTATGCGCACGGACGCGTTGCGTTCGATGGACGCGGATCGCGAGATCGTGATTCGCTTGGGGTTTCGCGACGAGATTCTCGGATGCATTGATCACTCTTTTGGCGCCAAACCAGGCGACGTTGGTCTACTGCTCAAGGAGCTCTCGGCGGATGACTCGACCGGCGCGGTTGAGGATGCCGGTGACGATGAGGTCAAAGGCGAATCCGACAGCGTCGTCATCAAGCTTGCAAACCAAGTGATTATTGATGCTTACCGTAAAGGCGCGTCCGACATTCACATTGAGCCCAATGGCCGTGAACGGAACATGACCATTCGCTTCCGTGTCGACGGCGAATGCATTGCTTATCAAGAAATCCCTCCATCGATCCGCATGTCGTTGGTGGCGCGCTTAAAGATCATGGCGAAGCTGGATATCTCTGAACGGCGCAAGCCACAAGACGGCAAGATCCGGTTCCAAATGCAGGACCGAAAAATCGAACTTCGCGTGGCCACAATTCCCACTGTGAACGGCAACGAAGACGTGGTCATGCGTATCTTGGCGGCGTCAAAGCCAATCCCTTTGGAAAAAATGGGACTCAGCGACCGCAACCTCTCTGAACTGAAAAAACTGGTGTCAAAGCCATATGGGTTGGTCTTGGTTGTGGGACCGACGGGTTCAGGTAAGACCACAACGTTGCACTCCGCGTTGGGCTTTATCAATACACCTGATACCAAGATCTGGACGGCAGAGGATCCTGTTGAAATTACGCAACCTGGCCTTCGCCAAGTTCAAGTGCAGCCTAAAATAGGTTTCGATTTTGCCACCGCCATGAGGGCGTTCCTGCGTGCCGACCCGGACGTCATTATGGTCGGCGAAATGCGTGACAAGGAGACGGCAAGCACGGGCGTTGAAGCCTCGCTAACAGGTCACTTGGTCATGTCGACCTTGCATACAAATAGCGCCCCTGAAACGATCACGCGTTTGATTGATATGGGTCTAGACCCATTTTCATTCGCTGACGCCTTGTTGGGCGTCTTGGCTCAACGTTTGACCAGAGCGTTGTGCCCGAAGTGTAAGGTTGCACATCCTCCTACAGATGAAGAATGGGGGACGATCGTTGAGGCGTTTGGCGAGCAAGGGGTGTTAAGTCGAGGCTACAAGCGCGAGACAATGACACTGTACTCGGGAGCGGGCTGCGAGAACTGCGGCAAGAGCGGGTACAAAGGTCGGTTGGCGATCCACGAACTCTTGGTGAACAACGACAGCATCAAACCCACCATTATGCGGAAGGCCCCTGTGGAAGAAGTGCGAGAAGGTGCGATTCATGGCGGCATGACCACTTTGCTTCAGGACGGAATTGAAAAGGCCATTGCAGGAAAGACAGACATCAAACAAATCTTGGCGGTGTGTACCCGATAAGGGTTATCACGTGGCGGCATAATGAAACGCGAAGAATATAAACCGACAAGAAAGTGCCCCGACCTGTCGATGGCTTTAGTGGTTTGCGGATAACATGAAGACGGCGGCTTCCATAGCTCCGAGCAAAGGTGATGCTCCTAAAGTCATGACCGGGGATGAATTCCCGCGAAAGTTCGGTCCTTACGTGCTGCTTAAACCGCTGGCACGGGGGGGCATGGGAGCGCTTTATCTTGCGTTGACGGGCGAGCGCAGCATGCAGAAGTTGTGCGTGATAAAGACAGCCTTGCATCACCTTGCCGACAAAGGTTACCTGCAGCGCTTTCGTGACGAGGCCAAAGTGGTTGTGCGGTTATCGCATGGCAACCTTGTTTCCGTTTTCGATGCTGGCCAGATTCAAGGTGAGTTGTTCTTGGCCATGGATTTTGTTGATGGCAAAGATTTGCGCGCCGTCTGGAACCGTTGTGCCCAAAAGGGCATAGCGTTCCCGGTGGATGTTGCGGTTCATATCACCAAGGAATTGCTGCGTGGGTTGGGTTATGCGCATTCGTTTGGTGACTTAAGCCTTGTTCACCGCGATGTTTCGCCACCCAATTTGTTGTTGTCGTATTCGGGAGAAGTGAAGCTCACAGATTTCGGGTTGGCATCGTCAACGCTCAAACTTGAAAAGACAGCACCGGGCGTCGTCTACGGCAAAGTGAGCTACATGGCGCCTGAACAAGCGCGCGGCGAGCCGCTTGACGGTCGCACAGATCTTTATGCTGCGGGCGTGATGCTGTGGGAGTTGCTTACTGGACGTCAGCTGTTTCCTGCGTCTACGGGCATCGCGGGCCTTGGTGGTGAAGATGATCTCCTTGAGCGGGTGCGCAATCCGAAAGTCCCGGCGCCATCTTCCAAAACCGGCCGCGTACCACCCGAGCTAGATGCCATTGTGATCAAGGCACTCTGCGCCGATCCCGCTGGGCGATTTCAAAGTGGCGAGGAGTTTCGTACGGCATTGGCGGGTTTTCTCGCAAAAACCAGCCCCTCGACCGACGGTGAACATGTTGCCGCGTTCTTGCGAAGGTTGTTCGGAGAGGACATCGCCAAGGAAAAATCGGCGCGCGAAGACGTGATCGGCACAGGCGGTTCCTTGCTTCCGAAAATGGGCACGCCGATGGCGCCTCGCCCACCTGAGCCTCCGGGTCAATCGAACACAATCGACGATCGATTTGAATCAGATACGCCCGTTGTGGGGCGAAAGAAAGGATCTACAGAACACATGGATCCCTCGCGTGCGCCCATCGAGCGCACGCCCACGCCGCAGCCTGCGGTTGACCGCGACGGTCCGGGCCGCACAGGTGAAACACGTGCCATCGATGGCCCTCGGCCGGATGCCTTCTCTGAGCCAACGTCGCAAATCGTTGGTGAGCTTTTGGGTGGCCGCTATCGCATTTTGCGGTTGTGCGGTGAAGGCGGCATGGGCCGTGTTTACGAGGCTGAACACATCGAGATTGGCAAACACGTTGCCGTCAAAGTGTTGCACCCGGCATACACGCGCACGCCGGACGTCGTTGAACGATTCCGCCGTGAAGCGCGCGCGGCTTCGCGCATCGGCCATCCCAACATCGTGAACGTCACAGATTCTGGCACCACCAATGACGGCGCCTTTTTCTTCGTGATGGAGTTCATTGAAGGCGTTGAACTTGGCTTGCTCATTCATCGCGAAGGGCCACTTCCGGTCAAGCGAGCGTTACGGATTGCAGATCAGATCTGCCAAGCCTTGCAAGCCGCTCACGACGCTCAAGTCATTCACCGCGATCTTAAGCCCGAGAACGTTTTGTTGATCACCAGGGAAGGTCGCCCCGACTTCGTTAAGGTGCTCGATTTCGGCATTGCGCGCGTCGCCGATGTCGAGGAGTCACCCACGAAAAACGCCGGACGACGGCTAACGCGTCCGGGTGTTGCGATGGGCACGCCCGAGTACATGGCACCCGAGCAGGCTGCTGGAAAATCTGCGGACGCGCGTTCCGACATCTACGCCTTGGGCTCGATCATGTACGAGATGCTTACGGGCAACCCTCCGTACGAGGGTGAAAACGTGATGGAGGTCTTGCATAAGAAGGCTACCGAGACGCCCCCGCCCGTGCGCGAACTTCGTCCCGACGTACCTGTCACCGTCAATGCCTTGGTTGAACGTTCGATGGCGCGCAATCCGGAAGATCGCCCACAAACAATGGTGGCTTTTGCTGCGGAAATTGGGCTTGTGCTTGAGGCCTTCGTGGGCAGGCGAACGCCAACTGAAGTTCAGATGCGCAAAGAAACCGGTTTCTTTGTCGGCGCCATTGAACCTGCCACTGGCCTTGCGTCGTTGGGAATGTCGCGCCGTTCGACGCTGATCGCTGCAGGAACCTTGGGAGTCATTGGGCTTTTGGTTGTTGCAAAGGTAGCCTTCACGCCTTCTGCCAAAGTCGCCACGAAGGATCCCATCACGGCGGCTGTCGCGCAAGTTGTCCTGCCCTCCACGGCGGTAATTCCTGGCGAACCTGAGCCGGAACCAGCGCTCGCATTCCCCACCGACGGTTCGCTTCTGTTTGATCCGGCTGCAGGGGAGGAATGGAATATGGTCTCACAATTGGGACATCGAGTGGAACCGTCACCTTTGGAAGTTCAAATAGCGGTCAACGAACCTCGACCCAAGAAGAAACTGTCAGAAGTTGCGGGGCGCGATTTCCTTGGGGACGGGCAGCGCTTGCTCAACGCCCAAAAGTATGACGACGCCAAGCTTGCCTTTGAAAAGGCCGTGCGTGCCAAGGGGCTCAAAGGTCGTGCGCTGCTTGGCCTAGGTCAGGTGGCATTTCAAAAACAAGACTACGCAGAGGCAGTTCGCAAAGCAAAGCAAGGTGCCAGCACAGGCGCGGGGGTTGGCGCCCACGTCTTGCTAGGCGATGCGTATTTCAAACTCAAAGACTTTGGCTCGGCAAAGAAGGCCTATGGTGATGCGCTTAAACTTGATCCCAATAACAAAGCTGCGCGCAGCAACCTCGAATCCACCGAACGGCGGCTACATTGATGCAAATCGAAACTTTCGCGCTACGCGGCAAATCGGTGTAACGTAGGACTTGGCGGCGGCTTTAAACTCATGTCGGCCCGGTACCCAAGGCGATTCGGAAAATACGTACTGCTCAAGCCACTGGCTAAGGGCGGCATGGGCGAGATCTATGTTGCGGCCGGAGGAGAGATAGGTGGCTTCGAAAAGCTGTGTGTGATCAAAAAGGTCATCACAGAGAAGTCCGATCGTTCCAAGGCCATTCGATTTCTTGATGAAGCCAAAGTTGTGCTTCGCTTGTCTCATTCGTGCTTGGTCACCACCTTCGATGCGGGCGAAGTTGATCGCGAGTTCTACATAGCGATGGAGCTTGTAGAAGGCAAAGATCTTCGTGACGTTTGGAACCGGTGTGTTCGCACCAAGCAACGCATTCCGTTAGATGTTGCCTTGCACGTGGTACGAGAGGTCGCACGGGCGCTATCGTATGTTCACAGTTACGGCAGCCTCAAGCTGGTTCACCGTGACGTTGCGCCACCCAATATTCTTTTGTCGTATGCCGGTGACGTAAAACTGACCGACTTTGGACTGGCGCGCAGTGTTCTAAAACAAGAGCAAACCGCACCCGGCGTTGTGTATGGACGTGCAGCTTACCTTGCCCCTGAGCAGGCGCGCGGAGAAGTCGCTGACGCACGCACTGACGTATACACGTTGGGCATTGTTCTTTGGGAACTGCTTACCGGGCAGCAATTCCTACAGATATCTGGGTTGGATCCCGCCACCGCCTTGGCCATCGTTCGCCACCCGCGTTTGGTGAAGCCTTCCAGCCGCGCAACGTGGATAACGCCTGAACTTGATGACGTGGTGATGAAAGCGCTGACGCCGGATCGCGAGAACCGCTATGCGTCCGCAGACGAAATGCGCAGGGCGCTGAACGAGGTCATCGCCACCATTGCTCCTCGTTCTGGAGCCGATCGCATCGCAGAATTTCTTGAAGGCATTTACGCGGACACAATCGTCGAAGAGCGTGACGAGCGCGAGGCCTTTCTGCGCGACGTCATTCCCGCGTTTCGAGGTCGCCCCGAAACCATGCCGGTGCCACCGGCCGCCTTGCCTGCGGCCCCACCGCCCCGACCTATTGTGCCGACGACGGAAACTTCAGACGATTCGTCGACGCAACCACGCGCACGCGTGCGTACCTTAGAAAACAGCGAGCCACTTTCACGACGGCGACCTAGCGGGCAAAGGCCCGTTGTACCTCCAACGCGCAGAGGGCCCGGTGGTTTGCCATTGCCTGGTTTGCCTCCGTCGCCAAAGCCTTTAGGTACCGACACATCAGGCTCGATACGAACTTCAGAAGGCATTCGACGTACAGATCCCTCGTCAGTGGATGGGGCCGTTGCCGCCCACAGTTCCGATGACGACGATCCTTCTCGCGTGTTTGCACGTGGGTTCTTGGGCCGCGTGTTGGGTGGACGCTACCGTGTCATCGAACCCATTGGGGAAGGCGGCATGGGGCAAGTGTTTTCGGCAGAGCACGTCGAAATCGGTAAGCTTGTTGCCGTCAAAGTATTGCAACCTTCGTGTTCGGGACGCCCCGATCTTGTTGAACGGTTTCGTCTTGAGGCGCGCGCCGCTTCTAAGATTGGTCACCCGAACATTGTCGATGTCACCGACTTTGGCACCACCGATGAAGGTCTTGTCTACTACGTGATGGAGCAACTCCAAGGCGTAGACTTGGCCGAAGTGCTCGCGCAAGAGCGTACTGTTGAAGCTGCGCGTGCCATTCAGATTACGATCCAGATGTGCCAAGCGTTGGCGGCGGCGCACCAAGCCGACATCATTCACCGCGATCTGAAGCCCGAGAACATTTTCTTGCAGCCGCGAGGTCCCCAGGGCGATCGCGTGAAAATCATCGACTTCGGTTTGGCGCGCAGTCTTGAAGCGTCGACGAAGGTCAACAAAGGCCGCCCGCTTACGAACCCAGGCACGCCCATCGGCACGCCTGAGTACATGGCGCCGGAACAGGCTGAAGGGCATCCAGCAGATGCACGTTCAGATATCTACGCCGTAGGAGCGATTCTCTACGAGATGATCACCGGCTACCCCGCCTTTTCTGGGCGCGGCTACGCAGATGTCTTGTTGAAGAAGACCCGCGATCGACCACGGCCCCCTCGCGAGCTACGGCCCGGCATATCGAAAGAACTCGATGATGTCATCATGTGGGTATTGGAACGCGATCCCGCTCGCCGCCCGCAAACGATGTCTCAGTTGGAATATGCACTTACAAAACTGACTCGTGGCCGCGGCCAGGCAGTGGCAGCGTTGTTGGGTCTTGAATCTGGCGGTGAAACGCCCAATCCTACGCCAACCTCAACACCTCCCGGCGTGATGACGCCCAATAGCGCGCGCGGTGCCAAGAAAGAAATGGCTCTCAAAGCCTTGGCTGAGCTTGAACACGCCGGCGGCGCCTTGATGGAAGCCAACGATCTAACCGTGCCAGCCGCTACTGTGTTTCCTGAGCTCGATGATGCTGAAGCGGCAGGAAGAACGATGGAGGACCTAGCGGTGGTACCGCAATCCAGTCCCCCTCCACAAGCGTTTGTGTATGGTCACCGCCCCGTGCCAGCGGCCTCGTCCTCACAGAACTTGATGCACGCAACTTCGCCTGCGTCTGCTCCGCCCCGTTCGATCGTTCCGCCGATAAGCATGGGCCAAGCCTTTCTTGCTCAGCAAGAGCCACCCAAAAGTTGGAAGAAGATAGCCATCGGCGTTGGCGCCGCGGTCGGTGTGGGCTTGGTACTTAAACTTCTGTTTGGTTGAAAAAGGAAGCTGTTAGCGTCGGGCTGTTCTTGCCACCACCAGCATCATCGCTTGCATGGCTAGGCCAGGGTCGCCTTCCACTTTGATGCGACCTTCCAGCAAAGCGGCAAGCGGAGCCTTGGTGCCTTTGATGACCGCCTCCAACGCCGCGCCATCGATTGACACTGTACTTTTGGGTCGCCCTGCCGTAAATCCCGCT
>Ga0105046_10011327_pt1 | contig 13870 bp, 14 predicted proteins | sample MAT03_FD_78385 | JGI IMG/M metagenome (GOLD analysis project Ga0105046, IMG submission 78385) | Freshwater microbial communities from Lake Fryxell liftoff mats and glacier meltwater in Antarctica - MAT-03 (megahit assembly) | ecosystem: Environmental > Aquatic > Freshwater > Ice > Liftoff... | reverse complement strand
TCACGTGACTTCAACCATTCACACCCATCCTGCCGAAGATAATCCAAATGAAACCGACGCCAATCCAAAGCGCCCATCGCACGTTCCTCGCACCGGCATGAAAGTTGACCGCTCGTGGCGGCAGTATCGGCTTCGGGTCTGGAACTGGCATGTCGGAATGCTCGACGAACATGGAATCTCGGTAGAATACTCGAAACGTAACGATCCGAGAAATGCTTCCATGCGCCTGCTTTTTGCCATTCCACACTATTTCGACCCGGATGCCGGTGGAGGGCATGGCTCGCTTTCGAATTCAATCGAACGACGAGCCACGGTCGTCGCGAATTGTCTGACCAACCTGCACCAGCAATTTGGCAGGCCACAATGCGTGATCGATATTGCCCGGCGAACGACCTACCCCGCGAATTTTTTGACGGCCATTCAAGTGGATGTCCTGGTCTGCACGACCGGCAACCGGCAACTTCTCGACCAACTCAATCTCGGACCAAGCTATTTCCAACACGTTCAGACCCAGGCAGAACCGAAATTGCTCGGCTTTGAATGCCATCGTCAGCTACGCGAGCGATTGGGGCAATACGACTATTACTGTTATTTGGAAGACGATCTAATCTTGCATGACCCGTGGTGCTTCGTGAAACTCCGCTGGTTCTCAAGCGTATTCGGCAACGACGCTCTTCTAATGCCCAATCGTTTCGAGTTGGCTCGCGATCGCATCGTCCACAAGGCCTATGTCGATGGGCCATTGCGGCCGGATGTCACGTCCGCGTTTCAGAATATCGAGGAAGCATCATCACTCGAAGTCGAGGCTCTTGGGCAAAAGGTCGTGTTTCAACGGACCAACAACCCGCACTCGGGCTGTTTTTTCCTGAACGCGGAGCAAATGTCTCACTGGGCGTCTCGTCCGTACTTCATGAACCGCGACACTCGCTTCGTCGGCCCTTTGGAAAGTGCGGCCTCGCTGGGTGTCATGCAAGCCTGCCGCGTCTACAAGCCGGCTCCGTCGAACGCGGCATTCCTGGAAGTCGAACATCCAGGCTCGGCATTTTTAAGCCTCATTCGACTACCTGATGAGCCTGCGCAAGTATCGGTTGGGAGACATGCTTAACCTTACCGACAAAGGTGAATTTTCGAGGGCAGTCCGAAACGCAAGCAAGGAATTCTGCCTCGTCTCACTTACGTTTCTGCCGGTGCAAGACATAAGGCCGGCCGGATGTCTTAAATGTCACACCAAAAAACATTAACGGTTAGTACGCAGGTTGGCGATCTGTTCCACTGGCCGCGACGCTTCAAGGCCTCGAGCCAAAACTGTAGAATTCTAATTGGTCGACCCCTCAGGATAACCGAAGTAGCAAACATGCAAATCACCCTCGACTACGGACGAACCGGCCTCCAGGTCAATCTGCCCGATGACCGGACCATCGCTCCGCTGAGCATTCGCGAGGCCGTGCCGTTGGCCAATCCCGAGGCGGCACTGGAAGAGGCTTTGCGCAAGCCGATCGGCACACCGCCGTTGGCCGAGCTGGCTCGCGGCAAGAAGAGTGCGTGCATTCTCATCTGCGATATCACGCGGCCTGTGCCGAACAAGCTGATCCTGCCGCCGCTGTTGCGAACCCTGGAGGCGAGCGGCATTCCGCGCGACCGGATCGTGATTCTCAATGCGACGGGGCTGCATCGCCCGAACGAAGGGGCGGAGATGACCGAGATGGTCGGCGAGGAGATTGCCGCCAACTATCGCATCGAGAATCACCACGGCAAGGAGAAGCACGAACACACGTATCTCGGCACGACGCCCAACGGCGTGCCCGCCTGGATCGACACGCGATATGTCCAGGCAGACCTGAAGATCACGACTGGGCTGATTGAGCCGCACTTGATGGCCGGCTATTCGGGTGGCCGCAAGGTGATCTGTCCAGGGATCGCGGCCCTCGAAACCGTGAGCGTTTGGCATGGCCCGCGGTTTCTGGAACATCCGAAGGCCGATTGCGGCATTGTCGAAGGGAATCCGGTTCACGAGGAGAACACGCTGATCGCCCAAATGGCCGGCTGCGACTTCATTGTGAACGTGGTCATCGACGGCAAACGCCGAGTTACCTGGCTCGGGGCGGGCCACATGATCGAAGCCTGGCAGCGCGGTGTAGAGTTCTGCCAGAACATCGTGAAGGCGGGCGTGCGTGAACCGTTGGATGTAGTCGTGACGAGTTGTGCCGGCTACCCGCTCGATACGACCTGGTATCAGGCCGTGAAGGGACTGACGGGAGCGTTGCCGATCGTCAAGAAAGGTGGCACGATTGTTCTGGCCGCATCGCTCAGCGAGGGGATCGGCAGTCCGGAATTCCAGGGGCTGCTGAAAACGTCCGATTACATGCGTCGATTCCTGCCAGGCGCGGTGCGAGCCCCGCAGGCCGCGACCTGTGAGATGGACGAATGGCAACTCGTGATGATGGCGAAGGTTCTGGAACGCTGCAAAGTGAAAGTGGTAAGCGATGGACTATCACCAGAGATCTTGCGGAGTTGCCTTGTCGAGCCGGTGTCGAGCGTTGAACTCGCGGTCGCCGCATCGCTGGCGGAGTATGGACCAAGTGCCCGAATCGCCGTGATTCCCAAGGGGCCGTATGTGCTGCCTTATGTGGCGGGATAAGGCGGAATGGGGTATACTTAGGTGGGACTGGAAATCGCAATTTGCTGGAGGAGATTGCCATGAATTCCGACAACGATCAACCGAATATTAACTGGGAAACAGTTCGGGGCAGTACATGGGCTGCGGACACTGACGACATTGCTCGCGCGTATGCCGGCAAGTTAGTCGTCGCTATCCCGGGCAAGATCATTGCCTATGGGGATGACCTTGATTCGGTGGTGCAAGAAGGCGCTCGAATTCTCGGCGTGGATCCCTCCACGGTCGTCGCGCGTTCAATAGTTCATCCTGATGAGTGGTTCAAAGACTATCCGATTTGCACTAGACTTGAAGTTTTTGCAGCACGCTTAAGGAGCGTCGTATGAGTCCCAGCAATCAGGAATCCAACCTCAACTGGGAAACACTGGACGGAAGCACGTGGGCGTCGGAAGATGACGCCGTTGCCCGCGCCTACGCGGGCAAGTGGGTTGTGGCTATCCCGGGCAAGATCCTTGCCTCGGGAGACGACCTCAACGTGGTGGCGCAGGAAGCCGCCCAGATACTCGGCGTCGATTCCAAAACCATTGTTGTCCAATCGATCGTTCATCCCGATGAGTGGTTCAAAGACTTCCCGGTTTGCCCTCAACTTCCAGCTTCGCAAACTGCCGGTTAGCGGAGGTAGGCAGATCCCTATTGCGAGACCGTTCCTGAACCCCGTGGTTGCCGGCGAGCCTTCCCCTCGGCTCGGCTGTTTCATCGATACGGGATCGGCAGTATCGGTTGTAAGTTTGCCGCTCCGTAAGCATCTTGACTGGAAGCCGATTCAAACTACTCAAAGTGAGTTGTTGAACTAGAGCGGAGTTTCGAGCGATTTTGGCGAGACGACGCTACGACTTTATGATCGCAGTCATCGCTTTCTTTCGCCTCCGCTTTTCGTTGTTGGCAAGTTTCTGAAATTGCCAACTCCCTTCCACAACGACCGGTTCATCATTCTCGGTCTGAACTTTCTGATGGACAACGCGGCCAGCCTGGAGATCGCCGGGCAGCCGTGGAACTTGGCGGGGCATCTGGAAGTACCTGAATAGGGGCTTGATTCCGCCCGTCAAATCATTGATGATCTCCGAAGTTCTCCTCTCTCCCCCTGAGAGAACTCGCATGGCCAAAACGCTCGCCGATGTGTTGGCAGCCGAAGACGATCTCGTGGTTTGCAATGACCTGTATGCGCTGTTGCTCACGCGTTACGGCAAGCTCTTCGATCCTGCCTTGTTGCCCGTTGAACACCGCACGGTCTTCAGCGTTTGGCACACCAGCATGATGATTGGCAACGGAGGCTTCAACGGCTTCTTCAAGGCCGAAATGCTCGCGGATCCAGATTACACGCACATGTTGGCTGCGTACAAAGCAATCGGCTGCGAGCCGGCACTGGCCGCACTGAACCGTGTCTTCGATGCATTCCCCGATCGTGTACCATCCGAAGATCCGGACGAACGATTGAGAGCCTTTGTGCTTGGAGACAACGCGGTGGAAGGCGCGCTCGATCGCGATTTCCTGAAAACCGCGGACGCGTTGACCGCAGCGGTCGCTACATACATTCGCGAACATGCCGCGGCGCTCGCGGACGTGGAGAAGCCGGGTACCGGCTACGCGATCGCGGTCCCCCAGCGCTCGGTTGCGGCTCCGGTTGCGGTGCCTGTTACCAGCAAAGCGGATGTGGTTGCTAGCGGCTTACCACGATTGCCGCGCTGGGCGAGAGCAGCCTTCTATGCCCATTGCGCTCATTTGGTCTTTTCCGACTGGGACGAAGCCTGGCCGGAATCGCCGCCCATGTATCGCGAGGGCATCGAGCAGGCCATCATCCTGGCCGAACTTTGCGCCGCGGAGGGCCGGGAAGTCGGCGACCTTCGCGCAGCCAGTCGCCAGGCGATTTGTGCCGCCGAAGCGGCAGCCGCAACTAATGCCGCGGGCCGCATGGGTGGACCGCCGCCGGCCGATCCTGCAGCAGCCACCAACATTGCGATTTCCGCCGCCATCGCACTCGATTTTATCGCTGGCGACGAGGAAGCAGACTTCGGTTTTGCCAAGGCCGCAATCGACGCATCGGGTCGTGTGGACCTGATGGAGCAAGTGCAAGGTGATTTTCAGAAACTGAAGAAGCTCGCCCGTGAAGGTGGCTGGACCGAGAAGACGCCTGTGCCTCCAGAAGTTTTTAGATCGGACTTCGATGCTCGCGGTAAGTCGTGGTGGAAACGCTGGTGAGAAAAGCCATGAGATGCATGTTTGTCGCTCTAATTCTGGTCTCCTCCACAATCGCTGCTGAAAGTCCGCGTCTGCTCGTCCTCACGGACATCGGTGGCGACCCGGACGATCAGCAATCGCTGATTCGGCTGCTGGTTCACGCGAACGAATTCGAGATCGAGGGGCTCATCGCCAGCGCGGCAGGCACGCCGGGCGAACTCAAGAAAGAAACAGTGATGCCCGAATTGATTCGAGAGATTGTCGAAGCCTACGGTAAGGTGCAGCCGAACTTGAAGAAACACCACCCGGACTTTCCGGAGGCGAAGACGCTCCTCAAGCGAATCAAGGTTGGCAATCCGGTGCGAGGTCGGGAAAGCCTGGGGGCAGACAAAGATACCGAAGGCTCCTTGCATATCATCGCGTCCGTCGATCGCGCGGACGAGCGACCACTGAACATTGTCATTTGGGGCGGCTCGACCGAACTGGCACAGGCTCTTTGGAAAGTGAGGAACGACCGCAAGCCGGAAGAACTTCGGACCTTCCTCAAGAAAATCCGCGTCTACGACATCAGCCATCAGGACAACACCGGCCCGTGGATCAATGAGGAATTTCCCGATCTCTTCTATGTTCTGAGCAAGGCACCCAAGGGAAAAGACAAACGCGATGGCGGCTATCGCGGTATGTACCTCGGCGGGGATGAATCACTGACCAGCCGAAACTGGGTAGATCGGTACGTGCGGAAAGAGCGTGGTCCACTCGGGGCTCTCTATCCGACGGCCACGTGGACCGCACCCAATCCCCACAGCACTCTCAAGGAAGGAGACACGCCCTCCTGGTTCTATTTTCTGCAAGTCGGTCTGAGTTCTCCGATGCATCCCGAGTGGGGATGCTGGGGTGGACGATTCCGGCATGAATCAAAAGGTCTGTACGTCGATGCGGCAGACTCGGTGGGGAAAATCACGAACGCCCGCTCGACGGTTTCGAGATGGCGGGCAGCATACCAAAACGAATTCCAGGCCCGCATGGAGTGGTGCGTGAAGTCGCCCAAGGAGGCGAACCATCCGCCTGTCGCTGTGTTGAACAAGCACATGAGCCAGAATGCAATTGAGTTGGAAGCGAAGCCTGGAGAAGCCGTAATCCTCTCCGCAACTGGTTCGAGCGATCCAGACGGCAACGCACTTACTTACCGCTGGTTCGTCTATCGCGAACCCGGGACATACGAAGGGGAGGTGAAGATCGAGAATGGGGACAAAGACGAGGCGAAAATCAGTGTGCCCGCGAATGCCAATGGGAAATCGATCCACGTCATTCTCGAAGTGACTGACGATGGCAAGCCAAAACTGACACGCTATCGTCGGGCGATTTTGAATGTTCGCTGATTACTTCTTGCCTTCCGCCAGCATGATTCGAACGTAGACCTTGCTGTCGGCCCTTGCGAACAGCCGATTGCCGTCGAAGGCCAACTCGGTCACGCGACCCGGCGGAGCAGTGAAGACGCCATTGAGCCGACCCGTCGGATCGAAGGACTGGATGCCCAGGTTCGTCGCGACATAGGTGCGATTCGATCCGTCGACCGTCATGGCCGAGGGATCGGCCTTATACATCTCGGGTGGTGTGATCTTCTTTCGACGATCGTCTCCAAGAACCTTGAGACGTGCATAACGATCACCCGGACCGAGCGTGCCATCTTTCTCGATTCGGTACGCCCAAACGTGGCGATCGGTGGCATCAGCGATCAAGAGTGTTGACCCACCAAGCGCGACCGTGCAGGCCGTCGGCTCTGCGAGCGAATGCTTAATCGGTTCGCCAGAGTTGTTCATCACGCGATCGAGGATCAACATGCGATTCTTCGCATCAACGCGATATCCACCGACTTCGCTCTTTGGCATCTCGCCAGAGTGAACTTTCCAGCCTTCACCCGGCTTGATGATCTCGCTCAGCGGCATGTCTTGAGCGCAGAGTGACCCACCGACGAGCAACATCGATGCGACAGATAAGTATTTCATGATGCGTCTTTGTGTTGGTTGGTTACTGGGCAGGAGGAGTATCTTTCCACAACCACCGAAGCGATTCTGGCATGCTGGCCCCGCCTTGCTTGCCGTTGTGTCCCCCGTCGCCGAACTCGAACTTGTAGTCGTACTTCATGAACTTCAGCGACGCGGCCATCTGCAGGTTCGCTAGCGGCCACGATCCATGCAGGTTGTCCAGGTCGTTCGCTCCGTCCTGAAGCCAGACGCGAATCGGCTTGCGTTCCGTCTTGCGGATCATGCCGGGGATGATGTCGCCACCCTGAATGTTAGTGAAGCTGCCGACATGACTGAGCACCTTCGAGAACATGTCGGGGCGTTCCCAGGCCGCGACGAAGGCACAGATTCCGCCCGAACTAATGCCGCCGATGCCACGGCCTGCCGCGTCCGTGCGAAGTTTGTAGTCCTTGCTCACTTCGGGAAGTATTTCTTTCTCAAAGAACGTGGCATATTGTGGCGAAACCGTGTCGTACTCGAACGACCGGTTCGAACGGCCTTGGCCCTTGCCCTGAGTCGGCACAGTTCCGGGATTGATGAAGATTCCGATGATGACTGGCACTTCCTTGCGATGGATCAGATTGTCGAGTACCACCGGCACGCGAAAGCCGCCGGTCGGGTTCTGATAGCCGTTGCCGTCTTGAAAGACCATCACGCAGGCCGGAGTTTTGCCGTCGTATTGTGCGGGAACGTAGAGCCAGTAATCTCGCTCCGTGCCGGGGAAGACCTTGCTGCTCCACTTGTGCTGGGTGATGGTTCCCTTGGGAACGCCGACCTGATATTCCGAATCAGGGCCAAGCTTGTAGTCATCGGCGGCGTGGGAGGAAGGGAGAAGGCAAAGAGCAACGGACGTGATGAGGAGAGATCGCATTGGTCGCCCAAATTTGTGAGGGTTCGTGGAGATTCAGATTAGCGGATGGCTGGCGGGGAGGCAACGAGCAGCGGAGTTGACTGATGGTCAACTCGCTACTACCATCAACTAAACACGCCCCTGAGTGGCCGGGTAAGCGCCGCAAGGAGGGTTTATGAGATGCCCGACGATGTAATTGTGGAGTGCAGTTTCCTGATTCCTATGACCAGGGATGCTTTGCTTTCAGACGGCCAGCCACATTCATCCAAGGAGTGGGAAAAACTTGATGATACCCTGTTCGCGAAATTCTTGGGCGGAACCTCGGCACCGGGACTTTATAGTGGCTTCTATGCAGATCCCCACACAGGCCAGCGAGTATCAGATCAGTCCAAGAAGTTTATCGTCGCGGTCCCTCGGTTTCAGCTTGACGAACTTCGTCAGCTATTGATTGAGGCTTGCGACTGGTTTTGTCAAAAGTGCATTTACTTGAGCATCGCCGGCAACGTGGAGTTTATTCAAAAGCCATGAACACAACGAGCATTTACACGACGCTCAACGGCGAATCATTCGCATTGTCGGACCTGGAGTCCGATGAACGCCAATTGATTTCCGACCTCATCATACGTCAGCGGGCTGCGAGTTCTTGGAGCGCGTTCGCGAATGACTACATGCGCCAACTAGGCGAGTTCTACAAGTCGCGGGGTATCTCCCGAAAATCGATCATCGAGCTTCCCCTGTGGAAGATTGCCTCGGATTTGAAGAGCCGGATGATGGTTCGAGCCGGGGATGCATTACCGCCCGACTATCGAGATAGCCTTGGCACAATCATTCGTTCCGACTACCCCACCCAAAAAGCGTTCTGCGACGCGACTGGTCTCACCGAAGATCTCGTTAGCCATGTGCTGGCCCGCCGGAAGCACTTGGCCATCGACACGCTTTCCGAGGCACTGAGGCGAATTGGCTATCGGCTGGCGATCGTGCCAATTGAAAAGGTTTAGCGTTCGGGTCGAATCTTCCAGCACGGCCACTCTTTGGGGTATGCTCCATCGTCAATCGATTCCGCCGACTCCGATTCTATTACACACTCGCCCTCCTAGCGTTTGGGCCTAGTGGAAATTCGCTTGCGTTCCCCAAGATTCAACCTCTGGATCTCCACGGCGATGCGCTCCCTCTTGGAGTCTATGCGCGACTTGGAACATCCAAGCTTCGGGCTGGGTCTGCGTCAATCAAGTTTTCGCTTGACGGCAAGAAGCTCGTCGGCGTCGATGGCCTGCTCGTTCGCGAGTGGGACGCTACTGATGGCCGGCTTCTGGATTCGCAGTGGTTGGACAAGCGTTCCTATGCGAACACTTGCCGTTCCGAAGATGGTCGGACGTTGATTGTCCTCGCCAAGACGACTGTCGAGTTGTGGGATCTGCTCAGCAGGAAGAAGCTCGATCTGCCGGTCCCGGCGAAATGCAAATCGGTCGGCCATGCCGCAATTTCGGTTGATCGCCGTTGGATATTGCTTGCCGACTTGCAGCCTGAAAAAGAACCGAAGGCAATCGGGGGTGGCTTCGATATTGCCCAGGGTGTGCTCCACTTGATTGTGTTCGACACGCGAACCGGCAAAACACGGGCTCTCTCCGAATACGAAGTGGGAATTGTCTGGATCGGCTTCTCGTCCGATGGCACCACAGCGGTCACAACTGGCGGGAGTATTACCAAACTCTGGGATATCGAAACGGGCAAGTGCGTTTGGAGCGTGCCGAACTACAACGCGGAAGAGGCTCACTTCACACCCGATGGCAAGCACCTGATCGCGGCCCCCGGTGGTGGCCAAAACACATGGCACATCTGGGAGGTGGCCACTGGGAAGGCGTCCAAAGTCCTGAAGCCGCCGAACCTCGGCTATGTTTGGATGTTCGACGTTTCGCCGGATGGAACGAAGCTCATACTGCCGACTGAAACGGACTATGTTCTTTGGGACATGAAGTCGGGAGCCGTCAAGCATCGCTGGCCTGGTGCCTTCCAAAGTGGCCGGGGGATCTTTGCGCCAGACGGCAAATCGGTCATCACGCACAACACGACCTTCCAGCGCTGGGACGTGAGTACCGGAAAGAACCTGTACGCGAACGTGGCGACACTCGGGCACACGGCCCCAGTACGGAAGATTTATTTCACGCCCGATGGTGGCCGAATCGTCTCGGTGGCGGGCGACTTCACCGCCCGTGTCTGGGATGTGAAATCTTCGCAGCTGTTGCGCACGATTCCGATCGCATCGGCCACGATCGATGTGTGGTGCTTATCCCCCGATGGAGAGTTTATCCTGGGCATCGACGAAAAACTCGCGGTCCATCGCTGGTCCCTGTCTGCCGAATCGCCTCGAAGGACCGTGGAGCTTCGGGACGCACAGAAGCTAGAAATTGGCTTGCGAGCGCGGGATGCTTCCATTGGAATGGATGGCTCACTGACGATGATTGGTTGGCCGCGATCCGCGGATTATAGGCTATCGCGATTCTCCTTTTCCAAGTGGGATCTTGGCACAGGAAAGCTGATCCGCTGGGGCGAGGACCCCGGTCGAGAATATCGGGGCGAAGAAGCCCGGCTCTCACCCGACGGATTCTGGGCCGCGGTACGTGACGGATTGTTCGACACGAAGCACGGATCACGACGCGCAATGCCAGCGAGCCCGATTGGGGCAGGCGGCACACCGGTGTTTTCGCCCGATGGAAGGCTTATCGCCTCGAGCGGCGGTGGGGTCCGGGTTTGGGAACTGGCGACGGGCAGAGCCGTGTGCGATTTGCCGCGTGGGGCCGGAACGAGTGAACTCGCAGTATTTTCACACGATGGCCGACGTCTGGTTTGCATGAGCGCCGATCGACTCGTAGTCTGGGACCTGCAGAGCGGCAGGCCAGTAGTCGAATGGCTGATACCCGAGTTTCAGAACCCGAATGTCGTCTGGTTGACGGGTGGTCTGGCATTTTCACCGGATGGAAAAACCCTTGCGACCGGCCATCACGACGGGACTATTCTGCTGCGAACGGTGCCGGGAACCAAGAACGATAATCCGTGGACACCAGCCGATGGCCAGGCACTGTGGAACGATCTGGCCGACGAATCGCCAACGACCGCATACGCGGCCATCTGGCAGTTGGCCTCACAGCCGACGAACGCTGTTGCACTGTTGAACCAGAAGTATCCGCTCGTGCCATCGGCTCTGCCGGAAGAATGGACCAAGCTGATCGCCAGGTTGGATAGTCCAAGATTCGCCGAGCGTGAGGCAGCTTCCAAAAGAATCAGCGAATTGGGCCGGGCTGGTTATGGGCACCTCAAGAACGCTTTGAAGGATAAACTCGCTCCCGAACAGATTCGGCGCATCGAGGCGTTGCTCGCCGAGTTGGAGCCAACGCCAACCCGACCGAGGGGAGATGATTTACGGGCTGTGCGGGCCGTTGCCGTGCTGGAGACCTGTGGCACACGCGAGGCTCGCCAATTGCTGGCAGAATGGACAGAACGAGGATCGACGCCACGATTAGCGGACGAGGCGGCGAAAGCGGCTGCTCGCTTGAAGCAGCGTCCTTAGCGGTGAAGTTCGAACTCTTCTCGCGAAATTCGGTATTTGTGGGCCGGTTGATCGAAGCCGGGAAGTATGAAATCGGCACACGGCTTCAGCCCAGCCTTTTGCAGAACGCGGCAGGATGCAAGGTTCGCGACCAGCACGCAGGCTACAATCGCGTGGACTTCTGGCCTGGCGAACCCGCGAGATATTAGGGCACGCGTTACTTTCGTGGCATAACCTTTTCCCCCGGAGGAGCGAGTCATTCGATAGCCGATGTCGAATTCACCCGATAGAAAGCCCGCTTCCTTCACGAAACGATAGTCGAGAGCATCGCGAAGGTGGAACCAGCCAAGGAACTCGCCCGTTGCTTTCAGTTCCGCGACCCAGAAGCCGTAATGCGGCCCCTGTTGATAATATGGCAGGAAGTATGAGTGGATGCGTTCCAAATATGCCTGCTCATCGGGTAAGCCGAATGGTCCGATGTAGCGCATGACTTCTGGATCGCTGTCGAGCGACAATAGCCGAGGCGCATCGGCTTCCGTGAACTGGCGGAGGACAAGCCGATCCGTTTCGAGTATGGGTTTCATGGGGTGAATTGTAACAAGCGAGAGATCACTTGCATCTCGCGCTCGTCTCAGTCATGCTATTGCGTTGTTGATAAACCGCTGTTCGACCAGGAGGTTCCATCGTGATTCGATCTCTGTTCGCTTTCGCACTGTGTGTTATCGCAACCACGTGGATATCCGCCGCGCCGGCACCCAAGACCGACCCAATCCAGTTCATCAGCCTAAAAGGCAAGACCAACGTGAAGATGGATGAGAATCTGCACTCGGACCACTTCCCGAACAATAATCTCAAAACGCTGCCCACCGGCAAGCAAAAGCTCGGCGATCTGACTTTCGAGATTGGCGACGGCATCCTTCAGCTTGCTTCCTCCAGTGTGATGGGCGAGAAGCCCAAGAAGATCGAGGGGCTCAAGGTGGATCGGTCCGCCAGGAAATTGCACTTCCTGCAAGGGACGGGATACAAGGCGGAGGACGATGCAGTTATTGCAAAATACATCATCAACTACGACGACAAAACCACGACCGAGATCGAGGTTGTCTACGGCAAGGACGTGGTCGACTGGTGGACGCACCCCGATCAGAAAGCGCCGACCAAAGGCAAGGCCGTGTGGGAGGGAGAGAACGAAGCATCCAAGGGCTTCGAGGCCAAGATCAAGCTGTATTCGATGACCTGGGAAAACCCGAAGCCGGACAAGCGGATCTCGACGATTGACTTTGTCGCGACGAATCCGGAGCAATCCGCAGCCCCGTTCTGCGTGGCGATTACGGCGAGCGATAAGTAGCAAGGTCAGGCTGGCTTTGCCACGATCCCCCGAGCCCATTCTTGGTCTTCTCGACGTAGAAAGCTCGGGGGAGATTCCGAATATTTCAGTCGGCGTTGATACTTGCCTCGATCGTAGGTCACGTTGAACAATGCTTGAAGATTCACACGCAGCTCGGGGTCTGGTTCGGCAAGCGGAATGGCTATGGTGGGGAGTTGATGCCGTAATGAGCAGCCGATAACTTCAGCGAATGCACGATCTTCGGCCCGGGTGCTATAGACGAAGTAATCTCCCAACGGAAGTGGTTGTTTCATCGCCAGTCGCGTGCCGCGCATCAACAGATCGATCTCGACGATGTGGACATATTGAACCAGCAATGCCTCTCGCTTTTCGCGATAGAGGTCGCTTCCCGGTTTTTCTTTGTTCGCGGGCGAAAGTAGCTCGATGACCGTTACCAAACGATCGTCGGGTTTGTGTGTAATTTCCAGATAGGCTTCTCGCCTTGGCTCGAAGTCAAGATGAGCAAGACGGACCCCACCGCCCTCCAGAGTCGCTACTCCACCAGACGAGTCCACATCCTCCGCCCGCGAAGACGTGATCCCGATGTCGATCACAGCACGCTTTGTGTCTCCACCAGGAACTGAGATTGAGGTGACGCGTTCCTCAACGCTCACGTCGTACGAATCTGGAACGAGTTCGAGCAGCAATTCGCAAAAGTGCGTGAGCATTCGCTCGTGAAAATCATTCCAGCGACCTGTAGATTCGATATACGGGTCCATGCCCGGAAACGGACTTGGCACGTTGCACCTCCCTACCAACGCAAAGGTTTCTGCCAGGCTTCTTTCAACTCGTCGAGCTTACTCCAGATTAGCCATTCGCCGTTTGCTCCCGCAAGGCGAAGTCGTGGTTCGCGTACCGTCGTGCCGATCTTCGTAAGCGGCAGGCCCGCGAACAAATGCTGCATTGCCGATGCGTGTTCGGGCTTCACTTCCAGGATAAAACGTGTCGTCGATTCGCTGAAGAACATTGCCGTGTCACTCAGGGATGGGGCCGAGTCCTTCAGGTTGGTCACGTCCGCGCCTACTCCGCCCGCGAATGCCATCTCCGCCAATGCGACTGCAACACCGCCTTCGCTCGGATCGTGGCAGGCCCGCACGAGGCCCTTTGTGATGGCCAAGTGGACGGCCTCGAAAAACTTCGGGGCTCGAAGCAAATCGACGCGGGGCACCGCGCCCCCGGATTGGCCAGTCACCACGTGATAATGCGAGCCGCCGAGTTC
>Ga0105046_10011326_pt1 | contig 13872 bp, 12 predicted proteins | sample MAT03_FD_78385 | JGI IMG/M metagenome (GOLD analysis project Ga0105046, IMG submission 78385) | Freshwater microbial communities from Lake Fryxell liftoff mats and glacier meltwater in Antarctica - MAT-03 (megahit assembly) | ecosystem: Environmental > Aquatic > Freshwater > Ice > Liftoff... | reverse complement strand
TCATCGTGGGAACCGACCGCACGACGCGCACGGGCGATGTGGCGAACAAAATCGGCACGTATCTCAAAGCGCTGGCGGCTGCGGACAATGGGGTTCCATTTTACGTGGCGCTGCCCTCGTCAACCTTTGACTGGACGATGCGCGACGGGCTTCGGGAGATTCCCGTGGAGGAACGCGGCGGTCACGAAGTGCAATGCGCTGACGGATGGTTTGAGGGCCGTCAGGTCGAAGTGTTGCTCGCGCCAAAGGACACGCCGACAGCCAATTTCGGCTTCGACGTCACGCCCGCGCGCTTGGTGACCGGCTTGATCACCGAGCGCGGAATTTGTCCCGCCACCGAAGCGGGCATCCTCGCGCTTTTTCCGGAGAACCGCTGACTTTGCGAAATTGCGATTCGAGGGTGTTATCCTTGGCTTGATCGCTTTCAAATATAGGCCGTGATGTGGAAGTGAGCATGATGTGTCACGGGCAGATCAACGGGATCGACTGGCGCTTGTTGCGTCGATAGCTTCGCCTCGATGGCTTCCCGGACGAGGACGGATTTTGGAACGCCCCGACGTTTAGCCAAGTCGGCCAGCCTGCCATCGAGTGCGGAGGGCAGTTTACAGGTCAAAACACATTTCGGAAAAGTAATTCGTGAGTCGGAGCATCGCAATACTCTAAGTGCCACGTTTAACAATGCAGCAGGTGCTCGCAGAGGCTGGGTTTGTCGGGAAGGGGGCGCAGGGAGCCGTCGGGGGTGAGAACGCCGAATCCGGGTCCGTAGGCCGTGCCGTTGACAACGCAAGCGCTGAGGTTGTTTTCGCGAATTTGTTTGAGGGCGCGCGCGATGGCCTGGGTGCGGTCGCCATCCATCTCAAATTTCCAACCGACGACTGTGGCTTTCGGAAACAGCGGGCGCAGGTGGGCGATGATTTTCTCCGCCGGATCCAAACGCAGCAGCAGGGAACCCTGACGGCTCGGAAGTTTCGCGGCGTCCATCGGAGTGCCATCGAGTTGCGTTACGGCGCCGACGGTAAAATCCCCGAGGGCGGCGACGTGGAACACCGCATCAATCCGCTCGGGGTTCTTCACCTCGCGGAGCCGGGCGAGCAGTGCGGTATTGGTATCAAAAGTGCGCACGTCAACGTCCGCGTGTTTCGGGGAAAAGGTGGCGTCGATGCCGCGCAGGCAGATGACGTGGTGGCGGGCGGCGGCGAAGGCGTCGGCGAGCAGGGCACCGAGTTCGCCGGTGGACGGGTTCGTGATGAAACGCAACGCGTCGAGGGGTGTGCGACTGGGGCCGCAGGTGATGATCACGCGTTTAGTCATGGTTTGCGGAAAATGTGGAACGCGTTGCGGTGCTGATGACCGGAGTTTAAGCCCTGAAAAACCTGTCGCATAAGGAGTCCAGAGTATGCGATGTTGCGTAGCAGAGACGATGAAATTTCCCACGTTGCCGCTGGCCTCACTCGACACACTTTGGTTTCAAGTAGCCGGAACGCTTTGCAACTTGCGGTGCAATCATTGTTTCATCTCGTGTTCGCCTGAGAATCATACGCTGGAGATGATGAGTCTGGAACGGTTTCAGACCTATCTCGACGACGCGGCAGCGGTCGGGGTGAAGGAGTTTTATTTCACAGGCGGCGAACCGTTTATTCACAAGGACATCTTCACGATGATCGGGCGTGTGTTGGAAAAAGGGCCGCTCACGGTGCTTACCAATGCGACGCGGATCGATGCGGCAAAGGCGGAGCGGTTGGCGGAGTTGCGCGAAGGTTCGATTTATTCGCTGGAATTGCGCGTGAGTCTGGATGGATTTTCGCCAGAGACCAATGATCCGATTCGCGGCCCGGGCACGTTCGACGCGGCGATGAAGGGGTTTGAACATTTGGTGCGCGCGGATTTTTTGCCGATCGTCACGGCGATGCGCTCGTGGGCGATCGAGGAGGATGAAGAGCGGCTTATGGCATTTCGCGAACGGCTGGCGCAGGCGGGGTGCAATCGGCCCCGGCTCAAGCTGCTGCCGTCGCTGAAGATCGGTGCGGAGGCGTTGCGGGATGCGGGGTACAGCGAGGCGGATTTTTTGACAACGGAAATGTTGCGCGGCTACGACGTTTCACAGTTGCTTTGTCACAACAGCCGGATTGCGAGCGAGCAGGGGCTGCACGTGTGTCCGATTCTGGTGGATCAACCGGACGCCTTGATGGGTGAGACCCTGGCGGACGGGATGAAGCCGTATGCGTTGCGGCATCAGGCCTGCAGCACGTGTTATCAATTTGGCGCGCTCTGCTCGAATGCGAGTGGGCAGCAGGTGGAAACTGCGCGGTTGGAAAGGACCGTGGCGGCTTGATTTAATGAAGAAACGCATCGCCATTCTTGGAGCCGGGCCGATTGGACTGGAGGCCGCACTTGCGGCATCGGAGGAGGATTACGAGGTGCAGGTTTTTGAGCGTGGCGGGATTGGGCAAAACATTTTGGAATGGGGACACGTGCGGATGTTTTCGACATTCGGCATGAACTCGTCGGAGCGCGGCAGAAGGCGGTTGGGCAAGGTGCCGGATCCCACCGCGCTGCTGACAGGCCGCGAATATGTGGAGTGTTATCTCAAACCGCTGGGCGAGCATCTGGATGTGGCGATGCATTTGAACACGGAGGTGATTTCCGTGGGGCGCGTGGCGACGCTGAAAGGCGAACGGATCGGTGAGGCGAATCGCGATGAAACGCCGTTGCGCGTGCTGGTGCGTCAGGGGAATGAGGAGTGGATGATGCTCGCGGACGCGGTGCTGGATTGCACCGGGGTTTATCGGACACCGAATTATGCGGGGGACGGCGGGATGCCGGCGGCGGGGGAGTTGTTATGCAGAGGGTGTTTGTGGAGGGGCGTGCCTGATGTCGCCGGGGTGTTGCGTCCGGAGTTTGAAGGAAAATCTGTTCTTGTCGTAGGGAACGGCCATTCTGCGGCGACGATGGTGAGCGATCTGGCTCCGCTGGCGGGACGGGTGGTTTGGGCGACCCGCCGTTCGCATTGTGTACGGAGGATTCCCAATGATCCATTGCCGGGTCGCGACGGATTGCTCGGCGCGGCGGAGGCTCTGGTGCGGAGCGGGCGCGTGGAGCATCTTCCGGAGCACGGCGTGCTGGCGCTGCATCAAAAGGGGGATCGTGTGGAGGTGACGTTCACCAATTTACATGGCAAGGAGACCGTGGAGTTTGATCGTGTGGTGTCTTGCACGGGGTTTCGGCCGAATCTGGAAATCACGCGGGAGCTTCAATCGCAGACGTGCTGGGCGACGGAGGGAACGTACAAGCTCGCTGCCGCGTTGCTTGGTGAGACGGCGGGGGATTGTTTGGCGATAGGTGATCAGGATTCCGAGACCCTGACGCACCCCGAGCCGGGATTTTTTACGCTTGGCGTGAAAAGCTACGGGCGGCATCCGGATTTCCTGATCCAGACCGGGTTGGCGCAGGTCGAGAACGTCATGGCGCTGCTCGCGAGGTAGATTTTAACCTGCGTAGCGGCGGCCTTTCCACGTGACACCGCCGCGCGCGGTCTGGCGCCAACTGTTCAGCGCGATGGCGATGGCGAGCGCGTGGCCGAAGGGATGCAGCATGCAACCGAGCCATGAGGTGCGGTACCGGATGGAGAGAATCACGCGGATGAGATAGATCACTCCGACTTGGATGAGGGCGATGCCCTGGCCGTGGAGCGGGAGAAACACAAAAACGAAGGGTGCTAAAAAACAGCAGATCTGAAAAATTCCGGTGGCGATGAAAGCGCCGAGCGAGCCTTCGAAGGCGGCGCGGAGATTTTTGGTAAAACCCTCCCAGACCTCATTGAAGCAGGTGTACATTCGCACTTCGCACATTTGGGAGGCGTCGCAATTCACCAGGCGCAGACCGTCGTTCATACGCTCGGACACCGCGCGTCCGAGGGCAACGTCCTCCACCAGATGATCGCGAACGGATTCATGTCCGCCGACGAGATCATAGGCGCTGCGGCGGAAGAAGATGAATTGTCCGTTGGCGGCGCCCATGGAACGGCGAAGCGGACGCGGCAGCCACGTGGCGAGGCGCGGATGACTTTGAAAAAACACGATCATCGCGTGCGGATACATCGCGGCGGCGAGGAGATGAATCATCGGAAGGATGAGACGTTCGCTCCAGGTGAGCGTGCGCAGCCGGGGCCAGGCTGAGAGCAGACTGGCGCGCGTTTTCTCCGCCATATCCACTGCGGCGCTGATGGTTCCCGGAGCGTGCGCGGTATCTGCATCGGTGAAAAACAGGAACTCGCCGGTCGCGTGTTTGGCGAGCTGGTGGCAGGCCCAGCCTTTGCCGGTCCAGCCTTCGGGAAGCTCATCGCCGTGGAGCAGACGCCGCGTGGCATTTTCCTCACGGAACCCGTGGGCGCGTGCGACGGCGCTGGTTTGATCCTCCGAATGATCGTCGAGCACGAGGAGTTCGAGGTTGGGATAATCCTGTGAACTGAGCGAGGCGAGGCAGGAGCCTAGGCGTTTTTCCTCGTTCCGCGCCGGGACGAGAACGGAGACCTTTGGGCCGCCGACGGGCTTGGGAACGGGCTTGAGCGAGCGAAAGAACGCGAGATTGACCAGAAGCGATCCGAGCACCCAGAGCAGGCCACAGAGGACGATCCATTGGTAAATCAGCATGAGGCGGGGTGGTTTCTATCGGCGGACGCTGGGAAAGCGGCAGAGGACTGCCGCAGTCCAAGAGCTGGCGCAGGGCGGATGGTGTGCGGAATTTGTGAAGCCTCGTGGAGTGCGGCTGTCCTCTGCCGCTTTGACGATGCGTCTGTGTTTACTGTGAGCATTGGATTCACAAAAAAATTCTCCTTCTCATGCACGCGACAAAGATCAAAAGCAGAATCAGGAGCAGGACAAAGAGTACGAAATCTTGGGCACTAATTTTTAACGGCAGCAACGAGGGGGGCGACGAAGGCGGCTACGCGGTCGGCGAGATCGGTTTCTTTGCCGTGTTCGGCGATGCGTCGGACGATGGCGCTGCCGACCACGACGGCGTCGCCGGATGCTGCGACCTCCCGGGCTTGCTCGGGTGTGGAAACGCCGAAACCGATCGCGATGGGAAGATCGCTCGCGGCGCGGATCAGTGCGACACGTTCGACGATGGAGGTGGCTACGGCGGTCTGTTCGCCGGTAACGCCTTCACGCGAGACGTAGTAGATGAAACCTTCGGCGCGTTTGGCGATGAGTGCTATGCGGTCGGGCGGGGTGGTGGGGGCGATGAGACGAATGCGTTTGAGGAGGCCGGTGCCGGTGAATTCCGCGGCGTCTTCCTCAGGCGTGAGATCGAGGATCAGGACACCGTCCACCCCTGCTGTGGCGGCATCTTTTTCAAACTTACCGATGCCGTAGGCGTAGAGCGGGTTCAGGTAGGTGTAAAGCACTATGGGGATTTCGCTTTCGCGCCGGATGGCGGCGATAGTCTCGAACACGCCATGCATGGTGGTGCCGGATTCCAGCGCGCGTTGTGCGGCGGCCTGGTTGACCGCGCCATCGGCGAGGGGATCGGAAAACGGGACACCCAGCTCGATGAGGTCGACGCCCACTTTATCGAGGGCCAGCACGAGTTGGCGGGTAGCTTCGAGATGCGGATCGCCGGCGGAAAGGTAGGCGATGAAGCCGCGTTGGTTTTTGGCGCGGAGAGTGGAAAAAAGAGCGTCGATTCGATTCACTGGCGGAGCTTCTGGTTTTTGGTGAGTGGAGGCAATAATTGGTTTGCGGGGTGAGGACAGATTTATGGGAGGTATACGACCTATGGGGCCTATGGGGCCTATCTTGTGCGAAAGCAAAAAGCCGATGAACACGGGGTCCATCGGCTTTTTGGGAAGGGCTTTGAAAAGCTCTCCGAGGTCTGCAATGCAGCTTGGGCGAACTACTTGAGTTCGACGGTGCCGCCTGCTTCGGTGAGCTTCTTCTTCGCGGCTTCGGCGTCGTCTTTGTTGGCGCCTTCGAGCACCAATTTGGGAGCGCCTTCCACGAGAGCTTTCGCTTCGGCAAGACCGAGACCGGCCTTGACTTCGCGGACTGCCTTAATGACGGCGATCTTCTTGTCGGCTGCTGAGCCGGTGAGGACGACGTCGAAGGAGGTCTTCTCTTCGGCTGGAGCGGCTGCTGCTGCGCCAGCGGGAGCTGCTGCTGCTGCGACCGGAGCCGCAGCGCTGACGCCCCACTTTTCTTCGAGTGATTTGACGAGGTCAGCGACTTCCAGAACGGTAAGTCCGCTGAGCTGTTCTACGAGAGCAGAGGTATCTGCCATAGGATGTATAAGATGCTGGAGAACTTCTGGCCTGGTCGAAACCTTGCGTGTGGTTCTTTCGCTATCTTCCTTTCATTTTCTATACGGTTTCGTCGTGCCGGGGGCTCCCGGGCTTTTCAGGTGGACCGACCGTCCGCCCGACAAGGGACCATGTGTTTGTTTGTTGGTTTTCCCGCCTGCCTCCGCACTCGGAGTTTGGCGAAAAGTGTTTGATTATTCTGCTGCGGGTGTTTCCGGAGCCGGTGTTTCTGCTGCGGGTGCAGCAGCTTCGGCTGCGGCTTCCGGTGCGGCGGCTTCAGCAACTGGTGCTTCGGCGGGTGCTTCGGCCGGTATTTCCGCGGCTGGTTCAGGTGCGGGCACTCCGCCACCTTGATCGACTTTGGCCTGCAGGACGCGGGCCAGGGCACTGGCGGGTTCGTTGAGCACGCGGACGAGCTTGGTTGCGGGTGCATTGAACACGCCGAGCAAGGTTGCAAGCAGGATTTCGCGGGACGGGAGGTCGGCGATCGTATTGATCTGATCCGCGCTGACGACGGCGCGATCAATGACGCCGGATTTGACTTCCGGTTTCTTGAACTCCGTGACGAAGGTCTTGAGGACCTTCGCTGCGGCGGCAACGTCCTTGTCGCCCACGATGATGGCGGTCTGGCCCTTGAGCGATTTGAGCTCGGGCATTCCGGCCTTTTCGGCGGCGATGCGGAGGAAGGTGTTTTTGACGACGTGGCAACGTGCGCCGGCTCCGGCGAGGCGGTTACGCAGTTCGCTGAACTGATCGACGCGCAGGCCGGTGTAGTCCGTGACGAACAGGTAGGGCGAATTGTTCAGGCTGACCTGGAGGTCATCGACGATATTGGCTTTTTCGGGTCTCATGGTGGCGTCCTCGCGTTAGTTTTTCAGGTATGAAGCGGACTCGACCCGGATTCCGGGTGACATCGTGGCGCTTAGGGTGATGTTTTCAACAAACCGGCCTTTGGCGCTCGAAGGACGGGCTTTGACCACGGCTTCGATGACGGCGCTGCTGTTTTCGACCAGAGCCTGGAGATCGAAGGAAAATTTGCCGACGGGCACGGCGACGTTGCCGTTTTTGTCGAGTTTGAACTCGACGCGGCCTGCCTTGACTTCCTTGATCGCGTTGGCGGTGTCGTCGGTCACGGTGCCGGTCTTCGGGTTCGGCATCAAGCCGCGTGGTCCGAGGACTTTACCGAGTTTCCGCACCTCGGCCATGCAGCCGGGAGTGGAAATGGCGACGTCGAAATCTTGAAAGCCCTGCTGGCATTTTTCGATGAGATCCTTGAATCCGACAAATTCCGCACCTGCGACGCGGGCGGCTTCAGCGGACTGGCCTTCAGCGAACACGAGAACGCGCACGTTTTTGCCGCTGCCGTTCGGGAGCGGGCAGGTGCCGCGGACCATCTGGTCGGATTGTTTGGGATCGACACCGAGACGGATGGAAAGGGTGACCGTCTGGTCAAACTTGGTGGGAGGCAGGGTCTTCAGGAGACCGATGGCGTCCGTCAAGGGATACGTTTTGTCTGCGCCGAGCTTTTCAGCGGCAGCGCGGTAGCGTTTGCTTCTTTTCTGTGACATGATTTTGAGCAGTTCAAGCGAGAGCGCCATGGCGATCTCTCCTGCGGTTGATTGTTACGTTGCTCCAGAGAAAAGTTCCCTGAAGGGCCGGTAGAGATAGTCGGATTTGATTCTTTGTAAAGGGGAAAGTTGGGAAATTGCTGAATAGAAACCGGGCGGGGTGACGATCAAGGGACCGTGTCCACCGTTTTATTCGTCGGAGGACCAGCGTTGGAAAAATTCGTTCGTCCGCTTGATTGGCGTTGAGCGTCCGATCAATCGGCGTCCTCGCGAATCATTGCGCGCTGGGCAGGTCGTCGCTTTCTATGGTGTGGTCGAGCATTCCGAGGGCTTCGCCTGCGAGGAAGAAGGAACCGGTGATCAGGACATTGCGCGAACTGCGTTCCGCGGCTTCGAGCGCTTCGCCGAGGGTGCTGCACATTTTCACCACGACCCCAGGCGCTTCTTTTACCAAATGAGACATCACGGTCGCGAGGGGCGCGCAACGTGGATTCTGGACGGGGACAACGTAGAAAACCTCCGCCAGTCCGGCGAGCATCCGGCAAATTCCAGCAACGTCCTTGTCGCCCAGGATACCGAGGATGACGGCGGCCTTTTCCGAACCATAAACTTCGCGCCATGTCAGGGCGAGTCGTCCGGCGGCGGCGGGGTTGTGCGCGCCGTCGATCACGATATTTCCGAGCACCTGAAAACGCGCGGGCCAGCGCACGTTTTTCAATCCGCGCCGGACAGCCTCCTCATTGAGATCGAGGCGCGCCGCGTTGAGCGTGTCGAGGGCCTGGGCGGCGTTCCATCGTTGATGGCTGCCGAGCAGTCCGAGTTTCCAATTTTCCTCCAAAGGGCGGTCAACGAACGTGAGCGGGGCGCGTTCCGTCATGCATGTGCGCCGAAGGACTTCCGCGGCATCTGGAGCCTGGGGCGAGGAAACCACGGGCACGCCGCGTTTGATGATTCCGGCTTTTTCCTTCGCAATGGCGGTGAGCGTGTCGCCGAGCCATTGCTGATGATCCAAATCGATGGTGGTGATCGCCGCGACGGTGGGCGTTACGACATTGGTCGCATCGAGACGTCCGCCCATGCCGGTTTCGAGCACGACGATCTCGCAGCCTTCGTTTTGAAAATGGCGGAGTGCCAGGGCGGTGACGATTTCAAAAAATGTCGGTGCCGGATCGATTTTCTCCGATGCTTCGCGCAGGGCTGTAAGACCGGCGAGTGCGTCGTCCTTGGAAATCAAGTGGCCGTTCACTTTGATCCTTTCGCGAAAACTCACGAGGTGCGGCGATGTGAACAGTCCGGTTTTGCGCCCGCTTTCGCAGCACATCGAGTCGAGCATGGCGCACAGGGAACCTTTGCCGTTCGTTCCGGCGACGTGGAAAATGGTGCGGTCCGGTGCGGCTTCCGTGCGAATCTGGAGGGCATCGCAGAGTTTCCGGATGGTTTCCAAACCGGGGCGCACGCCGTACATCTGCGTCCCATAGAGCCAGCGAAGCGCTTCCGGGTAGTCCATTTATTCCTTGGATGCCAGATAGCCCAACAACAGCGCGAGGGTTTCGCGCATGCGTTTGCGATGAACGATCATGTCCACGAGGCCGTGGGCTTCGAGGAATTCTGATGTTTGAAATCCTGCGGGCAAATCCTGGTGCGTCGTTTCGCGGATCACGCGCGGCCCGGCAAATCCGATCATGGCTTTCGGTTCGGCGATATTGATGTCACCGACGGTTGCGTAGCTTGCGCTCACACCGCCGGTGGTGGGGTCGGTGAGGATGGAGATGTAAGGTAGTTTCGCCTGGGCGTGGAGAGCGAGTGCGCCGCAGGTTTTCGCCATTTGCATCAGGCTTAACAGGCCCTCATACATCCGTGCTCCGCCGCTTGCGGAGATGACGATGACGGGGAATTTGTGTTTCGTGGCGTGTTCCGTAATGCGCGTGATTTTTTCGCCGAGGACACTGCCCATGCTGCCGCCCATGAACTGGAATTCCATGACAGCGAGGGCGACTTCGCGGCCTTCGATTTTTCCCACGCCGGTGATGACTGCGTCCTTGAGTCCGGTTTTTTCCTGATGACTTTTCAGGCGGTCGGAGTAGCTGGCCATGCCCTGGAATTTCAGCGTGTCCACAGAATCCATGGCTGCGTCCCGTTCCTCGAAACTCCGCGGGTCGAGGAGTTGATCGATGCGTTCCTGTGCGCCCTGACGGAAATGGTGATCGCACTTCGGGCAGACGCGCTGATTTTCGATCAGGGCGAGGTTGTGAATGATCTCGCCGCATGATGGGAACTTGTGCCAGAGCCCTTCCGGCATGTCTTTTTTGCGGTTACGAGAAGTGAATTCGCGTTTTTTGAAAAGGGCCATGACGTTTAAAAAATAAGGCTGCGGGTTGAACGCCGGGAAGATGAACTGTTGACTCGCACGCCGGGATACTGATCGCATGGAGCGCACGCTGCAAGCCCAAGACTCTCCCAAGGCTCTGCCGCCGAAGGTCGGTTTTATTCCGCCCGCGTGCGGGTTCTGGCGGACATTGAAGACATCGGGCCGACTGGATTCGAACCAGCGACCTCTTGAACCCCATTCAAGCGCACTACCAAGCTGTGCTACGGCCCGTTCTTCAATTGCAAGGGCGGGCACTCTCTCTCCACGGCGGCGTCCTTGGCAAGAAGCTTTTTCAGCAAGATGTTCGGTGCGTCGAGCATTCCCACGCCGCTGGTCGCGTTGCTGAAACGCAGGCCGCAGAACCCGTCGTGCCGCGCGAAAAGATGGGACAGGTAATCGGGCGGCGCGATTTCCGGAAGATCGCATTTGGAAACCTGCACGACGTAGGGAACGGCGTCGAGTGAGGTGCCCGTCTGCCAGAGGGTGGTCTTGAGCGCCTCGAAGGCCTGCATCGTTTCGTCCATGCGATCCCACTGCGGATCGGCGACAAAAATCACGCCATCGGCGTCGCGCAGGATGCTCTCGCGGAGTTTGGTGCGATGGGTGAGACCGCTCAACGCCTGGAGCATCAGCGTGGTGCGGAACTGCGGGCGGATGAGCCCTGCCGCAAGCGGGACGGGCAGCGAGAGCGCTTTGGCTTTGGCCTGCTCCCTCGCGATGATGGCTGTGCGCGGCATGTTTTTCACATGGGTATGCAAGTGGCGCAGCGCGGTGGCGCGTCCTGCAAACGGGGGTCCGTCATAAACGATATTGAGGACGGCCTCGCGGGTGCCGAATTGCAGGACGGGCATTTGGAAATCAGGGGGCGAACCGTGCGAGAATGGACTTCGCTTTCTCCAGGGTTTCGGGCGTCAGTTCGGCTGATTCAAGAGCGATGCAGGCCACGCCTTTGGCATTGAGAATCCAGGTGAATCGTCCGTGCTCGGCGGAGACGGTCCATGCGTTGATTTTACCGACGCGCAGTCGCTCCAGCGTGGCGTGAAGTGAATCGCAGACTGACCAGGCTTCGACGCGGAAGGCGCGGAGGTTGAATCCAAATGGCAGCGTGCCGACGGACGCCATATCATCGGCGATCAGCACGACGCAACCGAGGACGCCGGTCAGGGTTTTGATTTCGCTGGCTGCAAGACCTGCCGCAGTGGTTGCGGCGGGCGTTTGCGCAGGGCTTGTCGCGGAGTTGGCGGGAGTGGGAACGGATGGCGCAGAAGTGTCTAATTTTTTTTGTGCCAAGACATCGGGTGTCACAGCGGTGTTTCGACCGAGCAGGGGGGGCGGCGGGACTTTGGCGCGGGGAGGTCCAAAAGATTTTGCCGGGGCGGGCTGAAGCGCCTTGGAGTCCGGGGAAGGTGTCGTGCTGGACGGAACAATTTCGAGTGTCACGGGTAGGGCCTCTGGTGCGGATGGTTTGGTGGTCGGCGGGATTTGCGAAGCAGGTTGCGGTATTGGCGCGGGTTCGGGGGGCTTGGCTGGTGCGTTCACCGGCGTTGATGGCGAGGGCGTTTCGACGGTTTGAGGCGTGGGAGGTTCCACGGTGGTCGCTGCTGCGGGCTTGGGCTGTGGTGTTGCGGGGCCGGGTTTTTCCTCTGGCTTCGGTGGTGCCGTGCGACTGCGTTGGGGGGCTTTGCCTCCGGGCAGATTGCGGAAGATTTCGCCGAGGGGAAGGGGGATTTCGTTGAGGCCAAGATTGGCGATGGGCGTGCGGAACTTTGGGGGCAACTGCGTGAGCAATTCCTGAAGCGGGATGCTGACCGCGCCTTTGCCCAACTGCTCTTCCACCTGAGAAAGTTGGATGGAAATGGACAGGTTCTGGCTGCCGTCGGCGAGGGTTTCCAGGCCGGGGAGGTTGGCGGCGATGGCACGAAAATCCAGCGTCATGCGGATCCCGCTGTTGCGTGCATTGGCCGTTTCCCGAGGGGTTGGAGTTTTGCGTTCCACGAGCAGATTTTCGCCTTCGATGACGGGTTCCGCAGCTATCGGAAATTCGCCGAACTGCTCGACGATTTCCTTGAGCGGGAGCACGATTTCCATTTTCTCGGCTGCCTTGGTGGCTTCCGAGAAACACGCGGGTTGCATGGTGGCCAGGGAACCGAGCGAGACGGTGACCCGTCCGCGTTCCATTCCTGCGGTTAGTTGATTAGCCGCGAACGTGAACGGTGCCCCGGATTTTCCGGGGACTAAAAACTGTTGGGGGACACGCCGGAGCACTGCTTCTGCGCCCAGAACAATTGCCCGCCGTTTCTCACCGGACGACGGTTTGCTGCTGGCTGATTCCGGGGGGATGGATTTGGTTTCAGTGGCTTCTGTGTGTGGCATTCCGAGCAAGGACTAGTGATCCTCCGCAGTGACGCGGTAGATTTCCTCCAATGTCGTAACGCCCTCACGCGCTTTGTCAATGCCCACCATCCGCAGCGTCCTCATTCCTTCGGTGACGGCCTGATTTTTGATCACGGTGGCCGAGGCGCGTTTAATGATGAGACGACGGATCGCCTCGCTGATCGGGAGCACTTCGAGCACGGCGACGCGGCCCATGTAGCCGCGGCGTTTGCAGCGGTCGCAACCTGCGCCGTGGTAAAACACGGTGCCTTCGTCCTCCATGCCGAGTTTTTGGAGAAGCTCGGGTTCCGGCTGAAATTCCTCGATGCAATTCGGGCAGATTCGGCGCACGAGACGTTGGGCGCAGGCGAGAATGACGGAGGAGGAGATCAGGAACGGCTCGATGCCCATGTCGTCGAGACGGGTGATCGCACCGGCGGCATCGTTCGTGTGGAGGGTGCTCAGCACCTGGTGACCTGTAAGAGCGGCTTTCACCGCGATGTCCGCAGTTTCGTTATCACGAATTTCGCCGACCATTACGATGTCCGGATCCTGACGCAGGATGGAACGCAGCGCGCCGGCGAAATCGAGGCCGATCTCGGGTTTTACCGCGACTTGGTTGACGCCCATGAGCTGATATTCCACAGGGTCTTCGACCGTGACGATGTTGTATTCGGGGCTGTTGAGCTCCTGCAAAATGGTGTATAGCGTCGTCGTTTTACCCGAACCGGTCGGGCCGGTGACGAGCAGCATCCCGTGCGGCGCGTCGATGGCGCTCTTGAGGTGCTGCATGGTCAGTTCGTCGAGTCCGAGGCCGTCGAGCGAACCGCTCAGAGCGCCCTTGTCGAGCAGACGAATGACGATTTTCTCGCCGTAGATGGTGGGCAGCACGGAGACACGGAGATCGACTTCCTTGCCGGCGACGCGGATACGGAAACGTCCGTCCTGCGGCAGGCGGCGTTCGGCGATATCGAGGCCGGCGAGGATTTTGATACGCGAAGAAATGGCGAGCTGCAGGGCCTTCGGCGGTGCGGTGGCGTCTATGAGCGAGCCATCGATGCGATAGCGGAGTTTGACAAGTTTTTCGAACGGCTCGATGTGAATGTCCGACGCTTTTTCCTTGAGCGCCTGCACGAGGATGAGGTTGACGATTTTAATGACCGGCGCGTCATCGGTGTCCGTCGCCATTTTATCGAGATCGATGTCTTGGCGTCGCGTATCCACGACTTCTGCGTCGGCCTGATCCGCGGCTTCCTTGAGCACTTCGT
>Ga0105046_10011322_pt1 | contig 13875 bp, 13 predicted proteins | sample MAT03_FD_78385 | JGI IMG/M metagenome (GOLD analysis project Ga0105046, IMG submission 78385) | Freshwater microbial communities from Lake Fryxell liftoff mats and glacier meltwater in Antarctica - MAT-03 (megahit assembly) | ecosystem: Environmental > Aquatic > Freshwater > Ice > Liftoff... | reverse complement strand
TCGCTCATCGGGCGCGTGCCTCTTGTTTTGTTGTCCGCCAATTATGACCGGTCAGGCCCAGTTCTTACGGGCGTAATCAAAATCTTGCTGCGTGTCGATTTCGATGTACTCGCCGGGCGTGTCGACGTGGACCATCGATTCCCCGCCCTCGACCATCTCTTGCAATAGTTGAATCAGGTAGGCCTTTTCGAACAGCTTCGCCTCGCGGAAGGGACCGCCGGCGAACTTTTCTCTCGCGCGATGATAGTGCTCCCGCAGTCGCGCTGCCCCGGCCGGCGAAAAACGGGCGACGCCGATGTACTCGCCGTGCGCATCGGCCGGTGGGATCTCGCGATGGACTCGCGTCACCTTGCCGCCGGCCACGGTGACCTTCTCGGCATCGTCTGGCGGATGGTCCGTCCGATCGACGTAGCGCTTTGCCCAATCCGTGTCGACGACCAGCGAAATATCCTGCTGGCTCTTGAGCAGCGCTTCGATCACGCGCGGCGTGAACAAGATATCCGAGTAAGAGCAGATAAAGCCCTCGCTCATTAGATCCTCTGCGTGCATCAGCGACGCCAGGATATTGTTCTGTTGCCAGTCCTTGTTCTCGCGGAACGCCAGCTCAGGGTAGGCCTGCCGGACCTTGTCTATCTGGTAGCCGCCGATGAAGGCGATCTTGGTGATGCCGCTGGCGCGGAGCGCGGCCAGGGTCCAATCCAGGATCCGCTGTCCGCCGACTTCGGCAAAACATTTGGGGGCGTCGGCGGTCGTCGGCATCAGCCTTGCGCCCCGCCCTGCGCCAATAATGATCGCTTGCATGCTAGTAGAGGTTTCTCAGTTGCCGTGTCGTCGTTTCGTTACGAAGTCTGTGAACGTTGATTATTTTGTTGCTTGCGTTTGCGGACGCGCGTTCCACAACATGGCCGAAGTAAACGCCGCGGCCAGCGCCCAGCCAGCCCAGATGTAGATCGCCACGCGCCATCCGCCGTGACTCTCTTGCTTATAGTAGCCGGTGATGTAATCGCCGGCGGCGGCGCCCATGTAACCCAAGAAATTGACAAATCCCGCTGCCGCGGCCGGCGTGCCGCGCCGCGCCAGGTCCGCCGGCGCCGTGCCCACCAGCAACACCTGCGGGCCAAAGACGCAAAACCCAATCAGCACCAACAGCACCACGGTTGCGGTGCCGCTGGTCGACGCAGCCCAATGGTACAAAACGGTCAGTATCGCCAATACCACCATCAGTCCGGAGATGACCGGCGCCCGGCGGCCGCCAAAGAATCGATCGGTCGCCCAACCGGTCAGGAACGAACCCGCCACGGCGCCAATCGCAAACACGCCGTACTTCAGACCGGCTGCGCCGAGTTCGGACTTCTGCACGTCCACCAGGTGCGAAATCCCCCAATCAACAAACCCATAGCGGCACGCATTCAATAGCGCAAGCGTGACTCCCAGAATCCACAGCCCTGGGTTCGAGAGAGTCAGGACGATGGTCTCGATCGCGCGGCGCACGGCCGAGGTCGGACGGGCGCTGCTGGATACATCGGATAACGCCGCCGCGGTCTTCGGCACGCTCCCACCAGGTAATCGATCCGGCGCCACGGCTAGCGGCTCACCGGGAGCGTCCTTTAAAAAGAGCAGCATGGCAACACCCATCGCCGCCAGGATCGCGGCCGGCGCATAGAGCGCGCCGCGCCAGCCCATGAACTGCGCCGAATAGCTGGCCACCAGGTAGGTCAGCCCGAGTGTGACCTGGTAACCCATGCCGACAATGCCGATAGCGCGGCCGCGTCGCAGGGCCGGCGTCCAATTGCCAATCACGCGGACGACCGGAGTCCAGCCGAGCGATTGCGCGTAGCCGTTGAGCGCCCAGATCAGATAAAGCGTCTCGAACCGGACGCTCTGTGCGAAGGCCACATTCAGTCCTGCCGAGCCGAACATGCCGATCGCCAGCAGCCAGCGCGGCGAAAAATATTCGGAGAGTTGACCGTTGAATAGTTGGCCCACGCCGTAGGTGATTTTCGAAATCGCCTGGATCGATCCGGTCTGCTGATTGGAGAGGCCTAGCCCTCCGTCCTCGGCCAACTTCTGGATGCCTGGCAGCGCGGCCGAGATATTGGTGCGGCAAAAATAGAACGCGCCATAGATGGCCGAGAGGAGCCAGACCGTGGCTCGTTCCGCCGGGGGCGCTGGGGCCGTCGGGTCGGAAGCGTCGACGAGCGGGCGCGCGGTTTCGGACTCTGCGCTTTCCGCGTTGGGAATTGTCACGAAGAACCGGCCCGAGTCGGGGCTTTTATGTAGACGCGCAGCACGCTTTGCGTCGTTGGACGCAATCAATCGACCGTTCCGACCTTCCGTTGGTCGGCCGGACGATTGTCCAGGTGCAGCGATCAAAAATAGAAGCGAAGTCCGCCAACACACTTCTTGGCCTGTCAAAACAAGCGACCGCCACCATAACGGCGCGCAACGAGAATTGCGACGGGCGCCGCAGAGGAATTGCCGGCATCCGATTTCAGGGCAAGGCAGTACCAGCGCGGCGCGCGGGGCGCGACGGATCCAGAATCGGCGGGCGGCCCGCGGTGCGATAACCGCCGCCATTGATCCGGGCCAGTCGCATCCCCCCCGTTTGTGGAGATCGCTGGTCTGGGTTTTGGCGAGGGTGGGAGATTTCGGGCGGAATTTCCGTTAAAAGCGAACACTTTTGGACGGTTATCCGTCTAATTGGTAGCCAGCCATTGCGTGCCGGCGCTGCTTTTGTTCTCTTGTTCACATCTTCAACTCTCCTCTTGCCCCGCCCCAGGTTGTGAAAACGACTCCAGTCAAACCGAAGCTTGCCAAAAGCGAGCCTGCGAAGAAGCCTCGCCGCCGGCCTTGGCGGCACCCGACGCAACGTCGGATCAAGGTCCCGTACGCCTCCGCCGCGGCCGTATCGCTCATGGAAATGGGCATTACGGACTACGAGCGGATCGCTCAGGCCGTGGGCCTGGACGTCGAAGAGGTTGAGCGCATCGACATGGCCGAAGACAAGGCCATCCGTCAGCTCTGCCTGGCCGGCATCCCCTACGGTCATTACTTTACGCTGGAACACCGCATCCGCTGCCCTAAGTGCAGTGGGATGATCGTGCTGGCCCCGTGTGTCGCCTGCGACATGCCAAGCCCAGCCCGCCCCTCCGGCGACGAAGCCCTGGCCGCCGATCCCGTCAAAGACTAGCCGTCTTTTGCGGAGTTGGATTTAGGAACGCCTTGATCGAGTTGTAGTCTGGTGGGCAGCAGTCTGCGCGGAACGCATCGAAAACTGGTGCGCGAAGTGCATCAAAACTGTGCGCGAAGCGCACTGGAATTTGCGCGCGGCGTGCCGTTCTCTGCTGGATTGCAAAGCTGTGCGCGGTAGGATCGGGGTATGAGCGATCTTCCACCCTCCCGAAGTTTGCGGCCCGCCAGGTTTCAGTTCGGCATCAAGGAACTGGCCACATCGATCGCGCTGGTCGCCGCTGGGCTGACCTTTGTCTCCCTGCTCGGGCAGATCATGGACGGAGCCTCGGGGCTAACCGGATTCCTAGCGTTCGTGGTCACTTGTGCCGCGCTGACGAGCTGCTTCTTAGCGGCGCTCGGCGTCCTGTTCGGTCGTGGTATTCCGATGGCCTACATCGGCGCGATCGTCGGCTGCGCGGCCAGTTTCCTTTTGCTGATTATCTTGTCGATCATTACCAGCGCCATGGGCGGGATCTGAAGTTCGGGGGCTTCCATGGCTAAAACGAACAAGGCGAAGGACCAGCGACTTCTCGATGAGTTTGTGAGCTGCTTCGATCGGTTCGATGACTTGTCGCTTGTGGATAAAAATGCCGCCTTCACCGAAACGCGGGCAGGCTGGATCGACGGATTTGAACGTTGGCGCCCGGTGAGAGTGCCGTCGGATCCAGCCATGCTCGCGCCCCTATACGATCTCCTACCAGGCCCGTTCCCGCCGCTTTACGAGCAGCTGGTCCTGTCTTATCGCTGGCTGGAAGTCGACCTGGAGTCCCTGCGATTGTTGGCCAACAAGCCGGCGGCCTCGCTAGCGCCCCTGATGGAAGAGATCCGTCGTGATCCAATTCTCACAAGCGTGCTGATCCCGAAGGGGTTCATCCAATTCGCCAAAGCCGAGAATTACAATTACGACCCAATCTGCTTTGATACCAATCGGCCGACCAAATACGGCGACTATCCCGTCATCCGATTCGAGCACGAATCGATTTTGTGCAATGAAGTCATTGGCGAATCCACCGTGATTGCCCCTTCGTTCCGCAGCATTGTGAACGAGGTGATCGAAATCGCCAACCGATTGAAGCGCTGAGCGACTTCGCTGGCGACTAGCTGCGAAGCCTATCGGGAAACGCGCATCATCGCCGCGCTGGCGCAGTCACCGGCGCCAATTGCGCTAGCGATTGCTGGTAGCGTGGATTGGATGGATCGAGCGCCACGGCGTGTTCCATTGCCACGCGGGCCTCGGTCATGCGGCCTCGGGAGCGTTCTGCTTCGCTCAAGTGATAGAGGATGTCGCCAGTTGGTTTTTCGCGCGCGAGGGCCAGATGGTAGCTATCGACGGCGTCGTCGTAGCGCCCCAGTCCAGCGTAAGCCAGGCCGGTTTGGTACAGCAGTTGTTGCGGTTCGGCGCCCGGTGGATGCTGATCCGCCAACGCTTGCAAATTGGAGAGCGCGCGTTGCGGCTCGCGGAGCGCTAAGTACGTGATCCCCAGTTCGTGCAGCACCTGCGGATTGCGCGGATCGAAACTGAGCGCGCGGTGTAGATCGGCCACGGCCTGCTGGTTGTCGCCCAACTGCCGCAGCACGCGACCCTGCACGCACCAGGCGTCTGCCGAGCGAGGATCGATATCGATGGCCGCTTCGGCGTTTGCCTTGGCTGCTTGCGTCTCTCCGCTGAGGAGTTCCATTTCCGCCAGACGGACGCGCAGGGGAACGTCTTCCGGCGCAATCTGCGTAGCGGCTTTCAACTGCAAGATGGCCTGAACGCGCTCGCCGCGCCGCCACAGAGTTTCGGCGTAGTTGCGCCGCGCGTCGACATCTTGCGGGCAGGACTGGCACGCCTGCGCGAACATTGTCTCGGCCTGCGTCCAATCGTGTTTTTCCATCGCCGCCGCGCCACGCTGCGCCAGTTGCCGAGAAGTGACCACGGAGCGCGACAGCGGGTTTTGATATCCGGAGAAACGGCAACCGCTGGCCAGCGTCCCCACCAGGATTGCGAGCAGCATCGTGGCGGCCCATCGCGCGCGCCGGCGCACGGCGCAGCGCAAGCCCAGGGGGCAAGCGCGCAGCGAACTGGCGATGGGCGTGGATGAACTTATCAAATGGACTCTCCGCGACGCGACCGAGAGAGTTTGGGCGAAACGCCTTGCGAACTGAAAACGATGGGAAAATAGCGGGCGGATCGTAGCAAAACGTCCGTAGAGCGGCAATCCGTCCACGCTGCCAGCGGGGGGTGGCAAGCCGCGTCGGCGTGGCATGGATCATCGACCGTTCCACGCCTGTGCCTCCAGGCTCGCTGGCGCCCATTGCCTGGAAGACGCAATCTGAAAGAATAAGGCATCGCCAGCGCCACGCGCGGCGCGCCAGCATGAGGCTGCTGGCGCCATTTTCATCCTGGATCTTCGTCGGAAATCGGCCCCATGGCGGCAGTGTTTGACAAGCTTGGCATTCGCTTTCAATTTCCTGAAAATTGGACGCTGGACGAAAGCGAAGCCCTCTCCGGGGATCAGGCCGTGACGGTCTATTCGCCCGGCGGAGCGTTTTGGTCCGTCTTCATCCGTCCGGTGGAATTGGCGCCCCAAAAGCTCGCCGAGGCCGCCCTGAAGTCCATGCGCGATCAATACGACGAGCTGGACGCGGAGAGCGTGACCGAAAGCGTGGCCGGCACGGAGTTGGTCGGCTACGACATGAATTTCTATTGCCTCGACCTTACCAATACCGCGCAAGTTCGCGCCTTTCGCACGCCTGACGCTTCGTACGTTTTGCTCTGTCAGGCGGACGATCGCGAGTATGACGAGACGGAGCCCGTCTTCCGCGCGATGACCATGAGCCTGTTGCGGCGCTGAGCGCGGTGGGCCGCGGTAACAGAGGGGCGCAATTGCTTGTAAGACTTACAAGCCGTTTGTGCTGCTGGCACTCCGCGTCGCGCTCCCTTCGCCCTGCGTTCTGGGCGAATAGCCCGTCGGTTCCAGGGTCGGTCGCACTTTAATCAAAGCGGCGCATTCTTTGGCACGCCAACTGCTTTATGCTGGATCGACCCAGCTCGACTCGGGGCGCCCCCGCAGCCCCGAGCCCGATCACTGACTCGGGGCGCGCCCAAACGGCCCCGAGCAGAATCCATGAGTGACAGGTAGAGATAGTTGCCCGTGAATCTAAGTAGCCCGTCGCCACCAGTACTGGCGACGTAAGACCCGACCCGGGTATGCGCCGGTTTTTCACGGACAGAGGGCCCGATCGGCCGATCCCGCACGGCCGATCGGGCCCCTTTTTTTGCGCATTTGGCGGTCCTAGGGGCGGTTTCTCCGCCTTGGGGGTGGCCGCCGTGGCGGCGCATGCCTTAACTGACCGCTATACTTTGCTATCGCCGTGGCGGCCCTCCGGTTCCGCGTTGGAAACGGACTGCGTTCAAAAGACCGCCCGGCCCACGATCGCTTTTTCGATGCGAGGAGCAAGATCCATGGCAAGCGGAACGACCGTCTGCTGCGTATCTCAAATTGGCGAAACCGCCGGCGCCGTCTGGAAAGCCTTGGCCGACCAAGGGCCACTTTCGGTCGCGCGACTGATTAAAGAAGTCGACGCGCCGCGCGATCTGGTGATGCAAGCCATCGGTTGGCTGGCGCGCGAGCACAAGATCGATATCGAAGAAGGCAAGTCGCGATTCGTCTCGCTGCGCTGAGTTGCTATTAGGCCGTTAACAGCCTACTCGGCGATCGCCACTATTTTGCTGAGTCTGGTTTCTTGATTGCGCCGGCGACGGGGCTCTTTGCGCCCTCAGTGTATTTGGCGCCCATGAGCTCGAACGATTTTTCCGCGCGCTTGCGAAGCTTTTTGAGCGCCTCCGGGAAGTCCTCATCCTTGACGCTGTCGTCGCAGAAGGCGCAGCAGCTTTCCCAGTTGTAGCCCAGCTTATTCCACGCGGTCATGCCGCCTGGATTGACCTCGTCCGTTACGGGACACCAGATGGGGCTCATGCTCATCATAAAGTTGAGGATGAAGCGCTCACGCTCGGCGGCCTTCGCAATCGTGTCCGGATCCTTGAGGAACTTCTCCTTGGCGTCCGCCTGACTGCCGCGGTACGTCACCCCTTTGTATTCCCAGGTGGGGGATTTGGGGTCCGAGGCGACCAGGTAGACCGGGCAGATATCAATCGCCTTTTTCTTCTCGGCGATCTTCACTTTGTCCAGCAGCACCGAATCCGCCGGCAACTGCGCGAAAGCAGCGCCGCCCAGCGCCAACAGCAGACCTAGCGAAATCGCGGCGGTAAGACTCCGAAGCAACATGGCAAACCTCATCCAAAACAATTGCAGTCGATCCCCAAGCGTATTCTACGAAAACGGACACTCGGCCGATTGCAAAAACCATCGGCCGGCGCCGGGTAGCGATTCCAGCAGCCGTTAAGGGAGAGCGTAGGCGACAATCCGGCCGTCCTGCGTCGCCAGGGCAATGTACTGCTTGCCACCGGCGGAGTAGGTCATGGGCGTGCCTGTCGGCGGCGAGGGGAGATCCAATTCCGCGACGACTTTGCCGGTCGCCTTGTCGTACGCGCGGAACAAGTGGGACGCCCCAGCCCCGCGGCCACCGCGTCCGCCCGCTCCCTGACCGACAAATAGCAGCGTTTTGGTCAATAGCGGCCCGCCGCCGCCGCTCCCCAGCGGTCCCACGTCGCGGCCGACCATCTCGCTGATTTTCTTCCGCGGGCCGTCGCCGTGCGGAATCATCCAGGCGTGGTCCCCCGTGTTCAGATCGATCGCGGTGATGCGGCCGTAAGGAGGCTTAAAGAGCGGAATACCGCGCGGGCCATCCAGCCCACCGCCGAGCGCCGGTCCGCCGCGGACGAACTTCAGGTTGGATCGCTCCGGATCAGGCACGTTCAGCTTGACGGTGATGGGCGAAGTGATCGATGGGATATAGAACAGGCTGGTATCGGGATCGAACGCCGCGCCCCACCAATTGGCGCCGCCGGCCCAGCCCGGCAGATTCACGGTTCCCTTTTCCGTAGGAGGCGTAAAGAGAGGTCCGTGGTCGAACTCGTTAAGAATCTCCAAGGCCTCGGCCCGCAGTTCCGGCGTGAAGTCCACCAGGTTGTCTTCGGTCGAACCTTGCCGCTCGTAGGTAGCCGGTTTGGTTGGGAAGGGCTGCGTTGGCGCGGTTCGCTCGCCGGGGGTGGTGGACTGCGGAACGGGCCGCTCTTCGATCGGCCAGACTGGCTTGCCTGTCGCGCGGTCGAAGACGAACGTGAAGCCGGTCTTGGTGATTTGCGCCACGGCCTTGATCGGTTTGCCATCGACCTTGATATCGCACAGCACCGGCGCGCCGGGGAGATCATAGTCCCACAGCCCATGATGCACGGTTTGAAAATGCCAGACGCGTTTGCCTGTCTTGGCTTCGACACAGACCAGGCATTCGGCAAACAGATTGTCTCCCAAGCGATGTCCGCCGTACCAGTCGCTGGTGGGCGTGCTCATGGGGAGATAGACGTATCCAAGCTCTTCATCGGCGCTCATCGGCGTCCAGACATTGGCGTTGCCGGTGTACTTCCACGAGCCATCTTCCCACGTCTCGTTGCCAAACTCACCTGCTTGTGGAATGGCGTGAAAGATCCAGGCTGGCTTGCCGGTCCGAACGTCGAAGGCCTGCACATCTCCGCGCGGCGCCTCTTTGAATTGCGGTCCATCCGAAATCGAAGAACCCACCACGACGACGTCGCGGCAGATCACTGGCGGCGAAGTCATCGTGTAGTTGCGGGCGTTGACGGCCAGCGGAATTGCCTTGGCAAGGTTCACGCGCCCTTCGTCGCCGAAGCTGGTAATCAGCTTGCCGGTCTTAGCGTCGACGCAATACAGGTACGCGTCATGACCCGCGACGTAGAGTCGCTCTTCGCCGTCTCCGGCCCAGTAAGCAAGCCCACGATGGACGTAGCCCAGGTTCGTGGGTCGACCGGCCTTGTAGACCTCGGGATTGAAAACCCAGATCGTTTTGCCGGTGGCGCCGTCGATCGCGGCGACTTGCGCCAGCGACGTGCTGGTGTAGAGCGTGTTGCCAACGGCCAGCGGCGTGGGCTCGAAGGCAAACGAACCGAGCGAGCGATTCTCTTTTTGCAGCGGCAGGTCGGGCGAATCCCAAGACCAAACGACCTTCAGATTCGCGACGTTGTCCGCGTTGATCTGATCGAGCTTGGAGTATTTGGTGCTGCCGGCGTCGCCGCCGTAATGTCGCCAATCTCCGGCCGGAGCAGGCTCAGCAGCAGACAGAACACTTGCCGAAAACAACATTCCCAACGCAAAAAGAACAACGCTAGCGCACTTGCCGAGCATGATGATTCCTCGCCTGATAGATCCCCCGATCGACGCTCCCGAAGAGACGCCGATTATGCCCTAGTGGATCGCGGTAAGCAAACCGGTCCAGCGGCGTTACGTGGGGGGGACGAGCTCAAGCGACTGGGTTCCAGCGACCCCTTGGCCGTTCAACCCGGCCGTGGCGGCAGCAACCTGTCGGGGTCGGATTGCCTGGATCGTCCAGCCCAGCCCACGTGAGTTGAGCACCGTGGCCGTTTCGATCACATCAAAGTTTCGGGCGATCTCGCTCGGGATTTTCAGCAGGTAACGAGCAACAAAAGTGGAGACGATGATCGTTCCGCCAGGCGCCAGAAACGCCGAATAGCGTCGCAGCACTTCGATCGGATCGTGCAGGAAATACAATGTCTCGTTGAAGACAACGACGTCGAATTTGTCTGAAGTCGTATAGGCGTTGCCATCCCCGACAAAAAACTCCGCAACCGGAATCTGGCGCCCCGTCGCGCGCTGAACGCTAAGTGGGTCATACTCGATGCCGCGCAGTAGGCGTACATCGTGCCGTAGTTCCTCGGCCAGCACGCCGTTGCTGGAACCAATGTCGAGCACCGCTGCGCGCGGATGGAGCCGGCGGATATACCCGACGATCACCGCGTAGCGCGCCACTTCGCTCAGGTCTTCCAAGTAGCCCCACTTCTTGCTCCCGCCCGGGTTGGGTTCCGGCGATTTCAGCGCGTCTTTCACGTTGCGACCAACGCTGGTCAACAGTGCCATCAGAAAGCGATTTTGCATCGCCAACAGCAGTAGGTAAGTTGTCCATTTTTGCATGGAGAAACCCGGCACGATGAGGAATGTCTTACTTGCAATTGCAGGGGCACGGAGGTTCCGTCCGCAAGACTAGCTTTCGATTGAACCAGGCAGAATCAGCGAAGTTTCGGCATGGTAGAAGTTTTGCCACCCCTTCAACCGATACAAACATCTGGCAGACCTACGTAAAAGCAGGCCATTCGAAGGCGTTGAGCGCGCAGTCGATATTTCCCACCCTACTAGCTGCCAAATTGCACACTTCTTTCCGCGTTCGCCCCACCTCGCGTTTTCCCCTCTGATTGCATGCTGGCGCTGACGCGTCTTTGCGCGCCCACCTGGCGTCCTGCCTCAAGAAAGTCCCACTGATGAATTGCGACTTGCGCGATCTTGGATTGTCGTTGTCGTTCCTGCTCTGCGCTTGCGCAGTGGGCGCGCCGCAAACCGCGGAGGGGAGATCGCCGGCCCCCACGTACGCCTCTTTGCAAGATCGATACAACCCTGTCGAAGGCATTGATCCCGCGCCGGGCGCCACTGCGCCTCCGGCCGGCCCGATGTCAGACGAAGCTGAAATAGACGAGACGCCAGCCCCTGCGCCACTGCCTCCGTCGAGCCCGGAGGCCCCCAAGTCGACGAGTGCGCCGGCAAGTGGTTGTTGTTCCGCTGGCAATCCGTGCAACGGATGCTGCGGAGGGCAGGGGAACGTGGTCGATCCGTTCAACCGCCTCTTTCCCCAGCAGGGATTATTTCGCGTTCGCGGTTGGGTCAACGGTGGCTTGCTCGGCAACACGTCCAATCCGGCGAGCCGCTTCAACGGTCCGTACAACGCGCAACAAGTCGATAACGGGCAGCTCAATCAACTTTACCTGATTACCGAACGTGAGATGGCGGCGGATGGATCGTTTAGCGTTGGCGGCCGCGCGGACATCCTCTATGGGGCAGACTTCTTTCTGGCGCAATCGAGCGGCTTCGAGCTGAGAGACAGCGGCGGCAAGCACTGGAACGATAGCCAGTTCAATGGTCTGGCGATTCCGCAACTCTTTGGCGAAGTCGGCACGGCCGACAGCAGCGTCAAGCTAGGGCACTTCTATACCGTGGTGGGTTACGAAGGCGTGCCCGCGACTTCGAACTTCTTTTACTCGCATTCCTACAGCTACATGTTCGCCGGCCCCTTCACCAACTGGGGCGGCATGGGGAGCCAGAAGTACGGCAACTGGCATTTGCAGGCCGGCATGGTAAATGGCTGGAATCACTTGTCGCAAACATCCAATCACGGCGCCTTTTTGGGCAACCTGAAATACACGGGCGAGGCTGGCGATTGGTGGTCTTCGTTCGCCATCATCACCGGCCAAGAGCAAAACAATCCGGCGAACCTGGCGACCGTGAGCGACGATTACGCCAACCGCACGCGGTACAGCTTTTTGCTCAGCAAGAATCTGGGCTCGCGAATGGAATACGTCTTCCACCAATGGCTCGGGACGCAAGCGACCGGGGCGCCAGGGGGTGGAACGGCCAAGTGGTACGGTATCGATCAGTACATCTACTACCGGATGAGCGACAATTGGCGGCTCGGCACGCGCGTCGAATGGTTCCGCGATCAAGAAGGAACGCGCGTCGGGCTGACGCAAGCGTCCAATCCCAACAAGGCGCCGCTGCCCGGCAACTATGGATCTTGGACGGTGGGCGTCAACTGGACCCCCACGACCAACGTGTTGATTCGCCCCGAGTTGCGTTGGGACAGCTACAGCGGCCCGACGAATCCGTTTGACGATGGCCTGAAAACGTACCAACTGCTACTGGGCCTGGACGCGATCGTGCAGTTCTAGATTGCACAGCTCCACAATGAATCGTGCAAACCACAACCGGCTTACTCTGCCAGCGGCAGTTCGTAGCAGATGGCCTGACGCGCGTTGCGCACTAAGAGCATCCGGCCGCTGATGGCCGGATTATTCCAAGTGACCTCGGACGAAAATTCCGGGTCGTAGAGGGCCGGAATGCGACCGTGCTCAATGTGCTTCTTGGGGTTGGCTTCGACCAGAATCAAGTTGCCGTTTTCCGCCTGGACGATTAGCAGATCGCCCACCAGCAGCAATTGACCATGGCCGTATCGTCCAGCCTTCCACAGGCGGCGACCGGTCGTGGCTTCGATGCAGGCCAGCACGCCATCGTCGAGCCCATAGATATGGCCGTCGCGATAGACCATGTTTGCGAACTTGCTCTTCAGCGTGCGCGTGTTCCGCTCGTCCCAGCGATTGATCCGTGGTCCGTTGGCGTCGTCCGGATTCGGCGCGATCATCACGCTTCCCTGACCATAGCCGGCTGAAACCAGCACGTCTTCTCCGGCGATCATCGGTTGCGAGCAGCGAGATTCCGCGCCGGGCCAATCGAAGCGCCACAGCTCGTGGCCATCGGCGATATCGTGCGACACCACGGTTTGTTGATTGAACACGACGATCTGCCGCTGCCCGCCCAAGGTGCATAAATGAGGCGAGCTATAGCAGGTTTCGTCGTCGCCCACGCGCCAGGCGACTTCGCCGGTGTTCTTGTCGTAGGCGACCAGCGATTTTCCGTTGGCTCCGCCGGCGTTGACAATCACCTTATCGTCGACGACCAATGGCGAAATGCTCAAGCCCCAGTTGAGCCGCATGGCGCCGGTGGGAAGGAGCGCGTCGTTTTCCTTGAGGATGTCGTGCGTCCAGATCATCTCGCCGGTGGCGCCATCCAGGCAATTCATGCGACCGGTGGCGCCGACCGAGTAAACGCGCCCATCGGCAATCGTGGGGGTCGATCGTGGGCCAACGCCCGAGACGATTTCGTCGAAGCGCGTTTTGTCGGCGTGAGTCCAAACCGGCTTGCCGCTCTGTAGTTCGTAGCAGACGACGAGTTCATCTTCGCCCCGTTGCTCTTGCGTGACGGCGTAATTGCCGACGATGGCAAACTGCCCCCAGCCGGCGCCGAGTTCGCGCCGCCAGACTTCGCGCGGGGGCGCTGCGTCCCAATCGCGCGCAAGCGCTGGCCCGGCCACGGCGCCGCCGCGGTCTGGCCCCAGAAATTGCGAATAGTCGTCCGGCGTGGTCGCCAGCAAGTCGGCCCGCTGACCGGTCAGGTCCAGAAAGTCCGTCGCCATCTGCACGTCGTGCTTGGGCGTCCAACGCCACGCGAGGCGCGGCACGACGTTGCCGCTGGTCCCGTCAATCCGCAGCGCCGCGCAAGCGCCTCCCACGGCAACCAGCGTGGCGGCCAGGACCATCCCCTTGGTCGCCCAGCGCCACGGCGCGGTGATCAGTAGCCAGGCGAAAAGCAGGATGGTAGCGCCAGCGATCGTGGGGGCGGAAATCAAAAATCGGCGTTGATCGTCAAAGTCGACATTGATCCACGCCCAGGCGCATATCGCAGCCGCGCCCAGCACAATCAGCGCGGCGATACCGTAGCGCAGCATTCGCCCTCGCTGTCGGGCGCGCGCCGCCGCGATTTCCTGCGTAGTTCCGGCGGCCGTTGCCAGCGTCTCTGCGTTCGACATAGTCGCCTACCAAGGTGGCTTGATCGCAATAGCTCTCGC
>Ga0105046_10011318_pt1 | contig 13878 bp, 14 predicted proteins | sample MAT03_FD_78385 | JGI IMG/M metagenome (GOLD analysis project Ga0105046, IMG submission 78385) | Freshwater microbial communities from Lake Fryxell liftoff mats and glacier meltwater in Antarctica - MAT-03 (megahit assembly) | ecosystem: Environmental > Aquatic > Freshwater > Ice > Liftoff... | reverse complement strand
GCGTCCGGCGCGCGCATCCTCGTCACGCTGATCGGCGCGTTGCGCAAGCAGGGCAAGAAGCGCGGCGTGGCCGCGCTGTGCATCGGCGGCGGCGAGGCGACCGCGATGGCGATCGAACTGGTGCCGTGAACGCCAACATCACCCGCGGCGCATGCCAATGAGCCCGCAGCCCGACTTGCGGCTCGTCTATGGCAAGCTGGTGCTGGTTGCCATCATCTGGGGTGGCACGTTCATCGCCGGGCGCGTCGCCGCCAACGAGATGCCGGCACCGACGGCAGCGTTGTGGCGCTACCTGATTGCGTGTGGCGCATTGCTGTTGCTGTCGTGGCGCCTTGACGGCGGCCTGCCGGTGCTGTCACGGCAGCAGTGGGTGGGCGTGATACTGCTCGGCATGACCGGTGTCGCGGCCTACAACCTGCTCTTCATGTTCGGCCTCGAACGCGTGCCCGCGTCGCGTGGTTCGTTGATCATGGCCTTCAATCCGGTCGCGGCACTCCTGGGCGCCGCGTTGTTCCTGGGTGAGCCGCTGACGCGCTACCGGGTCGCCGGCATCCTGCTGGCCCTGCTCGGCGTGGCCATCGTGCTGGGTCATGGCCACCCGCTGCAACTCTTCACCGGACACGTCGGCGTCGGCGAAGTTGCACTGCTCGGTTGCGCCATGGCGTGGGCCACTTACACACTGCTGGGCAAGCGCATCCTGCAGGGTCTGTCGCCGCTGGCCGCCTCCACCTATGCGGCGCTGACGGGCGTTGCAATCCTTGCGATTGCAGCCGCGCTCTCCGGTGACCTGATCGTGCCGCAGGCCTCGTTGACCGGTTGGATCTGCCTCGCCTATCTTGGCGTATTCGGCACGGCAGTTGCGTTCGTATGGTTCTACGACGGCGTCAAGGTGCTCGGGCCGGCACGGACTGCCGTGTTCATCAACCTGGTGCCGGTAGCTGCCGTGACGCTCGGCGTGTTGTTGCTGGGCGAGCCACTCGAAATGTCGATGCTCAGCGGCGGCGCACTGGTGATACTCGGTGTGTTCATCATCAATCGGCCGACTCCTCCCGCACCAGCGGCCACCGTGACGGCCTGACCCCGATGCTGCTCACCGAAGAACAACAGCTCATCCGCGATTCGATGCGCGCATTCGCGCAGGGCGAGCTTGCGCCGCACGCAGCGCAATGGGATCGCGATGCGCATTTCCCGCGCGAACAATTGAAGATGCTCGGACTGCTGGGTGCCATGGGCATGGTGGTGCCCGAGCGCTGGGGCGGCGCGGCGATGGACTATGTGTCGCTCGCCGTGGCGCTGGAGGAAATTGCCGCAGGCGACGGCGCTACCTCGACCATCGTCAGTGTGCAGAACTCGGTCGTGTGCGGGCCGCTCAACGCGTTCGGCACCCACGCGCAGAAGGAGCACTACTTGAAGCCGCTGGCCCGAGGGGAGTGGCTCGGTTGCTTCTGCCTCACCGAACCCCAGGCGGGGTCGGACGCCAGCGCCATCACCACGCGCGCGGATAAGCGAGGCGAGCGCTATGTGCTGAACGGCGTGAAGCAGTTCATCACGTCGGGCAAGAATGCCGACGTGGCCATCGTGTTTGCGGTCACTGACAAGGGCGCGGGCAAAAAGGGTATCTCCGGCTTCGTCGTGGACACGAAGACACCGGGTTATGTCGTGGCCCGCGTCGAGGACAAGCTCGGTCAGCACGCCTCCGACACCGCGCAGATCGTGTTCGAGAACTGCGCGGTCCCGGCTTCCAACCTGCTCGGCGCCGAGGGCGCCGGCTACCGGATCGCACTGGCCAATCTTGAAGGCGGACGCATCGGCATCGCGGCGCAGGCGGTGGGCATGGCGCGCGCGGCGTTCGAGGCCGCGTTGGCATTCGCGCGCGAACGGCAAAGCTTCGGCAAGGCCATTGCCGATCACCAGGCAGTCGGTTTCCGGCTTGCCGACATGGCCGTCGACATCGAGGCCGCACGGCAGATGATCTGGCATGCGGCGGCGTTGCGCGACGCCGGTTTGCCATGCCTCAAGGAAGCTTCGATGGCCAAGCTCTTCGCCTCCGAGATGGCCGAGCGCGTATGCTCCGCCGCCATCCAGGTCCATGGCGGCTATGGCTACGTCAACGATTTCCCCGTCGAGCGCATCTACCGCGACGTGCGCGTGTGCCAGATCTACGAGGGCACCAGCGACATCCAGCGGATGGTGATCGCGCGCGCGCTGGCTGCATGACATTCCTGCGAGGAACCCCGCAATGAGTACTGCGCCCATCGAGTTCTATTTCGACTTCTCGTCGCCCTATGGATACATGGCGGCGCAGAAGATCGATGCGCTCGCCGCCCGGCATGGCCGCACCGTGGACTGGAAGCCGATCCTGCTTGGCGTCATCTTCCGCGCCACCGGCGGTATGCCACTGCCGGACGTGCCGTTGAAGGGGCCGTATTCGAAGCGCGACTTCGCGCGCAGCGCCCGCTTCCACGGCATCACGGATTTCCGGATGCCATCGGTGTTTCCGATCCCGTCGCAGGCGCCCTCGCGCATCGTGTTGTGGGCGAAGCGAACGGGTCCGGCGGCCGGCGCCACGGTGGCGAAGGCGCTGTTTCGTGCCTATTTCGTCGGCGACCGCGACATCTCGAGTCCGGACATCGCGGCCGAGGTGGCCGGCGCGGCGGGCTTCGATGCCGTTGCCGCTCGGGCCGCGGTGGACGATCCCGCCATGAAGGATGCGTTGCGGCAAAGCGTCGAGGCCGCGCTCGCCGCGGGCGTGTTCGGCTCGCCTTTTGTCGTGGTGGATGGCGAACCGTTCTGGGGGCTGGATCGCTTCGACCAGATCGAGCGCTGGGTCTCCACTGGCGGCTTCTGAACCCGCGCGAGACAACCATGGCCGATTACACACCGCACCTTGCATCGCGCACGTTCGTCGTGGGCGAGCGCATCACCATCGCCGACATCCTGTAGGCCGCCCTATGCCCACAATTGAATCCAAGCTCAATGTCCGCGACGATGCGTTCGCGCAAAACCATGCTGCCATGGCGGCGCTGGTGGCCGACCTCAAGGCGAAGCTCGCCACGATCGAGGAGGGCGGCGGCCAAGTGGCGCGCGATCGCCACACCGCGCGCGGCAAGCTGCTGCCGCGCGAGCGGGTGCGCGCGCTGCTCGATCCGGGCAGCCCGTTCCTCGAGTTCTCAGCACTGGCGGCGTACGACATGTACGACGACAACATCGCCGGCGCCGGCGTCATCACCGGCATCGGCAGGATCTCCGGCCGCGAGTGCATGATCGTCTGCAACGATGCCACGGTGAAGGGCGGTACCTACTATCCGCTGACGGTCAAGAAGCACCTGCGCGCGCAGGACATCGCGCGGGAGAACGGCCTGCCGTGCATCTACCTCGTCGACTCCGGCGGCGCCAACCTGCCCAACCAGTACGACGTGTTTCCGGACCGCGACCACTTCGGCCGGATCTTCTACAACCAGGCGACGATGTCGGCGCAGGGCATCCCGCAGATCGCCGTGGTGATGGGCTCGTGTACGGCGGGCGGCGCCTACGTGCCGGCGATGTCCGACGAATCGATCATCGTGAAAAACCAGGCGACGATCTTCCTGGCCGGCCCGCCGCTCGTGAAGGCGGCCACGGGAGAGATCGTCACCGCCGAGGAACTGGGCGGCGCCGACGTGCATACGCGGGTGTCTGGCGTGGCTGATCATTTCGCGCTCAACGACCATCATGCGCTGGCGATCGCGCGCACCGTCGTCGGCAACCTGAACCGGGTGAAGCAGGTGACGCTCGACGTATTGCCGCCGGAGGAGCCGCTCTACGACCCCGAGGAGCTGTACGGCGTCATCCAGGCTGACATCAAGAAGCCCTACGACGTGCGCGAGGTGATCGCGCGGATCGTCGACGGCAGCAACTTCGACGAATTCAAGGCGCGTTATGGCACCACGCTGGTGACGGGCTTCGCGCGCATCTGGGGATATCCGGTGGGCATTGTCGCCAACAATGGCGTGCTGTATTCGGAGTCGGCGCTGAAAGGCGCCCACTTCATCGAGCTGTGCGCGCAGCGCGGCATACCGCTCGTGTTCCTGCAGAACATCACCGGCTTCATGGTCGGGCAGAAATACGAATCGGGTGGCATCGCCAAGGATGGCGCGAAGATGGTCACTGCGGTGTCCTGCGCGCAGGTGCCGAAGTTTACGGTGATCATCGGCGGCAGCTACGGGGCGGGTAACTACGGCATGTGCGGCCGTGCGTTCAATCCGCGCTTCCTCTGGATGTGGCCCAACGCGCGGATCTGCGTGATGGGTCCCGAGCAGGCCGCCAGCGTGCTGGCCACCGTGAAGCGCGAAGCGCTGGAGAAGACCGGCAAGTCGTGGAGTGCCGCCGAGGAAGACGCGTTCAAGGCGCCGATCCGCGACAAGCTCACCAGTGAGGCGCACCCCTACTTCGCATCTGCGCGCCTGTGGGATGACGGCGTGATCGATCCGACGGATACGCGACGCGTGCTGGGACTTGCGATTTCTGCGTCGCTCAATCGTCCGGTCGAACCCACGAAGTTCGGCGTGTTCCGGATGTGATGCGGCAATGATTTACGAAACACCAGAGCACACGCTGCTGCGCGACCAGGTAGCCAGGCTGATCGCCGAAGACGTAGAGCCGCACGCGATGCGCTGGGAAGAGGCCGGGGCCACGCCGCGCGACGTGCTGCGCAAGATGGGCGCCATCGGACTGCTGGGGTTGATGGTGGACGAGCGCCATGGCGGCGCGGGCGCCGATGCGCTGACCAACCTCGTATTCGCCGAAGCGCTGTCGCAGTCCACCTTCGGCGGTTTCATCATCACGGTGCTGGTGCATACCGACATGGCGTCGCCGCACATCGCGCATGCCGGCACGCCGGAGCAGCAGGCGCGGTGGCTACCCGGCGTGTGCAGCGGGAAGGCGATCACCGCGGTGGCGGTGACCGAGCCGGGCGCCGGCTCCGACGTCGCAGGGTTGCGCACGCGGGCGCGCCGCGATGGCGATCACTGGGTCATCGACGGCACCAAAATGTTCATCACCAATGGCGTCCACGCGGACGTGGTGATCGTGGCGGCGCGCACCGACAGTGCGGCGAAGGGTTCGCGCGGCATCTCGCTGTTCCTGGTCGAGCGCGGGACGCCGGGGTTCACCGTCGGCCGCGCGCTCGACAAGTCGGGCTGGCGTTCCTCGGACACCGCTGAACTCGTCTTCGATGGCTGCCGCGTGCCGGCGTCGGCACTGCTCGGCAAGGAAAACGAGGGCTTCTACGCGATCATGCGCAACTTCCAGCGCGAACGCCTGGCACTGGCTGCGATGGCGGTGGGTCATGCCACGGTGGCGCTCCGGCTGGCGCTGGAGCACGTGCGGACACGGCAAGCGTTCGGAGGCACGCTGTGGCAGCGCGAGACAATCCGCCAGCGGCTGGCGATGCTGGATGCCAAGACGCAGGCCGCGCGAGCCTACATGTACCACTGCGCGTGGTTGATGACGGCCGATCGCGACTGTGTCCGGGAAATTTCGCAACTGAAGGCGCTGACCGGTGAACTCGTCAACGAGGTGGTCCACACCTGCCAGCAGTTTCACGGCGGGATGGGCTATATTCGTGAAACGGCCATCGAACGGCTGTGGCGCGATGCACGCATCATCGCCATCGGCGGCGGCGCCACCGAAGTGATGCTCGAGGAAGCCGCCAAGCGCATGTAGATTTCGCACGCACGGAAAGCCCCACCATGGCCAGCAAGAAGACTGCCCAACCCGGTTACGAAACCCTCGCCATCGCGATGCATGACGGCGTGGCTGTCGTCGCGCTCAACCGGCCCGATGTGCACAACGCGTTCAACGAAACGCTGATCAGCGAACTGACCGAAGTGCTGAACGTGCTCGACGAGGACGATGCGGTGCGCGCCGTGGTGCTGGCCGGCAACGGGAAGAGCTTCTGCGCCGGTGCCGACCTCAACTGGATGAAGAAGATGGCAGGCCACGGCGCGGCGGAGAATCTCGCCGACGCGCAGGCGCTGGCGCTCATGCTGCGCACCTTGAATGGATTGTCGAAGCCCACGGTTGCACGCGTGCAGGGTGCCGCTTATGGGGGCGGCGTGGGCCTCACGGCGTGCTGCGACATCGCGATCGCCGCGATCGAGGCCACGTTCGCGCTGTCCGAAGCCAAGCTCGGGTTGATTCCCGCGACCATTTCACCTTACGTGATCGAGGCCATCGGCGCGCGGCAGGCGCGGCGCTACTTCCTCACCGGCGAACGCTTCGATGCGGCCGAGGCCTATCGCATCGGCCTCGTGCACGACATCGTGCCGATCGCCGATCTCGACGACCGCGTCAACGAGGTGCTGGGGACGCTGCTGCTGGCTGGACCGCGCGCGCAGCTCGAATGCAAGGCGTTGATCCGCGGCGTGGCACACCGCCCGATCGACGCGGCCGTCATCGGCGGCACGGCCGAACACATCGCCGCGGTGCGCGCATCGCCGGAGGGCAAGGAGGGCGTGGCGGCCTTCCTGCAGAAGCGCACGCCGGCGTGGGTGCCGGCGGTGCTCGTCAGGAAAAAATGAACACCGTGCTCGCGCACTTCGACACGTTGCAGCTGGTGGCGCTGGCGGCGGCGGTTGGCTGGGCGAGCGGATTGCGCCTCTATGCGGTGCTGTTCATCCTCGGCGGTCTGCAGTTCGTGGGTTGGGTCGAGTTGCCGGCCGGCCTTGCGGTGCTGGCGCATCCGTACGTGCTGGCCGCCTCGGGCTTCATGTGTGCGGTCGAGTTCTTCACGGACAAGATTCCAGGTGTCGACTCCGCATGGGATGCCGTGCAGACCTTCATCCGGATTCCGGCCGGTGCGGTGCTGGCCGCCAGCGTGTTCGGCGATGCATCGACCGCTGCCATGCTGGCCGCAGCCATCCTCGGCGGCACGCTGGCCGCTGGCAGCCACCTCGCGAAAGCAGGCACCCGCGCGGTGATCAATACGTCCCCCGAACCGTTCTCGAACTGGACCGCGTCGTTCAGCGAAGACCTTGCGGTGGGCACCGTGCTGTGGCTCGCGTTTGCGCATCCGGTCATTGCGCTGATCGTGCTGGCATTGCTGGTCGCACTGATGATCTGGCTCATACCGAAGGTGTGGCGGATGATCCGCCGCATCGCGCAACGCGTGCAGGGCTGGTTCGAAGGGTCCTCGCAACGTCCCGCTCCCTGACCTTTCCGAAACGCGCCATGTTCACCAAAATTCTGATCGCCAACCGCGGCGAAATCGCCTGCCGCGTGGCTCGCACCGCACGCCGGATGGGTATCCGCACCGTCGCCGTGTACTCCGACGCCGACGCCGGCGCGCTGCACGTTGCCGAGTGCGACGAGGCGGTGCGTCTCGGCGCTGCGGCGCCCCGCGAGAGCTATCTCAATGGCGCGGCAGTCATTCGCATCGCGCTGTCCACGGGTGCGCAGGCCATCCATCCGGGCTACGGCTTCCTGTCGGAAAACGAGGACTTCGCGACGGCATGCGCGGCGGCCGGCCTCGTGTTCATCGGCCCGCCGCCCGCCGCGATCGCCGCAATGGGATCGAAATCCGCCGCCAAGAACATCATGGGCGCGGCCGCCGTGCCGCTGGTGCCGGGCTATCACGGCGACGCGCAGGATCCGGCAATGCTGGCGCGCGAGGCGGAAGCCATCGGTTTTCCAGTCCTCATCAAGGCGACGGCCGGCGGCGGCGGCAAGGGCATGAAGATCGTCACCGCGGCCGGCGAGTTCGCGGCGGCGCTGGCGTCGGCACGCCGTGAGGCGAAGGCCTCGTTTGGCGATGACCGTGTGCTCATCGAGCGTTACCTCACGTCTCCGCGGCACATCGAGATCCAGGTCTTCGCCGATACGCTCGGTAACACCGTCTATCTTTTCGAGCGCGATTGCTCGGTGCAGCGGCGTCACCAGAAGGTGCTGGAAGAAGCGCCTGCGCCCGGCATGACGGCCGAGCGCCGCGCTGCGATGGGCGAGGCCGCCGTCGCTGCCGCGAAGGCCATCGGCTATGTCGGCGCGGGCACCGTCGAGTTCATCGCCGAGCAGGATGGCCGCTTCTACTTCATGGAGATGAACACGCGGCTGCAGGTCGAGCATCCGGTCACCGAGATGATCACCGGCACCGACCTCGTCGAGTGGCAGTTGCGCGTGGCCGCCGGCGAGCCGCTGCCGCTGCAGCAGTCGCAACTCGCCATCTACGGCCATGCGCTGGAAGCTCGTCTCTACGCCGAGGATCCGGACCGCGGATTCCTCCCGTCGATCGGCACCATCGCGCATTGGCGGATGCCGCCCGCGTCCGATCGCGTCCGCGTGGATACGGGCGTGGGTCCCGGTGACGAGGTCTCGCCGTTCTATGACCCGATGCTGGCCAAGCTGATCGTGTGGGGCGAGAACCGCGATGCCGCGTGTGCGCAGATGCTCGCCGCACTCGCGCAATGCGAGGTGGTTGGCGTGACGACCAACATCGCGTTCCTCGAGCGGGTCGTGGCGCACGAAGCCTTCGCCACCGCGCGCATCGACACCGGATTGATCGACAAGCATCACGACGCGCTGTTCCCCGCGCCGGGACCCATTCCCGAGAAGGCCCTGCTGGCCGCCGTGGTCGCCGAGTACGAGGGCATGGCGCTCGACGCTGCCGCTGCGGCCGCGGCGTCGGGTGATCCGCACTCCCCGTGGCATGTGCCCGGCGCGTGGTGGCTTGGCATGTCAACGCAAGCGATCCCGATGACCTTTGCCGATGGCGAGACGTCCGTACGGGTCGACGTGCGCCCGCGCGGCGAACACCAGCTGGATGTCGCATGGCCCGGACGATCGCTGGCCGTGCACTACGAGCACGCGGACGATCGCTTGCATATCGCGGCGGAAGGCAACACCTTTGCGGCGACGGTGATTGCGACAGGGGAGAACCGCCATGTGTTCGTCCCGGGGGCGCGCCGGCAGCTGCACTACGTCGATCCGCTCGCGCATGCCGCGGAAGATGACGAGCATGGTGGCCACCTGGCCGCGCCGATGTCGGGCGCCGTGGTCGCCGTCATGGTGAAGGCCGGCGACACCGTCGCCAAGGGTGCGCCGCTGATCGTGCTCGAAGCGATGAAGATGGAGCACACGATCACGGCCACCATGGACGGCGTGATCCGCGCCGTCCATTTCGGCGTGGGCGACCGCGTGGCCGAAGGCGCCGACCTGGTCGAACTTGGAGATGCATGATTGCCGCGATCGCCGCGCGGGTGCTGCCGTCATGCACCTCGTCGTGACCGCCGCCGCGGCCCGCGCCGCGCAATGGACGCCGCTTTTTGCCGCCGCGTTTCCCGGCGCGCGCATCGACGTTCGCGAGCCCGGCGCGCCGGTCCGGTCCGCCATGCCGCAGGCCGACTACGTGATGATGGTCGATCCTTGTGCCACGGTGTTCGATGAACAGCCCACCCCCCGGGCCATCTTCACGGCCAGCGCTGGCGTGGGCCATGTGCTGCGGCTGCCGAACCTGCCGGCTGGCGTGCCGCTGGTGCGCCTCGAGGACGGGGGCATGGCGCCGCCGATGATCCGCTATGTGCTTGCGGTGGTGCTCGCCTTCGCGCAACGATTCCACACGTATGCGCGGCAGCAACGCGCGAGCCAATGGGTCAAGCACGCGCTGCGGGCACCCGCCGACATCACGGTCGGCGTGCTCGGCTTGGGTGTCATCGGCGCCGCGATCGCGCGCGCGGTGGCTGCGCAAGGCTTTGCCGTTCGTGGTTTCGCGCAGACGCCAAAGACCGTGGAGGGCGTTGCCTGCTACGCGGGCGCTGCGGAGTTCGAAGTCTTCCTCGCGCACACGGACGTGCTGGTCAACGTGCTGCCGGAAACGGCGGCCACGACGGGACTCATCGACCGCGCGGCGATGTTGCAGCTTGCCGATGGCGCGCATATCGTCAACATCGGGCGCGAGAATGCATTGGTCGAGCGCGACCTGCTCGACCTGCTCGACGCGGGAAAGTTGGGCGGCGCCACGCTGGATGTGTTTGCCACCGAACCGTTGCCGTTGGATCATCCGTACTGGTCACGGCCGGACATCGTGATCACGCCGCATGTCGCGGGCCCGACAGTTCCGGATGCCACGGTGGCGCAGATCGCGGCGAAGGTGGCGCAACTCGCACGTGGCGAGGCGATCACCGGCATCGTCGATGTGGAAAGGGAATATTGATGCAACTGCCGAGCCGCGTCCGATTGGTCGAAGTGGGTCCGCGCGACGGATTGCAGAACGAAAAGGCGAACGTGCCCACGGACGTCAAGGTTACGTTGATCGACATGCTGACGGATGCCGGCTTCGCGGCGGTCGAGGCCACGGCCTTCGTCTCGCCGAAGTGGGTGCCGCAGATGGCCGATGCGGCGGACGTGATGGCACGGATCCGCCGCCGGCCCGACGTGCGCTACCCGGTGTTGACGCCCAATCTGCGCGGATTCGAGTCCGCGCTGGCGGCCGGCGCCGACGAAGTGGCCGTCTTCGTCGCGGCCTCCGAGTCGTTTTCGCAGAAGAACATCAACTGCAGCATTGCGGAAAGCCTGGTCCGCATCGAGCCCGTGTTCGCTGCTGCTGCGGCGCAGGGGGTGCGGGTGCGCGGATACATCTCCTGCGTCCTTGGTTGCCCGTATGAGGGCCTGGTGCCGCCCAAGCGCGTGGCTGAGATCGCCGGCGCGTTGTGGAAACTCGGCGCGTATGAAGTTTCGCTTGGCGACACCATCGGCACGGGCACGCCCGGCGCGACGCAGGCGCTCATCGACCAGTGCGCCGAGCGCGTGCCGGTCATTGCATTGGCCGGACACTTTCACGACACCTACGGCCAGGCGCTGACGAATGTCTATGCCGCGATGGAGCGGGGCGTCGCCACCTTCGACTGCTCGGTGGCAGGCCTGGGCGGCTGTCCCTACGCGAAAGGCGCGACCGGCAATGTCGCGAGCGAAGACGTGCTCTATCTTCTTGACGGCCTCGGCATCGTGACGGGTGTGGACATGGCGCGGCTGCGTCGCGCCGGCCATTTCATCTCGGATTTCCTCAAGCGGCCGCCAGTGTCGCGCGCGGCGCGCGCCCTCGACGCCCGCAATCCACTGGTGGCTTAAGCCCGCCGATCGCCACGCGACCCCATGACGCGTCCCGCCACCGGCACTGCGGTGCCTTCGCCCTGTATCAGCATCTGCGCGATCGACCAGGTTACGGGCGTGTGTACCGGCTGCCTGCGTACGCTGGACGAGATCGCAGTATGGAGCGTGCTCGACGACGACGAGAAGCGCGCGGTCTGGACCAGCATCGACACGCGGCGCGCCAACGCGACCCTTGCATCAACTTCAGGGCCCGCCAATGGCAAGCGTTGACTGGTACTTCGATTTCATCTCGCCGTTCGCCTACCTGCAGTGCGAACAGTTGCACAAGCTCGGGACCGGTGTGCGGGTGCGGTATCGCCCGGTTCTCTTCGCCGGATTGCTCGAAGCACACAGCCACAAGGGGCCCGCTGAGATCGGTCGCAAGCGTGAGTTCACCTATCGCTACCTGGTGTGGCACGCGCGGCGGATGCAGATCCCGTTCAAGATGCCGGCGGAGCATCCGTTCAATCCGCTGCGGCTGCTGCGATTGGCCATTGCGTGTGATTGCGCGCCCGAGGCGGTGCAGCGCATCTTCCGCTTCGTCTGGGCCGATGGCCGGCTACCCGACCTGCCGATCGAATGGGCCGAACTTGTTTCGGGGTTGGGCGTTGCGGATGCCGAGGCCCGGATCGCCGCGCCCGACGTGAAGGCGGAGCTGCGGCGCAATACGGACGAAGCCATCGAGCGTGGCATCTTCGGCGTGCCCACGCTGATGGTGGGTGACGAATTGTTCTGGGGCGCGGATGCCACGACGATGGCAGCCGATTACATTGCCGCAGGGTCCCGCTGGACCGATCCGGAATTCGCGCGCGTATCGGCGCTGCCCCTGGGCGTCGTCCGTGCCGCGCCCACAGTGAAGGCCGGCAAGCGCAAGCCTGCGCGTTAGTTCATGCACGTCAGAGCGAGCCGGTGTCGCGCAACCCGAGCGCGCGGCGGATGGTCGCTGCCGTCTGCAACGCTTGTTCCAGTGAAACACCCAGGCACGTGACATGTCCCATCTTGCGGGCCCGCCGCGGTTCGGTTTTGCCGTACAGGTGAAGCTTGGCCTGCGGCTCCCGCAACACCGCAGACCAGTCGGGTTCGCGCGGCGCTCGGGCGTCGGGTGAATCAAACCACAGGTCGCCCAGCAGATTCACCATCACGGCAGGCGTGTGCTGGCGCGTGTCGCCCATCGGCAGCGCGGCCAGCACGCGGGCCTGCTGCTCGAACTGCGACGTGATGCAGGCATCGATCGTGTAGTGGCCGCTGTTGTGCGGGCGCGGCGCAATTTCGTTCACCAGCAGTTGTCCTGCGGTATCGATGAACATTTCGACGCACAGCACGCCGCGATAGTCGAGCAGTGCCGCCACCCGCAATGCGATCGCGCGCGCGTCGTCGGCGAGGGCCGCCGGAATCCGTGCCGGCACCACCGAGACATCGAGGATGCCGTCGCGGTGCATGTTCTCCGCCACGGGCCACGTCTGCGCGTTGCCGTGCTCGTCACGCGCGACAATGACGGATACCTCGCACGCCAGCGGGACCAGGGCCTCCAGCACGCAGGGTTGACCGCCCATTGCGGCCAAGGCGCGGCGGACATCCTCCGCGGTGCGCACGCGCACCTGGCCCTTGCCGTCGTAGCCTAAGCGCGCGCTCTTGACGATGCCGGGCAGAAGACCGTCCTTCAGCGTCGTGACATCGTCGTCATGGCGCAACACTGCAAACGGCGCCATCGGCAGCGCATGGCCCGACAGGAACATCTTTTCGCTGATCCGGTCCTGCGCGATGGCCACGCTGGCCGCGGTGGGGGTCACCCGCGCCGTGCGCGCGAGGAAATCGAGCGCGGCCGCGGGTACATTCTCGAATTCGGTCGTCGCGCCTGCCGCCATGCCGGCGAGTTCGGCGAGACCCTGGGCGTCGAGGTAGTCGGCGGCGATGTGATGGTCGGCCACGCTGCCCGCAGGACTGTCGTGACCGGGGTCGAGCACGACCACGCGATAGCCGAGGCTCTGCGCCGCCATGCAGAACATGCGGCCGAGCTGGCCTCCGCCCAGCAGGCCGAGCCACGCGCCGGGGGAAATGACTGCCATCAGCGCGGCAGTGTCAGGTCGACGGCGGAACGCGCATCGCGCGCGCCGTGGCCGTCTGCTTCAGGCGGAACGCGGCGAGCTTCTTGGCGACGACGGGATCGGTGCCTGCGATGAGTGCGACGGCAAAGAGGCCCGCGTTGGCGGCGCCGGCCTCGCCGATCGCGAACGTGGCGACCGGAATGCCCTTCGGCATCTGCACGATCGACCACAGCGAATCTTCGCCACGCATGTACTTCGACGGCACGGGCACACCCAGCACCGGCACCGTGGTCTTGGAGGCAAGCATGCCGGGCAGGTGCGCCGAGCCGCCCGCGCCGGCGATGATCACGCGCAGGCCCCGGGGGAGGGCGTCTTCGGCGTACTCGAACATTTCATCCGGCATCCGGTGCGCGGACACCACGCGGGGCTCATTCGGGATGCCGAAGGCGTCGAGTTGCACGACCGCATGGCGCATGATCTCCCAGTCGCTGTCGCTGCCCATGACCACGCCCACCAGCGGTGCTGCCTTGCGCTGCGCCATCCCTCCTCCCCGGAGTTTGCTGCTGTTGATTTTGAGTTGAAATAGTAGCATCGGCAGGTGCGGATTGCGCCGTCACCAAGTGCCACGGAAGGCGCTCCGGAGGAACAAACCACGCATGGTTGTTGTCTTTCCACACACGCTCACCCAGAATCGGTTCGATGGACACCACGATGG
>Ga0105046_10011316_pt1 | contig 13879 bp, 4 predicted proteins | sample MAT03_FD_78385 | JGI IMG/M metagenome (GOLD analysis project Ga0105046, IMG submission 78385) | Freshwater microbial communities from Lake Fryxell liftoff mats and glacier meltwater in Antarctica - MAT-03 (megahit assembly) | ecosystem: Environmental > Aquatic > Freshwater > Ice > Liftoff... | reverse complement strand
TCATTGATGCGACAGCAACGAATTATGAAGGTGAATCATTTACAGCATTTGGTCGAACATTCACTTTCCGTGATCCGGGCCCCGTTCCACTGCCAATCGTTTCAACAGGGCAGACGCCGATCGATGCAGTTTTAGGCGATACAGGAGCCACTCTGGCAACTCGGGCCGCCACAGCGATCAATACCTTTCTCGGGCGAACGGCGGCCACAGCGTCGGGAAGTAATGTCACAATTGCAGGGGCTGTATCCGCTTCACTTGGTGGAACCCTCAGAGTGACGTCCGCTGCTGCGGCCGATCTGGACGGCGACTTCCTCATCGCAGCAGGATTTTTCTTCCAGTTTGTTCCCGGCGCGCCGGCGAACTCCAGCGAGATCCAGACGGATGCCAGCCCGATAATTGTTGCCGACAGAATTGTGACAGCGATCAATAATCGCGTCGGGGCAGGTACCGCATTCCGGAGCGGCACCGTTGTCAGCGTTTCGACAGACACCACGTTGAGTTATTTCAATTCGGGTGTCACAGCAATTGGACTCACAATTCTCGATAACAGCTTTTCGAGTCCTATGACATTTAGCTTGTTGTCCAATCCAGTAGGCACTGCTTTTGTCGCAGACCTGGTCAATTCACCATTGGGTGTCGATCGCCGAAGCACGTCAATGACCTATGATGCTGTCTCTACGACACTGGCCATCATTCCGGGATTCGTGACTTCTTATGTGTCCGGGAACAGAATCACGATTCCAGGTGCAGACGCTGCAAATCTAACATCGACAGTGGGTTCGCCACTGGTCATTTCCGGCGGTATAGGCACGATCTTCGGTTCCACGCCGGTGACCGTGTTCCCGAACATGACGAAGAACGAAGTGGCAATCGCCATTCGCCAGGGAATTTCGGATTTCTTTGCTGCTGGCGATATCAACATTATCAAGGGTGCTGAGGACCGAATTCAGATCATCGGTCACTCTGTTGACGACCAGGGGCCTCTCAAATTAGTCACGTCGCTGCCAGGTGATGACTTTGGTGCATTCAACGCAGGTTTTGTGAACGGTCAGGCAACTCGGCCGGGATCACTGCGTGGTATGAATAACGCGGTTGAAGGTGTCTATATTGACGACATCATCATTGGATTCGCTGAGCGTGGTGAAATGGTGACTAACGCTCCAGCGACGGCGACGATGATAACTAACAATGATCTTTACAATCCAAACAGGATTCTGGGCAACAACTATCTGGGCATTGCTGATGGTGCGTATGATGTCGAAATTCGCCGAGCTACTGACTATGGTGAATCGCAGAATCCAAATCCAACAAACGTTCTCTATCGCGTACTTGATACGAATGACCGTGAAGCCGATGCGATTGCCATCACGCTTCCGAAAGCCGATCAAATCCCCCACGGAGCAACGTTTAATCTAAGCGATGGCTGGCGAAGTGTGACCTTCCAGTTTATTGACGAATATATTGGTCTGAGTTCGCTCATCCCGGGCAACATTCCTTTGGTGTTCAATTCACTGGCGACTCTGGGTTCGTCATTCGACGTGAACCAGGAATTGATCGCAAAATTGGTTGTGGATGCCATCAATTCACCAGCAGTGCAAAATGTGCTGAGCGTTAAAGCAATGTACAGCGACACCACGGCACCAAATCTTGTGGCCAATAATCGAACCGACACCCTGCCGACGGTCGGTTTCTTCTCTGTGACGTCCAACCCGCCGAGCAAAACGATTCATCTGACGGGTAACGCGATTTTCACTCCGTCGGCTTTGCTTGCAAATCTGGTGACCACCACAACGTTCAGTGCCTACGGCGACCAGAACCGACTGCGTGATCAGGGACAGATAATAGTTCAATCCAGTACCGTACGCGATTCATTGAATTTCGGCATCAATATCGACGCAGCACCACGAGGCACGGCTGCAATCGGCTCCAATCCAACTCCGCATCCGGGTTCCGTGAAGAATACGCAGGAAGAAAATACTGCTCGACTGACGACGGGCGTGGTTGTTATGAACAACATCATCGCTGGCAACGTTGCGGGCGGCGTACGATTCAGCGGGGATTCTGCCAACAATCCGTTGTCTGCTGTTCCATACGGTCGAATTGTAAACAATACCATCGTTGGTGTTTTCGGAGCGCTGCCGCTGGTGGGAGTTGGTATTGATGTCAATGAAAACGCCAGTCCAACGATTCTCAACAATATCGTTGCTGACTTCTTCACAGGGATCAGCGTCGATCCAGCTTCGGCGACTGCGGGTACGACGATCGGTGCGACGCTGTATCGCGGTAATAGTAATCCATTCGCTACGAGTGGGATTGGCCCAGGAACCTTCCCGATCTTCCTCAATAGAACCAGTCTCCCAGTTGATGCGTTGTTCGTGGATCAGGCCAATAACAATTACTACCCAGCTCCGTTCTCCCAGGCGATCGACAGTTCGCTGAATTCACTCGGTGATCGTGCAGACATTATTCGAGTGAAGGGGCCGCTGGGACTTGCGGGAACACCAACACCAGGATCAACAACCAATCCCGGATCTCCCATCCTGGCACCATCACGGGACGTCTTCGGCCAGCTTCGTGGTGACGATGATGCCGTGGCAACGCCGGCGGGTCAGGGTGCGAATGTATTCGTTGACCGCGGTGCTATCGATCGTGTTGACTTCTTCCGACCTCGGGCGGTTCTTTCATTGCCTGATGATCAGTCAACAATTGACGGTGATCCTGCGGTGGATGCGGTTTGGATTGATCAGCCACAGACACTGCGTCAGTTCCGAATTCGTCTGGATGACCAGGGAATCGGTGTGGACGGAGCTACTGTGTCGTCCAGCCAGTTTGTGCTGAGACGCGTTGCAACAGATGGCGTCACACAGTTAACTCTCCTGGATGGCGTGGATTACACGTTTGTCTATAACGTCGTGACAAAAGAAGCCATCTTTAATGCGGCGACATTCTTTGCCGATGCAGACACCGAAGCTCGATACAGCATTACCGTTGACAACAACGGAATCCTGGGCACTGACATTGTTGATGGTATCCGGGACCAGGCAGGTAACTACTTGCAGGCCAATCAGCTCGACGGAACCACGCGGTTCGACATCGTTCTGACGGACGGTGTGAACGATCCTCCGGCCAACACGGTGCCCGGCAGCCAGACAACGCTGGAAGATGTTGCGTTGGTATTCAATGCCACGAACGGAAATTCGATCAGTGTGTCCGATCAGGATGCTTATCTGGGAACAAACATCCTGTCCGTTACGTTGACGGCAACCAACGGCACGCTGACTTTGGGGTCGATTCCAACAGGATTGATATTCGGAACTGGCGACGGCACCGCTGATCTGACAATTGAGTTTACTGGCAAGTTGCAGGATCTGAATCTTGCACTTGAAGGCTTGATCTTCACACCGGATTTAGATTTTGCGGGTGCGGCAAGTGTCTCCATTCTTACGAACGACCTTGGACAGTTCAGTGGACCAGCGGCGACTTCGCTTCTGAACGTAATTCCGATTACGGTGACACCAGTGAACGATCCACCGGTGTTCACATTGGCGGGAAATCCAGCATCTATAAACGAAGACAGCCCGTTGGTAACAGTTTCGGCGTTTATGACCGGACAGGCTCCTGGCCCGGCGAATGAATCGACGCAGACAATCACGGTTCTTCCGACCATCGTCTCCGTGGGCGGATCTGCAACGGGACGATGGAATATCAACAACTTCTTCGCTGTCGCGCCGTCCATCGACCCAGTGACAGGCAATCTGACGTATCGTACGGCAACTGACGTGAATGGTACGGCAACGATCAGAGTCGTATTGACAGACGATGGCACTCCAGCAGCATCGAGCGTTGCTCAGACATTTGTGATCACGGTTAACGCCATAAACGATGCACCGGTCTTCACATCGACAACGACTGACTCACGTGTCAACGGGAGTGGAAATATTACGACTCTGGAAGATGCTGGACTGCAGACGATTGCCTACCCTGGTACGTCAGCAGCCGCTCGAGCTTCAGCACTGGATGAACTGACGACTCAGACTCTGACCTGGAGCATTTCGTCAGCCACAACGACATACGGAACTCTGTCGTTCAGTCAGCTCAGCGTCAATCCGACAACGGGCCTGATGACGTACAACACGAATCTGGATACGAACGGAACGGCTACGGTTGTGCTTACATTACGGGACAATCTTTCAAACACAGCTCCGAACGTGAACCTGGCGACTCGCACGATCACAATTAACGTCATTCCGGTGAACGATGCCCCGGTCGCAAGGACTGGAAATTACACCGTCGATGAACAGTATGGAATTACGCTGAATGCAAGCACAAGTTCCGACGTCGATACGTATTTTGTCAGCCCTACCGACAACTTTACAGACGTCCTGCGTTATGCATGGGATTTGGATAACAACGGAACATATGAAACGTCCTCGAACACGTCGCCGACATTGACACTGACCTGGGCTGATCTCGCTAATCTCGGCATCACTGCTCCAGGTGTGAACACTATTCAACTGCGAGTGACAGATTCAAGTGGTGCGCCAAACAACATCGGGGTCGCGACCGCGACCCTGACAACACTTATTGTCGATTACGGCGACGCTCCAAACAGCTATGGAACGCTGCAAACCAGCAACGGTGCAGCACATACAATCGCAAACGGATTGTTCCTTGGCTCAACGGTGACCAAAGAAAAGACAGGTCAGCCATCAACAGCTGCAAATCTGGATACCGGTGACGATGGCGTCACGTTCCCGACAAGTATTGAAACGACTGTTGGCCAGGTACTGCCGTCTTACGTTGATGTTGTCGCATCCAGGGCAGGCAAGCTGGACGTATGGCTGGACTTGAACGGAAACGGAGTATTTGACGATCCAACTGAGCATCTGAACTCAGGCGCGAGTTATGATGTTGTTGTCGGCTCAAACCGCATCAACTTCACTGTACCTGCCGGTGCAACCATCGGCAGTTCCTTCATGCGATTCCGACTCAGCACTGCCGGAACTGCTCTGCCAACTGGCCGTGCAAACGATGGCGAAGTTGAAGATTATGCAGTTCAGATCAAGGCGTTGCAGCCTGCTGTGCCGCCAACCTTCATCCTGCCGATCGATTTCAACGGCAGCGCCAGTCCTGTCGCGCAGACCAGCGATTTGACACCGATAATTTCGTGGAGTCTGCATGACGCAAATTACGTCTACAATCTGGTCGTTACGAACTCGTCTTCGACAGCAGTATTGACCGTAAACGCCACGTCCTTTACCTCTGCCACTGTACCAACAAATTTGCCGGCTGGACGCTACACGGCTACTTTGACGGCCTTCAATAAGGCTAATGTCCCTGCGATACCGATCGTCTGGACGTTTGATGTTGTTCCAGTGGTTGTCTCCACGCCGACTGGTGATGTGACAACATCGCGACCAGTCATCAACTGGACCAATGTGGTTGGGACAAAGTCGTATCGTGTTGTCGTTGAATCACTCACAAACGGTTCGACTGTGATTAATCAGACGATCATAACAGCGTCGGTTGTCTCTCCGGCGATCCCAAATCAGTTCACTCCAACGGCTGATCTGGCACTTGGGCAATATCGCGTGCGAGTTCAGGCGACAGATGCGGCTGATCTGTTGGGTGATTGGAGTGCTTACAGTCTGTTTACAGTCAGAACGGCACCTGTGTTGACTGCTCCAGCTGCCTCGACAAACGAACTTCGACCTGTCGTCGCGTGGAGTCCGGTTGCTGGAGCGGTCTCATACAGAGTCACATTGTCATTCGTGACAGATACTGGTGTTGCATCGGTGACTGTGATCGTGAGTGGCACAAGCTGGACGCCAACCTCAGACCTGAGACTTGGTGAGTACCAGGTGAAGGTACAGGCATTTAGTGCTGCAAACGCAACTGGCCAAAGCAGCGTTGAAAGTGTACTGCGAACTTTTGCTGTCAAAACGCCGCCAGTATCGACTCAGCCGATCCGTCGAGTTCCTGACACAACGCCAACGTTTAGCTGGACCGCTGTGCCAGGTGCAGATCGATACGAGTTGGTGGTTTCCAAGGCGTGGGGTAACAATGCGGAAGTCATTCGCATAAGTACACTAACTGGGACCTCGTTCACGCAGCCAACGACACTGGAGCTTGGGCCGTACACCTATCGAATTCGAGCGATTAACGATGCGTCGGCGAGTGGTGCATCGGCAGTCTTTTCGAATTACGCTGCGGTCTATGCCTTCTCCATCGTGGAACCTCCGGTAGTCACCGGCCCAGAGTTGACTACGTTCAGCAACCATCCAACCGTCAGATGGGTTGCACCACCAAACTCAGAAACGTTTGATATCTACTATCGCCTGGTTGGTGATTCCAATCCGGAATTCCTGCGTGTTAATGGTGTTACTGGAAGTTCATATACTCCAAACGAAAAACTGTTTGGAATTGGCTCCTACACTGTTTGGGTGCGAACGTATTCAAATACCGACAATCCGGCCACGCCACGTCAGCCAAATGGAACCGGCGATGAACGAGTTGTGAGTGAATGGAGCCTTGCACGAACGTTCCGCGTTTCGACGCCACCGAACCTGGTTGGCCCTGTTGGACGCACATCGGTTGCGAATCCAACTCTGACATGGCAGAGCGTGCCAGGTGCATTGAACTATGAAATCTGGGTAAACAACGATTCAGTGCCGGTCGGCAAACTTTACAACCAGACGGGTATTACTTCATTGAGCTACACCGTTCCGGCAAATCTGCCGATCGGACAGTATACGTTCTGGGTCCGTGCTCGAAATGCATTTGGTTTTGACAGCAACTGGAGCGTGGGACAGAAGTTTGAAATCGTCACCGCTCCGGTCCTGTCCGGACCATCCTCATCGACGTTTAATACTCGTCCGACGTTTGGTTGGACGAACATGATGACGACGCTGGGGACGTTACCGGCCGGTGCGGCAAGGTACGAATTCCGACTGTATGCACCCGATCCCGTGACGTTCAAGTATGTCGAACTGCCACAGTATACTGTGACTAACCTGACGACGAACTCGTATGCAATTCCGACGAACCTGCCGTCAAATTTCTATCGTGCCTACGTCATCGCCACGGCTGACGGACGTCCGGGTGCGAATGTTCCCGCGACCAGGTCAGACTGGAGCTTCGCTCTCGAATTCTTTGTGGGTGGTCGGCCGATTGTCAATACAATTCCTCCCACGACGAACCCCTCGCCAACACTGACATGGGGGGCCGTCAACGGTGCGTCCGGGTATGAGGTCTTCATCGCTACGGCGGCACAGCCAGGTACGTCCCTGCTGAATGCCGGCAACAATAAGACCAGCGGTACATCGTTTGTGGTGCCTCAGGCACTCACCAGAGGTGTCTACCGATACTGGATTCGAGCGTTTAACGCCAGCACTGGTGCTGCCAGTCTCTGGAGCGTGGAAAAGACTCTGACGATTGTTAAGGCCTCGATTCCGGCACAGGAACAATCTTTGCCTGATGCCACAGAATTTGTGTGGACCGTCGTTCCGGGTTTCGTCCCGCAGACTTTGGTCACGGAATCTGCCATCAGTATGGTGCCAGCCGTTGTCGATGGCTCGCAGTACCTGCCGCTCGCGGCAGAAGTGCTGAATCCAAATGCGGATGTTGCATTGTTCGAAGTGGAAAACGCGGCGAACGCCGTACCAACTACCGAAGACACTGCCGCCACGGCTCAAACGGATTCTGTGCTTTCAAAATGGGACGAACAGACATGGTGGGAATCTCAGCCTGTCGCTGAAAAACCTGCCGAAGTGGAGCGAAAAAGCTCGACTGCAGGATTCCTCGGAGCCCTGTTTGCACTGGCCCCTCGGTCCCTGCGACGACGCAAGGACGAATAGCCCAGGACGTTGTTGCCTTGCCCCATCCAGATCAAGCAGGAACGCAAGGGGTAACAATCTGACACGATGCATCCCGAAAACGGGGCTCATAGATGAGCCCCGTTTTTTTCGTTACAGTTCCGTTCAGCCGAATTTACTCTGCTGAGCGGAATGGCGTCAGAAGCCTGAGCCCTGACACGAGCTTCGGTCTTCCAATGTGAAAACCGCCAACGTAAAGAACGAACAACCCATGCAAGTCACCATCACAGCCGTCGGACCTGACCACAAAGGCCTCGCCGATCCGATCATTCATTACGTCACGGGGGCCGGAGCAAACATTCATGAAATTCAGATGTACGACCGGGATTCGGAACAACTGTTTGCGATGCTGATGCGCATCGACTGGCCTGTCTCTGGCGTTTCCGTAGCGACGTTGCGGAAGCATCTGCAGGAAATTGGTCTGCTGCGTGGACTTCAGATTCGAGTCTGGTCCAGAGATGAATACGATCGACCGCCACGTCTGGCCATCTGCACAACGTATCGCACGGAGCCACCGCTCGCGATTCTAAGGGCCATTCGTGACCGCCGCCTAAAAGCTGATGTTGCCGTGATGATAGGAAATCGCAACAGCTGTCGTAGTGTGGCCGACCAATTTGACGTTCCCTTTGTGAACATGGGCGACTCCGCCGGAAACCCGGACTACGCCCAGTTAGCGCAAGTGATCGACGATCAGCAAATTGACTATGTCGTGCTGGCCCGTTATATGCGCGTGTTGCCTGCAGAACTGTGCTGGAAATTCGCCGGTGGACGCATTATCAATCTGCACCATGGTCTACTGCCGCCGTTTCCCGGTTTTCGCCCCTATGAAGATGCGTTTCAGCACCACATGCTGTGCTACGGAGCTACAGTGCATTTCATCGTTCCGGAACTTGATGCTGGCAATCAAATCATCTACCAGGGTGCATTCAGCGTCCTGCCGGGAACTTCACTCGTGGATATTAAGCGAGTGGGAGAATCTGACCACGAACCCAATTGTTTAGTGGAGGGAATTCGCCGTGTCGTAGATCGGGAAGTTGAGCTGCATTTTCATCGAGTGATTCGTAAAACCGCCGAGTGAAAACGCTCTCGCCGCTCCCCTGATCGGAAGCATTTTTGACAAATGTGAAGAAATCGGGAACCCGGGAACGGGCTCAATCGTCCAAAGCAGAATTCCCCGCCGTCCTGACTATGTCGATTTTTCGATCGATTCGCATGGGGGGCAAAAGCACCAATTTCCCGCCTGATTTTGCTGAATAACGATGCAATCTCCTCAAGATCAAAATCCGATTTCGCCAGAAATCACCGAGCGAATGCAGTTCCTGTTGTCTCGACAACTGGACGGAGATCTTGCGTCGGAAGATTCATCGGAGCTTGCCGAAATCCAGCAGTCTGAATCTTTGGACAGGTATTTGGCAAGTATTCGTCAGATTCGGCAGCATCTGGCGTCACTGCCGGTGAAGCCGGTGCCGCCTTCTTTTACGGCTTCGATTCGGCGAGCAATCCTCGACGATTCTGCAAATTCGCGTTCTTCAGCATTGAATGGCACTTATCGTGGCTGGGCGAGAAGACTGGTTGTTCCAGCAACAATCGCAGCCTGCGCGCTGGGGTTGGTTGTCATGCTGCGACCGGGGGGCGTGAACGACTCAAATCGGGTTGCATTTCAAACAAATCCAACCTCTGCGAATTATGAATCGGGCGCAATTTCTGATGCTGATGCGGTGCCTGCGGATTCTCTAGCCAGCCGGGATTCTGCGGGACAGACTGGATCCCCTGTAGCTGCTGATCTGACACAGCAGGAAGAACTGCGACCGTTCCTCGATAGTGACGACTGGCGCATTGTCGTGGTGCAGGTCAACTCAAAAGACCGCGATGATGTCATGCGTGACATTGAAGCAATTGTCGCTAAGAACGACATGAATATTCGAACGGTTGTCGAGCGCGATGATGCGCACGACAATCGGTTTGGGGTTTTGCTGACATCGGCCGGTGCTGACGAGGAAGACTTCATCAACAGCGTTGTTCCTCAGGCGGATGCGAAGTTTACAGACTGGAACGCTCAAAGTGTGGCAAAATCCAGCCGTGAGAATTTGATCAGTCGCCTGCAGGAATCGTTGAAGTCACCCACGCATTCCGAACTGCATTTTGGTCAGGTCTATGTGACACTGCCTAAACGGGTCGCGTCTCTTGATGTGGCCGATCGGAACCTGGTCGCGCGAAGTGATGCAGCTGACAACACGACTTTGCCCGGACCAGCTGCAAAAAAAATGGCTGTATCACCCGGCGACGCTCGGACAAATGCGTTGCTCGAACCTCGCAAGCCAGTTCTACTCGTCTTTGAGTTTACTGTTGCCTCCAACGACCATATCTGAATAAAAAATCAGATCATCGCCGTTTTTCGTTTGACCAGTTGCAACGGTACTCCCCACGGGTCACGCAGCATCGCAAACGTGTCACCCGGCGGCAGTTCATGCAGGTCAGCCACGATCGTGGCACCAGCGGCAGTCAGACGCTTCACGTCCGCCGCAATATCGTGTGACACAAACGCCAAATGCAGAGCCGGAGGTTCGACTTTTGGAAAATCGAGCTTCGCGGCCCCGGCGTTTACGTAGATCTCCAGCATTACTGTGCCGCTGTCATCGGCCATAAAGTGTGCATAAGGAGCATCCACCATGCGCCGTTTTACGGTGAGTCCCAGATGCTCCACATACCAGCGAGCCATATTCAGGGGATCACTGACATTGAATGCAAGATGCTCAATCTTCATGGAAACACAATCCCTTCCGCTACCATGTTTGACAAACGAAACTGAGAACAAGAGAACCGGGCACTGACGCAAACATCTTGCGTCAGTACCGTCCTATCGTATATCAGAACGCTCCACCAATCATCTGCAGGATGCTGGAAACCGGTGCACTTCCGGAAGGTTGAGTCCACAGCCACATTGTTCTTACCAGTTCAATGCCGACGACGGCACACATGACCGACACGAGAGCAGAAGTTCCAATCAACACCTTGGTCCAGATACCCCAATCGACATCCGCCCTGGTAGCGCGACCTGCGGCAGGAAGGCCTGCAACCTGACTCTGGCCAGCATCGAAGTCGTCGTCTTCAAATTCTTCTGAATCGTGTACATCCAAATCACCGTCGTCTTCGAATTCCTCATCGTCGTCGAATTCGTCGTCGCCTGAGGATGCTTCTTCGTCTGCGAATTCCTCGGTTTCTTCTTTGACAGCCTTCCTTCTGAGCGCTGGTACAGCAGTTGTCGGAGCTGAATCAAATTCGTCTTCATCTTCGTCTTCAAACGTCAGAACGCCGGTATTTGTGCCGACTTCGTCATCGTCGTCATCAAGTCCCGCCAGTTCAAATTCACTTTCTTTACCTTTGACGGCTTTAGGGATTTCAAACTGCGTCGTCATCGCAGTATCAGCAAATGCGGCCTTAGCGCCACTGATCGCCTGCATTGGCATCGTGCGGCCCATGTCGTCCGGTTCCATCGAGATGCCGCTGTCATCATCCAGATCCAGGGAAATTCCACTGTCTCCGGCGTCGAGCGTAATTCCGCTGTCAGCAATGTCCATGCTGATACCGCTGTCATCCTGCAGCATCGCACCACTATCGAACGCTTCCAGGTTGATGCCGCTGTCATCAGCGTCCAGACTGATGCCGCTGTCCATCTCCAGCGAAATACCGCTTTCGTCTGCATCCAGACCAAGCCCGCTGCCTTGAACCTCAAGGGAAATTCCGCTGTCAATTCCGCCGTTTCTGACTCCCGATCCTTTGTTAATCAGCTTCAGGTCACTGTCATCGGGAGGCAACTGCAGGCGATTTGGTTTTGCCGAAGGAACAGGTGTCTTCATTGCCGAGCGCGGAATCGAAGGCTCTGCCAGACGAATGTCGCTATCGGTGCGATCAAGCTCAGCACTTAGCTTCACGTCGCTGTCGCTGTCTTCATCGGGCAGCAGCAGATCTTCGCTGCCCATCAGTTTCACGTCACTGTCAGAATCGATGGCATCAAACAGGGCAGTGCTTGCCAGGTCATCTTCGTCAGCACCTTGTTCATCGGCCAGTACGACGTCACTGTCCTCGTCTTCAGCTGACAGACGCACGTCGCTGTCGGAATCAGAGAAATTGAATTCTGAGTCTGAAGACAGACTTGCTTCATTGTCTGATACATTCACCATCAAGACGTCGCTGTCGGAATCGTCATCCATCTGAATTGTCGCGCCGAGATCAATTTCCGGCTGAGTCCCCGCTCCGACAAGTTTCACATCGCTGTCTGAATCAGAAATCCTGGCATCACTGCCCCAGCCGCTGAGATCCAGTTCTTCGTCAGGCTCGTCTTCGTCGATATTTGGCCCGCTGTCGCCCGACAACCGGACATCACTGCCAGACGTCGCAAGACCTCGAATTTCGTCATCCCCAAACAACGAATCATCGAAGAACAGACGCACGTCGCTGTCCGACGATGAAAGATCGTCTGCCTCAGGCTCTTCAAGAACCGAGGATGACGAATCGCTTGTGATAATCGGGAAGTCGGGCGAGGAGTCTGCCTGACGACTGCGCTGGAATTCATCGACGTCCTGTTCCCGGAACTTCCAACTGCCTCGATCTGCAAATCCCCGGATGTCGCCTTGCTCGCGAACCTTCATGAGTTGCTCGGTTGTCATGCCAAGCAGGCCAGCGGCTTCTTCGAGGCTGAGATATTTCTTTGCCATGTTTTCCAATACTCCCAGGAGGGGGACGTCCGTGCAAAAATGGTGGTGTCAGCATCCATCAGCCGGTTATTGTCGTCAGAAGTCACCATCGCCGCCTAAACGAAAGGCATTGACGACAATGTTCAATACACAATATCCTGCGCAGTTTGACTCATCAGTCAAATTCTAAAACGGTACCCCGCAGATGCAAGTCGTTTGTTGCGATCACGCAACGAGTTGCACCGGTTATATCGCCCTGGTTTTTTCTGCCGCCGATCCGTTAAGGCGTCACATTCGTCAGGAACGATACACTGCATACGGGTGGCCAGATGTCAACAGACCGCAAAAACGGTCCATGCGAACGGCCATCCCGTGCTCTCCTATGGGGAGGTTCGGCGGCTGATCCACAAGGTCTTCAGGAAAACCCTCTCAGCCAGAACCGGAAACAAATAACCCTCTTTCCCATCCGAAACAAACAATTCAAGTGCTACGACTCACACTCAATTGGCGACTTCGACGCATGACGAACAGCCCGCCAATAATCATGGCACCCCCCAGGGCCTGCGTAGTGTTGATTGTTTCTCCCAGCCAAATCCAGGCGGCCGCCATCGCCACGATGGGTGTCAAATTCTGGATCATGGCCGCCTGAGCCGCACCGGCATGCTTTACGCCATAGCTCCACATCGCAAGCGCCAGACCTGTCGACAGCGTTCCAGAATAGATAACACAGGCGATCATAGACGGGGCTTTCATCGCTGCAATTGAATCTGGTACTGAGCCTGCCCCCATGCAAAGGGCAATCACAATATGAAACGGCAATCCCATCGTTGCGGAACATGCAGAGAGTTGAATCGGAGAAATTTTTCCCAACAGCGGACGGCTGAAAACCGTTCCGCCCGCCCAGGCGAGTGCAGCCGACAACGCAAATAAATTGCCGAGCAATCGTGTTGCCGCAGCACTGGATTGTTGCTTTGCTTGGCTATCGACCGCGATTTCGATCTCGAATAGTTCCAGGGAAGAGCTTGACGTTGTAGTCTGCGGTGCAGCCGGAGGAGGTACTTTATGCAGCGTCACGATCATGGTTCCGGCGAACGCGATAATCAGCCCCATCCATGCCCTCATCGGCAAAAATTCTTTCAAAAAGAATCTTGCACCAATCGCTGTCCACATCGGCACGGTCGCCATAATCAGCGCGACGTCTGCGGACGTGGCACGAGCGATCGCAAGCAGAAACAGAAACTGGTACGCCACGGAAACAATGGAGGCGTAGATGAAAACATCACGCTTCGACAATGTTCCGGACGGCTTGAT
>Ga0105046_10011311_pt1 | contig 13883 bp, 13 predicted proteins | sample MAT03_FD_78385 | JGI IMG/M metagenome (GOLD analysis project Ga0105046, IMG submission 78385) | Freshwater microbial communities from Lake Fryxell liftoff mats and glacier meltwater in Antarctica - MAT-03 (megahit assembly) | ecosystem: Environmental > Aquatic > Freshwater > Ice > Liftoff... | reverse complement strand
TTTTCGAAGCGGCCTTAAAATCAGGGCGAATGGCGCTAGTGACCTATGAGCGTTCCCAAACCGATTCTCCACCTCTGCGGCCCAACCGCCTCCGGTAAATCCAGCCTAGCCGAGCAATTGACCGAGCAATTTGATGTTGAGTTGATTAGTGTCGATTCGGCGCTGGTCTATCGCGGCATGGATATCGGCAGCGCCAAGCCCGACGCCGAAACTTTGCGGCGCTGTCGCTATCATTTGATTGATTTAATTGAACCGCAAGCAAGCTACAGCGCCGCCAAGTTTGTGCTCGATGCCAACGCCGTAATCGAGCAAATTCAAGCGCGCGGGCGCATCCCTGTCTTAGTCGGTGGCACGATGCTGTATTTTCGCGCGCTAAACCAGGGCTTAAGTGATTTGCCCAGCACCGACCCAACCTTGCGCGCTGAACTCCTAAATGAGCTGGAAACCCGTGGCTTAAGCGCACTGCATGCAGAACTCGCGCAAGTCGATCCAACGGCGGCGGCGCGAATTCACCCGAATGACCCGCAGCGCACGGTGCGCGCATTGGAAGTGTTTCGGCAAACCGGCGTGCCGCTGAGTGCACAGCAGCAAGCCTGGCGCAGCGTTGCACCGGCTGCGGATAGCGTGCTGCGATTTGCCCTCTATCCAGATCGCGCGTTGTTGCACGAGCGCATTGCGCTGCGCTTTCAGCAAATGCTGGGCGATGGCTTTTTAGACGAAGTGCGCACATTGATGGCGCGTCCAGCGTTAACTATTGACCACACATCGATGCGCGCAGTCGGTTATCGGCAGGCGTGGCAGCATTTGTCCGGGGAATTTGACGCCAATGAGCTGCTTTTGCGCGGCGTCGCCGCCACCCGGCAACTCGCTAAGCGTCAAATTACCTGGATTCGGTCCGATCCAGGGCTGGTGCGCTTAGAGGGCAGTCCAGAGGAAAACTATACGTCTGTATGTGCCGCGCTGCGCAATCAACTAGCCGGTAACGCATCCGTAGTATTAACTTGCGAATCGAACACGATCCGCTCATAAATCGAATCCAAGCTTAAGCGCATTTCCGGGCAGCTCAGCGTAATTTCGGCGTCATCCACCAAGCTTTCGAAGCGCCAAAATGCGCCAGCACGCGTGTAAACGTCGACGCGTCGCTCAATTTGGGACACTAAAAGATAGGTTTCCAGTTCTGGTGCACGTTGGTAGTTGTGCATTTTCTCGCCGCGATCAATGACTTCGGTTGAATCACTCAATACCTCAACGATCAGGCAGGGCTGAGTTTCACAATGCGAATCCGTATTGTTGCCGCATGCGACCATCACATCTGGGTAGTAGTAAAGCTGCTTTGCTTTAAACTTGACGTCCGCAATTGACACCCGGCAGCTATTCGATGTTTTTGCGCGCAACGCGACATAAATATTGCCTGAGATTTGATTGTGCCGAATCGAAGTTCCTGCCATTGCAAACACTTGCCCACCAGCATATTCACTCTTTTCTAGACTCAACAGTTCAGCGGCCAAATAGTCGGCTTCCGAGGTATAAGGGCTTTTCAAGGCGCTGGTCCTAGCGAGAGCTCAATGGTGAATAAATTTAGTGCACTCAGATGTTTCGCGCACTTAAGCTGAAGTCTAGCACTCGCAAACATTTCTTTGTCTGGACATTCATGACTCCTGTCCATAGCGAGACATTTTTTGGACAAGTGGCGCCTATGTCTTGTTTTAAGTGCATCACGTACACATATAAGCCTGCTACCATTTGATTAGCGTTACAAACGCAAGCCCCATAAAAAACCAACAACAGGGCCATACGATTATGTCTAAAAGTCAATCATTGCAAGACCCGTTTTTAAATGCCCTGCGCCGTGAACACGTGCCAGTCTCAATCTATTTGGTCAACGGTATCAAGCTGCAGGGTCAGATCGAATCGTTCGATCAATTTGTCGTATTGCTGAAAAATACGGTTAGCCAGATGGTTTACAAGCACGCGATTTCGACGGTGGTACCGGCGCGCAATGTTCGAATTGGCCCGAACGATCAGGCCACAGTCGATGATTTGGAGCACGAGTGAGTTCAGCCATGTTCGAGCGCAAACAGGCGGGTGAAAACGCGCTGATCGTGCAAACCCGGCGTCGGGCTGGCGAAATTGAAGCCGCGCAGGAGTTTCGCGAATTGGCCGCATCTGCTGGCGCGCAAGTTAAAGCCGAACTTTGGGCGCGCTCAGACACCCCGAACCCACGTTTTTTCGTAGGTACGGGTAAAGCCGACGAAATTAAGGAAAAAGTGGCGGAATTGGAGCTTTCCTTGGTGTTGGTCAATCACCAGCTCACGCCAGTGCAGGAGCGCAATCTTGAGGCCCATCTGCAGTGTCGTGTCGTTGATCGCACCAGCCTGATTTTGGATATTTTTAGTCAACGCGCGCGCAGCCACGAGGGCAAGCTTGAAGTTGAACTGGCGCAACTTCGTCATATGTCGACTCGATTGGTGCGCGGCTGGACCCACCTTGAGCGCCAGCGCGGCGGTATCGGCAACCGTGGCCCTGGGGAAACGCAGTTGGAAATTGATCGACGCTTGCTCAGCAAACGCGTTGACATACTTGCTGAACGGTTAGAGGTTGCAGTCAAGCAGCGCGAGCAAGGACGCAAGGGCCGATCTAGTAGCGGGATTTCGCAAATTGCTCTAGTTGGTTATACCAATGCGGGCAAAAGCACGCTGTTTAATGCTCTGACGAAGGCAAAGGTACACGTTGCCGATCAGTTGTTCGCCACACTCGACCCAACCGTGCGCAAAGTCTTCTTGGCTGAGCATGGCGAAATTACCGTCGCGGATACGGTTGGCTTCGTCAGTGACTTGCCGCATGAGCTAGTCGCCGCATTTCGCTCGACTTTAACCGAAGCGCGCGAAGCGCAACTGCTATTGCACGTGATTGACGCCGCTGACCCGTTGCTGGCGGAACATATTCAGGATGTTGACAAAGTGCTGGAAGAAATTGGCGCGGCGGCGATTCCTAAGCTTTTAGTGATGAATAAGATTGATTTAATTGATCAACGCCCCCAATTCGAACCCGGTGAACGACCGCGTGTTTGGGTTTCTGCGCATACCGGTGCGGGTATGGCGGAGCTAAAGCAGGCATTAATGAGTTTGTTGCCCGCCTCGCGTGGGCATTGGGCGAATACTGAGAAACGCAGTCCTGAGGAAAGTGGCGTTGATGCGCATTTGATCGATAATTCATCAACTTAGTAGTTAAATGCGGTAGTTGACGTGGCTTGCCATAGCAAGACAGCGAGATTGAACCCGGTTTGTCCATGTAAAATGGGTAACAAAATTAATAGTTGGCAATATTTGAAAGGTGATTACATGGCTTGGAATGAGCCCGGAAGCGGCGGAGATAGCAACGGTAGCGGTGGCAATAAAAGTGGTCCGAATGACCCATGGGGTAAATCCTCTGGTAACAAGCCCGGCGGCAATAAGCCAGGCGGCCCACCAGATTTAGAGCAAGCGCTAGTTGATTTAAAAAACAAATTTGGCGCGCTTTTTGGTGGAAAAGCACGTCCGCGCGCGGGTGGCTCGAGTGGTTCGGGCGGTAACTCAAGCGCTGAAGGCGAAAATGGCAGCGGTTTTGGTGTGCTGATTGCGATGGTGGTTGGCTTAGCGGTGCTGTGGGCTGCCATGGATTCGTTTCACATCATTAGTGCGCGTGAAAAAGGCGTGGTTTTGCGTTTCGGCAAATTTGACCGAATCCTTATGCCTGGTTTGAACTACACCTGGCCACGTCCGATCGAAATGGTGACGCGCGTCGATGTAACTCAAGTGCGTTCCACCAGCGAAAAAGTGCGCATGTTGACCAAAGACGAAAATTTGGTGGATATAGATTTTGCCGTGCAATACACCGTCGATGGCCCGTTGCAGTTTGCCTACGGTATTGACGATCCGGAAAAAACTTTGGTGCAGGTATCGGAAGCCGCAATTCGCCAGGTTGTCGGTGGCCGTACTTTAGACGATGTGTTGGTGGGCAGCCGTGGCGAAATTGCTAATGACGCGCGCAACGTAATGGAATCCATTTTGCGGGATCGCTATAACGCCGGTATTTTGATTAGTTCGGTAAACATGCAAGACGCTTCTGTGCCGTCTGAAGTCAAAAACTCCTTTGATGATGCGATTCGCGCCCGCGAAGACGAGCAAAAACTGGTTAACGAGGCGCTGGCTGAGAAAAGCAAGCTGGTTCCTGGCGCTGAAGGTCGGTCTGCGCGCCTTTTGCAAGACGCTGAAGCCTACCGGGATGTTTTGATTGCCACCGCAAAAGGTGAAGCGAGCCGCTTTGATCAATTGGTGGCCGCTTACAAATTAGCCCCTGAAGTCACGCGTAAGCGGCTTTATTTGGAGACCATGGAATCGATCTATGCGAGAACGCCGAAAGTGCTGATCGATAAGCAAGCAGGCGGCGGCAATAGCATGATTTATTTGCCGCTTGATCAGTTGCTAAAACAAAAAACTGCAAATGAAGTGCTGCCGCAAGCGACGTCGGCATCCAATATTGAGGGGCAGAAATAATGCGAGCTTTAGCGATTCCAATCGCCGCGATTGTGGCTTTGATTGCAATGATGTCGATGTATGTGGTGCGCCAAGACGAGCTCGCCATGCTTTTACGCTTGGGGCAGATTGAGAAAACGTCCGTTCCGCCGGGCTTGCATTTCAAACTTCCTTTTGTAAATACCGTGCGCAGGTTTAGCGCCCGACTGCTGTCCTTAGAAAACCCGCAAGAGCGCTATTTGACCGGCGAGAAGAAGCACGTGCTGGTGGACTCGGTGGTGAAATGGCGCATCACCGATGCCGGCCTTTTTTATAAGGCTTTTGCTCAGATCGGTGCAGACACATCGGCCGCCAACAGCAGAATTTCGCAGATCGTCAAAGATCGTTTACGCGATGAGTTCAACAAGCGTGCCTTGAAAGATTTGGTCGCTAGTGCGCGCCAGGATATGATTGATCAGATTATTTCCACGTCCGGCGAGGCGCTTCGGCCATTTGGTATTGAAGTTGTGGACGTGCGCATTAAGCGAATTGAGCTGCCTGATGAAGTCAGCGAGTCGGTTTTCCAACGCATGCAGTCTGAGCGTAAACAGGTTGCCGATGGCCTGCGCGCCAATGGCCGTAAACAGGCTGAGCAGTTGCGCGCCGAAGCGGAAAAGTTAGCAAATGTGGTAATCGCCGACGCTGAGCGTCGATCGCAGATTATGCGCGGTGAAGGTGATGCCAAAGCCGCAGAAATTTATGCCAAGGCCTACAACTCTGATCCTGAGTTCTACGCGTTTTATCGCAGCTTAGAGGCATATCGCAAGAGCTTCCAGTCACAGCAGGGCAATGTCTTAGTGTTGGATCCAAACAGCGATTTCTTTAAGTACTTCGATAAGCAGCGGCCCGCTCCATAAGCATGGTTGCCGTGCGCGCGTTAATGGTGCACGGCGCTGGCGGTGGCGCATGGGAATGGCTGATTTGGCAGCGGGTGTTTGCCGCAGCCGAGGCACAAACTCATGCGTTTGATTTGATGCCGAATGGTGCGTTGGACGCCACGAACTACGCGCATTATTTAGCGCAGGTGCGCAGCCAGATCGAGCATTATCAGCCAACCGTGCTGATTGGTGCATCATTAGGTGGATTGCTCGCGGCAGAAGCGTCTGGCCTGGAGCAATCAATTTGCCTGATCAGTTCAGTTCGCGCGTTGGTTCTGGTCGCGCCCATGCTGAAAAGTGGCGTCAGCGGCATCGAAATTTCATTGCCGCGAAAGCGCTGGGCACACGACACCGAGTTATCAAATACGGCGCGCGCGCTTCCTGACGCTGATTGTGCGGCGATTGCCTTTGCGCATGCACGCTGGCGTGATGAAAGCGCGTCGGTGCTCAATACTGCCTACGCCGGTAGGGATTTTGCCGCGAGCTCACTTGCAACTTTGATGCTGATTGCTGAGTGCGATCAAAACATATCCGCAGCCGGGCTGCGCACTTGGGCAGGCGTCGAGGAGATGGACGTGCAATGCGTGCGCGGTGCTAGCCACGCCGGACTGTTGCTAGGGAAATGTGCGGCATCGACTGCGGAATTGGCGCTCAGTTGGGCCGTGAGCACATGTTTGAGTTAACCAAGAATAGTTTCGATGCCGCAGTTTTTGGCTGTGGCGGAAATCCATTGGCGCAGGCAAACGAATACGCGCATTTGAACCGCGCGTATTCCCAAGTACATCGTGCGTATCACACCAAGCAACATTTGGCCGAATGTTTGGCGCATTTGCGCGTCGCAGACGCCGAAATGCCCGAATCTGCTGGCTCTGCCCAACAAATTGCCGAAATAGCGCTGGCGCTTTGGTATCACGATGCGGTTTATCGTCCGCAGCGTGATGACAATGAAACGCGCTCGGCGCGCTGGTTTCGCTTTCGGGCTCAGCAATTTGGCATTGCATCTAGCTGCATACAGCGTTTATCGGCAATGATCTTGGCAACCCGACATGGCATCGCCGTCGCACCTGAAGGCGCACAAACGCAGTTATTGCTCGATATTGATTTAGCGATATTGGCAGCAACACCTGCACGATTTCGCGAATATTGCGAGCAAATTCGCGTCGAATATGCCTTTGTGCCCGATGCAATTTTCGCGCAGAAGCGTGCACAGGTGTTACGCGAATTTTTAACGCCGAAAAAAATTTATAACAGTAATGTCGGCGCCAGGTTCGAGGTGGCGGCAAGACTAAATTTGACGAACGAAATTGTACGTTTGGTATCTTTGCGACAAAAAGCTAAGCACACAAAGCTTAAATCAAGTCTTTTTTGATTTGAAATTTGAGCCGTTTTTGTATCGAGTATTTGGCACTATGGGTTTCGCGTTTCGCCGTTGAATGTGTCAATTTTTAACCGGCGTTTTACCTTTCAATGCGCTTTTTGGTGCCTTTAGACGAAAATGGCGCGTTCTCTGTGCGGTTATTGGATTAGCTTATCGAAATGAATACGTTGCCTTCTGCGCATGCAACTGCGTCTATCCTTCTTGCTTGCGTCATGTTTTATGGCTTTGCCAGTGGGCGGGCAAAAGTCGAGATTATTTCTCTTCTTACCATTGGCGTGATTGCGCTCGGGCTTTATTTTTTTCCGTTGCCCGAAACGCATCCGAATGATGGATTAAAGCTTGCCTTTGAAGGCTTTGGCCACTATGCGTTGATTACGATCTGCGCACTGATGGTAATGGGGCGCGGGCTGGTGGAAACCGGCGCGCTTGACCCGGCTGCACGCGCGCTTACCAAAGTCTGGCGGATCAACAAGTCATTCGGGCTGTTGGTCACCCTGACGCTTGCGATGATGCTGAGCATGATGATCAATGACACTCCGGTGTTAGTGTTGCTGCTGCCGATTATGGTGCGACTCGCGGCTGAAGGCGGTATGCCGACTTCTAAAACGCTCATACCGATCAATGCGGCGCTGTTAATCGGTGGCATGGCGACGACGATTGGTACCTCAACCAATCTGCTCGTCATGTCCATTGCTTCAGATCTTGGCATGGCACACATGGGCGTATTTCAGTTTACGCCGATCGTACTTGGCGCTGCATTGATTGCCATGCCATATATCTGGTTAGTGATGCCTAGATTGTTGCCGGATAACTCGCGCGAGGCTGGGCATGCGCCCCGGCAGTTTTTTGCCAAATTGAGGATCGGTTTAGATTCTGTGTTGGTTGGTAAGACCTCACAAGAGGCAAAGGCGCTATTGCCTAAAGGAATCCAGTTTATCGGCAACGCCGAAGGCCCGACGCAAGCAAATACCCATATTGGCGTTTCCGGCTCGCATGCGGCATTGGAAGAAGTCATGCGGCTATTTTCTGCGTTCGCAGCCCCTCGCTGGCTGGTTGAGCGCATTAGTGCAGACGCAAATAAAGCGGGCGAAGACATTCGATATGTTGAAATGGCGGTCGCGATTGACTCCCGCTTGATTGGCCAAACTCTGCAGACCGCAGGGTTGCAGCATGTGGCGGCGATTGGTGTTGATCATGCACGTCGATGGCATAATGGCGTGCGACCGCAGTCAGCTGAAGCGCCAATAGCCGAGGGCGACGTGCTGCTTATTATGGGGACTGATGAGAATCTGCAGGCGTTCGCACACGAAGCGGGCTTAATGATGTTGGAAGGCGGCAAAGTATTGCCGAGGTCTTCAAAAGCAATGCTGGCATTGACGATCATGGGCGGTGCGGTTGCGATTGCAAGTTTTGGATTGGTTCCCATCGCTATTTCCGCACTTGGCGGTGCGGTGCTGATGTTTGTTACCGGCTGTGTGAAATTTGATCGCGTGGGGCGTGCGCTATCTGCCAAAGTGATCGTGCTTGTGGCCGCCAGTATTGCAATTGGAAAGCTTATCTTGGTCAGTGGAGCGGCAGATTGGTTGGGGCAATTGCTGGCAAGCGCGCTGCAGTATCTTCCGGCCGGGGGCGTGTTGGCGGCGATCATGTTATTCGTTACGATCCTTACTAATTTTGCTTCCAACGCGACTGCGGCCGCAGTCGGAACGCCCATTGCGTTTAGTCTTGCTACCAAACTGGGTATTCCGGTCGAACCCATGGTGCTAGCCGTTTTGTTCGGCTGTAACCTTTGCTATGCAACACCGGTTGCGTATCAAACGAATATGCTGATCATGGCCGAGGGTGAATACCAATTTAAGGACTATTTGCGCACGGGGGTGCCTTTGGTTGTGCTAATGATTGTGACGCTGTCAACGCTGCTGGTGTGGAGTTTCGGTTTGTAGTTTACTGTGCCAACGCGAAATCCATACTCGATATTTATGATGAAAATGCGAAAAGAATTGAACCGAAGTTTGTTGGAGTCCTGATGGCAGAATCTAAAAACATCAACGCCAGAAATGCGACAAACCCTGGTCCGCTAAAGTGCGAACCCGACTCGTTGGCGCGCATTCGCGTGGTGTTGGTTGGAACGCTTTATGCGCGAAATATCGGTGCGTCGGCACGGGCGATGAAGGTAATGGGGCTGAGCCGATTGTATTTGGTAAATCCGGAAACCTTTCCAGATAAGCAAGCCAATGATTTGGCGGCCGGTGCGCTGGATGTTTTGGCGAATGCCGTGGTTGTCTCGAGCCTGCAGGCCGCACTTGAAGGCTGTGCGGTGGTTTACGGTGCTAGCGCGCGGCGGCGCTTAATTCCGGTGCCAGAATTTACCCCGCGCCAGTGCGCCGAGCACGCCATTTCGACCTTGGCGGCCACGGACGTATCGAGCAAGACGAATGATGCAGCTGAGATCGCGCTCATCTTCGGCCCAGAACCCGCGGGCTTGGATAATGCAGCACTCGATTGCTGTCAGTTTCTAGTGCAGGTGCCCGCAAACCCGGAATACCCATCGCTTAATTTGGCCGCTGCGGTGCAAATTTTGTGCTACGAATTACGCTTAGCTGCGCTGGCGGGGCCGGTCTATCAGCCTCGCCATGTGCCCGCGCCAGTTGAGGCCTTTGATGCGTTTTTTACGCATTTATTGAGCACCGCCGAACAGGCAAATTATTTTGGTAACAAAAACGCGGCGATCACTAGCACCCAGTTACGGCGAATTTTTCAGCGTTTGCAGGGAACCAGTGCTGAGCTGAAAATGTTGCGTGGGCTCTTGAGTCAACTGCAGCATGGGATGCGACACGGTGCGCATGCAACGCCTGATACATAATAAATTTTACGACGTCAGTCAAAAGCGGCTCAGTACCGCCCACAACCAAAGAAATCCCAACCATGACCGAAATCACCACCGAACTAAAAGCCGCCGTATTTGACCGATTAGTCGCTCACTTAGCTTCCCGTACCGACGTGCAAAATTTGGATTTAATGAATTTAGCGGGCTTTTGCCGCAATTGCCTTTCTAATTGGTTGTTCGAGGCGGCAGCTGCTTCGGGCGAGGCGCTCGACAAAAATGTGGCGCGCGCGGAAATTTATGGCATGCCGTATGAAGCCTGGAAAGCGCTGTATCAGCGCGAAGCAAGTCCTGAACAGCTGGCAAAATTCAACCCGCCTGCACGTCAGGATTAGGACGTGCAGGCGTCCTCCGTTGTAGAATCGGTCCATCTAATGGACGTTAAAAGAGTGAGCAGGTATGAATATTATTGAGCTGCTGAACCCACTGCGCCAGCGCGCTGGCAAGAAACTAACCACTGGTTTGGACGATGCAACGCTATTGCGCTTTGCTGCAAACCACCCGGAATTAGAACTGGCTGCACAAGAAGCGGTTGCGGCATTTCGCAAGTTCTCGGTCGAATTCCCAGAATTGCTTGACGCTGACGAAGCGGCGCAAATGGCGGCGCTGCAGGCTGGTTTCGTCAATTTTTATGCGGCTGACAATGTTAATCCCTACATTGCTATCGCGGCTCGAGGCTCCTGGATTATTACGCTCAAGGGTGCGGTCGTAAACGATTGCGGCGGCTACGGCATGATCGGCTTAGGCCACGCACCACAAGAAGTGTTGGACGTGATGGCGGAGCCTTCCGTGATGGCGAACGTGATGACCGCTTCTGCCAGCCATCTGCGCCTTGAGCGCGCATTGCGTGCTGAAATTGGTGCGGCCCGCGGCGGTTGCCCGTACAGCCGATTTATCTGCATGAATTCAGGTTCTGAATCAGTCACGGTTGCCGGGCGCATTTGCGACATCAACACTAAATTGATGACCGATACCGGTGGACGCCACGCTGGCAAAAAAGTTAAACGCATTGCGGTCAAAGGCGCTTTCCATGGCCGCACCGAGCTGCCAGCGCTGTATTCCGATTCATCAAGTAAAGCTTACGCGCAGCATCTGGCGAGCCATAAACACCACGAAAAGCAGCTGATTACGATTACCCCGTACAGCGTAGCTGAGTTGGAAGCGGCGTTTGCGCTGTGCGACCAAAACGATTGGTATATCGAAGCGGTATTCCTAGAACCAGTGATGGGCGAAGGCAATCCTGGCCGTGCGTTGACGCGTGAATTTTATGATGCGGCGCGCCGTTTGACGAGCGAACATGGCACGCTGCTGTTGGTGGATTCGATTCAAGCGGGTCTGCGCGCGCATGGCTGTTTGTCAGTGCTTGACTATCCAGGTTTTGAATCAGCAATTCCACCCGACTTTGAAACCTATTCGAAAGCGCTGAACGCCGGTCAGTATCCGTTGAGCGTGTTGGCGATGGGTCAGCGCGCTGCGAATTTGTATCGCACCGGCGTGTATGGCAACACCATGACCACCAACCCGCGCGCACTCGAAGTAGCCTGCACGGTCATGAAGTTGATCACTCCTGCGGTCAAGCAAAATATCGTCGAACGCGGTGCTGAATTTTTAGAGAAGTTTGGCGCGCTAAAGGCGGAGCTGGGCGGCATGATTACCTCAGTCCAAGGCACCGGGCTTTTATTCTCATGCGAGCTATCGGATAGCTATAAATGCTATGGCGCAGGCAGCACCGAAGAATTTATGCGTATGCACGGCGTCGGCGTCATCCACGGCGGTACCAATAGCTTGCGTTTCACACCGCACTTTCGCGTGACGAGCGCGGAAGTTGATTTGATCGTGGCAAATTTAAAACATGCGCTGATCAATGGCCCGCATAAAGCGGTCAATACGCAAGACGCGATTGCAGCGACCAAGCAGGCGGCCTAAGCGCGCGTAGCCTTCACTTATGGTTGAGCATCCGGAATACTTACGCGCGATTTTGAATGCGGCGATTTACGATCTAGCGATTGAAACGCCGCTTGAATTTGCGCCCAAAGCCAGTGCGCACCTCGGTGCGCGTATTTTGTTTAAGCGCGAAGATCATCAGGCGGTATTTTCTTTTAAGTTGCGCGGTGCTTATAACAAGCTGCTCAAACTAAGCAGCGAAGAACGCGCACGCGGGGTTTTAGCGGTTTCGGCTGGCAATCACGCGCAGGGCGTGGCCTTAGCGGCCAAGCACTTAGGCATTAAAGCGCTGATAGTGATGCCGATTACAACGCCGAGCATCAAAGTCGATGCCGTTGCGGCACATGGTGCAACAGTAGAGCTATTTGGCGATAGTTTTGATGAAGCAGCGAAACACGGGCGCCAATTGAGCGATCAGCTGGGCATGACCTGGGTGCATCCCTACGATGATTTTGACGTGATCGCAGGGCAAGGCACGATCGGCATGGAATTATTGCGGCAAGCCAATGATATTGGCGCCATTTTTGTGCCGGTGGGCGGTGGTGGCTTGATCGCAGGCATTGCCGCTTGGATTAAGACCTTGCGTCCAGCGATCAAAATTATCGCGGTGGAGCCGGATGACGCGGCCAGCCTATCGGCAGCACTGATCGCCGGTCAGCCGGTTGATTTAGCGCACGTGGGCCTGTTTGTTGACGGCGTGGCGGTTAAACGTGTCGGCGTCGAGCCTTTTCGAATCGCACAGACCTCCGTTGATGCCTGTATCCAAGTCAGTAGCGATGAAGTGTGCGCAGGCATCCGCGATATTTATGACGAAACGCGCACCGTGGTTGAACCTGCCGGTGCCCTGGCATTAGCGGGCATCAAGAAGTTTTTGGCGAGCGGCAGTAAAGTTGATGGCGCGCTGGTGGCGATCATCTGCGGCGCAAATATGAACTTTGATCGTTTGCGGCACGTGGCGGAACGTGCCCAAATCGGCGAACAGCACGAGGCGGTTTTCGGCGTGCAAATTCCGGAAAAAGCTGGAAGCTTTCTAAGCTTTTGCCAAGCCTTGGGCAAGCGTGCAATTACTGAATTTAACTATCGCATGGGTGCTGGGCCAAACGCGGATGTGTTTGTCGGTATTGCGCTGCGTCGTGGCGCCGCAGAACGCGCCGAAATTGCCGATCTGCTCAATCAGGCGGGGTATCACGCACAGGATTTTAGCGACAATGAAGTGGCGAAATTACACGTGCGCCACTTAGTCGGCGGGCGTGCCAGCGATGCCGAGCCCGAACACTTGTATCGTTTCGAGTTTCCCGAGCGGCCGGGGGCTTTGATGGATTTTTTGACCGCACTTTCCGGGCGCTGGAATATCTCTTTGTTTCACTATCGCAATCATGGCGCCGCTTACGGGCGTGTGCTGGTGGGCTTGCACGTCAGTGATGCGGCTTTACCCGAGCTGCACGCCAAGCTCGATCAAATCGGCTTTGCGCGCGTCGAAGAAACCCAAAACCCAGCGTTGAAGCAGTTTCTCGGTGCGACGCCCTAGATATGGCTACCGCTGCGGACGGCACGTTGATCGCTGGTAACACGCGCTATGGACTGGCGCGAATTTTGAGCAAGCGCGGTATTTGTTCGCGTAGTGAAGCGGCAACGCATATCCGCGCTGGGCGCGTAAAAGTCGCTGGAATACGCGTGACCGACCCCGAGTCGCCCACCGCCCTTGATGCAAAAATTGAGTTTGACGATGCCGAGACCGGCACCGCAGCACCGATTTATTTGATGCTAAATAAGCCTCGCGGTTTGGTCGTTACTGCAAAAGACGAAAAGGGCAGGGCAACGATTTTTGACTGCTTTGATGTGCTGCCCGCGCGTCATATTGCGCCGGTTGGACGGCTTGATCAGGCCAGCGAAGGCCTGCTTTTGCTCACCAACGACACCGCCTGGGCGGCAGCGCTGATGGCGCCGGAGTCAAAAGTCACCAAGGTTTATCATGTGCAGGTGGATGGGCTAATAAGCGAAGCGCAGCTCAACACGCTGCTTGCGGGCGTTGCGGATGCAGGTGATCATTTAAATCTAGTCAGCGTGGTGCAACTGCGCGCCGGTCAGAAAAATTGCTGGCTAGAAATCACGTTAGATGAAGGAAAAAACCGCCACATTCGACGTATGTTGGCTGCAATAGGCTTTGACGTGCTGCGTTTGATTCGCGTGAGTGTCGGCAATTTGGAGCTGGGTTTGCTTGCCAAAGGTGCGTGGCGTGAATTGTT
>Ga0105046_10011310_pt1 | contig 13884 bp, 11 predicted proteins | sample MAT03_FD_78385 | JGI IMG/M metagenome (GOLD analysis project Ga0105046, IMG submission 78385) | Freshwater microbial communities from Lake Fryxell liftoff mats and glacier meltwater in Antarctica - MAT-03 (megahit assembly) | ecosystem: Environmental > Aquatic > Freshwater > Ice > Liftoff... | reverse complement strand
TTGTGGCGGCGGCGTTCTTGATCATTTCCCTGGTGCGCACTGTGCTGGCTTCGACCATCCCCTTTGATACCGATGAAGCAAACCATGCCGTTGATGGCTGGGAAGTCTACCACGCCATCGCTGCACGCTCAGTGGGTGATTTCTATCGAGCGGTGACTGATCAGAGCTTCTATCCGCCCGTCCATTCCTTTTTTGTAGCCGCTGCCTATGCGTTGACCGGTGCAAGCCTAGCCACGAGCCGTCTGCCCACCATTGTTATCTTCGTCGTCACGCTGCTGTTGTTGGGCTGGCTTACCTTTCGGATCGCCCGTGGGTACGCATACGACAAACGGGGCGACCCTTGGCTGCCTTTCGTCGGCGCGGTGTTTGCTGTGGCTTTTGCGTTGACAAGTGAGGTTTTTGTCACCTTGACGGTGCTGGCCATGCTCGAAATGACCGGCGCCTTGTTTGGCCTGCTCCTGCTCCTCAGTGTCGGGCAAGCTGATCGAGGGGAAGCGCAAGCCATTCCTTGGCGTAGGGTAATCGTGGCCGCCGTAATTGCCATGCTCATCTTCTTAACCAAATATTCATTTGGGCTCTTTTACTTGCCGGGTCTGGTCGCAGGGTTGGTCACCGCCACCTGGCCGTGGCAGGCGGGAAATCGCGCTTGGCGCGCGGCGATACTGGCGATTATCGTCTACGCGGTTGGGTTGGGGCTTTGGCTGGCAGCGACCCATCGTGAAACAATGCTGCTATTTTTTACCGACCACCCCGATTATGCGCCCCTGCTGTCGGCGGAGAATCTGCTCTATCTGCCCCGACTCTGGTTTGCACGCTATTCGCCCAGCCTGATCGTCGGATTGCTGACGCTGCTGTTGGCCTTGATCGGCGCCCGGTATCATTGGCAACGGCTGGTGGTGCGGGTGGCTGTTTGGTCGCTTGCGGCTGGGCTCGTTATTCTCACCTTGTCAACAACCGATGAACCACGCCATTTTCTGCCCTTGGCGCCGGCGCTTTGGTTGTTGGCTGGGTTGGGGTTGGTGACGGTTTTGCACCAGTTGCAAAAGCACCTGTATGGGGATCGTATGGTCGTTGCGTCAATGATTGGCGGCTTCTTGCTGTTGGTGCTCAGTACTATCAAGCCTGCCACTTCATTGCGGGCGGCCCTTGTTGCCGAGTTTGAAGGCGTCTCTGCTTATACCGCGATGCATCGATTTGCCATCCAAAACGTGGATCTCGCGCAACCGGTGCTCTTCACGGGTGATTTTAGCGATCAGAATGGTTTGCTCTCGATTCGCTGGCTGGTCGCTACGGTCACCAACCAGAGTCTTTGGGATCTGGACGTAGACTATTTCCCTTTCGAGAATCATGAGCATTCGTTGATCCGCACGCATCGCAAGCCGCAAATTGCCACGGTCGACCCGACCTTTCCGCGCCAATATATGAACGAAGTGCTAGCCCGTGATCATTTTGCCTATATCGCCGAACTAAAAGAGCTTTCGGATTACTTCGGCCCACGTTCGGGCAATCCAGACGACCCACTGTGTGGGTACCCCACCCAAGAAGCAACGTTCGACAATTGGATCGTGATCATCTATGCGCTCAAGGCGGGCCCGCACATACCGTGCTAGTACAGCGTAGCTAGTGCGTTTTATGCAGTACGAACAACGTGAACGTAAACTAATGGCACGTCGATTTAATTTTTAGAATCAGTACGCGGATTTGCGCGGATAAACGCGGATTTTTCTCGTATTTAATCCGCGTTTATCCGCGCAAATCCGCGTACTAAAATTAACTGATCGGTCTACTACGCCTGCGCTTGATTATCTTCGGGCGCCATTTCCAGCGTTTCGATCAAGCGTACGAGATCCGTGCGCGTAACAACACCCACGACCCGATCATTTTCGATCACAGGCAATGAGCTATTCTCTGGATTGAGCATTAGTTCTAGCGCCTCTTCTACGGTGGTGGTAGGTTCAACCGTACGCACTTCGGTGTCCATTAATTCGCCGGCGTTCGTTGCCATGGCCTGGCGTAGCTGCTCTTTGTATTCGTAATATTCATCTATGCCCAGCGGAATGTAGGCCGAAAGCACAGCCAGATAGCGGGGTTGTTTGAGTGGGGCATTGCGTGCAATCAGGCTTAACTCCGTCACCGCGCCGAGGAGCGCGCCGTCTGCATCCACAACCGGCACGCCGCTGATCTGGTTTTCGCGCATGATGCGCGCCACTTCTTGGATGCGCATTTCCGGACCGATCGTAATCGCCGGGCTACTCATAATTTCTTGTACTTGCATATTTCTCTCCTGATCTTAGGTGAACAACAGTGATCAGTAAGGAGTAAATAGTAATTGGTAAGTAGTGGTTAAGATATTAGTCACTTACCAATTACTATTTACTCCTTACTATCCCGCTGGTTGTACGATGCTGCGCCACGCCAAATTATTGCGCATGACGTTAAGTTGGTTACATTGGCTGGGAAAGAGTTCGCTCAGCCGATCGACAATGTTGATCAATAGTTGCAGCGCCAACGGATCTTTTTGATTCAAAAGCAGCGGCGCATAGCGTAGACAAGGTCGCTTACGATCATCACAATGAAAGGCGTGCAATTCTGGCTCGTCCAGGCGGCGCACAAAGTTGTTCACGGTGGCCGACAGTGCCGGCACGCCTTGATGGTATTTCTGCGCGGTATCGCGCCAACCCAGTGCAATAATGCCCACTAAGGTGGCGGTTTCGGCCAGATAGTCGGGTGTGAAAATTTCCAACTCTTGGCGCGGGCTCAGGCGCGGTCCCAAATTGCCGAACTCGGGATTCAATAATAGGGTGTTATAGATCACGCCAATCAACTGGCTGGCGCCGACGCGCGAGGCTGGCGCTTCCAACTCGATCGAGACAAAGGTGCCAAAGGTGTAATCAGTCGGTTCGGGCGGCAAATCTGTCTCGCCGTAGTTGTAGATCTGGCAGATATAGTCGATGTGGGTATTCGATTTTACCACTTTGCCAATGTAGATGTCATTTAAATCGTTCATGAACCTTTTTCCACCCTGTTAGGACTTTCGCACGATACTGCTTTGCTCTAAATCACTTCTGATTATCTTATCACGCTTCGCGCAGATGTGAAATATCGTTGCTTCTTGACTGCTTGCCAACCCCGATATAGGCCTTTTTTACCTGATTGCGGCCCTATCCTCTCTGGTATAGAATAGTTCCGAGCAGTTTGCCATTATCATTGCCATTATAAAGCAAGAGGGAGTATACGGATGTGGGTCGGTTATGTGAGCGATGAACGTTATCTAGCCTTAGCAGATGTGGGCGTGGAATTTGAGCGTAATGGCCAAACGGTGGCTGTCGTAAGATCGACACCGCGCGGCGGCATTGCGGCAGATCTGACGCCGGGTGAGTATCGCATTACGCTGGCCAAGGATGGCTATGGCGCCAAGAGTTTGACTGTGAACGTACAAGAGGGAACAGCCTATCAATTTCGCCTGTTGTCCGACCGTATCCTGGGCTATATGTGGCCAAAATGGGTGAAGTCGGGTGGGCGCAGCGAGTTTCGCATCCATGCCCCAGAACCCTATCGGCTTTCCCTCTGGCGCTACGGGTGGCAGAAGGAATATGTGCGTCTGATCAGTTGGATCGACGAGCATGGCCCACGCGCCAACGTCCAAATTACGCCGGATGATGATTACACGCAAACGGGCGTACAATGGAACAAACACGGCTATGGCAGCCCGCAACATACGCAATTTATCAGTGCACCAGCCCGATCCGGTCTCTATTATCTGCATGCTGAAGGTGAATCCGGCCAGTTTTTTTCCTTTCCCTGGGTAGTGGCACCGGCAACACCGCAAGCCTCGATTGCAGTGCTGGCCTCGACCAACACCTGGAATGCCTACAATAACTTTGGTGGGCGCAGCAATTACATCAACGCCGAAGGCTTGCCGGCGACACCCACGATCAACGCCCGGCTGGATTTGATTCGCTATACCAATATCGGCGCTTATCAAGCTTGGGGGTTTGCCGATGACGAGTATAAACCACTCTCGTTTGAGCGGCCCGAGCCGTGCAATTTCGTGCGCCAAGATGAGCAGGTGATCGATCCGATCCAGGGGCGGCAACAAAGCCATTTAGCGCCGGCAGAATGGCGTTTGCTCGGCTGGTTGGAACGGGAAGGTTTTGCCTATGATCTCTATGCCGAAGCGCAGCTCCATTTTGACCAACTTGATCTAGATGCCTACAACGTCTTGATTTTAAGCACGCACCCCGAATACTGGTCGCGCACCATGTACGAAAAAGTGAAAGCTTGGGTCTATCAGCGCGGCGGCCGACTGATCTATTTGGGCGGCAACGGTCTTAATTGCGAAGTAGAATTTTTGGATGAAGCCACCTTGCATTTTAACTCGCAATTGGTGAGCAGTGATGGCGGCGTGGCCATGCGCGACCCGCACAACCCAGAAGTTGTCTACGAAAGCCGGATGCACCGGCGGGTGGAAAGCGAAGCCAATCTGCTGGGTGTACTGTACAGCGACCCCGGCGTGATGACGGCGGCGCCCTATCAGGTGAAACAGGCCGACCACTGGGTCTTTGCCGGCACGGATCTGCGCAACGGCGACTGCTTTGGCGAAGCCAGTTTGCAAGAGCGCATCCCTGGCGGCGCATCTGGCCACGAAACCGATAAGATGAGTCCCTTTTCACCGCCCAACACCGTGCTGCTGGCCAAAGGCACCAACCCGGACGATGGCGGTGCCGAGATTGTCTATTACGAAACAGCCAGTGGCGGCGCCACCTTTTCGGTCGGTTCGATCACCTGGCCGGCCTCGATTTTGGTCGACAAGGCTGTCTCGCGCATCACGGCCAATGTGATCACACGGTTCCTCGCGCAGGAAAAATGATGTATAATGCGGGCTAACGGCGTGAGCAGTGAACCCAGGAGGTGCAGGATGGACAACGTACAAGTTCTGTCGGTTAACCCTTCGGCAGAAAACGAACTGTTTGCCGACGAAACTTTTTCGAGTGAAGACGGTAAGTGGGTTTCGGAAGCGGAGTATTGGGCCACCTATTATGATCACCCCGACTTTAGCTATGAATGGAACAACGGTTATTTAGAGGCGAAGCCAATGTCGGATTACGAACAGTATGCACTGTACAAATGGTTGGTCATGCTCTTGGACCAATTTCTCCGCATTCGCCCAATTGCCCGCATGATTGCGCTCGAAACGGGCTTTCGGCTGCCGTTGCCCAAAAAGACGAGCATTCGCAAGCCGGATTTAGGCGTTGTCTTGCATGACAACCCAATTTGGCTGGCTGACAAAGATCGCAGCTACAAAGGCATCTTTGATCTCTGTATTGAATCTTTATCTGACTCAAATCGCCGCGAAGTCGAGCGCGATACCGTGCAAAAACGCAGCGAATACGAGATCATTGGGGTTCGAGAATACTACATCCTAGACGCACGGCAGACCAATCTGCGCTTTTATCAGCGCACGCCAGCCGGTAAGTATATTGCATTGCCACCGGTGCAAGGCGATATCATTCAATCGACGGTTTTGCCTGGTTTCCAGTTTCGCCTCTCCGATCTCACACGGCAGCCGTCGCTGATCGAGATGGCGGCAGATGAAGTGTACCAGGCGTTTATTCTGCCCGAATATCAAATTGAAAAGCAACGGGCGGAGCAGGAACGACAGCGGGCCGAACAGGAACGCCAACGGGCAGAGCGTCTGGCGGCTAAACTTAAGGCATTAGGCTTTTCGCCTGATGAGTAAGCTTTCAGAATGGATAACACGATGATCATCGATGTACATACCCATGTTTTTACCTCCAACCGCCCTTTTTCTGCTACTTTTCTGGCCGAAGCATCGCGCGCCCGTTCAACACCGATCGACATGATCACGCGCTATGCGGACTATCGCGCCACGGCGGCCAATTGTGATGTGACCATCTGTTTTGGCGGCAAGGCCCATCTGGTGGGGTTATGGGTGGATGACCAAGATGTGGCGGATTATGTCAAACAAGACCCGGCGCGGCTGATCGGCTTTCTTTCGCTTGACCCGACACAGCCGAATTGGCAGGCGGAAATGGAATATGGGCACCAGGAATTGGGGTTGCAGGGCATCAAGCTGATGCCCATGTATGCCGGTTTCTTGCCCCAGGATGAACAATTAGATCCGTTGTGGCGTTATGCCCAGCAGCACAATTTGCCTGTTCTGCTCCATACCGGCACCACCTTCGTTTCGCAAGGCCCAATCGAAACCACGTTGCCGCGCCATATCGATGTTGTCGCGCGCCGCTTTCCTGAGGTGCGCATCATTATGGCTCATCTCGGTCATCCATTTGAGGGCGAATGCGTGGCCGTGATCCGCAAGCATCCGCATGTGTATGCCGATGTTAGCGCCTTGCACTATCGCCCCTGGCAGCTCTTTCACAGTTTGATGTTGGTCCACGAGTATGGCGTTTGGAATAAAGTGCTCTTTGGCACCGATTTCCCTTTCACGACCGTGGATGCCTCCTTGACGGGGCTGCGCAGTCTGGCCGAGGTGAAAATTGATCGCTTCAGCTTGCCGGCGGAAAAGATCGAGGCGTTGATCCACCGCAATGCATTGGAACTATTGGGGTTGCAGCATCCAGGCAAGGTAAGTGCGTAACGCAAAGGCGCTAAGCCGCCAAGGGAAACCAAATGATTTAGCGGCCACCCATGCCGCTAAGCGTGATGCCGCGCACAAACCAGTTTTGGCCGAGGATGTAGAGGATCAAGACCGGCAATGATGCGATCACCGAACCGGCCATCAGCAGATGCCATTCTGTGCTATATTGGCCTTGAAAGCCGGCCAGCCCAATCGGAATCGTGCGCATCGCCTCGTCGTTGGTGATGATCAGTGGCCACAAAAAGTCGTTCCAGGCGGCTTGAAAGTTAAAGATCGCCAACGTAGCCAACACGGGTCCACTCAGCGGCATGATAATCTGCCACCAGATACGAAAGCTGCTTGCGCCATCCATACGTGCCGCTTCGTCCATTTCCAGTGGAATGCCTTTAAAATATTGGCGCAACAGAAAGGTGCTAAATGCGCTAAAGGCCGTGGGCAGAATTAACGCCTGATAGGTGTCGCGCCACTGCAAGAAGCGTGCGACTACAATATAGTTCGGAATCATCGTCACCTGAAATGGGATCATCAGCGTCGCCAGGTAGAGCAGAAAGAGCGTCTCGCGACCCTTAAAGCGCAGACGGGAAAATGCAAACGCAGCTAATGATGAGGTGAGGATCTGTAACAAAACCGTGGTGGTTGCGACAATCAGACTGTTTAGATAAAAGCGCCCAAACGGAATCTGGCGGAAGACTTCCACGTAATTTTGGATCGTAAATTGTTCAAGCGGAAAAGAACGCGCCATAAAGGCCGTCTTGGGCCAGAGCGACACCAGCAACATGAAGGCAAATGGCGTCAACATGACCGCGCTGCCCACGATCAAGAGCAGGTGCAGCCAGGCAAAGTTGGACCGAATGATCGGACGTGGAGCAGCAAGTGTCGCCATAAGAAAAGACCATTTACGATTTTTGATATACGATTTACGTAGAGACGCAAGATTTTGCGTCTTTACAGTCAGACGCAAAATCTTGCGTCTCTACGTAAATCGTATATCAACTCACTTCATAATAGACCCAGCGCCGTTGTAGGCGTGTCTGGATAAAAGTAAAGATAAAGACAAACAGGAACAAGAACCAGGCAATGGCCGATGCTTTGCCCATGTTGTTAAAGATAAAGGCATTTTGATAAATGTAATAGACGACGGTTAGCGTGGCTTGGGCAGGCGCACCGCCGCTGCTGCGCGTCATGATAAATGCTTCGGTAAAGAGTTGGAAGGCGCCGATCATCTGGAGCACAAACAAGAAGAAGGTGGTTGGGCTGATCATCGGCAAAGTAACGTTGCGAAAACGTTGCCACGGACTGGCGCCATCCACCTGTGCCGCATCGTACAGTTCTTGCGCGACGCCCTGTAACGCGGCGAGGTAGATCACCATTGTAAAGCCGGTATTTTTCCAGAGCGTGAGTAGCACGACGGAAGGTTTTTGCCAAGTCGGGTCAGCCAGAAAGTTGGGTGGCTGCATGCCGAGGCTCCAGAAAATCTGGCTGATCGGGCCATAATTGCGGTTGAGCAAATATTGGAAGACAATCGCGCCGGCGACAATTGTCGTCACCACTGGCATAAAGTAGATCACGCGGTAAATCAGCTTGCCGCGCAATGGCTGGTTGAGTGCCAGGGCCAACACCATGCCAAAGGCCAGTTGCAGTGGCACAATCGTCACCATAAAGTAGACCGTATTGCGCACGGCGCGCCAGAAGACCGGATCGCGCAGCATATCGCGATAGTTGTCCAACCCAGCTAGATTGAATGCGCCGTTCAGGCGCAACGTACCAAAGCTGAGCAGGAGGGAACCCAACACGGGTAGGATCACAAAAAGTAGAAAGCCAGCGAGGCTGGGCAGTAAGAAAAAATATGCTTCCCACTGCTGGTCAGGTCGCCAACGGAACGCGCCGTGGCCAGCCCCTTTATTCGTTGCGGATTGGCCATAAGCTATCGAGCGTTCGGGACGGAGCGGTTGCTCCTGAGGTGTCAGCGCCATAACTTGATTATAGCAGAGGGTGTCTGTTTTGGCTAGCTCAATTTAAAAACTAAACTATGAAAGAATAAAGATTCAACGCAAAGACGCAAAGAGGCAGAGACGCAAAATTTTCCATTGCGTCTCTGCCTCTTTGCGTCTTTGCGTTAACTTATCTGTTACTTACTTCGGAAAGCCTTTGTCGGCCAAGAAGGTGTCCACTTGTTCGCACAAGCCGGGCAATACATCGGCAGCCTGAGCTTCGCCAGCCCAAATCTGTTGCATGACTGGGTCGATGATCGAACCGTTCAGCTCGTCCCATTCGGGGAAGTAACCAAAGCGACCAACCTTGGCATTCTCGCCTTCGATGAGAAAGGCCTGGCGATTCGCCGGTGGTGCTTCCTGCTGGAGGAACGCGGCGGACTTGGCTGTTGATTGCAAGGCGGGGAAGATTTCGCCGCGCTCGGTGTAGACGCGCTGTCCACCGTCCGTGCTCTGGAGCCAACTGAGGAAGGTCCAAGCGGCATCCTTGTTGTCGCTGCCGGCGCTCATCACCCAGGCGGCGCCACCCGCGCTCGCTGCCCGTTGACCACCTTCGGGAATGGGCACAACTGAAACATCATAGCTCATTTCGGCCTGGTTGAAGGCTGAGACGCGACTGGAATTCTGAATGATCATGGCGGCCTGGCCACTTTGGAAGACGGCGGCATCGCCACCGGCCTGGCTCAAGTCTGCATCGCGCATGGCATAGTTGTTGGCCATCAGATCGGCAAAGAACTGAATTGCTTCCACCGCGGCAGGATCAGTCAATGTACACTTGGAAGGATTGCGCATGTCGTCCAAGATGCTGGCGTTGTTCTGGTTGAGCCACAATGTCCACTTGCCGCCTTCCATGCCCAGTGCATAGCGTTCAACTTGGCCACTGGCCGCAACCACGGTCAATTGCTCGGCGGCCGCGGTTAGATCATCCCAGGTCCACTCTGCGGTGGGATATTCGACGCCGGCTTCGTCAAAGATAGCTTGGTTGTAGTAGAGCACTTCCAAGCCGATATCGCGCGGGAAGCCGTAGACACTGCCATCATACGAGGCCGATTCAAGCAGTGCCGGCCAGTAATCATTCAAGTCGTAGCCCGATTTTTCGATGTAGGGATCCAGGCTTTCCAACACGCCCTCGGCGGCATAGCGCGGTGTGGGCCACAGGAAGGCGACATCGGGGATGGCGGCGCTGTCACCGCTGGCCCACAACGTTTGGATCTTGGTGAAATAGTCACCCCACGGCTGGCCCCAAATTTCAATCTGAAGCTCGGGGTGCTCTTCCATAAACACATCGGCCACCGCCTGGTGCGAGGCGACCTCTTCCGGGCTACCCCACACGGCCCAGGTCAGCGTGACAGGACCTTCAGCGGCGGGGGCGGCGGCTTCCGTGCTGCCGGTTTCGGCGGCTGGTGCGGCGGGCTGGACGGCGCAGGCGCTCAACACGAATGTCAAGATCAGCAACGCCGAAAGTAGCGTATACAGACGATTTTTCTGCATAACATTTTCTCCTTTTACTGCTCATTGTGAATAAATTTGATTCTCGCGCCTAGGCCAAAGCAGAGGCACGAGAAGGGCTTGATTGAATTATGAACTATGCTGGGCATTTACGCAATCTGAGTCACACTGGTCCACCAGCACCGTGCATCACAAAATCCTTGACTTCGGCCGCTACTGCGCTCGCCGGTTTGGCCGCCAACAGCTCATCGAACAGCGGCAAGCGACCCGTCTGCACCGCGTTATCGGCGTAGAGATACATAGCGGCCGACCAAGCCTGTTGCGAAAAGCCCATCGGATGGCCGCGTTCGCCATGCATCCACTCGGTGAACTCCCAATCCTGATTGATGCCCTGGCGATTTGCCTCTGCCAAGGAAACAAGCATGCGTTCGGCCTCATTTTGCCAGCCATGCCGCACCAGCGCGGCCACATGAAAGCCGCCGATCATCGGCCAAATGCCGCCATTGTGATATTGGTGGGGCAAATTCAAGTTGCGGCTGCGATAGTAATCGCGCCAGTGACTTTCGCCGGGATAAATGGGCGGGTAGATCGCCTTGGTCGGGTATGGTTCGGCCATGCCGGTTTGGCGCATATAACGCAAGATATGCTCGGTGCGATGGAAATCCGCCACACCGGTCAAGATGGCCAACAAATTGCCCAGGCTATCGCACCAGTCGCCGTATTCGCGAAAAGCCACCCACGGTAAGTAGAACGGTCGGCTAGAAATGGTGCCCATGTTGTGATAGAGCATGAACCATTCCAGGCGAATTGTCTTGAGCCGTTCCAGATGCATAGCAAAGTGGTCGGCCACCCAACAGCGGTCGATCCACATCAGCAAGTTCAGGCGTTCGTGGACGCCAGCGGCATCCACTTGTGGTCGGTAAACCTCTACATCGGCCAGCAGCGTTTTGGCTAGCTCTTCATGCGCCAACATTGCCGCGTAGTAAAGCACGTTATCATAGAGGACATTATATCGCACGGCCAGCAGATCCATCCAATTGCCCGCTTCTGGCACTTCCAACAGGCCACATTCATTCATGTCCTGATAGTCGAGCCAAGCTAGCGCTCGGTTAAGATGGGACCAGTGTTGGCGCAAAAAAGTCAGGTCACCGGTCAATTGGAAGTGCAGGTAGTGGCCAAGCAGGTACCAGAGGTTACCATCCACCGCGCCGGCATTTTCTGTGCTCACATAACCAGTGTCCGGGTTGACGTTGAGTTGGATCAGGCCGCGTTGGGATTGGTGGGCGCTCATCGTTTCCAGCGCTGCCCGTCCTGCCGCAATCAGGGTGGGATCACCAGTTGCCACTGCGCCCAAAAAGGTGATCATGCTATCCCTGGCCCACACTTGCGGATATCCTGCCGTCATCGCCGAGGCGCGAAAACCGTGCGGGATAACGCAATGATGGAGGATATCCAGCGCACGTTGGCGCGCTTCACGGAGCAGAAGGTCAGTATCCATAAGTTGAGATTTAATCTGCGGTGTTGGTAACGTTTTTGCCTGAGACAGAATCTTGGTTAGCATCGGTTGGAGAAGATTCGTCCGTATGTAAAGTAGTTAGTTGCTTGATGGAAAGCCCAGTTAGTTCAGCAAATCTGTTCCAGCGCTGCATAAGCTCAGGAATGTATTCGTTTTTGAAATTCAATAATCTGATCGTAAAGCTCGTCCACTGTGGTATTGTCAAAGGCTTCATCGCGCCATTGTAAGTAATCTCCATGCCCTACCTGCCAACTTGCCCAAAAGCGAGCCACCTTGGTTGGGCTTAGATGCTGCACCAGAATTTGTGCCGCTTCTCGCAATACTTCTGCTTCAGTAGCAATTTGAACATTCATGGGTAATCCCTTTATGATTTAGTAATAATCCGTACAAATGCGGCCGGATCGCAGGTGAATAGCGTAGGTTTGACCACTTTTTGGTAGTGACGAATCAAGCGATCATCGCAAGTAACAAAATATTGAGCACCTGCAATTTCAGCACACGCAACATGAAGAGCATCCAATGCTTTTATGCCTTCAGCCTCTAATATGAGGGCCCGTCGACGATTCCATTCGTCGACGATCTGTACAATCTTCGCCGCCTGAGTTACTTTTGCAATATATTGTCGGCTTAAGTCGCTAGGATTTCGGCTTGTCTCGTATGCAAGTACAGTTGATATAACCAGTTCTATGGCTTCCTGTTCAACCATTTGTAGAATTACGGAGAGTGCCAATGTTTCGAGCCAGATACGTGGCTGAGCCTGATCATCAAATGGTCTGTTATAAACACAAGTATCAAGGTAAACTCGAAATAGCATCGTCTTTGTCCAGATTTCCCGTGTCAACCATTAGACATTATATCGATTTAATCCCGTGATCTGACAGGATGACAAGATGACCAGGCGTTATTCATCTTGTCATCCTGTCACAGGTGTACAAAACAAATCGGTATAAACTCTATTATGTAATAACTTGATTATAGCACAAGATCACTTGTAGAGTATCCTCTGGATATAGGTAGTACAAGGACACCTGTCCATGAACCCCAAACCATTGAAGCAGGCAGTAGTGCATATAAACTTGGTAAGCAAAAGTGCATATAAACTTGGTAAGCAAAGATGATTTCTAAACTACGCTGCTTACCTTGCAAGTCAGTCAGCAGCGTAGTTTAGTTGGCATGCCTACGCATACGCCTCGATTGGTGGACAAGCGCAAACCACATTGCGATCGCCGTATACATTGTCGATGCGGGCCACGCTGGGCCAGAATTTGGATTCGCGCACCCAGGGCGTGGGGAACGCCGCCTGTTCGCGCGAATAGGGACGATCCCAACCGTCGGCCAGCACGACTTTGGCCGGATGCGGTGCGCCTTTGAGCACATTCTGTTGCGGATCGCTCGTGCCGTGTTCGATGGCTCGAATCTCTTCACGAATGGCGATCATCGCCGCACAGAAACGGTCCAGCTCGGCCAGGGACTCACTTTCAGTCGGCTCGATCATCAACGTGCCAGGTACCGGGAAGGACATGGTAGGCGAGTGGAAACCGTAATCCATCAGCCGTTTGGCGATATCTTCCACTTCTACCCACGGCTTGAGCGGACGTACATCGATGATGCACTCATGGGCGACGCGCCCGTTGGCGCCTTTGTAGAGGACAGGGTAGTGGGGTTGTAGTCGTGCTGCAATATAGTTGGCGTTGAGGATGGCCACCTTGGTCGCTTCCGTGAGACCGCTGCCGCCCATCATGGCGATATAGACGTAGGAAATGGGCAAAATGCTGGCGCTGCCCCACGGTGCGGCAGAGACGGCGCCCACGCCTGCGGCATCCGCCTGCCCCCACACCATCGAATGGCCGGGTAAGTAAGGCGCCAGATGTGTCGCAACGCCGATCGGACCCATGCCTGGGCCGCCGCCGCCATGCGGAATGCAAAATGTCTTGTGTAAGTTGAGATGACAGACATCCGCCCCAATGTCGCCGGGCCGGGTAAGACCAACCTGGGCGTTCATATTGGCCCCATCCATGTAGACCTGGCCACCGTGTTGGTGGACGATGCGGCAGATCTCGACGATGCCTTCTTCAAAGACACCATGCGTCGAAGGGTAAGTCACCATCAGCGCGGCCAGTTCCTGGCTGTGTTTTTCTGCCTTGGCGCGCAGATCGGCCAACTCGACGTTGCCCTGCTCGTCGCATGCTACGACCACCACCGTCATGCCGGCCATGACGGCACTGGCTGGGTTGGTGCCGTGGGCAGAGGCAGGAATCAGGCAGATGCGGCGGAAGCTTTCGCCGCGCGCCTGGTGATAGGCGCGAATG
>Ga0105046_10011309_pt1 | contig 13884 bp, 9 predicted proteins | sample MAT03_FD_78385 | JGI IMG/M metagenome (GOLD analysis project Ga0105046, IMG submission 78385) | Freshwater microbial communities from Lake Fryxell liftoff mats and glacier meltwater in Antarctica - MAT-03 (megahit assembly) | ecosystem: Environmental > Aquatic > Freshwater > Ice > Liftoff... | reverse complement strand
AAGTGCCATGAAGGGTTCCAAGTGCCATGAAGGGTTCCAAGTGCCATGAAGGGTTCCAAGTGCCATGAAGGGTTCCAAGTGCCATGAAGGGTTCCAAGTGCCATGAAGGGTTCCAAGTGCCATGCACCCAGACTGCGTGCCCAGACTGCGTGATGCACCCAGACTGCATGCACCCAGACTGCGGGCATTCTGGTGGCAGCAGCCGTGGGCGTGGGAGGTGTGGCAATATGCATATGGATGTACGGAGCGTTCTGGCGCATCTTGTGGCGACGCAAGCGAGGATATCCATTCGAAGCAGGTGATGTCGTCGAGGTTACGTCCGGGAATAATAGAGGGCGGCAAGGGCGTGTGACTTCACACGATCAAAGCATCTGGCATTACGAAGTGCGGTTCGACGCGGAAGCTCGAAAAAACAAAATCCCACTGGTTTTCAACCAGTCAGCTTCGCGGGGTGGAGAAGACAAAAAGAAGACGAAAAGAGGTCAGCGACGGTCTTGAATAAGGTCAATGGCAGATTCAAAAAAGGATTTTCGAATCCGATTTTTTTCCAGTGTGTCGATAGGGATGTTGGATTTTTTGAGGCATGGGTTTCAGTGTTCGATGGAGGGTTGAATCAGGACTGTCGGCTGAGGCAGGGAAAAGTGGGAAAGGTGTCAAGGGGAAAGGTGTCAGGAACGAATGGCACTGTCGTGATTGTAAGTTATTTCAGGTGCAGTGTTTACAGAATTCGGCTCTTAGGACATCACTCGGCTTCTGCATTAGAGGGTAACCGCGACGGCGGCGTTTAATCACACGGGGGCTCCAGTCTTCCGGGTCGATCTCCGACTCGACATTCTGCAATCCGTTTCAGAAGTTCATCGCACTCCTTCCGCAACGCCGCTTGCGACATCAGCCCGCTCGCATGCACGCCCCAGCCGGAGAGCACGAACTGACACTGGCTCCGAAAACTCGGGTTCTCTGTTGAGAGCCATGCGGAAAATCTTCGTGACACGACAAAAAAATCAATTGTGACTTGTCCGTCGTCAGGACTAAGAATTTGAGTTGTCGCGACACCTTAAACTGCAGCGTTTGGCAACCTGGAAGCACACCCCACATCGAAGCAGAAGGGCGACGCAGGTGAGAATTCAAGGCGGAGATCGCTGAACTGGATGAAATCGAGACCGATTGGTTGTAAAAATCGTTCGGAAACGGAGTTGAATGGGTCTGGTGACCTTGTGCCGTGTGGCAACGGGCACGAAAATTGTTCCCGAATCTGTAAATGGCGAGCACTGGCAATGACAGTGGCACACAACCCGTCAATGGATGTGTGACGGCGCACTGGACTTTTCCAACGCCTGAACAAGAATGCTGAAAAACGTCCCCCTTTATTGAATTCGAACTGATTCTCATGGCTGCTCCTCGAGTCTGTGTATTACGAGCCCCTGGAACGAATTGTGACGTTGAAACGGCTCATGCGTTTGAGTTGGCCGGTGCGTCTGCGGATCGAGTTCATCTTTTCCGCCTCCTCGAAGATCCCGCCCAACTCAGTCGGTATCAGATTCTGTGTGTCCCGGGCGGATTCAGCTATGGCGACGACCTTGGTGCAGGTGTGATTTTTTCCCGCCAGCTTCGAGGTCAGCTCAACGAAGCCATGCGAGAATTCCTGCAGGCCGACAAATTGGTGCTCGGCATCTGCAACGGATTTCAGACGATTCTGAAGGCTGGTCTGCTGATGCGTCGCGGCATTGAAGACACAACGGAAAAAACGTGGGAAGATCAGGTCACTCTGACCTGGAACAGCAACGGCAGGTACACCGACCGCTGGGTGCGATTGAAAGTGACATCCTGCAACAGCGTCTTCCTGAGGGGCATTGATGAATTTGACGTCCCGATGGCTCACGCCGAGGGCCGAATTGCACTCAAGCATCCAGCGCTGCTGGACGCGCTGCGTGAGAACGCTCAAATTGCCGCATGTTATTGGTCGCCTGCCGCTGACGAGATGATGAAGACGACCGGCGATCCGACTCGAATTGATCTGCTGCCGGAACCGGAGAATCCGAATGGTTCCATCGCGAACATTGCCGGCGTTTGCGACACCACGGGCCGGGTCCTCGGCCTGATGCCGCACCCGGAACGTTTTCTTTTTGCAACACAACACCCTCAGTGGACGCGCCGAGGCCTCCGTGGTGAAGGCGACGGGATCAAAGTCTTCCGGAATGCCGTTGCATATTTTGGATAACACCTGGCGTTTGCAGTTTCCGTGGTTCATGGCCACAATTCGTGTTCCCCGCCTTTTCCTTCCTGGAGAACCCCATGATCTGCTTTCAACGAATGTTCCGCTTCACTGCTGTGCTGTTTTTCCTTCCTGTGGCCGCTGTGACGGCACGCGCAGACGTTGGTGTCGGGGCGAAGCCGATTGAGGGAGCGGAAATGCTCATCGACGGTTCCCGCACAATGCTGGACGAAAAGTGGATTTACTGGGAAGGACCAGGCTTCAAATCTGCGATGCCGATCAAGTGGAAGATCGTCGATGATCCGGTTGATGGCGGCACGGCGGTCATGACGGACGATCCCGCAGCCGCCGGCGGACGATTCGGGGCGGCCGATATCGTCACGAAGAAACAATTCCGCGATTTCCGTCTGCACATTGAATTTCTGATCGCCAAACCTGGCGGCAACAGCGGTGTCTATCTGCAGAATCGCCATGAGATTCAGGTTCTGGACGGCGATAAAACTACGCACGGACTGGCTGCGATCATCAACGAAAGCGAATCTCCGTACCATGCCTACAACGGGTTGGGAAACTGGAACAGCTACGATGTCACTTTCCGAGCCGCTCGGTTCGAAGACGGCAAGCGTGTTGAAAAGGCTCGCGTGACGATGTACTTCAACGGCCAGAAAGTTCATACCGACTTCGAAGTCAATCAGGTCTGGGGCGGAGCAAACTCCGGGATCGACGGCGACAAAGATGGTGGCAAGGGCATTACCGATACGCCGGGCGGCCTGAAGCTGCAGTGCGAAGGTCACGATGTGCGTTACCGAAACACATGGATCAAGGAACTCAATCTGGAAAAGCCCGTTACGGACTTCAATGAACCCATTGCAGCTTCACAGCAACGATAAATCCTGGCGCGGGCTTTGCCTGCAGCCCAAAGTGACAAACGCATGGAACACTAAACGACGTTGATCTTTGATAATCCACGGACGAGCGTGAATGAGTTTTTGAACATGGACTTCGCAGAATTCACAGATAAGAATACTGCGACGCTCCGTACTACCAACACTTGAAATCTTGATGCCGCGCGAAGATTTTCAGGCGGCGGTTGTGGACGTTGTTCGCGTACATCAACTTCTCCCTCACCAGAGTTCAGCCTCGATGGCGGGCAGATCGCAAAGTAGCCGTCACGCTCCGCCGTGAAGAGCCTTGAACTGGGCCACATGAATGGAGTCCCTACGCTGTATGTCCTTCAGCGCATGCAGGAGCAGATCGTGGGACTCTGTCCTGGTTGATGAATGCCGATTGACAAATGCTCATCACGGCGGAGCGTGATGGCTACATTGAGTTGCGGGAGAAGCTCGCGCTGGAACATCTGTGGTGAAAAATGTCTTTCACCACGCTCGTCCGGTCATTTGGTTCAAATCCTGTTTAAAACAGTTTTTCAACAGCTCTGAGTTACCTTATTATGCGATTTTCCTGCCTGATTGTCTTGTTCACGATGTCTTCCGCGACTTATGCTGAAGAAGTCAATTTCAATCGAGACATCAAACCGATTCTCTCGCAGAATTGCTTCCAATGTCATGGCCCGGATGATGCGACTCGGGCGGCTCAGCTGAGATTGGATCATTCTGACAGTGCGACAAAGCCCGCCGAATCCGGAGCCACAGCAATTGTGGCGGCCGATCCGGAGCACAGCGAATTGCTCGCCCGGATCACATCGAACGATCCGGATCTGCACATGCCCCCGGCCGAAGCCAAAAAGATCCTGACGGGCGAACAAATCGATCTGCTCCGGCGTTGGATCGCTGAAGGAGCGAAGTACCAAGGGCACTGGGCGTTCGAGAAACCCGTGCGTTCCGAACTGCCGGTGGTCAATGCGGACCATACAAGCCGCATTGCCAACCCGATCGATCGATTCATCGCGGCCCGGCTTGAACATGAAGGCCTGCAACTATCTCCTGAGGCGGATCGGTACACCGTGATTCGACGAGTGTCACTGGATCTGACCGGACTTCCACCAACTCTGGCAGAAGTCGATGCGTTCGTGACCGACACGTCGTCTGACGCATACGAAAGGGTCGTCGATCGCCTGCTGATTTCACCGCACTATGGCGAACGCATGACGATCTCATGGCTTGATTATGCGAGATATGCCGACAGCAACGGCTTTCAGACCGATACCAGCCGGGACATCTGGGCGTGGCGCGAATGGGTCATCAAGGCTTATAACAAGAATATGCCCTTCGACCAGTTTACGGTGGAGCAACTCGCCGGTGACATGCTGCCAAACGCAACTCCCGATCAGATCATTGCCACGGGTTTCAATCGAAACCATCGACTCAACGGCGAAGGTGGGCGGATTGAACAAGAGTGGTTTGTAGAAACCGTCATCGATCGCGTCGAAACCACGGGTCTCACCTGGCTCGGTCTGACAGTCAATTGCTGCCGTTGCCACGATCACAAATATGATCCCATTACCCAAAAAGAATTCTATCAGCTCTTTGCTTACTTCAATTCCGTCGAAGAATCAGGCGTGCTCGCGCCGCAAGGCAAAAAGGGCGAAAACTCGCCGCCACTGATGACTCTGATGACGCCCGCACTTGAATCGCAGCAAGCCGCATTGCAGTCGGCCGTGAGCGCAGCTGAGGAGCAGAAAACACTTGCGATGTCGCAGTTGGCTGCACTGCTGACCGCATGGGAAGAGCGCGTAAAGTCTGAATCCGGGCAGGACCAATCTGTCTGGAAGTCTGCCGAACCGCAAAGTGTACAGTCGCTTGGCGGAGCTGATTTCGTCCGACTCGTCGATGCTTCATGGCTGGCAAAAGGCACGAATCCCCCTAACGACGAATATCGAATCGAGATCCCGCTGACGACAACTCGACTTTCCGGACTGCTCCTTGAAGTATTGCCGCATACTGAACTGCCGGCGCAGAGTCCGGGACGGGGTTCCAACGGCAACTTTGTGTTGACCGGTGTGTCGGCGGAGCTTGTTGTGGACGGTCAGGCACCGATTCCTATCGATTTGACCCGTGTGGAATCAGATTACTCGCAACCCAATTACACTGCAGCCCAGATCGATGTGAAACCGCAGCCAACGGGTGATCGGAGTCGTGGTCGAACTGGCTGGGCGATCGACGGCAATGATCCGGAAAAGAAAGTCGCTCGGCGAGTTTACTTTGCTCCTGCAAAACCGGTTGAAGTTCCCAACGGTACCGTGTTGGTGATTCGCATGACACATGATTCGCAGTTTGCTGATCACAATGTGGGCTGCATTCGGTTCTCGATCAGTGACGCGGACATCGATCGAGTGGGGCTGGGAGAAACTGGTCTTCCACCGGAGATTCAGACCGTGCTGAGTCTGGCTCACGACGCGCGGACGCCAGGACAGACGCAGCAGTTCGAAACGTATTTTCGCGAGCAAGTCGATAATCCTTTTCGCACGGCAGAGGCGGCGCTGAAGAATGCACAGGCAAAACTCGCCGACTTCAGGGACGGGCTTCCGACAACCATGGTCATGAAGGAAGGCACATCTCGCGAAGCGTTCCTGCTGACCCGTGGTGAATACGATCGTCCGGCGGATAAAGTCGAACGCGCCGTTCCGGCGTTCCTGCCTCCGTTGCCGTCGGGTGCATCAAACGATAGGCTTGGCCTTGCCCAATGGATCGTGAGTGATACCAATCCACTCACAGCTCGCGTCTGGGTCAACCGCGCGTGGGAACGATTTTTTGGAACGGGGATCGTCAAAACCAGCGAGAACTTTGGCTCTCAGGCAGATTTTCCAAGTCATCCGGAACTGCTCGACTGGCTGGCAGTTGAGTTCATGCAGCCGACATCGCTGCCGGCTGTCAATGGTGTGCCCGCACAGGCGTGGGACATGAAAGCATTGCAAAAATTGATCCTGATGAGCGCCACGTATCGACAGTCATCCCGGGTGCCCCACGACGTACTTCATCACGATCCGGAGAATCGATTGCTGGCCCGCGGGCCGCGGTTTCGGTTGTCGGCGGAGATTATCCGCGATCAGGCGCTGGCCGTCAGTGGCCTCTTGATTTCAAAGATTGGTGGAGAAAGTGTGCGACCGTATATGCCGGAAGGCGTGTGGGACGAAACAAGCAAGTACGGCGATCTGCGAGGCTATAAGCACGATGTGGGTGAAGGACTTTATCGTCGCACGATGTATACGATCTGGAAACGCACGGCTGCTCCGCCATCGGCCCTGTTGTTCGATGCTCCGAATCGTGAAGTCTGCACCATCAAGCGTTCTCGTACGAACACGCCACTTCAGGCATTGGCATTGTTGAACGAAGTCACTTTTGTCGAAGCCGCGCGGGCGCTGGCTGTCCGAATGATGAAGGAAGGCGGCGCGACCAACGCAGAGCGTATGGCCTTTGGTTTTCGGCTGACGACCTGTCGTGAACCGCAGCCCACGGAAGTGAATGTGTTGTTGCAGGGATGGGCGACGGATCAGGCATCGTTCAGGGCCGCACCGGAAAATGCAGAACAGTTGCTGGCAGTCGGAGATTCAAGGGTGTCAGCAGGCATTGATCCCGTAGAACTTGCCACCTGGACCGTAGCGGCCAACGTTTTGCTGAATCTGGATGAAGTTGTCACGCGGGAGTAATCAACATCACCATGCGGCGGAATTCTGAACGATGATCATAGGGATCGATCTGGGAACGACAAACTCCCTCGCAGCTTGCCTGACCGAGCATGGGCCAACATTGATTCCGAACGCACACGGAGATTTTCTTACTCCTTCGGCAGTGGGGATCGATCACGGCGGACAGATCATTGTGGGCAGCGCCGCCAAAGAGCTGCAAGTGACACACCCGGAACGCTGCACTACGGTGTTTAAACGATTGATGGGCACTGATGTCTCCATGCCTTTGGCTCAGAGGCAGTTTCGACCGGAAGAACTGTCTTCGCTGATTCTGAGATCTCTACGAATTGATGCGGAAGCCTTTCTGAAACAACCAGTCGATGAGGCTGTCGTGACTGTTCCGGCGTATTTCAACGACCAGCAGCGCAAGGCTACCATTCGGGCGGGTGAACTGGCGGGATTGAAAGTCCGTCGCATCATCAATGAACCCACGGCGGCGGCCATCGCCTACGGACTCCATCAAGCGGATGTGGAACGAATTGCCCTGGTCTATGATCTGGGCGGAGGCACATTCGATGTCTCTGTCGTTGATCAGTTCGAAGGTGTGTTGGAGATCAAATCATCCGCCGGGGAAATCTTCCTTGGCGGCGAAGACTTTACACGGGCACTGGTCGGACGAGTTCTGCAACAAAGAAATCTGCCGTTTGAACAAACGGAACTGCGCTATCCATGCCTCGTGTCACGTCTGATGCGAGAATGCGAAATTGCCAAAAAGAAGCTTTCGCAGGCAGAGTTTGCGGAAATTCGTATGCCGGAACGTGATGGCACTGTGAAAGAAGACTGCGACGTCCACACGGTCACCGCTGTCGAATTTCGAGAATGGACCAATCACCTGGTTGAACGAACTCGCCTGCCACTGCATCGAGCCTTGTCCGATGCAGGACTGGAGCCACGGCAGGTCCATGAAGTGATCCTTGTCGGTGGTGCGACACGCATGCCGCAGGTTGCACAGATGCTGCACGCGATTTTCGGCAAAGAGGCACGGAGTACGCTCAATCCGGATCATGTCGTTGCGTTGGGCGTTGCCATTCAGGCTGGACTTGTTCAACGTAACGCTGGAGTATCGGAAATCATCGTTACCGACATTTCACCGTTTAGTCTGGGCATTGAAATCTCGAATGAAATCGCAGGGGAATACCGCTCCGGGTATTTCTTCCCCGTGATTAATCGCAATACGACGATTCCAGTCAGCCGTGTGCGGACAGTCAACACAACTCACGCCGATCAGCAGATGGTTTCAGTCAGGATTTATCAGGGAGAGGCTCGAAAAGTCGTTGACAATTTATTTCTTGGGGAATTCCAGGTTACCGGGATTCCGCGGGGTCCTAAAGGTCAGGCGATTGATATCCGCTTTACTTATGACCCGAACGGAATCCTTGAAGTCGATGCGATAGTGAACGAGACGGGGAAAAAGTTCACACATGTGATTGCACCCGGGGCTGGAAGTTTGAATGAAGCCGAGATCAAGGCAGCCTTGGAGAAAATGCAGGCGTTGAAGTTTCACCCTCGTGACGACGAACACAATCGATTCGCCATGCTGGCCGCAGATCGACTCTATCGGGAGATTCCTCCACGACTTCGAGATCAATTTCAATCGCTGATTCAGAATTTTGAAAGTGCCATTGAAGGGCAGGATGCGGAAATGATCGAGATAGCCCGTTTGACTTTGACCGCATTTATTTCTAATTTTGATTCCGAAAATGGTCGGTCACTTTGAGTCCCGACCGCTGATCCACGGACCGCAAGCCATGTCAGACCTGCCGATAACATCCGAATCATTCGATTCGTCGTTGATCCGCCGACGGACAGCACGGAAGTTACCGGGATGGAGCAACGCGGAAACGAGATGTGCTGCTGAAGATCACGCCGACGTCTGTCGAGTGCTGGAGGAATCCGGCTTTATGCCGGAGGCGGAATTCACGTCGGCCGCAGGCGAGCTCTGCGGAATCGGTACTGTTTCCATCATTCTGTCGAAGGCCATGAGCGAGGCTTTGGCCAAAGCAGAACTGGACTATTTCGCCTGTCGATATTTCTTTTATGAGCCGGAGCGAAGAGCCGACATTTGGTTGCAGTTGACTGAGACTGTCGCACCGTATCCGGCACTGGCGTGGCGGCATCTGCATCTGAAAGCAGGGCTGAATGTGGTGCGTACGCTCGATGAACACGGAGAACCTGCAGCGTCAGTGCCCCAATGGTTCATCCAGTCTCCTCAGAATGCTGCCCTCAGCTTGCGAAGTCACCTTCTGAAGTGCGCTGCCAATGAAGATTCAGTCAAAATGGTCGAAGACTGCCTGGCAGAATTGCAGGAGTCAGCAACAGATGATGCCGTGCTGATTCCTGCAGGGGTAGCGGATGTTAAAAGTCGGTACACGTGGCTCAACGAATCCCGACTGATTCCAAACGCTGATTTCATTACCGAAGCTCGGGTGCAAGTGCAGCCGAGTCGAGCACGCCGGATTCCTGAACTCGACTTGAAGAAAGCCTTCTTGATTGTTTTTGTCACCATCATCTTATTGGAGCGGTTCATTCAGGTTTTTGACGGTTGGACCGCCCTTCATTCCCGACAGGATCGTTTGCAGCCGGCACAACCTATGAATTCTGCGCCGTTGCCCGTGATGCCTAAGCCAATCATACTCGAAGCCCCGGTTTCGCAGAATTCCGTAGATCAAGACATGGAGCGAGGAGCGAAAGTGATTGACTTGCTGCACCACATCGGGACAGTAAGAAGAATCGCCAATAGCAGCACACACCCTGCGATCATCTACGCCGCCGCCGGAATCAGTCGACATGTACAGGAGGTACAGGATTTGATGGTGGTGCATACCCAGGCAGATTCGGACGGAAAGCGGAGCGACGAGACAATTGGTGACATAGCGCTGATCCTTCCTGTATCATCGTCAAGATTCTACTGTGTCGGATTCGGACGCCTGGATGATCAACAACGAATCTATGGTGCCTTCTGGAAGGAGCGTGGAGAAGTACTGGACAGGGCCGGAGCCGAAAAGATTGTACGCAGTCTGAATGGGAAGCATGCGTTGGACGACGACGCCAGACGTGCGTTGCGGGAAGAGTTGGAAACGCTGACGGAAATGAAGATATTCGTATTAACGCCTGATGAGTTTCTGGCGACATTTGATTCACCTGTGCAAGCGGATTCAGACACCGTCAAATCCGAATTGGATTCCATTGATCAGGTGCCGCCTGCTCCTGCGGTTCCACAAGACTGAGCAGCCATATGTCAGAACAGAACGAAAGCTCGGAGAACAACGAACAGCTTGACCCGGTCGAGCTACGGCACTTGCGGAATCTTGTTGATCGCAACGAGATTCGCCGGACGTATGCAAAGCTGCTCCGTCGATTCTCCCCTGAGTCACATCCGGCCGAGTTTCAGCAGATTCGGGCGGCCTACGAAACAGCCATCCAATCTGCTGACTGGCATAAATCTGCGACCGCCAATATTGACGAGAACGAAACGAGATTGCCGTCAGAACTGTCTTCGTGGATTCTGAGAAAGCATTCAGTATCGCCACAGGATCCATCATTTGAGCGTGCTGCGGAATCTCCGGAACGTCCTGAATCATCAAAGCACGTACATCAATCCGTCAATGATCATGACACGGAATTGCGTTGGAAATTATCCAATATCTGGCGTGAGTTCAGTTCCAACCCGTCTACTGAACAGTCGGAATCATTGCGTACTCTTTGCGATGATCAGATGACGTCGCCTGAAAGCTTTCTGATGCTGTTCTGGATGGAAAAACTCCGTCCCGATCTGGGCAACGGCACGCTACCATTCCAGGTTCTGTTGCGAGCGATTCGACGATTTCCAACTGACTCTCGGTTCCACCAGTTACATCATCGTGAAATGACTGAAGACCTTCGCGCCACAACATTTGAATCACTGGGTAAAGTGCTGGACGCGATGCGTGATCTGGACCAGCTTGCGCGGTGCCTGGATCTGCGATGGTCGATTCTGTGCGAACGCAGCAGTTGGACTCAGTTAAGGCAGGAACTTGACTTGTTGCGCCCCGGATTGAGCAATTCTCAGCGAGTACTCTGGATCGATCTGCTGCTGACTGTGAATGAGTATCTGGTTTTTTCGTCCGATGCAACAGGACAAGAACTATTGAAGGATATTTCAACGGAAGTCGCAACCTCATTCGATCTGCAGGATCGCTTTCAACGTCGCCTTGAAAAACTGGATATCCTGACAGACATTTGCCAGCAAAGGTTCTCGTACACACTCAGCGACCAATTGTCTCGTCTGATCACGACAAGGCGACATTCCGAACGAACAAGTTTTGTGCAGGATCTTTTCGTGATGGTCAGGACCTGGGTCGGCGCACCGATTGAGGGGCTTAATCTTGTCAGCCGACTCAGTGTCAATTTTTTGTACGCCTTCTGGCAGCTGCGGAGTTACATCCAACTTCTGCCTGTGCCTCCGGAATTGACTGCTGACGACTCACCCGAACTGCTTCTTGCTCTGCGATCCAGACTTCAGGGATTTTGCGACATAGAATATCGGTTAGCCCGTCAACATTTTCTGAATTTCTGTCGGGACGAGTGTATCGATGGCCAACAGTTACTCAGACTGCTCCGTACCGCAGTTTCTTCAAAAATTCGCCTGACCCGTAACCTTGCCGAATTTGAGCGTGATCAATCGTTGCAAGTCACATGTTTCTGCATTCAATCGTTTCTTTGTGCCAGCTAAGCATCTTCGCAAATGCGATTTGCCGGGCGGAAGCAGGCAACTGGTCACAGTGTTTTGAATGCCGTCGTCTGTTGCTCCGAACGTCATGCGGGGCTTTACTTCCCCGCCAGCCAGCTACACGGTAAATGCCTGCGGATGATGATCACGTCCCTTGGCACGTTCGCTTGGACATTGCGGTGCGCATCCCAGCCGCTGTGGATCGGTTTCGGAAATCCCATTCGGGCTGGAAACATCCAGGATCGGTTCGCCCTGACTGCGAAACGGCACTCCCGGATAAGCCGTGGGAAGAAATCCGCTTGACCAAAGTGCTGCTCCGCCGCTGATTCCCTGGCCAGCCCGCGACGTCCTGAGTTTCGATTTCAGGTACGGCTGGTTTCGGCGGAGGAATGTAGGCCCGCAGTCATCTTCTGAGGACTACTTGAGAAAGGCGCGAGGACACAGTTGTGCCGCAGACCGGCAATAGATGCCGATGGAGGCCGCCACAGAATTAAGCTCTCCGGCTGAACTCAGATTCCTCTCCGGTCGAGTTTAGCGATGAAATCGATTGTGCCGATTATTGAGCCAGCGTGGGTTCATTTGCGAAGTGAAGCAACCCCGCGTTTTCTGCTGACCGGACAACCGGAGGCGGGAACTGATTCCCGTAAGTAACGAGTCGTTGAGGGAATCATGTCTCTGCCCGATTGCCATGGAAGGCGAAGGTCAAATGATTAAGTCCGGCCGAAAATTCTGCATGAGACTCTGCGCCGGAGTGATGTCACTCCTTCTCGTGACATCCGTCGTCTCTGCACAGGTCCGTCAAAGTGACACGTCGCAAAGCCGGTCGGCATTGCCGTTTTCTTCAGATCCCGACTGGCTGATTGTCAGTGATGACACGCAATCAGGCACTCGGCTGACCGATCCCCTCCGCCCGCCTGCACTTGATGGTTTTTCGGACGCGATTGAACTGTCAGTTGAGCCAGCATCGGGGGCGGAGGCGAATCCCTTTGAAGCGGACCTGAACGCACTTCAGGAGCGCATTGATCTGTTGGAGGCCACTGAGAAAAAGCGATCCGAGTCGGACAAGAAAAAGAAGGAAGACGAGGCAAAGAAGGCCGAAGGCTGGCAGGATATGTCCACCGATAAGTGGACGGTCAAAATGGGCGGACATGTGCAGTTGGATTACATTAACTGGGCGAATGCGGATCCAGCCATCACCGGTGCTCCCGGCCCACAGGACTATTTCGAATTTCGGCGTCTGCGGTTGACTGCAGACGGTACGGGGTATGGCCAGTGCGATTTTCGACTGCAGATGACACTGGAACCGGAAACGGTGGGAACGAATCCCGCTGGAACGGTCACATCGCCGGATGTGAAGGATGCCTATTTCTCGATGCAAGAAATTCCTGGCCTGGGGAGAGTGCGAATAGGCAATTTCTTCGTGCCGTTCGGTCTCGAACAGGTCACCAATGACACGATGAACATTTTCATGGAACGCTCCATCCCGACTCAGGGCATTTTTACTGCGGATCGTGAAGTGGGCATTGCATTGTACAACTGCTCTGACGACCAAAGTGTAACGTGGGCTACGGGAGTCTTCTTTGACAGTATCAGTGAGTCACTGAAGGAACGGATTGACGACAATCAGGGTTGCCGGGTCAGTGGTCGCCTGACGTGGACTCCGTTCTATGACGAGCCGTCGAATGGACGCTATCTGATTCATACGGGGATCGGTGTGTTGCACACACAGGATCAGGACCATAAAGCTCGCTTCCGTGCAAGACCTCAGATTCGTGAAGGTCCGTTTCTGATTGATACCGGCTCCCTGGACGCGAATTCCTACACCACCGGAAATCTGGAACTTGCGGCGGTGATGGGACCGGTCACATTGCAAAGCGAGGCATATGCTTCACGTGTCAACCTTAAATCCGCAGGATCGCAAACTCTGACCGGCGGATATGTTCATCTGAGCTGTTTTCTGACCGGGGAGAATCGTATTTACGAACGATTCGGACAGCACGGAGCTCAGTTCGGCCGCAACGTTCCGTATTCCAATTTTTTCATGGTGCCAGGTGCGATCAGTCCGGGTGCATGGGAAGTGAAGGCTCGATACTCCAACCTCAACCTCGATCAGGTCAACAAGGGACAGTACAACGACATCACGACCGGCTTCAACTGGTACCTGAGTGATCGAACCCGGGTAATGTTCGACTGGATTCACCCCGTGACAACAAGTCAAACCACATTTGGCGCGACGCAGTCCGATCTGCTGGCCATGCGATTTGACTTCAACTGGTGACTGGTTTTCGGCTTCAATTTGAGATTTGAGATTTGAGATTT
>Ga0105046_10011307_pt1 | contig 13887 bp, 12 predicted proteins | sample MAT03_FD_78385 | JGI IMG/M metagenome (GOLD analysis project Ga0105046, IMG submission 78385) | Freshwater microbial communities from Lake Fryxell liftoff mats and glacier meltwater in Antarctica - MAT-03 (megahit assembly) | ecosystem: Environmental > Aquatic > Freshwater > Ice > Liftoff... | reverse complement strand
TTGGCGGCGCGGCGTATGGGCTATCGTGTGCATACATTTTCGCCCGATACAGACTCGCCCACCGGCCAAGTGGCGGATCTGGAAATCAGCGCGCCTTATGCTGATTTGGATGCCGTGCGCCGCTTTGTGCGTGGTGTGGATGTGGTCACCTTCGAGTTTGAAAACGTCGCGGCTGCCGTGGCTGAAATTGCCCTTGCAGCAGGTGTGCCCGTGCGCCCTGGCGGCCATGTGTTACACACGACCCAACACCGGCGGCGCGAAAAGAATTTTCTCGTCGCCGCCGGCTTGCCCGTAGCGCCTTTTGTGCCCGTACATAACCTGGCTGATCTGCAACGTGGGTTAGCTCACCTGGGCTGTCCGGCAATTCTGAAAACGGCAGCGTTCGGGTATGATGGCAAGGGGCAAATTAAGCTTAATGCGCCAGCGGAAGCGGATGCGGCTTGGTTGGCGATTGGCGCCCAAGAAGCCGTTTTGGAGCAGTTTGTCAATTTTGTTGGCGAAGTTTCGGTCGTCGCCGCCCGTGGATTGGATGGTAGTTTTGTCGATTACGGTCTGATCGAAAATATCCATCGCGACCATATTTTAGATTTGTCTGTGTCCCCGGCGCGTGTTTCACCCCGCGTTGTCGCCAATGCAGTAGGTTTGGCTCAGATCGTGTTGGAGCAACTGAACGTCGTCGGTGTACTCTGTGTGGAGTTTTTCTTGACCCAAGATGAGCAACTGTTGATTAACGAGCTAGCGCCCCGCCCCCACAACTCTGGTCATCTTACGATCGATGCGATGGTAAACGACCAATTTGAGCAACAATTGCGCGCCATCTGCGGTTTGCCCCTCGGTGCTACGACCCAGCTATGCCCAGCGGCCATGGCAAATTTACTCGGCGATCTCTGGCAGACGGGTGAGCCTAATTGGGTAGCCGCTTGTGCGCTGCCGCAAGTGAAGTTGCATTTATACGGCAAACAGGCACCCCGTCCAGGCCGCAAGATGGGCCATTTAACCGCGCTGGCCGATAGTCCGGATCAAGCATTACAGATTGTGCAAGCAGCACGCACAATATTATCTAGTACGGAGTACAGGCGCCCCCAATAGTGTATTTGAGGATAGATTATAATGTACGAAGATGACAAGTTTCACGACGAATGTGGCATTGTTGGCCTCTACGCACCGCAGCGGGATGTCGCACGCCACACTTTTTTTGCCTTGTACGCACTGCAACATCGCGGTCAAGAGGCAGCCGGTATTGTCAGCTGTGACGGACGCATCGCCCATGTGCACAAGGGGATGGGGCTGGTGTCACAAGTCTTCAATGAAGATAACTTACATCACCTGCGCGGTGATCTAGCGATTGGCCATACGCGCTACTCGACCACCGGTTCCTCCAAGCTGCGCAATACACAACCCTATATTTTGGAAACGTTGGATGGGCCGTTGGCGATTGGTCACAACGGAAATTTGATCAACGCCCCCCAATTGCGGCGCGAGCTGTTGGAACGCGGCGTTGGTTTGCAGACATCTACGGACAGCGAAGTGATTATCCACTTGCTGGCCGGCGCGGGCGGCCCGGATTGGCTGACGCGCATCCGCATCTTGATGGCTAAAATCGAAGGGGCTTACAGCTTGGTGATCCTAACCAAAGATGCCATTTATGGCGTACGCGACCCATGGGGGCTGCGGCCGTTGGTGCTAGGCAAATTGGAAGATGGCTATGTGGTCGCGTCCGAGAGTTGCGCATTTGCCACGATCGGGGCCAAGATGGTGCGAGAGATTCAACCGGGCGAAATTGTGCGCTTGGATGCTAATGGTTATAAGATTACGCAGGGGGCCCCAGCGCAGAATCTAGCCTTTTGCACCTTTGAACAGATCTATTTTGCACGGCCCGACAGCGTGCTTAACGGTAAATTGGTGCATCAGACGCGCCAAAAATTGGGTGGGCAACTAGCGATGGAAGCGCCGGTCGATGCCGATATTGTCGTGCCCGTACCCGATTCGGGGACACCGCACGCGATCGGCTATGCCCAAATGAGCGGCATTCCGTACAGTGAGGGGCTAATCAAGAGCCGCTATATTGGGCGCACCTTTATTCAGCCCACCGACGAGTTGCGCAAAGTGGGTGTGGCGATGAAGTTTAACCCGCTGCCCGATAATCTAGCAGGCCGGCGCGTGGTCTTGGTTGACGACTCGATTGTGCGCGGCAATACCTCTGGCCCGCTGGTGCAGATGTTGCGCGATGCCGGGGCACGTGAAGTGCATGTGCGCGTCGCCTGCCCGCCAATTAAATTTCCCTGTTTTATGGGCGTGGATATGGCATCGCAGTCCGAATTGATCGCTGCCAACCTGACCATCGCCGAGATCTGTGCCCATATTGGCGCCGACTCGCTGGCTTACCTCTCCCTGCCCGGGTTGATGAAGGCACTCAAAGCAGAAAATGGTTACTGCAACGCCTGCTTTACGGGTGACTATCCTTTCTCTACGCCAATCCAGCTTTTTGATTTGCAGGAGAAGGAGCAATTCGCCCAGATGTGGGGCGACTGAGGATGGGATAAAAGTAGGTCACACATCTTGTGTGACCTACGTAACTGGAGGAGAAAATCATGTCCGATTCCCTATCGATCCTTTACACCACCGAGCAGGGCGTGGCCACGTTGACGCTCAATCGGCCAGAGCGGCGCAATGCGGTGACCGCGGAAATGCTCGACGAATTGACGGCTGCTTTTGCTCGCGCGGGCGCCGATGAAAGTGTGCGCGCGGTGGTGTTGACTGGCGCGGGTAAGGGCTTTTGTGCGGGCCAGGATTTGAGCAGCTTTGGCGGCATCGCCACGCGCGACCAAGTACGCAGCGCTGTGCTCGACCACTATAAGCCGTTGATCATGCGCATGGTTACCCTACCCAAGCCGATCATCGGCGCGATCAATGGTGTGGCCGCTGGCGCTGGTGCGTCGATTGCGCTGGCCTGCGATTTGCGCATTATGGCCGATGACGCTAGCTTGATGGAAGCCTTTAGTAACATTGGCCTGGTGCCGGACGCCGGGTCGAGTTGGTTTTTAACGCGCCTGGTGGGCTACAGCCGCGCCTTCGAGATTGCGATCGAAGGCGAGCGGATCCCAGCATCGCGCTGTCTGGAATTAGGGCTGGCTAACCGCGTTACCTTGGCAGATTCTCTGTTGGTCGACGCGCACGCCTGGGCCCAACATCTGGCCCAGCGCCCCACCCTCGCCATTGCGTTAACCAAGCAGGCAATGATCCAGGCGACTGAGCGCGGTTTGGAAGCCATTATCGATCTCGAAGCCGATTTGCAGGGCGCCGCTGTCCAAAGTCACGACCATACGGAAGGGGTGACCGCCTTTATGCAGAAGCGGAAGCCGGTTTTTCTGGGGCAATGATAGCGCGGCTAAATTCTAAATTTCATTGCTAAGCCGCGCAACAGTATGGTAAAATTTGTAGACGATATGCCCTGAGCGTTAAATGTTGGAGGTGCAAAATGCCAATGCTTGTGTATGAAGGTCGATTGCCTTCGCCGGAGCAATTTAAGATGGACTGGGAGAATGCGCTAGCGACGACTAATCCTATCGACGATTTACTGGCATTGGTCGGTGATCTCCGCCATTTTGAACAAAAATATGGTATGACATCAGAAGAATTCTACCAAAAATACACAGCTGGTATTCTTGATGATGAATTGCAACATTGTTTGATTTGGGCGGCAACCTACAGGATGTTTGTCAAGTGTAAACGCCAGATCGAAAATGCGCTTATGCGTGCCGCCATCCAAACAGAGCTCGATGCTCAGCCAGAACTCGAAAAGGTTGCTGCATGAACTTTCGTTCCTACCTGGCACGATTGGAAGACACACTTTATTCGCGAAAGCAAGTGAGGGTTGACAATGAGAGGACAGTCGTAATCGGCAGTGATGCTACTTTTGTTGCGTACGTCCGTTTTTACGATGATTCTCTTCTGGTTATCAATGAAGCGATCGAAATTTATGGCAAACACGATATGAAGCGGGTAAATTATGTCTTTCACTATCAGCACGCAGATGGCGTCCTCATCTTTCGCTACGACAACTCACCCCACTATCCGCATTTAGCTACTTTCCCTGCCCATAAACACCTGCCCGATCAAGTAATTGCAGCAGAAGCACCCGACCTGGCCGATGTTTTGCGTGAAATTGACGCATTGCTCTATCCAAGAACGGATACTGTATGAGCCACTCACCTTCTTTTGATTTAACGGGTAAAGTCGCCCTGATCACCGGTGCGTCGCGCGGTATCGGCGCGGCGATTGCGTTGGCCTATGCGGCGGCTGGGGCCAAAGTTGTACTGAGCAGCCGCAAACAGGATGGCTTAGATGACGTGGCCGCGCAGATCAAAACGGCGGGCGGCGAAGCGTTGGCGGTGGCGGCCCACACGGGTGACGAAACGGCTGTGCAAATCTTAGTCGAGCGCGCCGTTGCCACCTTTGGTGGCGTGGATATTCTGGTTAACAACGCCGCGACCAATCCCCATTTTGGCCCGATCATGACGGCGGAAACGAGCCATTGGGATAAGATTTTGGATGTCAATGTCAAGGGCTATTTTCGTATGGCCAAGGCTTGCGCGGCGAGTATGCAGGCGCGCGGGGGCGGCAAGATTATCAACATGGCCTCGGTGGCCGGCAAAATGCCCCAGCCGGGGATGGGCATCTACTGTGTTAGCAAAGCGGCGGTGTTGATGCTCACCGAGGTGCTGGCTGTCGAACTGGCGCCGGACAACATTCAAGTCAACGCGATTGCGCCTGGTTTTATCAAAACTAAATTTAGCAGCGCAATCTGGGATAACCCCAGCATCTATGCCGACGTTGTCCAATCGATTCCGCAACACCGCATCGCCGCGCCGCAAGAATTGACCGGCATTGCGCTTTATCTGGCGGCGGACGCGTCCAGCTTTACGACCGGGGCAACGTTTATCATCGACGGCGGCCAATTGGTGAGTTAATAATTAATTGTGAATTGTGAATAATTAATAATTAATGGCGAATGCACGGTTGACGGTGCATTAACGATTAATTATTCACAATTCATTATTCGAAAGCAAGCATCGCGTGCCCGAACTTCTCTCCATTTTCCTTAACATTCTCACCCCTGTTTTTGCGCTGGTTGCGATCGGTTATTTCTTCGGTCCTCGCTTACAATTCGAAACCCGTACGCTTTCTCGGTTTGCCTACTTTTTGTTGACACCAGCCTTTCTATTTAATGTCCTCAGTGGCGCCGAAATTCCGGCGGCGCTGGCGGCACGCATGGCGCTTTTTATGTTGACCGTGGCGATTGCCGGCATCTTGATCGCTTGGTTGGTGGCGCGCGGTGCAGGCTGCACCAAAGAGATCTTGGCGGCGCATATCCTGGTGGCCGCTTTTGGCAATGTTGGTAACTTCGGCTTGCCAATTATCCAGTTCAAATTTGGGGATGGCGCGCTCGTGCCCGCCTCATTTTATTTTCTGGTCCTGAGCACTTTTGGCTTTATTGTCGGTGTGACGGCGGCCAATTGGTACAAGGGCACTGGCTGGGGCGCGGCGCTTTCCGTGATCAAAACACCGGCCATTATTGCCGCTGTGCTCGCCTTTCCGGTCAACTGGTTTGATGTGCCCGTACCGATCTTTGCCCAGCGCGGTGTGGCCCTGTTGGCCGGCGCGATGATTCCTACCATGTTGATCGCTTTGGGCGTGCAACTAGCTGGCATGGGACGCCCTAAACTCAGCCGTGATGTGATCCTGGCCAGCGTGATTCGACTGGTGGCTGGCCCGGTATTGGCAATGTTATTGGTTGTCCCGTTTGGCCTGAGCGGGGTCGAGCGCGGGGCTGGCATTTTGCAGGCCAGCATGCCGGCTGCTGTATTGGCGGCGCTGATTGCAATGGAGCATAACCTGGTGCCCGATTTTGTCACGACCGCCGTGCTTTTTTCGACCTTAGCAAGCGCCCTCACATTGACAGTGGTGCTGGCTGTGGTATAAAGCATCGGAGATTGACGACGCGCTTCAGAGGAGAAGGGGTAGATGATGGCGGAGCGTCTGCGCATTGTACAGGGCGATCTTACTAAGCTAACCGTTGATGCCATCGTCAACGCTGCCAACCATTCGTTGCTTGGTGGTGGCGGGGTTGATGGGGCAATCCACCGCGCCGCCGGCCCAGGTTTGTTGGCCGAATGCCGCACCTTAGGCGGCTGCGCCACAGGTGAGGCCAAGCTTACAGGTGGCTACAATTTATCTGCCCGATATGTGATCCACACCGTGGGGCCAGTTTGGCAGGGTGGCCAGCAGAATGAAGATGAGTTTTTGGCCCGTTGTTATCGCAACTCGTTGGCGTTGGCCGAACAGCATAAGCTTCAGACAATTGCCTTTCCCTCGATCAGCACAGGCGTGTATGGTTTTCCTATCCAACGGGCCAGCCGAATTGCCTTGCGCGAAATCCAGCGTGTTTTGGAAGCTACAACCGTTATTGAAACAGTGATCGCTGTCTGCTTTTCGCCAGCTGACTATCAGGAATACTTGGCGGCACAGCGTGAAATTTTGGGTGCAATCTAGGGTGATTTTCTATGGCCGACAAAACCCGTCGTCTCGTCTATTCTACTGATCCAGAACCTGAACCCGCGCGTCCAGAAGCAAAGCCGTCTGCGAACTTGGCCGCCGCGCTGCCAACGCGCCAACTGAATACACCCGTACGCGTCTGGCTTGATCGTAAAGGGCGCGGCGGCAAAACTGTTTCGGTGATCAAGGGCATCATGAGTCCACCCGCGGGCAAAGAAGCGTTGCTTAAAGTGCTAAAGACAAAGCTCGGCACGGGCGGCGCCATCAAAGATGGCGACATCGAAATTCAGGGCGACCACCGTGAGAAGATTGTCGTATTGCTGAATGAGTTGGGCTATAAGGCGAAGAGCGCAGGGGGATAAAAGCAGTAATCAGTAAATAGTGAGACAGTGAAACAGTAAGGCAGTGAAACAGTAAGACAGTACAAACGCTATCTCACTGTCCTACTGTCTACTTACCCATGTCGCACTAAACTAATTACTGTTCACTGCCTTTACCGCCCCGTCAACTGAAAGATCTTCTCGCGTGTCTCACGCCACGAGATTTTGCTCAGCCCCATCTTCTGGCGCAGTCGCTCTTCCGTCACACCGGTGCGGAAGTCGCGCACGGCACACGTCCAGCGCAGCGTTTCAAAGCCCACCTGCATGCGGTTGATGCTAGCCTTCTGCCCCACCTCATCCAACACATACTCTAGATTGCGCGGCGTACATTCAAACAGATGATGCTCCGGCTTGTATTGCTCCAGGTATTGATTGAACGCGGGAACAATGCCAGGGTGTAAACCAATCGTCCGATTTTTGTGGGCGTGGCGCTCTTCCGGATAACGAATCACCACCTCTGGCGACTGCGGCTGGGCGAGATTGATGTCGCTCAGCAGCAGTCCCGCGCATTCCGCCTTCTTCATGCCGGTTTGGATCAGCAGGCTGATCAGCAGATAGGGGCGCGCATCCGGCTGCGTGCGACTCCAAAGATAATCTTGCGCTGCGCGCAACAACCGGCCGACTTCTTCGTCGCGCAAAATGGTAGGCAGGGGCGTGCGCGCCGGCTGTTGCACCACCGGTTCGGCTGGATCGGTGCCCAACACACCAATGCCATGCACCCAGCCAAAAAAGACCTTGATCGTTGTGATGCGGCGGGCAAGGGTTTTGGCGCTGCAAGGTTTGCCGCGGCTATGCTGCATCCACTCTAAAAAGTCGTTGAGATGCTGCGTGCTGATCTGGTGGAGTGGTGTTTCCTCGCCCAAGAAATTGCGGACAATCTTCAAGTCATTGCGAAACGCCTTGATCGTATTGTCGCTAAATCCTTTGCGCACCATATACTCCTCAAACGCCGTTATTGCCGCCTGCAATTGGCTGTCGGCGCGTAACGGGGGGAGCTGAGTCAACGCTGGGGCAGCCGCTGGCGCCTCTGTTGTGGATGGCTGTACATCTGCTGCAATTGTACTTTCCTGCTCGAGATCGGGCGTGGGTGAGGGGGTCGGCATCTTGCTCTCTCCATCTAATAGCTGCTTTGTTTGCGAACAACAAACTTACTACCACCGGCGGCGTCATCTTCAAATTGCCGCACATCTATTTCCATTATTGACGAATTTTTCCTTCGTATAGCTAATCGTTAGTATATGAGGCTCGCGCGTTCTTGTCAAGAAATCAACGCGTGTGGGTGGATTTCTGGGCTAAATGTACCTTTGAAACCGGCTTGACGAAACCGGGGTGTCGTATTACTATTCAGCATTGTTCTCCAATTAGCTCCTGATAACTCGTTCCCACCTTAAAGCAGAGATGAGTAAAGCTTGGTTATTTTAAACCGTGACAATGTAAGCCAATTCCTAACGCATGCCAACCCAAGGAAGGATCCATATGCAAATCCCACCTTCATCCTACTTTACCCCGTTGTCATTAACCGGTGTCTTTAATGCCAATCGCCAAACGGTGGCTGATGCGCTAAAGCCACCCGTGAATGCAAGCCAACTCGCGGGCCTGCAATCATTGCGCGGAATTCCATTTATCCTGGGTACACCCGGTGAACAAGATGTGATCTTGCTTGATAAAACCCCAATCGAGATTGCGGTCGACGATCGCCAGGCCACGTACGTACTTTTCGTGCATACAGTCGAGGATCGTAAGACGACCTATCAGGCTGGGTTTGCGGATGATACGATCGACGGCAACGAACTGGGCGATCTGGTGGCTGATTATACGCTGGAATATACAGACGGCAGTACAGCCGTTACGCCAATCCAGCGTCGATTTGCGATCCAACAAAGCCATATCCGTTGGGGGGCTAGCCCGTTTGCCGCCGTGCCTGCTACCAGCCCGAGCGTTTTTTCGACGGCAACGGAAGCCCAAATGCTGGGTCGTCTCTCGTCTGTGCCGTATGGCGCGGGCGAGACGCGTCACGACTCTGGCCGCGGCTCTGGTAACCTCTGGCTCTACGCCCTGCCCAATCCGCATCCAGAGAAGCCCATTCGGCGTATTCTCTTGACCCCCCAACAAGAGCGCGCCCTGGTCTATGCGATCAGCACCACTGAAGTGCGTGACCATCCGCTGCGCCCTGGTTTGCGCGAGAAAGTACGCTTGGCTTTGCCTGCCGGTGTCAAGCTCAACGCGCTAGACGAATTGGAAGGGGTGGCGATTGATCTGGGCGTGGTCATCTCGGCGCGGGCGGCGCTCGACTATGATGCCGCCCGTTGGTTGGGCGCCGAACCCAATGTGCAGCCGGAAAAATCTGCTCAGGCTGTGATCGTCGAATACGCCGCCCATCCCCAGGCCAAACTCTACGTCGCAACGGGACCCGATACCCATGTGGTCTATGACCTTGCTACGCCCGCCGGCGAAGCGTTACTTGCCGTCCAACCCGCCCACCGCCCGGTGACAGTGCGCGTGATCGATCAGGATACACAGCAGCCGGTCGCGGTGCGCATCCACTTTCATGGCGCGGCGGGAGAATATCTGCCGCCGCGGGGCAACCATCGCAAGGTTAACCCCTATTGGTTTGAAGATAACTATGGCGAGTTCGTCAACAGCCTGAATCAATACAGTTATATTCGGGGCGAATGTGTGGTCGATCTGCCACTGGGCGATGTCTATGTGGAGATTAGCAAAGGCTACGAAATTGCCCCGATCCGTACGCGTTTTACGGTGACACCAGAAACCGATCTGGTCACCTTCGAGCTGGAAAAAGTGTTACGCTGGCGCGAACAAGGCTGGGTGACGGCAGATACGCATGTCCATTTTCTCAGCCCAACCACGGCGCAGCTAGAAGGCGAGGCCGAAGGCGTCCATGTCGTCAACTTATTGGCCAGCCAGTGGGGCGAGATGTTTAGCAATGTGAGCGACTTTGACGGCAAAACCACCCTCGGCGCGCAGGAATTTGGCGGCAATGGCGAATTCCTGGTGCGCGTGGGCACCGAGAATCGCATGCAGGTGCTGGGCCACATCTCGCTGCTCGGCTACCGGGGCGCCATGATTCATCCACTTTGCACCGGTGGTCCGGCCGAATCGGCGATTGGCGACCCGCAAGAAGTGACGATGGCCGAATGGGCGCAGCGCTGCATCGATCAGGGTGGATTGGTGGTAATGCCGCACGCCCCCAATCCACAACTGGAGCGGGCGGCTGATATTGTGCTCGGCCTCGTCCACGGCATTGAAATGATGACCTTCAACCCGTTTGATAACCAGATCAGCCCGTATGGGCTGGCCGATTGGTATCGCTATCTCAATCTGGGCTATCACGTACCGGTGATGGGTGGCTCGGACAAGATGGGGCAGGCCTGGCTGTTGGGCGGTGTACGCACCTACACTCACCTGGGGGAACTTCCCTTTAGCTATGAAAATTGGATGACAGCGGTCAAGGCGGGCAACACCTTTGTCACCGTTGGACCGCTGACCCAGTTGACAGTGGAATGCGCGGCGCCGGGGGGAACGATTCGTTTGCCGGCCGGCGGCGGGACGGTCAACGTTGCCTGGAAAGTCGAGTCGGTCGGTTTACCGATTGATCAGGTTGAGATCGTCGTGGGCGGCTTGACCGCCGAGGAGGTGACGGTTGGTAAGGCCTTGACCGCTGAAGGCAATGCCACGCTGCGCATCCATGAATCGACTTGGGTGGCGTTACGGGTCCGTGGCAGCTACCGGGGCAAAGCGGACGAAATCGCGGCCCATACTTCCGCGGTCCAGATTCTGGTCGATGATCGGCCACTTTTTTCGCCCAAGGATGCTGGCGCGGTGCTCAACCAAATTGAAGGCGCGATGGCCTATCTGGATACGCTGGCCCCGCGTCCAGATGTAATCCGTTTCAAGCAGATGCGGGCGACGCTAGAGACAGCCCACAACCGTCTGCACCAACGTATGCACCAAAACGGTCTCTTCCATCACCATACAATCCTGCATCAGCACCAATTGCATCAGCGCACTGACCAATAACGTGGTGGCAATGTAAGGAACTGGAAGCAAATCGATAAATTAGGAGATTGAAAATTGGATGCTTGGTGCTGAGCCATAGAAGTTTACCAAGTATCTAATCTTCAATCTCCTAATCTCTACTTGTCTAATCCCGCTCAACCCGTTCAATATGTGCACCTAATTGGCGCAACTTCTCATCGATTCGCTCATAGCCGCGGTCGATCTGGCGGACATTGCCAATCGTTGTCGTGCCCTCGGCCACCAGCGCCGCCAAGACCAGCGCCATGCCGGCGCGAATGTCGGGGCTGCTGACCTGTTGGCCGACCAATTGGCGTGGTCCAACAACCACGGCGCGGTGCGGATCACACAAGATGATCTGCGCACCCATCGCGATCAACTTATCGACAAAGAAGAGGCGGCCGTCGTACATCTTTTCGTGGACAATGACTGTGCCCTGCGCTTGGGTGGCCGTAACCAACGCAATGCTCATCAGATCCGGCGGGAAGGCGGGCCAAGGCGCATCATCGATCTTGGGGACTGCGCCACCAAAATCTGGCTTGACGCGCAGTTCCTGCTCATCTTCCACCACCAGCGTGTGGGCGAGATGGGGTGATGCGGTTGGATCAAATTCCAGGTGCATACGCACCCCCAGCCGATCCACAAAAATCATCTCCATCATGCGCAGTTGATCCGGCACGACGCCCTGAATGCGCAATTCGCCGCGCGTAATCGCACCCAGACCGATAAAGCTACCCACCTCGATAAAATCTGGGCTGATGTAAAGTTCGCCACCGCGCAGCCGCTCCTGGCCATGAATCGTCAGCGTATTGCTGCCAATACCTTCAATTGGGCAGCCCATCTTGACGAGTAGGCGGCATAAATCCTGCACATGTGGCTCGCTGGCGGCATTGCGCAAAATTGTTACCCCTTTTGCTAATGCAGCAGCCATAATGCCATTTTCGGTGGCTGTCACCGATGCTTCGTCTAGCAAAATGTCGCGCCCCTGCAAGCGCCCATCGGCACGCAGCTCAAAGGTGCCATTGCGGGTCAGGTGCGCACCCATCGCCGCAAAGACTTGTAGATGGGTGTCAATCCGCCGTCGGCCAATATCGTCGCCGCCGGCGGTGGTGCGCACGGCAAAATGACCAAAACGAGTTAACAGCGGCCCCATCATCGTCAGCGAGCCGCGGATCTGGCCGAAGAGGTGACCATCGGGTGTCGTGCTATCCACGTGACGAGCACAGAGTGTGATACTGTCGTCCCGGGTTTCAATCTCGACGCCCAGCCCGGCCAGGAGTTCGAGCACCGTCTTTACATCGCCAATTTGGGGCACATTGTGGAGCGTGATTGGTTCTTCAGTCAATAAACAGGCTTCTAGCAGCGGCATTACGGCGTTTTTATTGCCGATTGGTTGGATTGCACCCTGCAATGGATAGCCGCCCTCGATTACAAAAGATGTCATGGGATCGACCTTTTTAAGCTATGATAGTCAAGATAAATGATCGTGTTACGTGTTGCCGGTTTCGCCTGGGCACATGGGTAACCGATTTGCAACCCGATTGCGCGTATTGTTAACTCGATTCGGCGTTGGATAGTTCCCGCGTCGCCGCAACGGATTGTAGCTGACCAGTGCGCACAGCGTCAACAATTTTGGACTTACGATGGGCGCAAAATAACGAAAAGCTGGAAAGACCGGGTAAGTTTGCGAAAGTAACTGTTTGCTGCGAGAATAACAGGCGGATAGGGCAAATAAATAAACGCCGCACGGATATTGGGTAGTAGAAATTGGGTATGCCGCATAACACGGACGACCTGCTGCAACGCCTGGAACAGATTGAGCAGCGCTTACACGAAAACACCTTGCTCTTGCAAAAGCTGGATGCGCGCCTGCAACAAGAGGTAATGTTCATTCAGAAAAATCAGGCCACGCAAGGCGAAATAATCGACAGAGTGGATCGAATCATCCGCCGCAGCCGCTGGTGGCGGCGCTTTTGGGCCATCCTCGTCTGGCTCTTGCTGATTGGCGCCGTTATCGGCGCAATCTCCTATTGGATCGGCTGGGACGCGATCTTATCCTTACCTCGTTTGAGGCGGGTGCTTGAAGGAATCACATGAATTTTAAAGATCGACTGTTCAATTTCATGCAACAAATTATGCGCGCCATCGGCGCGGGTTGGCAACAATTACTCTGCTGGTTGGCCAACACGCGCCGGCGTATCTTTCGCAAGCGGTTGGCCGACTACGCCGTGCTGGTGCTGGATCGGGAAATCGATGAGCGCCCCCCGGCCACACCTTGGTGGTATAGCTATCTGCCCGGCTATAAAGCGCCCGTCACGCTCGAAAGCATCAGCCACGCGCTCCAGCAGGTCGCCGGTGATCCAGACACCAAAGGCGTTGTTTTCCTGTTCAAAAGCCCTGCTTTGTCACTGGCCCAAGCCCAAAGTTTGGCCGCTCTCTTCGCTCGATTTCGCGTCTGGGATGAACTGTACAATCGGCCCCAACACCGGCCAGCCAAGCAGATTGTGGTCCATCTGGAACAGATCAATGGCGCCGCCTATGTTGTGGCCTGCGCTGCCGACAAAATTATGGCCACGCCACTGACCAATTGGGAAGTGCTGGGGCTCTACAGCGCCCCCACTTTTCTCAAAACGACGCTGGCGCGTCTCGGCATCGCCATGGATGTCGTAAAGATTGCGCCTTGGAAGACGGCGGCCGATACCTTTAGCTGTGCGGAGATGAGCCCCGAATATGCCGCGCAAATCCGCTGGCTCTTCGATAGTTGGTACAATGACATTGTCGACGCCATCCATAAGGGGCGCAAGCTAGACCGCGCAACTATTGAGACGCTGATCGACGGCGCGCCGTGGACGGCGCAACAGGCGTTGAGCCACGGCCTAATCGACGAGATTGGCTACGAAGATGAGATTCCCACGCG
>Ga0105046_10011306_pt1 | contig 13888 bp, 13 predicted proteins | sample MAT03_FD_78385 | JGI IMG/M metagenome (GOLD analysis project Ga0105046, IMG submission 78385) | Freshwater microbial communities from Lake Fryxell liftoff mats and glacier meltwater in Antarctica - MAT-03 (megahit assembly) | ecosystem: Environmental > Aquatic > Freshwater > Ice > Liftoff... | reverse complement strand
GGCATAACAGCTGCACGCGGCGGCTTCCAGGCCCTCGCGGTCCAGTACCTTGAGCTCGCCGCGGTGGTATTGAATCAGCCCTTTGCGCTGCAGGGCGCTGGCAGCCGTGGTGACGCCCACGCGCCGCATGCCCAGCATGTAAGCCAAAAACTCGTGGGTGACATGAAAGCTGTCGGAGTGGGCGCGGTCCTGGCTCATCAGCAGCCAGCGCGCCAGGCGTTGCCCGATGCGGTGAAAGCGCAGGCAGCCGGCCGACGCGGTCTGCTGGGCTATCAGCACATACAGGTAACGCTGCAGGCCGCGCTGCAAGGCCGGGCTGAGCGCCAGCTCGCGCCGGAAGGCGGTGGCAGCTATGCGCCACGCCGCGCCGCGCCCCTGTACCAACGCACGCCAGGGCGCTGCCGACACGCCCAGAGCCATTTGCGCGCCCAGCATGCCTTCCCTGCCCACCAGGCCGACTTCCACACCGGGGCTGCCATCAACCACTGCCACCAGAGAAATAAAGCCTTCGGTAGGAAAATACACGTGGCGCGTAGGTTTGTCGGGCTCGCACAACACCTCGGACAGTGCCAGCTGGATTGGCTCACACACGGCCAGCAGGCGCAGGCGGTCCTTGCGCGGGAGGAGCTCGATCAGGTGGTTTTGGGCGGTGGGCAAATGATTCTCCGGTGGGCTGCGGCCCCGTCACGAGGGCAAATACAAGGCCGCGCCGCAGTCGAATCAGTTCAAGTTGGTGGCCAGGGACGCGCTGCCTGACTCCCTCGGCGCGAGCTAGGCAGACGGCCCCCAGTGTGCGCGAACTAACCCGTCACGACTGTGTGGCAGCGCACACAGTCCGCAATTGGCCGGCACCCGGCTGGTTTTCAGACTGCTATTTTCTGGGGCAGCAGCCGGTCGTATTCTTTTTTGACCACCGCATAACACTCGCAAGTGCGCTTTTCCAGACCCGGCCGGTCCAGCACCGTGATACGGCCGCGCGAATAACGGATCAGCCCGGCCGCCTGAATCTGGAGCGCAGCTTCGGTCACCCCTTCGCGTCGCACGCCCAGCATGTTGGAAATCAGCTCCTGCGTCATCACCAGCTCGTTCCCCTGCAGCCGGTCCAGGCTGAGCAGCAGCCAGCGGCACAGCTGCTGGTCCAGCGAATGGTGGCGATTGCAGACGGCGGTTTGCGACATCTGCGTGATCAGCGCCTGGGTGTAGCGCAGCAGCAGGTGCAGCACTGGCGCGCGCTTGAACTCGTCCTTGATGACCTGCGCGGGAAGCCGAAGCCCTTTGCCGGCGCTTTGCACGACCGCGCGGCTGGACGTGGACTCGCCGCCCATGAACAGCGAGATACCTACCAGGCCTTCGTTGCCGACCACGGCGATTTCAGCCGAGGAACCGTTTTCCAGAACATACAGCAACGAAACAATGGCCGTGGTTGGAAAGTAAACATGGGTCAAGGTGCTGCCCGACTCGTACAGCACCTGGCCGAGAGGCATATCGATCCACTCAAGTTGTGGCGGCCAGCGTTGCCATTCGGCGTCTGGCAACGCAGCCAACAAATGGTTTTTTTTCGGGTCAGGGGAAACGGCCATCAACAAAGGCTCCGAAGCAAGTCTGGTTTCGAGGGGTGGCTCTGGCAGAGGTCCTTGCGCCGGACATTATTCTAGGCATTCCAGCGGGTTTTGTATGTACTAGCGAACAATCTGACAAGCGGCAAAAATGCCATGAGCCCCGGGGTTTTTGCCCAGGCCGAAAACCTTACTGCGAATGTACCCCCACTGCATTGTCAGCGGTGAGTGCCTTGCCCTCTGCGACGGCCTCTCGCTGGGCTTGCTGGACCTCTTCTTTCTGGATGTTGATGGTCTGCTCGATGCAGTAGGCAAACAGGGCGTCCAGCTCGCTGGACTTGTCGAATACCGCGTCGGCACCCAGGTCGGCGGCACGTTTGCGGGTGTCAGGCGTGGCGTAGTTGGTCAGCACCACCACCTTCTGGTAAGGCTCGCGGTTGCGGCAACCCGCCAGCACGCCCAGCCCGGTGCCTTCCTTGAGGAAGAGATCCACGATGGCCAGATTCCATGTGCCGTCATGCAGGTCCAGCCAGCGGCTGGCTTCGGCCTGGGTGGCAGCGTGCGCCGCCACCTTCACATCGCAAATTTCCTCCAGCGCTTCCATCAGGTTTTCCAGAATCGTCTGGTTGTCTTCGGCGAGGTAGGTGATGAGTGCCATGGCGCGGTCCGGTGGGGGCTGCTTGCCCTGCGGTGCGCCTGGCCAGAAGCAGTTTCTAGACGAAACCATGCCGCGACCTGCCAACAGGTCATTGATCGCCGCGCATTGCCGTAGGACACCGCCAGTTCAGGCCTGGGTGTTGCCCGGCTCACAGGGCCGGGCGCGGCCTTCAATACCGGACGCTGCAGACTTCCAGGGCATTGAGCCCGTGGTCGGTGATCAGGTAACCGCCGTCGCCGTCGTCGTCAAGAAAACCGTGCTTGTGCAGCGAGGCCACGGTTTTCAGCCCGTGCGCGCGGGTCTTGTGGGGTTGTGGCTGCTTGCGCTCCGAGGGCGGCACGGCGACGATCCGAAAGCCGTAGCGCGCATCTTCCAGGCATTCGTACTGCTTGTAGGTCAGGATCTTGATGGGGAGCGCGCCGGTGGTGGTGCCGCTCCATTCAAATTCAGGCGGGGCATAACTGACCTCGTAAGCGCTTTCTTCTTGAGTGGTTTTCAGGGTTTGCGCGGTGTCGGCCTTGCGTGGCTTCCTGCGCAGCCAGGCAAAGGCGGCCAATCCCAGCATGGCCAGGACGATGAGCACAAACATCACGGATTCCACAACGCGCCTTTCAATCAATGGGGTGATTATCGGCAAAAAGCCCGACGCTGGCGCCTGCGCGCTGCCATACGGTCTTTGGCGCTGGCTTTAACGGTCGCCGATGTCGAGTTCGTAGTGCGCATCACCCATGTAGCGTTCTGCGCCGAATGCGGCACGCGTTGCAGCCAATTCGGCTGCCTCCCACTGGTCGGCAAGCAACTGTTCGGCCGGGCTCAGGTCCCAGGGCCGGGCCTGTTCGCCGTGGACCTGCAGCAGCCGCAGCCAGGCGCGGTAGACCGGTGGCACCAGGCTGGCATCACCGAGCGAGGCTTCGAGCGCCGCGCGAAAGCGCTGCGCCGCTGCGTCGCGCTCTGCGTCGCTGACATCGTCCGTGTGAAAAATCCTGAGTGTGTAGGCCATGCGGCAAGTCTATCGCCCGCGCCGTGCATGCAGCGCGTGGCCATCGGTGGCGCGGCCGGGTACGCTGCGCGGCCACGAATTGGTTTCGAATTAATTTCGAATTAATTTCGTTACTGATCTTGCATTAGCGGTGAAGACTTTTGGAATGTGTCTCCGTACCATCGGTTTCTTTTGAAGGAAACCACATGGCACTGCAATCACCGTTCTTTGGCAAGCGAGACAACGAGCCCGCCAGCCTGCGTCATGGCAGCCCGAACCCCAACCCCTATGCGAACGGCGTGGCAGCGGCAACGACCTCTACGGCCGGGGGCGCGCAAGCGGTGACCGCGGCCAGTGCATCAACTGCCAGCAGCAGCACGCGCGAAGGCGGCAGCAAGCTGACGGTGGGCCCCAACATCAAGCTCAAGGGCGTCGAGATCACCGACTGCGACACACTGGTTGTTGAAGGCCTGGTCGAAGCGACGATGGACTCGCGTGTGATGCAGATTGCCGAGCGCGGCGCGTTCAAGGGCTCGGCCGAGATCGACATCGCTGAGATCCATGGCGAGTTTGACGGCAACCTCACGGTGCGCCAGAAGCTGGTGATCTACGCGACCGGAAAGGTCACTGGCAAGATTCGTTACGGCAAGCTGGTGATTGAAGAAGGCGGCCAGCTCGCTGGCGAGATATTGTTCGGCGCCGTGGCCAGCCCGAAGGCTGCCATGCTGGGCAAGGCCGGCCTGCAAGCGGCCTGAGCGCGTGTCCGGCAAGGCCTGACACTGGCCTGTCCCGGCAGACCCGAAGGGCGGGCACCGTGTCGCCGGTTTGACGGGGCCAGCGCGGCCGACTGACGCAAAATGGCTGCATGCCTGCCGTCCATTCCCCCCTCCAAGCCCAGATCGTCCAGTGGGAGGTCCGCCCCGGCGATAGCGTCAAGCCAGGTGACCTGCTGCTGATTCTCGAAGCCATGAAGATGGAGCACGAGGTGCGCGCCGCGCATGCCGGGCGTGTGGCCGAGCTGTTTTTTCCCGCAGGTGAATCGGTCGAGGCGGGCGCTGTGCTGGCGCGCCTGGACGCGGACATGGCTTCGCCCGCGCCGACATCTGCATCACCCGCGCCCGCTGCTGCCGCCTTGCGAGCCGCGCCACGCACGGACCTGCAGCGCCTGCGCGAGCGCGATGCGCGCACGCAGGACGCCAGTCGTCCCGAGGCCATGGCCAAGCGTCACGCGCTTGGCTTGAGGAGCGCGCGCGAGAACATCGCCGACCTGTGCGACGAGGGCTCTTTCATCGAGTACGGCGCGCTGGCCGTCGCGGCCCAGCGCAGCCGCCGCAGCGAGGAAGACCTGGTGGCCAACACGCCGGCCGACGGCATGGTCACCGGCATGGGCAGCATCAATGCCAGCCTGTTTGGTGCCGAAGCCAGTCGCGCGGTGGTGATGGCTTACGACGCCACGGTGCTGGCCGGCACGCAGGGCATGCGCAACCACCAGAAGACCGACCGCATGCTGGGCATCGCGCTGCAAAACAGGCTGCCGGTGGTGCTGTTTGCCGAAGGCGGCGGCGGGCGGCCCGGTGACACCGACATGCCCATCGTCGCCGGCCTGCATGTCAGCACCTTTGCCAGTTATGCGCGCTTGTCGGGCCAGGTGCCGGTGGTCGGCATCGCGGCGGGCCGCTGTTTTGCGGGCAACGCGGCGCTGCTCGGTTGCAGCGACGTGATCATCGCCACCCGTGGCAGCAACATCGGCATGGGCGGGCCGGCCATGGTCGAGGGCGGCGGCCTGGGCGTGTTCAGGCCGGAGCAGATCGGCCCCAGTGCCGTACAGCATGGCAACGGCGTGATCGATGTGCTGGTGGACGACGAAGCGCAAGCGGTCGTGGCCGCGCGCCGCTACCTGTCTTTTTTCCAGGGTGCCGTGAAAGACTGGCTGGCGCCGGATGCAAACGCCCTGCGCGATGTGGTGCCCGAGAACCGCCTGCGCGTCTACGACACACGCGCCGTGCTCGATGGCGTGGCCGACAGCGGCAGCGTGCTTGCGCTTCGCACCGGCTTCGGGCAGGGCATTCACACCGCGCTGGCGCGCATCGAGGGCCGGCCGGTGGGCCTTATCGCCAACAACCCGCAGCACCTGGGGGGCGCCATCGATGCCGATGCCGCCGACAAGGCCGCGCGTTTCATGCAGCTGTGCAACACGCATGGGCTGCCGCTGGTGAGTTTTGTGGACACGCCGGGCTTCATGGTCGGCCCTGACATGGAAGCGCGCGCGCAGGTGCGCCATGTCAGCCGCATGTTTGTCGGTGCAGCGCACCTGCGGGTGCCGTTTTTCAGCGTGGTGCTGCGCAAGGGTTACGGCCTGGGCGCGATGGCCATGACGGCCGGCGGTTTTCACTCGCCGATGTTTACCGTCGCCTGGCCCACAGGCGAGTTTGGCGCCATGGGTCTGGAAGGCGCGGTCAGGCTGGGTTACCGCAAAGAGCTCGAAGCGCTGCCCGAAGGACCGCAGCGCGAGGCGCTGTACGCGCAACTGGTGGCGCGCCAGTACGACAACGGCAGCGCCATCAACATGGCCGCCACGCTGGAAATCGACGCGGTGATCGACCCCGCGCAGACGCGGCCCTGGCTGGCGCGCGGGCTGGCGTCGGCGAAAGGACGTCCGGCCGACGGCACGCGGTTTGTCGACACCTGGTGAGGACTGGACGTTGCAGATGCCGTCCGCAGTCGTGTCATTCCATGTTCACTTCAATGGTGTTGTCATCCCGGACTCGGGGCGCCTGCCCCGGACCCCGATCCGGGGGGATCGATATCGCACGAACCAATGACTCGGGTAAAAGCCGCCTGGATTGCGGGTCAGGCCCGCCATGACCATCGGGAGTGAAATTGCAATGGAATCGACCTGATTCTTAAGCCAAACAGGCCTCCAGCCCTTATCCTGCGGGCGTAATCAGCTATCAAGTTAATAGCAGATGCTCAAAACAAGCGGAACAGCAAGGGCAGCAGCAGCGACGCCAGCACCACCTGCAAGCCCAGGGCCAGGCCGGCATAAGCACCGGCGTCGGCATTGACCTGCATGGCGCGGGCTGCGCCTATGCCGTGCGACACCGTGCCCAGCGCAAAGCCGCGCGCCGTCCAGCCGGCCGGGTCGGTCGGAATGCGCAGCAGGTCGAACAGGTATTTGCCGCCCAGTGCACCGACCAGACCGGTGATCACCGCAAACACCGCCGCCAGCGCCGGGATGCCGCCGATTTTTTCAGCGATGCCCATGGCCACGGGCGCGGTGACCGATTTGGGCGCCAGCGACAACACCACGTCGGCTGGGAGCCCCACCGCCCAGCCCAGCAACAGGGCCGACCCGCCGGCCGCCACGCCACCGGCGAGCGCGGCCAGCAGCAGGCGGCCCCAGCGCTGGCGCAGCTCTTGGCGGCGCTGCCACAGCGGCCAGGCCAGGGCCACCACGGCGGGGCCCAGCAGGAAATGGATGAACTGCGCGCCGGCAAAGTAGGTCGGGTAGGGCACACCCGTGGCCAGCAGCACCCCCGCAATCACCAGCACCGTCCACAGCACCGGGTTGGCCCAGGCCGCCTGGTGCAGGCGTGTGTAGGTGGCCTGGGCCAGCACGTAGACCACCAGCGTGGCTGTCAGGCCGAACAGCGGGGTGGCTGACAGGTAGACCCAGAGCTCGACGAATTTAGGCACCGGCAGACATCACTTTCTGCGCCATAAAAAGTTCAGGGTCAGCACCGTCACGGCCAGCCCCACCACGGACGAAACAACGATCACCGCCAGCATGCGCCCGCCGTATTCGCTGACGATGGACAGGTGCGTCATGACGCCGACGCCGACCGGCACAAACAGCAGCGACAGGTGGGCCAGCAGAAAGTCGGCGCAAGCCGCCACGGGCTCGCGTACCAGTGGCCAGCGCAGCGCAAACAGCAACAGCACCATGCCGACGACCGGGCCGGGAAAGGGCAGGGACAGCGCGCGCGACAGCAACTCGCCGACGGATTGCAGCAGCAACAGCCAGGCCAGGCCGCGCAAGCCCTGCACGGCTAAAACCTCGGAAGCTCGGGATGCGATAGCTGCCCGCCGCGCACCAGCATTTTTCCGTACTCGGCGCAGCGCTGTAGCGTCGGGATCACCTTGCCGGGATTGAGCAGGCCCTTGGCATCAAACGCGCGCTTGACGCCGAACATCTGCTCGTTTTCTTCGCTTGAGAACTGGACACACATGGAGTTGAGTTTTTCGACACCCACGCCGTGTTCGCCCGTCACCGTGCCACCCATGGCCACGCTGGTCTCCAGGATGTCGGCACCGAACAGCTCGCAGCGGTGCAGCTGGTCGGCATCGTTGGCGTCAAACAGGATCAAGGGGTGCAGGTTGCCGTCGCCGGCGTGAAACACGTTGGCGCAGCGCAGGCCGTACTTGATCTCCATCTGCTGGATGGCGAGCAGGATGTCGGCCAGGCGCTTGCGCGGAATCGTCGAGTCCATGCACATGTAGTCGGGGCTGATGCGGCCCGACGCGGGGAAGGCGTTTTTGCGGCCACTCCAGAAGCGCAGGCGTTCGGCTTCGTTCTGGCTCACCGCGATTGCGGTGGCACCGCAGCTGCGCAGCACCGCGCTCATGCGGCCGATTTCTTCCTCGACCTCTTCCGGCGTGCCGTCGCTTTCGCACAGCAGTATCGCCTCGGCGTTGAGGTCGTAGCCGGCATGCACAAAGTCCTCGACGGCGGCGGTCATGGGTTTGTCCATCATCTCCAGCCCGGCCGGGATGATGCCGGCGGCAATCACCGTGGCCACCGCATCACCGGCCTTGCGCAGGTCGTCGAAGCTGGCCATGATGCAGCGCGCCAGCACCGGCTTGGGCACCAGCTTGACGGTGACTTCGGTGGTCACCGCCAGCATGCCTTCGCTGCCGATGATGACGGACAGCAGGTCGTAACCGGCGCCGTCCAGCGCATCGCTGCCGAACTCGACTTCTTCGCCTTCCACCGTAAAGCCCCTGACCTTGAGCACGTTGTGCAGGGTCAGACCGTACTTGAGGCAATGCACGCCGCCCGAGTTTTCGGCGACGTTGCCGCCTATGGTGCAGGCGATCTGGCTGGACGGATCGGGCGCGTAGTACAGGCCCAGCGGCGCGGCGGCTTCGCTGATCGCCAGGTTGCGCACGCCGCCTTGAACGACGGCGCTGCGGCTGGCGGCATCCATCTTGAGAATCTTGTTGAATTTGGCCAGCGACAGGGTCACGCCCAGCTTGTGCGGCATGGCACCGCCGCTCAGGCCGGTGCCGGCGCCGCGCGCCACCACCGGCACTTCGAGCGCGTGGCAGGCGCGCAGCACGGCCTGCACCTGGTCGTAGGTTTCAGGCAGCGCCACGACCAGCGGGCGCTGGCGGTAGGCGGTCAGGCCGTCGCATTCGTAAGCCGTGGTGTCTTCCTTGTGCCAGAGCAGCGCATGCGCCGGCAGCACGGCCAGCAGGGCCTTGACGACCTGGGCCTGGCGGTCGGCGCGTTCAAGCTGGCTTTGCTGTTGGGTGTCCAGGGGAGCGTTCATGGTTCAGGCACTTTAATGCAAAGTGTCGGCTCTTGGCGTGAAGAAATTGAGGGCGTCCCGTGAAAAACAGCTTGCTATGAAAGTAATAGCTGTCTGCGCCCGTGGAATAAGGGCGGGAGGGCTAAAACGCTTATGAATACGGGTGAATACGGGTGAATACGGGTAAACGGCTCAGTGGACCGATTTTTTCAGCCAGTCAGCAAAGGCCGCGCATTCCCAGCGGTCCATCATGCGCATGGCCCAGCTCTGGACCGACTTCCAGCAAACCGGCACCTCGGTAGCCCAAGCGCGGTGCGCCACGCTCACCGCATCATCGGCATGGACAAGGGCAAGATCGTCGGGGCTGGCCCGCACGACGCGTTGGTGCAGAGGCCGCAAGACCTGTATGCCCACCTTTGGCGCATGGCAGACGGCGAGCAGTCCGAGGAGCAGGGCGCATGAGCCCTTTTTTAAGCTGCTGCCCGGCGGCGTGTGTGGGCGATGCGTTGGGCCGCCTCGGGGGCTATTTACTGAGCAGCGGCGGCTTGCTCCAACGCTTGTGCTACCCACTGGTTGACACTCACGCCTGCACGGTCAGCCGCCGCGCTCACGCGGGCGTGCACGTGGCTGGGCAGGCGCAACATCATTCGGCCAGAAAACGGCTTTTCGGGCACTTCGCCACGCTGCAAAGCCACGGCCACATAGTTGTCTACCGCAGCACGAAACGCTTTCTTCAAGCTTGCCACACTGTCGCCGTGAAAACCCACAATCGCCCGGATACCCGCAATACGCCCAATAAAGCAGCCATCGTCTTCGCTGTATTCCACTTTGGCTGCGTAGCCCTTGTGCGACATGACATTGCTCATGGTTTTTCTCCTTTCACTCCAACAAGTTCCAAAAATTCACGTGCACAGCGCACCTGGTACGGCTTGGCCTCTTTGGCGGGGTGTGGGCGGTGGAAGTCCGCACGCTCACCGTGCATAAAAAAGCTCACCATCGAGCCGCCCCGGTTTACACACTCTGCCCCCACAGCGATCAGGAGAGCCTCTATGTCTGCCCACTCCAAACTCTTGGGCACGGGTTTCTCAAACACGGGCGCCAAGGTTTTTCGGTGTTTGCTGTTCATTGGACAAATGATATCAAATTTGATGTCTGTCAAACGGCATTGCCAACAAGCTATGCCGATACCTTGACTCCGGCGATTGCGGCGAACTGGGCCTCAACCTGCAGCGTCAACCAACGCTTTTGCGCAGCCAGTCAGCAAAGGCCGCGCATTCCCAGCGGTCCATCATGCCGGTGCGCCAGCATAGGTAGTGGGCGTGCGGGCTGGGCACGTTGCGCTCGTACAGCCGCACCAGCGCGCCGTTTTCCAGCCAGGGCGCGCCGAGTTTGAGGCGGATCAGGGCCACGCCCATGCCGGCTGCGGCGGCGTCGCACATCAGGCCGATGTCGTTGAACTGCGAGCCGTCCACCGGCTCGGGCCAGTCCAGCGCATGCGCTGCAAACCAGGTGCGCCAGGGCTCCAGCGGCGAGCGCAGCAGCGCCTCGCCTTCCAGGTCCTGCGGTACTTCAAACGGCCCGTGTTCGCGCACGTAGGCGGGCGATGCCAGTGGCGTGACTTCGTCCTTCATCAGGCAGACATGCTCGACATCGGCATAACGACCTGTGCCAAAACGCACCATCAGGTCGGCGTCTTCGGCCACCACGTCGAGCAGCGGAATCGACACCTGCAGGGTCAGGTCGATCTCGGGGTAGGCGTCGGTGAACTGGCGCAGGCGCGGAATCAGGATGGAGCGCGCAAAAGTCGGCGTCACGGCCAGGCGCAGCTTGCGTTTTCCCGGTGTACCGCTTTGCCCCGCAGCACCAGGAAATTTTTGCAAAATGGCCAGGCCTTCGCGAACATGCGCCAGGTACTCGCTGCCTTCGGTGGTCAGCGAAAAATCGGCCCGGCCGAACAGCTTGGTGCCGATGATCTGTTCGAGCTGCTTGACGCGGTGGCTGACCGCGCTGGGTGTGACATTGAGCTCCTCGGCCGCCTGTGTCACGCTGCGCAGCCGTGCCAGCGTTTCAAACGTCAGCAGGCACTGGATGGGCGGGATGCGGGCGGCGGTCATGGATTTTTCATTGCGGGCCTGACCCGCAATCCATGTCGCGCGGGCTGCTTTGCCGGTACATGCTGCATGGATCCCGGATCGAGTCCGGGATGACAGGCCAAGCGAGCGAACGTCGAAGGCACCTCTTTACAAGCAGGGGCCGCGGAACCGGCTTTGCCGGCCGGCAGGCGCAGCCGCCCCTTTTGTCGTGCAAGGGGCAGGGCGCTACACGCAGTGAGCAACCGTGGGGGCTCACTTGAATATCACGGTCTTGTGCCCGTTGAGCAGCACCCGGTGTTCGCTGTGCCAGAGCACCGCGCGTGCCAGCACCTGGCTTTCGGTGTCGCGGCCCATGGCGGTCAGGGCTTCCACGGTTTTGCTGTGGTCGGCGCGCGCCACGTCCTGCTCGATGATCGGGCCTTCGTCGAGGTCGGCCGTCACATAGTGTGCGGTCGCGCCTATCAGCTTGACGCCGCGCGCGTGCGCCTGGTAGTAGGGCTTGGCACCCTTGAAGCTCGGCAAGAACGAGTGGTGGATGTTGATGGCCCGGCCCGCGAGCTTGTGGCACAAATCGTTGCTCAGTATCTGCATGTAGCGCGCCAGTACCACCAGTTCGGTGCCCTCGGCCTCGATGATCTCGTACTGGCGTTTTTCGGCCTCGGCCTTGGTCGCGGCCGTCACCGGGATGTGGTGGAAAGGCACGTTGTAGCTGGCCGCCAGCTGGTAAAAGTCGCGGTGGTTGGAGACGATGGCGCGTATGTCCAGCGGCAGCAGGCCGGACTTCCAGCGGAACAGCAGGTCGTTCAGGCAATGGCCTTCCTTGCTGACCATCAGCACGGTGGGCATCGGTTGCGTGGCCTGGTGCAGGCTCCAGCGCATGCCGAATTGCGTGCCCAGCACGGCGAGCTGCTCTTTCAGGGCCTCAAACGGCAGCTGGCTGCAGCCGAAGCTGACCCGCATGAAAAACAGGCCAGTGGCATCGGCGGCCGTGTCGTCCCGCTTGTCGTCGCTGAACTGCGCCGCCTCCAGGATGTTGCCGCCGCGCTCGAACAAAAAGCCCGACACCGCATGAACAATTCCCGGACGGTCCGGGCAGGACAGGGTAAGAATATAGACAGGGCTCATGGAAAGAATTGTCGCAGGTGGGGCGTCTGCTGCAGCAGGCATCCGCCGGGAGTGCCAGAATGCAGCTTGCGTCCCCCCATCGCCGCCCTTACCGAAGCAGGAGATTTTGCAATGGCCTACCCCGATTTCAACATGGACCACCAGTGGCTGCCCTTCACGCCGAACCGCAGCTTCAAAAAAGACCCGCGTGTGTTTGTCAAAGCCGACGGCATGTTTTTCACCACGCACGACGGCAAGCAGGTGCTCGACGGTATTTCGAGCCTGTGGTGCGTGGCCGCTGGCCACAACCGCAAGCCGATCAACGAGGCCGTCAAAAAGCAACTCGACACGCTTGACTACGCCACCGCCTTCCAGGCCAGCAACGACCAGGCCTTCAAGGCCGCCGACATGATTGCCGCGATGGCGCCGGGTGATCTGAACCAGGTGCTGTTCTGCAACTCCGGCTCGGAAGCTGCCGACACCTCGCTCAAGGTGGCGCTGGCCTACCACCGCGCGCGCGGCGAAGGCCACCGCAATGTCTTCATCGGCCGCGAGAAGGGCTACCACGGCGTCGGTTTTGGTGGCATGAGTGTGGGCGGCATTCCGGCCAACCGCAAGGTCTACGGCTCGGCCCTGCTGCCTCGGGTGGACCACATGCGTTTCATTCACGACCCGGTCAAACACGCCTACATCCACGGGGCCGAACCGGTCTGGGAAGAGGACATCCTGCTCGAACTGGAGCAGCGCATCCTGCCCCTGCACGACCCCAGCAACATCGCCGCCGTCATCGTCGAGCCGGTGGCTGGCAGCGCCGGCTGGTATTTGCCGCCCAAAGGCTACCTCCAGCGCCTGCGCCAGATCTGCGACAAACACGGCATCCTGCTGATTTTCGACGAAGTCATCACCGGCTTCGGCCGCATGGGCGTCAATTTTGGTGCGGACTATTACGGCGTCGTGCCCGACATGCTGAACTTTGCCAAGTGCGTGACCAACGGTGTGATTCCACTGGGGGGCGTGATCTGCACCGACCGCATTTACAACACCATGATGGAGGCCAGCGCCGGCAGCCCGGCGCACGCCATCGAATTTTTCCACGGCTACACCTACTCGGGGCACCCGGTGGCGTGCGCGGCGGCGATTGCCACCTTGAGCCTGTTCAAGGAAGAAAAGCTGTTTGAGCGCGCCGGGCAGATGGGCACCGTGCTGGGCGACGCCATGCACAGCGGCTTCAAGGGCCTGCCCAACGTGGTCGGCATTCGCAGCCTGGGCCTGGCCGGTGCGGTAGAGCTGGCGTCGATTGCCGGGTCGCCGGGCAAACGCGCTTACGACATCTTCATGGACTGCTTCAAACACGGCGTGCTGGTGCGCCCGGCGGCCGAAAACATCGTGATCTGCCCACCCTATATTGTGGAGAAAGAGCAGATTGACCGTATCGTCAATGTGGTGGCGGAGTCCATCAAAAAGAACGCTTGAACGTCGTCTGCCTGCTCTTGATGATTCCGACTTGTCAGATGCAAGTCACGCGCAATGTCGCCACGCCGAAAACAGTCAAATCTGAGTTGCCTTCACCCTTTGACACGAAAATTCACCATCATCCCGCCGTCCTCGTGCTCCAGGTTATGGCAGTGGAACACGTAGGTCTGGTCACCCGGAAAGTCATGCGCGAAATCAATCGCGATCCTGACGGTTTCGCCGGGCCACACCAGCACCGTGTCCTTCCAGCCCAGGTCGCTCACCGTCCGGCCACGACCGAAGCGCGCGCCAGCGGCTACCTGGGCCGGACTGTTCAGCCGTTCCACCACCTGGAACGAAAAGCCGTGAATGTGCATGGGGTGCGGCATGCCAATCGCCGGGTTGTTGATGCGCCATATTTCCACAGCACCGCGCTTTACTTCAAAGGAGATTTCGTCCATGCGGAAGGTCCGCCCGTTGATCAGGAAACGCATGTGATCCATCGACAGTTCGAT
>Ga0105046_10011303_pt1 | contig 13891 bp, 6 predicted proteins | sample MAT03_FD_78385 | JGI IMG/M metagenome (GOLD analysis project Ga0105046, IMG submission 78385) | Freshwater microbial communities from Lake Fryxell liftoff mats and glacier meltwater in Antarctica - MAT-03 (megahit assembly) | ecosystem: Environmental > Aquatic > Freshwater > Ice > Liftoff... | reverse complement strand
GCGGTGCCGCAGAACCCGCAGGTGGTCGCCGGTTCGGCTGGCTTCAGCCAGAACGGCTCGGTGATGACCATCACCGCGGCCAATCGCACCATCATCAACTACTCCAGCTTCAATGTGGGCCGGGGCGAGACGGTGCGCTTCGTTCAGCCCTCGGCCAACAGCGCGGTGCTCAATCGCGTGCTCGACCTGATGCCCAGCCGCATCGATGGATCGATTACGTCCAACGGCATTGTTTACATCGTCAACCCGGCCGGCATTATCTTCGGCAATGGTTCGATGGTTAATGCGGGTCAACTGATCGCCGCGGCGGGGAACATCAGCAATTCTGACTTCCTGACCGGGCGCAGCGCGTTTACCACTTCGGGCGGCACAGTGACTAACAGCGGCAGTTTGCTGGGCCAGACCGGCGTGACCTTGGTTGGCGCGCGGGTGGAGAACTTTGGCACCGTCGTCTCGCCGCAGGGCAGCGTGGTCATGGCGGCGGGTGAGCGGGTGCTGGTTGGCGAGCGTCAGGGTCGCGTTTTTGCGGAGATTACGCCTTCGGCTCCGGCGAATGACCAAGCCGACCTGAGCACAACCGCGGCCGCGGGTTCAACCACGGGCGGCGTTTCGGCCGATGGCACGACAACTGGCATCGGTGTGGATCAGCAAGGCACCGTGACGGCAAGCCGCGGCCGCGTGCTGATGGGCGCAGGCGATATGTACGCCACGGCGATTCGTACCGGTCGTAACTCGACAACGACCGGGCGCGCCGTTGAGATCGCCGCGCCAACTCGCTCTGGAACCGGCAGCAACGCCAGTGGGGCGAACGGTTCGCGCGTTGAGCTTTCGGGCACCATCAGTACAGCGCAAACAGCAGCGGGACAGCGCGGCGGAGACATTACCGTCACCGGTCAGCACATTGCCCTGCGCGATGCCACTGTGGATGCTTCAGGCAGCGCAGGTGGCGGGCAGATTCGTATCGGTGGTGATTATCAGGGTGGCGGCACGTTGGCAAAGGCCGACACGGTCATCGTTGACCGCGGTTCTGTTGTGAAGGCGGATGCCATTGATCGTGGCGATGGCGGAACGATCGTCTTCTGGGGCAGTAACGGCATGCTCTTTGGTGGCAGCGCGAGTGCCAACGGCGGCCGGCTCTCAGGCAATGGCGGTCTCATTGAGACCTCCGGTCACACCGGGTTGCTGCTCGACCCGACCTCGATTACGGCATCGGCTGCGCACGGGCGTGCGGGCATATGGCTGATCGACCCGTTTGACATCACTATCGACAATACAGCTGACACCAACATCGACTTCACCGATCCGACCTTTTCGGGTAACAACTCGCCTGCGGTGCTCACCGTTACCAGCTTGCTTGCGCAGCTTGAAAATGGCGTGGCGGTCGTTGTGACAACCGCCGGTGGCGGCGCGGATGCTGGCAACATTGTTGTCGCAGCGCCGATCGTCTACACCGCGGCGGCAGCGGGCTCGCTGACCTTGACGGCTGACAACACGATCCAAATCAGCGCATCAATCACCACTACGGGTGGTGCGCTTGATCTGACGCTCAACGCTCCCAACGCCGGCATCACCTTTGACGCGGTGAACATCGGGCTGGGTGCCGGTACGCTGACGATTAACGCCGTGGGCCAGACACTGGTGAGCGACCCAAGTGCGCTGATTACTGCGGGCGCGGTGGTTGTCGACCTTGACTCCGGCGTGCTGCGGCTTGGCGCTGGTCAGACAACGGTTTCGGGTACGGCGACCTCATCGCTGAGTATTTTTAGCGCGGGCACGGTGACGTCCGGTGCCGGCTCGATCACGACGCCCACGCTGAACATCACGCTCAACGGCACTTCGGGCTCGATTGGTCTGGCCGCCAGTCGGCTCGCGACTAATGCGGCGACGATGAACTTTGCCAACGAGAGCGGGGGCACCGGTGATGTGTTTCTCTCGGGCATAGGCGCCACGGGCAGCACGATCTCGCTGGCAGGCACCTCCAACTTCCGCGATGTTGACATCGTCACTACGGACATTGGCATCACCATCGGTGATGGCAGCGCACTGGCGATCGGTAGGACTTTGTCGGTTGATGCGACAAATGCTGCAGCGTTCATTACAGTGAATGCCAGCACGTTAAGTGTCAATGCCGCGGGCAGCCCCGGTGGTGCGCTGGTACTCAACGCTGGCACCGGCGCCGGCAGCATCATCACCACACCGACGATTACGCTTGGCTCACCTGCAAGCAACACGCCAGTCAGCGTTCGCAGCGGTGAGACCGTCACGCTGGTCTTCGACAGTGCAGTGGCCTTCGCTAGCGTGCTGGTGGGTGGCAACTTCGATGTCAGCAATACCAATGGCGACATCTCTCGCGCTGATAACGGCACCTTCGAGATTGGCGGCAATCTCTCGCTCATTGCCGGTTCTGACGACACCAACATCGTTATTGCCGTCAATGCTGGCGATCAGGCCGCGATATCGGGTACGGTGAGTTTGACAACCAGCGGAACTGGTGATGCGACGATCATCAACCAGACCGCCATCGATTTTGCGACAACCTCCATTGGACGTGATCTGACTGCACAAGCCGAGACTGGATCCATCATTAACACCGCCGGATCTATTGATTCCGGTCGCGACATGACGCTTGTCGCCCTTGGCGCTGGCGGCGAAGTGGACATTGGCCAGGTCAACTCGGTGAGCATTGGTCGCACGCTGGGTGTGGACTCCTCGGGCAACGCCACCATCTTTACCAACTCGGCACTTTCCCTGGGCACATCCGATGTCACTGGCAATCTGACGTTGCAAGCCGCCAGCGGCTCGATCACGAGTGCCACCGGCACGGCGGCCACCATCGGCGGCGCACTCTCGGCCACCACGACCACGGCTGATGAGGACATCACACTCACCAACTTGTCGCTCAGTGGCCCGGCGAGCTTTTCAACAACCGGAAGCGGCGGCGACGTCGTCGTCACCAACGCCATCGCGCTAAACCTTGGCGTTAGCACCATCGGCGGCGTCATCAGTGCTCTGGCGACCACCGGTGGCATCAGCCAGACGGGCGATCTGGCCATCAGCGGCCTCGGAGCCAGTACCTTCACGGCCAACGGCACTTCCAACAACATCGTGCTTGGCAACGCCAATCTTGTCAGCATGCTTGGCGGCGGCGGCATCTCGCTGAACACCACTGGCACTGGCAATGCCACTCTCAGTATTGATTCAGCCATTCTGGCGGCGTCAACCGTTGGTGGCAATCTTGTCGTCACTTCTCTTGGCGGAATCACCCAGACTGGCATTCTCACTGTCGCGGGCAGCACAGAGCTCACTGCCGCGGCAGACATTGATCTCTCGACGTCTGCCAATCTACTCACAGGCGAGATTCGCACAATCACCACCGCGGGTGCCAATGCCAGCATTAACAACGGGCGCGCAACCCGGCTGGGGCTCTCCAACGTCGACGGTAACTACACCATCACATCCACTGGCGCTTTGACTGATGATGGAATCGTCACAGTCGCGGGCAACCTTGCGCTCACCACCTCTACGGCCAACGCCAATATCGTCGCCAACCAGCTCGCCGTGACGGGTGACATCGCCGTGACCACAACTGGCGGCCTGAGCAGCGCCACGCTTGTCAACGCCACGGCCATCAGCCTGGCGGCCTCCACCGTCACCGGCGCTCTTAATGCCACGGCCACAACCGGCGGCATCACGCAGACGGGCGCCATCGCCGCGGCGAACGGAACTTTCATCACGTCCGCGGCAGATCAAGCTGTCGTGCTCACAGATGCGGCCAATGCCATCACCGGCCCAATCTCGTTTACCACAACCGGAACCGGCGGCGATGTCACGCTCGTCAACGATGCGGGCACGCAGTTAGCTGCCAGCTCAATCGGCGGCGACCTCACGGTGACGACGACCACCGGCAGCATCTCGCGATCCGGGCCGGGCTCGCTCGCGGTTGCTGGCTCGGCATCGCTGGCAACTACGGCGGCAACCGCAACGATCTCGCACACAGGCCTCGCCGTCGCCGGTCCTATTCGCGTCAACACTGGCGCAACGGGCGGCGCGGCAACCATCACCAACGCCACATCAGTCGTGCTTGGCGTTGCCGATATGGAAGTTGGCGGTGGCCTAACGGTTATCGCAACAACGGGCAGCATCACCGATGATGTTGCCGTACTCTCCGGCGGTCCGGCCATCTTCACAGCGAGCAGCAACGCCGGCAACATCACGCTTGATAACACGTCGGCAACTTCGGTGGCATTCAATACCGCCACCGGCGGCGCGGGCGGAAACGTGGTCTACACCGCGGCTACTGGCAATGTGGTCCTTGGTACCAGCGATGTCGGCCGCACGCTGAACGTCACAGCGACTGCCGGTTCGATTTCATCAGCTACGGCGGCGGCCATCCGGGTCCGCGGCTCGGGCACCGGTATTACCGGAACCGACAACGTGGTGCTGCTTACCGCCACTGGCACCGGCGCGGGGCAGGGCGATATCAACCTCTCTGGCCTGCGGGTTGATTCCGGCCGCCTCACCGCCGCGGCCAACAATAATCTCACGCTGGTCAGCGCGACACCGCTGAATCTCAGCAACATCGTCGCAGGTGCTGCCGCTGGCGCGGGTGACGCGACGACTCCGGGTGCGATCAACATTTCTGCTTCGCAGATCGGCCTCTCTGGTAGCATGACTACCAACCGCGGCAACATCACCCTTACAGGTGGTCCGCTCCGGTTGCTCTCGGCCACCACCACGATTACAAGCCGCTACCTCGGTTCTGCCGCGGCGGGTGCATTCAATAACTCGCCGCTGGGCACCATTACCATCAATGGCAACATTGATTCTGGCGGTACGGACAATCAGCGCACGCTGCTGCTGCTGACACCAAACGGCCCGCAGTATGCTGGCGGCTTGTCCAGCATCAACATGCCGATCGTGCGGCTCAACGGGCAGAGCATCGGCTCGGCCACCCGGCGACTCGCCAGCTTGCAGATCAACAACGATGTGGTGCGGGCCAATCAGCCCGCAGTGGCCACGGTCTTCGCCAGCAACACGCAAGGCCTTTCCATCTTTCTTGGCGGAGACTTCTTGCTGGGAGAGGGCGAGCGTTGGACCAGCAACGGCAACTTCTCACTGCGTGCCAACAGTGCCACGATTGGTGACTTCAACACGCTTGGCGCGGCAACGTTCAATGTGCCGACAGTCAATGTCCGCCGCCGCGCGGGCTCGGCAGTCGCGTTCGCCAATCCAGGCGAACTTCAGATCGATCTCGGCACCGATTTGATCTTCCGTGGCGGGCTTACGGCCAGCAATCCTGCGGGATGGACAGCCATCGGTACTGGGGAGATCCCGGTGATTGCCACCAGCGAGGGTTCACTCATCACGTCCAGTGGTTTCCGCAACGTGCTGCTGGTACCCGGCTATCCGTCTGGTGCCGACCTGTTTATTGGCTCTCAGCCAGCAGATTTCACCACCGGGGTAACCAGCTCGCGCGTGCTGACGACCGCGCAAGGGCAAACCTCAACCGACGTTGCATCCTCCATCTTGCGGCTGTTTATGCTGCCAGATGGCACCGTCAGTGGCGCAGCCGGCTTTGACAATGGCTCAGTTGTTCTCTCCGTTACCGATGCGCTCAACACCTTGGGGATCCCGCTCACCGCGGTGCGAACGGGTGATGATCTGGTCTTTGAGCGCACCACCGGCCGGCCCTCAGCGGGTGATGTGCGCAGCGGCTTTGAACGCTTTACCAACTCAGGATTGCAGCGCGCTTTGAACACCTTGGAGGCCATTGCAGTGCTGCCGGCCGAGAGTGGCCAGCAGATGCTTGCCGCCGCCGCTGCGTACGCGCAGCTTAGAGATGGTGGGGTGGTGGCCGACCCGATCGGCTTTGCTGCGTGGCTGCCCAGTCAGGCAGAGTTTGTGCAGGCCGATGCTGCGCTTACCCGGCTGGCCGAGCATCTTCGCTCGCTGGGGGAGCTTGGCCTCACCCCTGCTGAGACTGATGCTGCCCGCATGACTGCAGTCTCCAAGCTGGTGCCGACCGCTGAGGAGCCGCTCAAGCGTGGCTTCGTCCGTGCGGCAGAGTCGCGCCGCCTCGGGCAGCTTGCCAGCAAGTAAGCCGATCCTGACTGCTTATTGTGGTTGACCATTGGCTGCCGTGCGGGTCATTTCTGTCAGTGGGCGTACTACTTTGTGTCATGGCCCAGCGTGAGGAAAAGCCGAGACTGCCGCCGCTGGTGATCACCGGAGCGGGAGGCGGCGCGGGCACATCGGTCTCTGCGGGCGCCTCGTCATCTGCGCGGCCGACCGAGGGCGAGTACGAACCCTTTGATGCCAGCGGTGCCCCTGCATGGCTGGCGGTCTCATTTGCTGATGGAGAGCGGCTCATCCTCCTGACGGGGCCAAGTCTTTGGCTGGTGCTGCTGCGCCGGCCGCGGCTGCACATCATCTGCGCGATGGTGCTGCTCCTCGCTCCGCTTATTCCGGGTTCGTGGTGGCCAGGAGTGTGGTTAGCCACATGGTGGCCACTGGGCACCCTTTCGCCGTGGACGCTGTCCGCTTCAGCAGCAGTGGTACTCTCAGTTTCGGCGCTGCTGGCCATGCTCTCGCTCAGCTTTGAGCACTACGCATTGACGGACCGCCGCCTGCTGCTGTTTCGCGGCGTGGTGGCCCGAAAGAGTGTTCAAGTCCGTCTTTCGGAACTTGTCGAATTGGCCATTTCGACCAGCGTTCCTCAGCGGGTGTTGGGTTTGGGCGACATACAGGCCCTTACCGCCGCTCCCACCGTCGGCGGGATCATGCGCTGCGTGCGCGCACCAGATGGTCTGGCAGCGCGAATTGAATCTCAGCGGCATCGCTCCGTGCGCGATGAGCAGCTTGCCATCGCTGGCGAGGTGCGCGCCTCCGCGAACTCGTAACCTACCTCGCTAGACCCCCAGCCAGCCCCCCAGCCAGACCCCCAGGGCTGCGGCGCACTCACCTCGCACGGCCGCAGGGCCGATCACCATGCTCTCAACGCCTGCGACACATCTCTGCCCGGTCATCGGGATACTTGGCGGCATCGGTTCCGGCAAGTCCTTTGTAGCGGCGGCGTTCGCTGAGCTTGGCTGCGTTGTGAGCGATTCTGATGCGCAGGTGCGTGAGTTGCTGGCAACAGCGGATCTTGCTTCGACAATCGAGCAGTGGTGGGGGCCTGAGGTGGTGGTGCATGACGAGAATGGAATGCCCCGCCAGGTGAATCGCGCTAAGGTCGCGGCGATCGTCTTCGCGAACCCGGCCGAGCGCACGCGGCTTGAAGGTTTGCTCCACCCGATGCTCAAACACCGGCGTCAGGCCCTTATTGCGGCCTCGCGCGCACAGGCGAAAGTATCCGGCCAGCCAACTGGAGTTGTACTTGATGCGCCGCTGCTGCTCGAAGCGGGACTGGAGCCAGAGTGTGATGCGCTGGTCTTCGTGGAGTGTGACCCCGGGGTAAGGGCAGCCCGGGTGCTGCTTCGCGGCTGGGGGGCTGAGGAGGTTGCCCGGCGGCAAGCGGCTCAAATGCCCCTGTTAGACAAGCGTGCGCGAGCAGGATATATTTTAAGCAGTATGGGCGACGCCGCGGAGACCCGCCGGCAGGCCGCCCTGATCCTCTTACAAATACAGCAGAGCATTGCTGGGCGTTAGCTCGCCCAAGACTGCTTCGATTGGGTAATGCTGCATGCTCAGGGAGTCGGTTGCTAGGGCCTACTGCAGGGCCTATTGCGGGGTCTGGTGCAAGGCCTGTTTTTGTTACCCTCGGCGGTCTGAAGGGCTGGTCAGGGGCAGTATGTAGGCCTTCGTTTGATTGGCTCTTGGCCTGTTCCCCCCGCGGCCCACCATGCTGAAGCACTCCCGTTGGCTTGGATTTTCCGTTGCCGCACCGCCGCAGCCCTCACCTTTAGTTTCGCCCCTCTCTGTTTTGCTTGGTTTCGCTCCTGTTCTGCCTTGCTGAGTTTTCTCGACCTCTTTCTTTACACCTATGCGCCGCACTTCAAAAAACGCCCCCACATCAGATTCCTCCGAGAAGCCAGAAAAGGTGGAGCGCGCCGTGAAGCCCGAACGGGCCCCCCGCGCGGAGAAGGTTGAGAAGGCCGAGCGGGCTGCCCCGATCAGTATCGAGCCCGCCGCGGCACCCGCGCCGCCATCGCCATCTGCCTCATCCGCGGTTAGCCCGCCCGCCAGCCGCGATCGCAGCAGCGGCTTCATGGGCGCCCGACACAGCTCAGAAGGCCAACCTGCATATGCAAACGCCAATCAAGGTGCTCAGAGTGCAGGAGCGGGAGCTTCCGTGCCGGCCCCTGTTGGATCGGGCTTTGGCGGCCATTCACCGCGCGACCGTGAGTACACGCCCCGACCCGACCCACGGACTGAAGTTCGCGGTGACAGCCGCGGCGAGGGATTCGGCGAGCGTGCTGACCGCCCTGACCGCCCTGATCGCAACGACCGGGGTGATCGGCCCGAGCGTTCGGATCGCGGCGACCGGCCCGAGCGTTCGGATCGTCCACGCTCATTCGGTAACTATGGCAGCGGACAGAGTGCCGGTGCGGGAGGACCCAACGTCGGCAACGTCGGCAACGTCGGCAACGGCGGCAACCCCAATAACACGGGCGGCGGCAATGGTGGCGGCTTTGGCGGTTCTACAGGCAACCCCAACAACATGGGCGGCAACATGGGCGGCAACATGGGCGGCAACATGGGTGGCAACATGAGTGGTGGGGGAGGAGGAGGGGGAGGTGGTGATGGTGGGTTTGGCTTTGGTAACAATCGGCGGAACAAGAAGAAGAAACGCCGCGGCGGAAGCAGCTTTGGCGGGCCACCAGGCAGTGGGGGCGGTGGCGGGGGCAACTTCTACGCCGGAGCGAGCGGGGGCGAGATTCGCGGCACGCCAGGAATGGATGGCTTGCCAAGCGATGAAGACCTTGAGAGAGAGGCAGCAGAGCTTGAGGCGATCGTGGCCAAGGCCGATCCTGCCTCGCTCAAAGATGAGATCACCATGTCGCAGCTGCAGCGCATGGATATCAATGAGATTTACAAGGTGGCCAAACGCGAGGGTCTGGAGAATTACCAGCAGACCCCCAAGCAGGACCTGATCTTCAAGATTCTCAAGGCCCGCGCAGCCAAGACCGGCCTGATGGTTGGCGAGGGCACGCTTGAGGTCATGCCCGACCAGTTCGGCTTCCTGCGTTCGCCGGAGCAGAGCTATCTGGCAGGCCCAGATGACATTTACATCTCGCCGACGCAGATTCGCCGGCATGGTCTGAAAAAGGGCATGGTCGTGCGTGGGTTCATACGCCCGCCAAAGGAGAGCGAGAAGTACTTTGCGCTGCTGCGCGTCGATGCGGTCAACGATCGCAAGCCCTCGGCGGTCCATGATCGCAAGAACTTTGAAGATCTCATCGCGCTGCACCCTGAGGAGCGTTTCATTCTCGAAACCACGCCCGACCAGATCGAGTGCCGCACGGTTGATCTGGTGGCGCCGATCGGCAAGGGGCAGCGAGCGTTGATCGTCGCCCCGCCGCGGACGGGCAAGACGGTGCTGCTGCAAAAGATGGCGAAGGCGATCGCCATCAACTATCCGCAGACGAAGATCATCGTCTTCCTGGTCGATGAGCGTCCTGAGGAAGTGACCGATTTCAAGCGCAATACGGCAAGCGGAGTTGAGGTGGTGGCGAGCACGTTTGATGAGCAGTCGGCCCGCCATGTGCAGGTGGCCGAGATGGTCATCGAGAAGGCCAAGCGCATGGTGGAGTTCGGTGACGATGTGGTCATTCTGCTCGACTCGATCACACGACTGGCCCGCGCGTACAACAACGAGATGCCGCACTCCGGGCGCATCATGTCGGGCGGTATCGATGCAGGCGCGCTGCAGCGGCCCAAGAAGTTCTTCGGCGCGGCCCGCGCTGTTGAGAAGGGCGGCTCGCTGACGATCATCGGAACCGCGCTCGTTGACACTGGCTCAAAGATGGACGAGGTGATCTTCGAAGAGTTCAAGGGCACCGGCAACAGCGAGCTGCATCTGGACCGAAAGCTTGTTGAGAAGCGCATCTGGCCAGCAATCGATGTTTCGGCATCGGGCACAAGGCGCGAGGAGCTGCTGCTTGATCGCAAGGAGCTTGAGCTGGTCTATCGCCTTCGCAAGGTGCTGGCCGATATGAACGTCGTCGAAGCGATGGAACTGCTCAAGACGCGTTTGACCAAGCACAAGAGCAACGCCGAGTTCCTCATGTCGATGGCCATGTCATGATCGAGCGTGGTCGAACAGCGCGACAACTTGTTTGACTCAACTTCCGCAGATGCGCCCGTACCACAGCCAGCGCCAACGCTGTCAACTGGGCGTGCCGCTGGCAGATTCGGCCAAGCAAGGCCAGCAGGTGGCGCATCGGCCTCGTTTGCAGGGCGGCTGCGCGGTGTCGCATGTTCGGCAGTGCGTGGCATGTTCGCCTCGTGGCTGGTACGCATCGCTCTAGCCATTACGTTGCTCGGGCTGGGACTGTGGCTCTACGCCGCGACGACTCGGCCAGAACTTTCGCTCACATCAGGCGGTTTGCTAACGTCTACCAATGGGCTTTTTTCAAGTGGTCCGGATTCGGCAGCCCGCGGGCAACGGCTGATCGATGCATCTGCTCCCGCAACGTTCCGCTTTGGGTTCTCATTTGTGGTAGGTTTTTTCTTCGGATGGTGTTCGCGACAGTTGCTGAAGCTCACACTGCTTGTGGCCGGAGCTATCGCGCTGATGGCCGTCGTGCTCGAAAAGCTCGGCGTTACAATCATCGACTGGCGCAGCGTGCAGACCAGCTTTGGCGCATCGGCGCAAGTGGTGCACGACCAGGCCAGCACCGTGAGCCAATACGTGCGTGGGATCGTTCCCTCAGCGATTACTGCGGGTGCTGGCGCATTCTGGGGGTTCTGGCGCTCGCGCTGATCGGGTACTGGCAGGGGCCCGTGATTATTCGGCACAACATTTGGCGATAGGCCGCGTACCATTGTACTTGATGTGAGTGTGCCTGGTCTATCCCCCCTAAGGACGACCATGGCGTTGTGTTTCTGTCAGCAGGCACCCTCATGCGTTCTCTGGCTTGTTTCAATAAAGGGATACCCCTCGTGACGACCGCTCCCGTGAGTTTTTCAGATCGTGTTTCGCCGCTGCCGGCGGACTACCCAGAAGTTTCACCAAGCGCAGTAATTGAATCCAAACCGTCGCCCGCCACGACCTTGACGACAAGCGGGACCGATGCAGTTGTGCCACTTATCGCTCTGGAGCTTTCTCCGGAGATGACTGAAGTTCACGATGCAGACTTGCGTGCTGGACGCGCCACCTTTGGCACTCGCGCCGCCTGCATCGCCGTCATCGTCCTGCCCGTCCTCGGCCTGCTCGCAGCGATCGCGCTGCTCTGGGGCCCCGGCGTGCAGCCCGTGCATCTCTGGCTCATGGTCGGCGGCTATGTCTTTACCGGTCTTGGCATCACCGTGGGCTATCACCGCCTCTTCACCCACAAGTCGTTTAAGACCAACCGCTTCATGACGGCCTTCTGGGCCATTCTCGGCTCGTCAGCCCTTGAGGGCCCGGTTCTGCGCTGGGTTGGCATGCACCGCCTGCACCACCAGCACAGCGATCATGATCTTGATCCGCACTCTCCGCATTTGCACGAGGGCAAGACCATGGTTGACATGCTCAAGGGTGTCTGGCACTCCCACATGGGCTGGATCATGTTCGCTTGCCCGGTGGATTTGAACAAGTACACGCCCGACCTGCGCAAGGACAAGATGCTCCTGTTCATCGACCGTACTTTCGGTTGGTGGGTGCTGCTCGGCCTGATCATTCCCGGCATCATCGCGTATGCGGTCACTGGCACCTTCGTTGGCGGCCTGCTGGGTGTGCTTTGGGGTGGCTTTGCCCGCATCTTCATCGTTCACCACATCACGTGGAGCATCAACTCCGCCTGCCACCTGTGGGGCAAGCAGCACTTCCGCTCTCACGACGAGAGCCGCAACAACGCTCTCTTCGGTGTGCTTGGACTGGGTGAGGGTTGGCACAACAACCACCACGCCTTCCCCGCCAGTGCCCGTCATGGCCTGCGGTGGTACCAGTTCGATCTGAGCTGGATGGTCATCAAGGGAATGTCCCTCATCGGCCTGGCACACGATCTCAACGTGCCGAGCAAAGAGCGTCAGGCCGCAAAGGCCGTCGCCTAATCGGCAATTTTGGCCGTTTCAGAGGTTTTTGACACAGCCATTTGCATATTCATGCCGCCGAACCTTTCACCGGGTTCGGCGGTATCAGTTTGGCACTTGGCATGGCATCGGCCACCTTTTGCCGGTCCGTGGCATCTAATACTTCAGCGGCATCCCACCTCACACCCTCGCCTTTGTTTCTTCAACGCGACCACGCACCAACCGCCGCCATTCGTTCCCCGAGCCAATTATGCAGACCTCTCAGATCGTCCTTGCAGGTATCGCCGCCGCGGCTATTGGGCTTGCAGCCGCAGTCTTTGCAGCCCAGCCCAGCAGCATGCCGCTGAAGAACAACACCTTTGAGCAGCTCGTCAAGCTCAGCGGTCAAGACCGCTTTGATGAGCAGGCGAGGCAGATTGAGCAGGCAAAGAAGCAAGCCGCGGCCAAACGGGACGCTGCCAAACCCGCGACAGACAAACCCGCGACAGACAAACTCGGTTCAAGCAACAACTCACCAAAAGGGAATCAGGACATGACGACCGCCGCCGCGCCGATGCGCATTCTCAGCCGCCTTGGCTACGACATCACTCCATATTCGCCAGCCGAGGTTGAGCAGCTTGCCAGCAAGCTGACGCCTGAGGAGCGCCGAATTGTGCTGGCCAAGGGCACGGAGGCGGCCTTCTGCGGCACACTGCTCGATAATAAAAAGCAGGGCACGTACGTCAGCAAGCTCGGCGGGCTGCCGCTGTTCAGTTCAGACTCCAAGTTCAACTCTGGCACGGGCTGGCCGAGCTTCTTCAAGCCCGTTTCGTGGGACCATATTCGCTTCGTGCGCGATGGTGCGCACGGAATGGAGCGCATCGAGATTCTTGATGCCAAGAGCGGCGCGCACCTAGGCCATGTGTTTGAGGATGGGCCACCGCCGACTGGCATGCGTTTCTGCCTCAACTCGGCCTCACTCGACTTTGTCGAAAGTGGCAAGGAGATGCCGGTGAACCCGGTAGTGCAGACGAAGGTCGCCTACTTCGCCGGTGGTTGCTTCTGGGGTGTTGAGGATCTCTTCCAGCGCACACCGGGCGTCATCAACGCTGTCTCCGGCTATCAGGGCGGCACGATGAAGAACCCAACCTACAAAGCCATCTCTAATGGCGACACCGGCCATGCCGAGACCGTCGCCATCTACTACGACCCGAGCGTAATCAGTTATGAGAAGCTGCTCGGTGAGTTCTTCCGCTATCACAACCCCACCACGCTGAATCGCCAGGGCCCCGATGTTGGCACGCAGTATCGCTCGGCCATCTTTGCATCTGACGATGAACAGCTCGCCGCGGCGAAGAAGTTCCTCAAGGAGAATGCCACGTGGAAGGGCAAGCCGGTGGTGACGCAGCTGCAGACCGTCGCCGAGGCCGGCCAGTTTTATGAGGCAGAGTTCAACCATCAGGATTACAACGAGCGCACCGGCCACCAGTGCCAAATGCCCGAGTAACGCCCGCTTGGCGTCGAGCGCAGTGAAATGAAACTTCGCTGGAGGCGGCAAATGATGTACAGATTCAGCAGCGGCGGCCGATACCCTTCGGCCGCCGTTGCCTTTTTGGAGCTGTTGCTGCCGTTTCTCGCCAAGCGCGCTTCCCATGCACATGCCTTGTCGCTCAACTCGAGACCGTACATCGCTCGCCGCACTTCTGGCAGCGCCCGGTGTCGTCCTCGCCGCGGGCGC